>Ga0255776_10001012_pt1 | contig 32272 bp, 27 predicted proteins | sample 071ome_19_FD_179974 | JGI IMG/M metagenome (GOLD analysis project Ga0255776, IMG submission 179974) | Coastal salt marsh microbial communities from the Groves Creek Marsh, Skidaway Island, Georgia - 071413AT metaG (version 2) | ecosystem: Environmental > Aquatic > Marine > Intertidal zone >... | reverse complement strand
GACTGCAATATTTGGATTAATTTGATCTGCTTGCCAAAATTTTGAAAAAGCATCTTCGGGATGTCCTGCTTTTTTTAAAAATTTTCCGAATAGAATAAGTCCATTAACATCCTTTGGGTTTTCACAAAGATATGACTCATATTGATTTACCAAATACTGAGCCTGCCTTAGGAGCTCTTCTTTTGGTAAAGCAGTACCGTTTTTGAAAAAACTTTGCTGTAGTTCAATTATCTTGGAAAGTTTTAATTCAGATAGGCTCACACTTTCGGCATAACCATGAACACTTGCAATCATGTAGAAAATGAAGATTGATTTTATGAATCGAAACGGAAATCTTTGCATAGGAGAGAGTGTATTATTTCTTATTAATTTATCGTTTCAAGCTTGGAACTGGCATTGCATTTACTAATCTCACGAGAATGGATTGTTGTAAAAAGCTTACGCTCATTCTTCTCTTTGTTTTGTTCCTTGGGGGGGATGCTATGGGTTCAGGAAAATGGACTACTAAATTAACCTTTAATGAGATAGTAACTAATGCAAAAAAAGCAGATCCATACCACATGGGGCTCCTTGGAATTTACCTTAGATCTGGTGAGGCTGGATGTACTGTAAATTTGGAAGCGGCAAGAAAGTGGTCTGAGGCAGCTTTGAGAAACGGGCATCCATTTGGCTCCTATAATCTCGCTAACTTAGCTATGTTAGACGGAGACTTTGCTGAAGCCACCAGGCTCTACCAAGATGCAGCTTTTCTACTAGAAAGAAAAGCGTCTGAGGGAGATCCCGTAGCTCTTTATTGTATGGGAGAAATTGACTTCCAAGTCATCCCAACGAATGTAAGAAGAGCACTTGAATTGTTTCAGGAATCTGCCGATGCCGGATATCCACAGGCTCAAGCCACGATTGGTGCTCTTTATTTAAAAGGTTTACCCGGTCTGCTGGACCGCGATCCTAAAAAAGGGGTTGAGTTACTATTTAACGCAGTTCGAAAAAATTCTCTTACGGCGAGATTTAATCTTGGTATGGCTTACTACAATGGCGATGGTGTGAGCCAAGATACAGCAAAAGCATTTCAATGGTTGCAAGTTGCAGAAAGGCAGAATTTTGCAGAAGCCCAATATTTTTTAGGAATGTTGCTTGCAGAGGGTGCGGATGGAGTGCCCAAAGATACTCAATCCGCCCAACAACTTCTTCAAAAGGCATCTATGCAAAGCCATAAATTTGCCCAAAAATATTTAAAAGACATGGAGGAAACCATCGAACTAACTCCTGCAAAAATAGCTGAACCTCCATCTTTTGGTAACCTAACTTTTAAACCTAAAACTGAAAATCAGGAAATATTACTTGAAGCAAGAAAGTATTACACTGGCATAGGAAAACCAAAAAATTACGATACAGCATATAAAATGCTTTTCCCCCTTGCAAAAGCAGGGGATGCAGAAGCGTCTAGGTATATAGGTTTAATGAAACTAACCGGAAAAGGCACCGAGAAAAATCCAAAGGAAGCAAAAGAATGGCTTTCTGCTGCAGCCCAAAACGGGGATGATCATGCACGCCGCATGCTTGATCAGTATAGGAGTCTATTTTAATTAATAACCATTGATTTTCTACCAATTACAGGGAGAGTAAGCCCGAATACTTTTAGAGTTTTTCAGATATTAGAATGATTGAAAATCTATACTCTTATTGAGCAAAATTTTAACGAATAATTCTAAATATTGAATTCTTGGTTACAAAATTCTAAAAGCCCTCAAACGATTATTGGTGAATAAGATACGAGACTTACCGATTTTTCATGAGTTTGAAAAATTCAAAAATATATGGGAGTCGAGTGCCCACATTATACTAAAATCACCTACGGGATCAGGGAAATCAACTGCCCTACCCTACCTATTAGCTGCCAACGGTTTATCAAAAGGTAAAATTTTAGTGGTTCAACCACGCCGAATTGCGGCAAGAATGCTTGCTACTCAAGTTTCCCGTATAGCTGATTGGTCATTAGGTAAGGAAGTTGGGTACCATGTTCGATTTGATAAAAAATTCACGACCGAAACCAAAATAATTTATGTTACCGATGGTATTGCATTATCCATGTTACTTAATCGTGATGAGTTTAAGGACATAGAAGTACTAATTTTGGATGAATTTCACGAGAGGAGTGCCCAAATTGATGTTTGCCTAGGCTTGGCTTTAAAAATTTGGAAATCACAAAACCCTGAGTTGCGAATTATTGTAACTTCTGCGACTCTGAACTTGGAAAGCTTAACACTTTTTTTACCCGATTCTCAAGCACTAGAATTTACGGGTCGTACATTTCCTGTTCAAATAGAATACCGTTCATTTCCAGCAGAAATTCAGGTCTGGAAGGCAGTGATTGAATTACTGCCCAAGATTCTAAGCAAGCTTCAAGGAGATATTCTTATCTTTATGGACGGAGCTTATGAAATCTTAAAAACGGTAAATGCCATCTTGTCCAATAGTTGGTCAAGCGGCTTAGAAGTTTTTCCTCTTTATGGAGATTTGCTTCCTGAAAAACAGGACAGGGCATTACATCCGAGTGCAAAAAGAAAGATCATTGTTAGCACTAATGTCGCAGAAACTTCCTTAACTATTGAAGGAGTTCGCGTTGTTATAGATACTGGCACGGCAAAAAAATTAAGATATGATCGTAACCGAGGTATCAATTCCTTACTCAGTGAACCAATTAGTAAAAGTTCTGCAGAGCAGAGATCTGGTCGGGCTGGCCGTACTGGTCCAGGTTATTGCTTCCGTTTATGGTCCCAAAATACTCAAAAAGGACTCCCAGATTTTGATCCGCCAGAAATTTCTAGGATAGATCTCAGCCAGATTTATTTAAATCTACGCAGATTTGATCTTTTTCTTGAGAAGATTGATTTAATTGAGCCTATTTCTAAATCCTCGATTACAGAATTTAAAAATAAGCTAATCTCGCTGGGTGCGATTACCCATTCAGGCGACTTAACGATTCGCGGAGAGATGATGGCGGGGTTACCAGTTCATCCAGCCTGGGCATATGCTTTGCTGGAGGCTCAGCAAATTGGCTATGCTTCTACCATTGGGTTACTCCTGGCAATGCTGGATGAAAGGCCTCCAGTTCAACCTGACGCGTTGAAAGACTTCTGCCCATTACCTGTTTTGCGCTCCGACCCTTACTGCTTGCTTTTGGCTTTTGAGGAAGCATCGCGTAATAATTTTTCAGTTCATCATTGCAGGAACATGGGCATTCATGCAGGCAGATGTAAAAATGCAGAAAAAGTTGCCCGTTCACTATGTGCCTTGATCCAGGAAGATTATAATTTACAAATTCCTAGCTGCAAAAAGTTGTCCTACATTTTGTTACGCTGCTTCCCAAACTCGGTAGCCTTTTTATTAAGTAGTGGTCGAAATATTTTTCAGGATATTTTTGGAAGAAGGCTTCACCTTAGTAAAAGATCAGTTTTGGGGGTCGAGGAATTTGTCTTACCCCTTCAAATAGTTGAGAAAAAAATTCGAGGTTCAATAACTTTAGAAATGGAGTGGGTAACTGGCATAGACAAAAATGACATTCGTGAATTTGCTGCAGGTCAAATTAAAATAAAACAGGAAATATTCCTTGATCTAGACACCCGAAAAGTTCTGCAAAAAGAGACTGAAGAATGGGGCATGCTTGTTCTTTCTAGTAAAGAGATTGAAATTTCTGACAGAGAAAAAAAAGCAAAAGCTTATGCAAAAGCGCTATTTCATGGTGATTTAAAGCTCAAAAACTGGAATAGTCAGGTTGAGCAATTATTAAAGCGAAGAAGCTTTCTTGCTACATATTTTCCAGATTTTGAGATCAAGGAACTGGATGATGAGCTGAAACTTCTTTTTTTTGAACAACTTTGCCTGTCCGCTTCCTCGTGGAAAGAAATTAAGAATATTGATGTGTTTACAGAGCTTCTGAACACGCTTAGCAGGGATGAGAAGAAACTTCTCGACGAAGCCACCCCTGAAACTATTGATTTAAAAAATGGCAGACGACCGTATCAATTGGATTATTCTAAAGGCGGAGGAGAGGTCATTTTAAGGGTGATCCTTCAGGATCTCTATCATGTCGAAGTCCACCCCAAGATAGTTTATGGGCAATATCCAGTAGTCGTTGAAATACTTGCCCCCAATAGAAGACCCGCTCAAAGAACCACTGATCTCCCAAGCTTCTGGCATGGTACATATCCAAAAATTCGAAAAGAATTAGCCGGTCGATATCCAAAGCACTATTGGAGATGACCAAGTTTTTTCTATCTAGAAAACTTTATGAATTGATCTGGTTTTTAGGGTTTAGACCATCCCTAAATAACAACCACACGAAAGGATGGTATGGAGAGTGGTTAGCCTCCCATCATCTGCAAAAGAAAAATTACAAATTTATTGCAAAAAATTGGCGAAGTTCATTGGACTCAAGGCGTGAAATTGATTTAATTTACTTGGATCGCGAGTGTTTAGTTTTTGTTGAAGTCAGGGCGCGGTCGGCAAAAGCTTTAAACCACGGTTATTCTTCAATAACCAAGGCAAAAAAGAAAACGCTCCTACGTGCATGTAATGACTTTTTAAGGCTGCATCGAAGCCGTTACTTAGTGTACCGCTTTGATGTGATTGAAATAGATCTTAAAGGTTTAGAGGAATCGCTATTGCACCATCAAAACGTTTCCCTCTTTCCATAGTTCAGGCTGAAATATATAGTATAGGTCTTTATGACTGATACTGGAAAACGAAGTGTTCCTCCAACTGTAATGGTGATCTTTGGTGCCTCTGGCGATCTGACCGCCAGAAAGCTAGTGCCTGCCCTCTTCAATCTTTCTGTAGATGGGCTTCTTCCGGATAAATTTTTCCTTATTGGATACGGAAGAAAAGAAACTTCGGATGATCAATTTAAGGCTTTGCTAAAAGATTCATTAGTTGCTCATTCACGTCGCCCGATAACGGATGCAAAGTGGAGTAAAATCTCCCCCAATATTTCGTTTCATACAGGAGCCTACGATGATCCGGCAAGTTTTGAAGAACTGAAGCAAAGAATTGATGAAATCCAACAGTTATCGGATGAACCTTTGCAATGTATATTTTATTTGTCTACTCCTCCCTCTGGATTTTTACCTATCTTGGAAAATCTTGGAAACAGCGGACTAGCGAGATTGCATCATAATACTACGAGTGCATCAAAAGTAATTGTGGAAAAACCATTTGGAAGAAATCTTTCTAGTGCTCGCGAACTTAATCAAATGATTAATCGTAGATTTTCTGAGTCCCAGGTCTATCGAATTGATCATTATTTGGGCAAGGAAACCGTACAAAGCTTGCTCGTACAAAGATTCGCAAATTCAATCTTCGAGCCAGTTTGGAATAGAAATTATGTTTCCTGCGTTCAGATTACGGTTTCCGAGGACTTAGGTGTTGGTTCAAGGGCAGGCTATTATGACCGAAGCGGAGCGTTGCGGGATATGATTCAAAATCATGTGATGCAATTATTGGCACTGACTGCAATGGAACCCCCATCATCTTTGAATCCAGAAGCGATTCGGGATGAAAAAGTAAAAGCCCTTCAAGCGGTGAAACCACTCTCTTTGAATGATTCCAATTATGAGGTCGTACGAGGAGTGTACAGTGAGGGGTTGGTGCAGGGAGAGAAAGCAATCGGTTATCATGACGAGTTAGGCATCCCCTCTGATTCTTCAACTGAAACGTATGCTGCCCTTTGCCTGCAGCTTGATAATTGGAGATGGAAGGGAGTACCATTTTACCTAAGGTCCGGAAAAAGGTTGGCAAGAAAAGTTAGTGAGATTGTTGTGCAATTCACTCGTCCACCAGCCATTCTTTTTGGTCAGGATGCACGCCAACCATTATCGCCCAACCTTTTAACCATTAGAATCCAACCTAATGAAGGAGTGAGCTTAAGTTTAAACTCAAAGACACCAGGCCTTGAAACAAAATTACAACCTGTTAATCTATCTTTCGGTTACGATACCACTTTCGGTTCAAATACTCCTGAAGCTTACGAAAGGCTAATTCTCGATGCAATGGCTGGAGATGGAACTCTCTTTATACGGGGAGATGAGGCGGAGTATTCGTGGGAATTGCTTTCTCCGGTTTTGGATGCATGGGATGGACAGGGAGGTCTTGGACTTGAAAAATATGCCGCAGGGACATGGGGCCCACTCGCAGCTGATAAATTACTGCTTCATCGCGGGCATGAATGGATTACCAAGAAATGAATAATTTTGCTAAATTGTTTTTATCCAAGCTATCGTTGCTTATTATAACTTTTATTGGATTTGAAACAATGGTCGGAAAAAATAAGAACTTAAATACCTCACAACCATTTACTGAAAAAAAAACCGAAATTGCCTTGATTGGGGGTGGGTGCTTTTGGTGTACTGAAGCAGTTTTCGAAAAGATTACTGGAGTGGTGGAAGTGATTTCAGGATATGCAGGAGGGGAAAGCTCAAATCCCACCTATAAGGAAATTTGCACTGGCAAAACGGGCCATGCTGAAGTCATTAAAATAATTTTTGATCCAGAGATAACTTCATTTGCCAAAATCCTTGAAGTTTTTGGTTTGGCACATGACCCGACGACATTGAACAGGCAAGGTGCGGATGTGGGTACTCAATATCGTTCCACTATTATGTACTTATCCGAAAAACAGAAAAAAATAGCGATAGCATGGAAGAAAAAATTATCTGATAAATTTGTTGATCCAGTGGTGACTGAAATTGTTCCAGCACCTATCTTTTATCCTGCCGAAGATTACCATCAGGATTATTACAAGAAAAATCCAAATCAGGGCTATTGCTCTTTCGTAATCCGTCCAAAACTTAAAAAGCTAGGCCTGGAATAACCATTTGTTCCTAACGCTTTGCCTAATTATTAACTAGTAATCAAGTTTGCGTTACTTAAATTTCTGCCCATTAAAATTACGCTAAATAAATTTGCTATTTGTAAAATCTTACAATTATCAGCAAAGAACAATGCTTGAATCATTAGATGGGTGCTGGGATTTAGGTGAAATAAAAAACTTGATAAAAGTTGTCAGGAGTAATTATCTAAAATATGGATTCGTCCGGTTTTGATAATAAAACACTCCCTCTTGCTCATATTTCGAATTGGTTTGAAGAAAACCGATGCAGTGTACTTTTCTTAACTGAGTTGTTTGATGATCTTCCTGGCGTAAGTTTTTTCGTTAAGGACAGGGAGCATCGCTTGGTCATGGTAAATAATGGATTTCTTCCAAGGCTTGGTTTATCTCAGCAGGAATTATTTGGTAAAACGGACTTCGACATTTTTCCGGCCCGTTTAGCTGAGCATTTCCGGCGAGAAGACCGAGAAATTTTTGAAACCAAAAAACCGAAGTTAAACATATTGGAATTAGTATTCAATGGTCAGGGATTGCCTGATTGGTACCTGACTAATAAATATCCTCTTTTCAATGATCTGGGTCATGTAGTCGGTCTAATGGGGACAGTTAGGCCCTATGGTGATGGAGAAAATAAAGAGTTGAAATGGGAACGAGATGATGAAATTGGACGAGCGGTCAATCATGTCCGTAATCATTTTCGTTCCGAAATCTCGATCAGTGATTTGGTTGAAGTATCGGGCTTATCTCATCGCAAACTCCACCGAGGATTCATTGAATTATTTGGAATTGCACCAATGCAGTTCATTACCCGAACTAGAATAGAAGCTGCTTGCGATGACCTATTATCCTCTTCGAAGAAACTTTCCTTGATTGCTAGAGAAAATGGTTTTTATGACCAGAGTTCATTCACCCAATTGTTTCGAAGACAAATGAAAATCACTCCATTAAAATACCGAAAACAAAGAGGATTTATTTAAATTTACAGGCCCTCTCCGTATATCTTAACGCGACGAACATAAACCTCAGAATTTTCTTCGGCAATCGTCCACCAGTTTTGTTTATCGTTTGATTGAAACATACCATTCTCGAAATTCTCTAGTAATCTGGCTCCCTTGTTCGTCAATACGCGCACGAAGAGATCAATTACATCGGGAAAAGAATGATGAAGAAATCCCAATTTATGATCTTTGAGCAAGGAGGTGACCAGAAATTCATTTGGCTGCCCGTTATTAAAAGTGGGAAAAACCTGAATAAGTTTTCCAGTGCCAAAACTATTTCTTTCAAGAACATAAGCACGGACACCAAAATCGATAATATTGGCGGCTAATGAAAAAGAAGTAGGGGAATAGTCAGGGTCTAAAACGATAGGGTTTAGAATAGAGGAAGGAATTCTCGGCGTGTTACGATCGTTAGAATCTAAAGAACCAGAATAATCGAAGTAGTATGGAATATCAGGATATTTTGTCTTGTCGGGGTGCAAGTTATATCCTGCTTCAAAAGTATTCTTTGCGGAAACGTCTGACCGAAAAAGTTGGAATCTTTTGGACGATGCTTGGGCACCGGTTAAACTATGTCTAATAATTTGATACGCAACCGCCCTAGGAGCACTTGTATTCGTTGAATTTTGCTCTAGTTCAGGTGCTTGGGTGAAAAACCTTAACCAAGTTCCAGCTACGCCAAAACGAGATTTTTCAAAAGGTGCTTGCTTAAAAACATCGTATTCATTTTCAGGCAGAATCTCGTCTTCAGGCCAATGTGCCATAACTAATCGCAAAGAGTCATCCAAAGGTTTGCCCTTATCTGGATCTTCATCGTCGGCAAATTCCCATGATTTGCTATTTTCTTTAGTGTCGAGAATATTAATCGCCATCCAGGTATTTCCGTCGTTTTGGTAAATTGCGCACTGTAAATCTTCCTGTATTTGATCGAGAACAAATTGAGCCACCTGATTAGTTTCTAGAGCTTCTGAAGCCAGCCGTTGAGTTTCAAGAACTCGAGAGGATATAGAGAGTAAAGCTGTTGCAAGCAATGCAGTCACCGCAACTGCAACCATCAATTCTAAAACCGTAAAACCAGCTCGCTTTGCAAATTTTGTCACCGTATGTATCAACGCAAAAGATATAAAGAGCTAAAACTGCACGCCATATTTTTAGGGATCAAATAGAAATCAAATCCCCCACTTTTTCGCCCATTCTCCCATATGTCTCAATCCCATTTTCTGACCATTCCGAAATGTACTTAGTAAAAGTAATTGTATTTGGTGGGAAAATAGTCATTACACAAGATCCACCAAACGAAAAGTAGCCATACTCTTGCCCTTTTAGGACAAGCGAATCTTTCTTAGTGGTGAGGTGAACTGAACCCACACAGGTAGCACCAATAAGAAATTGGGCAACATTTCCAATAGTATGATTTTCGAGAAATGAAAGGTAACGCTTATTTTCCCAAAATATTGAAAACCGCTTCCTTAGAGCAATTGGGCTAACAGATAAGAGAGTGCCGTTAAGTAAGGTAGAATCGCCAATTTTACCTGAAAGGGGAAAGTGAAAGCGGTGATAGTCGACCGGGCATAATCGGCTGATGATCATGCTTCCATTTGCATAAGGCTTAGCGAGCTCGGAACTGCCAAAAAGTGCAGGAAGGTCAAAACTTTGGCCTTTTGCATAGACCTGTTTGATTTTTGATAGGTCGGGTATAACAAAGTGTCTACCATCTGCTGGAAAAACGACTGAATGTTCATCCTTGTCAATCGGGCGAGCCTCAGGTCGTAATTTTCGATAGAAAAAGTCATTAAATGTGCGATATGACTCGGCAGGATTTAAAAACTCAGATTCATCTAGACCGTATTTTTTTATAAATGGTTTAACCTTTTCACGACTTTTGGCTGCACTCATCCTGTTTCCGTACCATTTCGAAAACCAAGCACGTCTCACCATCGCCCATAAACCAATTTTTCCGAGCAAATTTTCGTAGGAAAAGCGAAGCCACTTCTCCCCATATATGTGTTCTTTTTTTAAGCTACTATCTGTAGGACACCAATATGTAATGTCCATGTGTCAGAAGGGTATTAAGCCCGTAAGGAGCGGGCGTATATTTCCTCAGGCCTTTTGTATTTTACCGGCTTTGATAGCTTTAACCGATACCCAAAGACGCTTCACCTGACCAGTTGGCAATTTGACACGCACGCGCTGGAGGTTTGGCCTGAAAGTGCGTTTGTTGTTTTTTACCAACTGCAAACCAATGCCACCTGCTTTTTTGCTGACACCCTTGTGAATGATTTTACCGCCGACTTTTGGTCGTTTTCCTGTGATTGCACAAATTCTAGACATAACATTTTGAGGTTGAAGGTTTAAAAATGTCATAAATTTGCCCTGTGACAAGAGCAAAGCTTACAGCGAGATTCATTCTTTTTTTTCAAGAATTTCAAGTTTAAGTTCCGAATTTTCATCAAATACAAAATAAAGAGCTTCAATTTTTTTTTGTTTTAAAAATTCCCTCGAGTGTTCAATCCCAATGGCTAAAGAAGTAGAAGCCACAGAATCTGCGGTCATACAATTTGTAGCAATCACGGTAACTTGGCTTCGGTTGGTTAAGCCGTATCCAGTTTTGGGGTCAATTAGATGAGAATACCGAATGCCAGAGATTTCCAAGAATTGTTCGGTATCTCCTGATGTTGCTACGGCACAATTTGCTAATTCCAGAATCGGTAGGTCTGGATGATTCTGTCCTCCGACTTCAACCATCCAGCCGCTTCTTTTTTTTGGGGCGTCACCTATTGTTAGGTCACCTCCTGCATCAATCAGGCATCTAGGGTAACCCATACTTTTCATTTTCTCTAACATTTGGTCTGTTATATATCCTTTGGCAATGCCTCCCAGATCTATCATCATAGCAGGTAGCTTTAATCTACCCATTCTGGACGATTTCTTTAAAATTAAGTTTTCGAAGCCTGATCGTTTAATAGCTTCTGCCAGCTTTTTTTCATCTGGCAGTCTTTTCTGAAACCTTGCAACCCGCCAAAGCCTTGAAAGTGGACCAATTGTAACATCGAAAGCACCATTACTTTGGCGGGATAGATTTTGGGAATATTCCAGCACTTCAAAAAGCTCTTCTGATAGGGCAAAAAATTTTCCAGAACCTGATGTTTTAGAAAAGCGACTTACCTCGCTTTGAGCGTCATAATCGCTGAATATTGTGTTCAACCTTTCCCCTTCGGTGTAGGTTGATTCAATTGCATTGCGTAAATTTTGATCATCCTTTGCACATACCATTATTCGAACTTCAGTTCCCATGAGGATCTTGCTGAAGCTGAGGATTTCCTCTTTTTTTTCTTTTGCACAAGAAATTGTTGAAAGTACAAAAAAAACACAGGGGTATTTGAGAATATTTCCAAACTTAACCATCACTTATTAGCAAAATACTGTTGGTAAATAGAGTTGAGATAAAAAAGAAATATCCATTAGATGGGATATTAGTCTTTAGAACATATGATGCCAGTTAAACCAATTGAGAAATATTTGCTTTGTGCCCTTCTTGCCATGAACCCATTTTTTGTGGAGACATCTGCTGTTGAGTTTGAACGTGATGTCAAACCCATCCTCGAGCACAATTGCGTGAGTTGTCACCGTGAGGATAATGATAAGGGAGATGTTCGCTTGGATACAAAATCTGCAACTCTAGCAGGTGATGATGTACTGGTGCCCGGAGATCCTGAAGCAAGCTCATTGTACTGGACCACTACACTCCCACAGGATGATGAACTGTTTATGCCACCGATCAAAAATGAGGAAAAAGATTATCCTCTTACTGATCATGAAAAAAAAGTCCTCAAACAATGGATATTGGATGGTGCTGATTGGCCCGATGAGATCAAGCTTGAGCCCCGGAAGCGCTTACCCAAAACCATTTCATTTGTGGAGCATGTTCAACCTATTCTGGAGCTTAATTGTGTATCCTGTCACTATGAAGGAAAGGTGAAGGGGGATTTGCGCCTGGATACTCGCGAGTATGCATTCGCTACCGATTATGTGATTAGCCCTGGGAATGCACTTGAAAGTGATCTTTACATTCTATGCACTCTACCCATGGATGATGACATGTTCATGCCCCCTGCCCCAGCTGATCCTCTCTCCTCTGAGGATCTATACATTCTCAGGCGATGGATTGACGAAGGAGCTGATTGGCCGGCGGATGTCACATTGGCACCAAAGAAGAAGTCACTAACTATCCTGGGCACTATGCCCAAGGATTTGTATGCTGAACTGGGCTTTTCTGCTGGCTCCGTTCAGGGCGATTTTTCTGAGTATGAGGAAGAAATCAGCACATCTGACCTTACCTTTGGCATGGTGCCAGTGTCTGGGGGTGAGTTTACCATGGGTAGTGATGTGAATGATCCAAATCGGGCCGAAAATGAGTGGCCTGCTCATGTGGTTGAGGTATCCGATTTTTGGATAGGTAAACATGAACTTACCTGGGATCTTTATGAATTGTGGATGCTCAACATTGATCGTGATAACCGAGCCTACAAAAAATTAGAGAAAACCAAATCAGATTCCTTGTCTGACGCGGTAACCAAGCCCACCGCACCTTACACAGACATGACATTTGGCATGGGAAAAAGTGGATTTCCTGCGATCTGCATGACTCAATTATCCGCTAAGATGTACTGCATGTGGTTGAGTGCCCGGACAGGCAAATTCTATCGCTTGCCTACTGAGGCTGAATGGGAATATGCCTGTAAAGCGGGAACCAAAACGGCTTACAGTTTCGGGGATAACTCGGACAATTTGGCAGACCATTCATGGCACTTAAACAATAGTTTTTTCCAGTATCAACCTGTCGGCCAGAAACCAGCTAATCCTTTTGGCTTACACGATATGCATGGAAATGTATGGGAATGGACGCTTGATCAGTTTTCACCACCTCCTGCTCAGTCGCCTTCCCAGAAAAGAGTAAATCCGATGGTAGTGCCTACTTCATTGTATCCCCGGGTTGTAAAGGGCGGATCATGGGATGATGGCCCTAAAAATCATCGTTCTGCTGCACGTATGGCATCCGAGGAATCATGGAAGCAACAAGACCCTCAGATTCCCAAAAGTGTATGGTATCATACAGATGCCTTATTTGTTGGATTCCGGGTTGTTCGTCCGCGGGAGATTCCTCCATTGGAAGAAATTGAAAGATATTGGCCGTCAGAGGCTGAAATATTAGCCATACCTTCTAGGTAATTTCTTCAGAGTTAAATTCTAATTTCTACCTGATTTGTGGTGCATAATATAATTTATGCAGTAGGGATTCCTGATCAGTCAAAATATTGCAATATTCCAATTGGAAAAGATTTGCGGATCACCGTTCAAATCAGTCTAGTTACTATTGGCTAGTGATGAATAAATTTGCCCAGTCCAAGAAAACTAAACCCCCTAAGAAGAGAGGCTTCGCCTTGGTATTGTCTTTGGCATTAATTAGTTTTGTATTTTTGCTTGTTATTACATTGGTTAGCCAAGTTCGTCAGGATATGGCCTATTCGGATGCTCGTGAAAACCTCATTCTTGCCAAAGCAAATGCACGGATGGGCATGATGATTGCAATTGGGGAAATCCAAAAACACCTTGGACCCGATATGAGCATTTCTACATCTGCAGATATTTATGACGAAAGGCTGGATAGTTTGATTTCTGAAAGGAATGAATCCGTTGATCTTAACGGTAACGCTAACCCAATTCCTGACGAATTACCAGAAGGGCAAAGAATGTGGACTGGTGTTTGGAAGCATCGGGGAATTGGTTCATCGAATCATGCTCATGAAGAAGACGAAAGAAAAACCTATCCTCTTCCCTTTAACTCTGATGATGCTTCGTGGCTGCCAACCTCATGGTCAGTAGATTATTCCTATGACCACCATCCTGCCGTTGAAATGGCATGGTTAGTAAGTGGAAATGAAGGTAAAAAATTAGGTCTATTTGATAGGAATAATAAAATTATTGAACATGTTGAGGTTCCAGATGGTAGGCCTATGACTGACGAACAAACTAGGCTGCTTCCCTTAGGTGCCGGTAATGAATACGGCAGGTATGAAAATCCATGGCGGGATCACGAGAATTTTGTCAAAGAAAAGATAAAAACCTACTACCACCCATTGCTAGAGTTGCCGAACCCTGATACAAATGACACAGTCGCTTGGCTTTTTAAATCTGATTATAACAATACTGAATTTAAAAAAAGAAATAGCGTTAAAGTTCCCAAGGCACCAATATTTTTAAGTAAGCAGATAAATAGCTGGGAGAATCGTCATGGGGCATACGCCTACTGGGTAAGTGATGAAGGGATTAAGACAAAAATTAATTTTAATCACAATTTTTCCTTAAGCAGTGAGTCAAAGGTCACCTTAGCACCCCACCCTAATGTAGATTCTGGAAGTTTTGAGTTAAATTCCATTGCTGATGAAAGAAAGCGAATTTTATCGATAAATAGTATACCCCTTTTTGAGGAAAATAGTGATGGGGGAAAGTTGGAAAATTTTCTCTTAAAACATTACCACGATATTACCGCCAATTCTTTTGGTGTACTCGCAGATCTTCGTACTGGGGGTTTAAAGCGTGATCTAAGTTTGGCATTTGCCCAACTTGAAAGTCAGTCCCAAACGAGTGCTTCGATTGCTAATGACTTTAATGACAATTTTATGTTTCGGGAAAGAATCGTTTATAAGAAGAATCTGCCATTATTCGGTGCCAACACCTATAGGAATACTTGGCTTACGCAAGAAGATGCCCCGATAAATGATGATAATGTTTTACTTGCAGGTCCGAGGTGGAGTGTTCTGGCCGACTTCCATAATTTACATGCAACTATCGACTCCAATACAAATCTAAACCTTACGGGGCCAATGCCATTCCCTAGAGCCAATGGAGATAATGCGGTCATATTTTCAGGTAACCCAAGGGATGGTAGAGGCACGCGATTATTGTCCAGAGAAAACACGACACTTTTCAATGTTGGGGATGATGCCAAGCTACGTCATAGACCAGAACCTAAAAACCATTCCCTACTCCCTGTTTTATTGAAATTACGAATGGGTGTATGCCCAGTAATGATACCAAGAAGTAATAAATTTCATGTTGCGATATTGCCCAAAGTTACATTGTGGAATCCATATAGCGAGCCACTATCATTGAATAATTTATTCTTTGAAGTCCCAGGGGGAATTTCAACTGAGTCCTATGTATTGGACTTAGAGGAATATGATCTTTATCGAAAGTGGTGGGTGGCAATGTATGCAACCGGTCAATATGATGTAGACTACCAGGACAATGGATTCCCTTTTGCTCTTGGTCATGAAGATTATTTTCAACGTTACTTTAAATTCGAACCATCCTATGGATTACCAGTTAATGACCCTGAGGCATATCCTGGACGATTAGGTGCAATGACAGGCTTGGACAGCCCAGTCCTTAATTCCGTTGAATCCGTATACAATAATAATGAATTTTATTCAGAGGACGATCTTCGGAGCGAAAATACTTTCGCTTTCGAAATGACAAACCTTAATTTTTTTCAGTGGAATAATGGGCGATTACCAGCTTCAATATTTAAGGCAAAAAGAGCGAAGTCTGAGGATTTTAACGCTATTTTTCATGAGAACTCCGATGTTGCACATATTCTAAACACTCAACCAAAATTTACTTTTTTCAGTCACCAAAAAAACAAGCAATATGTAAAAAAGATCAGGCTCCAAATCGTCAGTCCTGATTACCAACAGAATTCATCGGTGATTAATCCTGGAGAAGTGGTTAATTTTTCATGTTTTAGTGAGATATCTAGTCTGGACAATCCCCAAAAGTTCTCCTTTGACCGATCAAAATACAATATTCAAGAAGGTTCAGATCGCTTGGAGTTAGAACAATTGATTATCATGGTTTGCAGGGAAAACCCGTCTTCAAGCATCGAGCACGCCTTTATGTGGGAACATAATTTAGAATCACCTACGCAATTGTATAGAATCTATATTAACATGCATGGCTTTGCTGATTCAACCTCCACTGAAACGCGTACCTACAACAGGGCTAATGACACATTCACTTACACTGCCCCATCTGAGGGTACTGCCCTGTCAATGTTCTCGGGTGACCCCTTGATAAGATATGACCCTACGCAAGGAAATTCCCCCAAGTTATTAACAAAATATTCGAATTGGAGTGTTGAGGATAAAGCCAAACCGGTCAAAAGTACTGCCCAATACTTAAGGGCAAATTTTGATAATTTGGGTGGTGATAAGCAACCTGGTTGGGGGTGGGAAGTTGCAGTGAAAATGCCCGGAGATAAAAGTAACGAGCGAATATTATTGAATGAATTTAATATGCGTGCTCTTGTACACTCAAGCCAGCACGGTAAAGGTGTTTGGTTTGGTTCAACCAACATTTATGATCATAATGATTCAGGTTTCGATGTTCTTTACAGCGATGTTGCTGAGCCCCTTACTTCCTCAGACTTTCAATTTAACGGGAAGACATTCAAGCTAGGAAAATTTCCTCATTTTTACAATATTCCCCAACCTTATCCGTTAAATGATCCAGAAGATGTTGTTGAATTAGCAAATACATTGGAAGAATATGCGGAGGAATTAAACACCCCGGGCCAAAGCACTTTCCAAAGAGCAATGCACCTTAGGTTTGATAGAGAAGATAATTTCGCTTCGGTAATAAGTTCAAGGAATCAAGGGACATTACTCGCCGACCCTGACCTTAATGATCAGAAGAATACTCTCAGAGAAGAAGATGCCACAATCCCTAGGTCTTGGAGTGTTACATCCGAGGTTGGCTTTTTTCTACAATCTTACCATGAGCCAGGTGATGATCTTAATTTTTATGAGAATACACCTCGATCAAATACTGCTGTAATGTTTGAAATACCACAGAGGCCACCTCTTTCCCTTCTTCAGTATAAACATGCAAATTTTAATTCATATCTTCATTCACCCAACTACGCTCTTGGTAATTCCTATGCGACTACTCAAGTTGCTCGCCACCGTTCCTGGGCCAGAATAAATCATGTCAGTGAGGAGCCTTCGAATAGGTTTGAGATGGGGTCTCTTCGTAAGAACCTTCAACTACAAAAGGATGGAGTTACTTGGGCAACGCGTCTTTTCAAAACATTATATCCACCTGCTGGTTCAAGAGATAATAGATGGGAAAATAAATTAAATGATCATTTTAGAAAGAGGGAAAGAAGTTCCAATCCGCAAGAAGCTAGATTCCACATCATTAATGGAGAGCATACAAAGTACATTGATTGGCCTAATATCGACCCCAGTGAAGGATATACGCCTTGGCGTTCAAATTCTTCCTCGCATCAAAATATCGCTTTTGACCATTCCTATTATTTGAACCGAGCTTTACTTGATGGATATTTTCTTAGCGGTGCAAAAGATCGTTCGATGGATGAGTCTTCTTATCCTGAATCTGTTAATGAGAGGTGGTATCCATATCTATCCGACTCGAAGACTTATGGGAATTCCCGACTGATGAAGTATCAACGACCAGTCGCCCTAAATGCTTATATTCGAAACGGCCAATTTGATACATTTTTCTATAACGGTGAAAAGAATAATGAAAATATTGATTCTGAATTAGATCTATTTTTTGCCCAACAGTCCCCAGTGGAGTCTAATAACACGGGATACACGATGCTCCATCACCATCACCTAGATGATTCGATCGAGAATAAAGAAATTAAAAATGATGATTTACTTTATCAAACCAGTTCCGCCGATCTCTTGAACGAGGGATCGTTTAACATAAATTCTACATCGATCGATTCTTGGATCGCTCAGCTTTCCAGCCTCAGAGGTATTGCTTTGGAAAATACACAAGTACTGCCAAATGAGACTCCCGTGACCCGCTTTCTCAAAGAACCCATTTCTGACGAGGAGAATAAATGGAATACGCTCAGGAAGCTTTCCGATAATGAGGTTTATGACTTGGCTAAAGAAATAGTGCGGCAGGTAAAACTTAGGGGGCCTTTTTTGTCTGTTGCTGACTTTATCAACCGAAGGCTAATTGGAGGACCAAATGTACCAGGCAAATCAAGCTTAATAAATTTTGCAACATTAGCCATAGATGATTGGATTCCTGAAAATCAGGATAGTGTTACCGGGCTCAGGGGTGCCGTACAATCGGCAATCGCAATGAGTGGCCTGAATGACCCGGAGGATTCTAATGTTGCGGCATGGATTAATAAAAATAAATTAATTCCGAGCATACCCACTGAAAGGTGGCACTCCACAGGTGGAGGCAATGGAATATTTCATGACTCAAGCTTTGGTCTGCTTGCGACAAGTAAGCAGTCAACACTGTCTCCCGATCAAACGATACCCCGGACGGTTGGGCTAGAAAAGATTGAGATATATAACGATTTCAAAACCCAAACTGATGAAGGCATTGATGAGGTTCATGATCATCGCGTAACTTATCCTGGGCAGGGGTTTGGTGATGCACCTGAAAATATTTTGGCGGTTGAAAGTTTGGCAACTGGTGCAGCCAAACCGGGGTGGGTCATGCAAGCGGATATCCTTTCACCGCTTCTTCCCTCAATGGCAGCTCGATCTGACACTTTTGTAATTCGCGTGCTTGGTGAAACGAATTCAAAAAATCGAGCAAAAACTTGGATAGAAGCAGTCGTACAACGAACCCCTGATTACGTAAAGCCGGATATCGATGCACCTCATCATCGACCACATGAAAGATTTATGGATCAAAACCTTAATGGATTTTGGGATGAAGCAATCGATGAACCTTGGACAAATCTCAATTACAATAAAACTGCTTACCCAGATCTTCCTGGTGATAAAAATAGTCATTTTAGGGACGGTATGCCTTCTGACTTATCCCTAAATTTAGACCCTCAAGAAGAAGACATAAAGTCTAGTAAGGGTATTTCCATTATCGGAGTTAATCAAAGGTTTGGTCGTAAATTTAGAATTGTTAGCTTCAGATGGTTGAAGGAACAGGATGTCTAATGCTTGCAAAATTTTTTCAGGCAGAAAATGTTAAGTGTTATTAGTTTTAAAGAAATATATTATCTAACTTTTATAGCTACAGCTTTATTAAGTTTTCCCTTATCCTGGGCAAATTCAACGACCGAAGAGTTTGAGAAAATAGAGCCAGTTGGTCTCTTTAACCCGATATTTATTGGTGATGAAAAAGTTAGAACATTTTCCTATGCCCCATGGGGCAATGGAAGTGAAGAAAATGCCACATATGAGAAATTTAGGATAGGACAGGGTGATTTTTATTCGAAATTAGCATATTACGGGGAAAGCCCTCTAGAAATTTTTGAAATTGTTAATGGAGAAAGAGAAAATACATTAAAAGTTTCGTATCACTTTGATAGATCAGAGCGGAAAAGAGAAGAGATACTAATGCTTAGTTCCAACAATAATGGATCTTTCAAAGTTGTTCCCCTAGATTTTTCGACTGAAGAAGTTCCGATTGGCTCGATTTTACTCAAGTCTTATTCAAGTGAATCAATTTACATTTCCATAGGAGATAAAAAAATAAAACTTGGTTCAGGCGAAAGCTATCTTTTCAGTCCTAGAGAAAATCTTACTTCAAAGCATGTTATCGTAGTTGCTTACTTAAATAGAAATGGCACTTACAAACAGGTGTTTAAAAAGTTAGTAAGAAAATTTACTAGTCAACGAAACCTGTTGATGATGAAAACCACAGGAGATGCTTTAACATCAATGCATTTAAGCGAATCTATATCCTACCAAAAAAATATTACAGGACTCAATTCGCTACCTAGGTCCAGCCCTATTGTACCCATTGAAGATCTTCCTGAATCCCAAAGCTCACAACTTAATGCTACTCTCGATCAATAATTAGGGATTTAAGCTTAAGATCGAGTTTTCTGTAGTAACACCCTCTTCTTGTATTACCAAAATCGTCTTTTACATGGCATGCGCCCTGCCCTTTTGGTTTCACCAAGTACAATACAGAATTCTGCTCACAATTAACCCTCACTTCTACGATTTCCAGATAGTCGCCTGAAGTTTTTCCTTTGATCCAGAGCTCGTTTCTACTGGAGCTCCAAAAAGTGGCCATGCCTTCTTTAAGGGCAGTGTTCAGGGCCAGTTCATTGGCATAACCTACAATTAAGACCTCGCCGGTTTCAGCATTTTGTGCAACCGCAGGAATCAAATCTTCCCCACAAGCAGCAACTTTTGCGAGTTTCTTGAAATCAAGGGATAGCACGGTCCCGTTTTCTAGTTCATGGTGATCCATAAGCATTCCTTAATACTAAGTGCAAACTTAGTCGAATGGGAAAGTGCTTACGTCTTACTATTATCTGTATAGCTTACGAAAGATGCTTTAATATAATTTACAGATGGTAGTAGATGAAAAACATCCTGTTTTGCTATTTGATGGGGTATGCAACCTTTGCAATGGAGCGGTGCGGTTCATCATAAGAAAAGAAAAAGCCCAGGAATTGAAGTTTGCCCCCCTCCAATCAGACCATGGGAAGACATTACTTAAAAAATATGGCTACCAAGAAGATTATTTGGAGGGCTTGGTCTTAATTGAAGGCGAAGAGGCGTATGATCGGTCGAGTGCATGCTTACGAGTTGCCCGTAAACTAAAGTTTCCCTGGAGCCTGTTTTTCCCTCTTCGGGTAATTCCGAAACCAATCCGCGATCTTATTTACAAGTTAGTTGCAAGCCAGCGATACCGATTTTTTGGTACCAAGGACACTTGCTTAATCCCCACCGGAGAAGACATCGCCCGCTTCTTTTAGGTCCTTTACTCTGCTATTGCTGGTAAAAGATGGGCAAAGAGCTTAGTCATTTGAGGTAACACATTTTGGGCGGTTTGCTCTACCTCTTCATGGCTTAATGGATTGGCAGAGCGACCAGCCGCTAGGTTGCTAATACAGGAAACCGCTGCCACTTGTAAACCAAGTGCATTACCTATCATCGCCTCAGGAATGGTTGACATGCCTACCGCATCTGCTCCTAATTTCTCAAAAGCCAAGATTTCCGCTGGTGTTTCAAATGCAGGTCCCGATATAGCGAGGTAGCAGCCAATTTTAAGATTTATACCAATTGCCTTACCCACTTCTAGAAATTGATCTCTTAACTTTTCACTGTATACTTCGGACTGGTCAGGGAATCGAGGTATCGAAGGGTGTGGAACCTTGCCAATTAGTGGGTTATCGCCCATGAAATTTAGGTGATCGGATAGAACCATTAAGTCTCCGGGCTTTAAATCCTTGCGAATTCCTCCGGCTGCATTGGTGAGCAAAAGATTTTTCACACCTAGATTATAAGCTAAAAGAGCCGGGAAAATTACAGGCTCCCATCCTTCACCCTCATAAAAGTGTCTGCGTCCCTGGAAGATTATAACCTCAATGCCGTTTGGCTTGGCAAGCCAGAGCTTGCCAGGGTGGCCCGCAATCGTAGTCGTGCCAAGGCTGGGCAATTTATCATAGGAGATAGAGGATACCGGAGATAATCCTTGCAGGATTTCCCCCCAGCCAGAACCGCAAACTAAAGCGGCATGTGGCTGGATTTCTCCCCAGGTCTCCTCTATAAGCTTGCGGGCTCTTAAAAGGGCAACCGAAGACTTATCAGCCATAAGAAAGTTCTAACCCAGGTCTGCGGATGGTTACATGGTTGGCCTGGTCTGGTCGCCCAGAACTCTCAGTTCTTCCAATGATTTGAGCCTCAATCCCAAAGGATTGGGAAATCGCGATTACTTGATCTGCATGCTTGGGTAAACAGTAGGCTTCCAAGCGATGTCCCATATTGTAAACTTGGTGCATTTCCGCATCGCTAGTTCCGGAAGCTTTCTGAATTTCTGAAAACAAGGGAGGAATGTTAAATAAATTGTCTTTGATATGATGAACATGTGTGCCAAAGCGCATGCATTTTGTCTGCCCTCCTCCTGAGCAGTGAACCAGTCCCATTAGTGAATTACCGAGCTCAGTAGCGATAGCTTTGGCAACCGGTAAGTATGTGCGGGTAGGGCTTAATAAAGCCTGTCCAACGCTTAAAGTGGATCCCGGCAGGGAGTCTTTCATTCTGTATGGACCACAGTAAATATATTCATTGGGAGTATTGGGATCACAGGTTTCAGGAAAATGCTCGAAGTAATACTTTGACAGTAGTTCATGTCGTGCACTTGTAAGGCCGTTACTTCCAATTCCGCTATTTTCATGACCCTCATAGGTTGCCTGACCGCTGGAGGAAAGCCCAACAATGGCGAGGCCGGGGCAGATACGGGAGTTATCAATCACCCGCTTGCGTTCCATCACTGCCACTGCACAAGAGTCCACTGCCACCGTGCCAGTTAAATCTCCAACATCAGCGGTTTCTCCCCCCCCACTCATAACAGAAATCCCCATGTCCCGCATGGATTGTAAAAACTCCTCGGTTCCTTCAATCAAGGCAGCAAGTGCTTCTCCTGGGAAATTTCTGGCGTTGCGATTTACTGTACTCGAAATCATTACCCTGTCCCAGGCACCCACGCAGGCTAGGTCATCAAGATTCATGACCAAGCTGTCTTGGGCAATCCCCTTAAAAACTGAAGGGTCCCCCGTTTCGCGGTACCAGAGGTATCCGAGGATTGATTTTGTGCCTGCACCATCAGAATGGATGACATTGCAAAGCTCCCCCTGCCCAGTAAGTGCGTCTTCTGTAATCTTGCAAAAGGCACCAGGAAACACCCCACGGTCCATCTGATCGACGACTTGATGTACTTCTTCCTTGCTTGAAGAGACACCTCTTTGATTGTAACGACTTTGAGATTTTTCCATGTATTTATTTTTTACAACTTGCTTGCCCCCTTGACCATCCGAAATCAACTTATAGTGATTCCTTTGGCCTAAAATTTTGAAGTACAGGGTACAGACATACTCACAAATTAACTTGTGGAAGCAAGGGGCGTTGTCTTTCCTGAGAAAAAAAGAAGCATGGAACAATTTGTTTTGGCAAATTATTAAACAACGGGAAAATTCTTCTAGTCAGGGATGGTCAGGAAATATCTTCTGCGATGAAGAAGTTACTTTGTCTGCCTTACATACACCATCCAAATTCCTTTTGCTTTCTCATGGCCGTTTACCTGCAGTTGAGGCATTGGCACAATACGCCATTGAACATAAATGGAAAGTCAGGGGTTTGACTGGCCCGGGAGCGGTGGTGAACCACTTTTTAAAATGTACGCAAAAATATGTTCCTCCATCTGGGGCAAACGCAGTGCGTACTTTCAAATTATTCAAGACTCAAACGGTTAAAAAAAATAAAAAGTTTGATGATTACAAACTTGCTCCTGTCAGTAATTTAGATTGGGCGAAAGTAAGGGTGTGGGCACAGAGGTTTGCCCGGGAGGCGGAACCTCCCATGGATCTTGTGGCGATTACTCAGATGGTAAGAAAGCTCAATAAAGAAAAAAACCTTTTCACTCTGAATGATCCACAAAACTATCCTTGTGCAATGGCTGGATTTAGTCGTTCTACAGAGCGTTTCAGAGTTATCAACATGGTTTATGTACCCAAAGATTTGCGGGGCACCGGGATAGGCCGAGAATTAATAACCCGTATGACCTTCCATGCACGCAATATGGGTTACAAAGAATGCTTACTTTTTAGTGAATGGCAGGGTAAAGATAATATGTATGAATCTATGGGATGTAAGGCGCTCGGGAACTTTATGGAATACGATCTAAGCTGAGTCTTCTTTTTGGACATTTAGTATACGGCTGCCGTCCTGTAAATGTGCACGAACAAATTTTCCAGCGGTTAATTTATTAACCGAGCGAATCAAATTTCCCTCGTTGTCAGATAAATAGGAAAAACCACGCTTCAGGGCAGCAGGGAGACTATTTGCCTCTAATCTTTGCTCAAGAGCTTCAATCTGATGGCTCTTTTTCTCAACATTGATTCGAATGCTTTGCTGAATACGATGCTCCAAATCATCAAGTTGTTGATGATAGCGATCAACACGGGACTGTGGGTTGAGTTTTTCCAATTCAGCTTCAATGAGGGCTAATCTATCCCATTTTCGGGCGAGATAATCGAGCGGGATCCGAAAGAAGGATTGTTCAAGCAGTTTTAAGCGGTTGATTTGCTCAAGGTAGTGGGAAGAAATCAATTCAGCCGCGGCAGAAGGAGTTTCAGCACGAAAGTCCGCAGCAAAGTCAGTCAGTACAAAATCAGTTTGATGACCGATTGCAGAGATTGTCGGGATTGGACAATTTGCAACAGCTCGCACAAGCTGCTCATCGTTAAAAGACCATAAATCCTCTAATGAACCACCCCCCCTGGTCAAAACGATCAATTCAATGGAGGGAATTTCAGATGCTTGCTCAATCCCTTTAAGTAATTGAGCAGGAGCTTCTTTTCCTTGAACGAGGGAAGGAATAATCCAGATATGGCCCGTCCAACCACGTCTTTTAAGAATACTTAAAAAATCCTGCAGAGCAGCTCCATCAGGAGATGTAACAACTCCAATTGTCCTGGCAAAGTTTGGCAGACATCTTTTTCTTTGCTCTTCAAATAATCCTTCCTGCAGTAATTTCTCTTTAAGTCGATCAAACTGCAAGCGGAGGTTACCCAGTCCATCTTGTAAAACATGCCGAACTCGTAACTGATATTCCCCTCTTGGTTCGTAAACAGATATTTCTCCATAAGCAATGCAGTCATCGCCCTCCTTGGGAAGATAAGCAGAACCAGTCGCATCACCTCGAAAAAAAACTGCCTTTAACTGGCAGTTTTCATCTTTGAGCAGGAAATAACGATGCCCGCTTGCCTGAACCCTGAGGTTAGAAATCTCGCCCCTTACCCAAAGAACAGGAAATTGATGCTGCAAAGATTTGTGAATGGCTTGGGTTATTTCAGTTACCGACCAAATCTCCGAGCGGTCCTCTTCTTGCTCAAATAGTTCAGTCTGCACCTAATTTCCTTCTTTTTAGTGCAAATCGGCCTAATAAGATCATAACTGCAATAATTGATGCACCAGTCCAGAGATATTTCCATTCCCCGCCAAATATACCGGCAAATGCAAGTACATAGCCGCAAGCAGTAAAAGCAAGGATAGGCAAGGACACGGAAAGATAAAAAGGAAATTTCATGCCAATAAGACCAAGTCCATAGTTTGTGAAAATAAATGGAACTCCTGGAGTTAAACGCAGGATTAGTGCCCACTCCAACATATTTTTGGGTGGTGTTTCAGGTAGACTAAATCGGGAATTTTCGAGAAGCTTTTTTAATAATACTCTGGCCGGTCCGCGAGCCAACCAATATGTCCAGGAAAGATTAGCAGATAAAGCTAAACAGCAGTAAATACAGCTCAGCCATGGACCATTTTCGCCACCCCACAATCCGGCAAGTCCAAGGAGTGGAGCGACTGGTAAAATAAATCCTGGTAGGACAGCAATTGCCAAAAATAAAACTGGTCCATTATTTGCGAGAATCTGTCGGATCTCCTTCCAGGAATTATCAACCCAAAGTTTGGCCTCTTCACCCCCGAGATGTGTGATCAAATAATAAGAGCCGAAAATAAGAGTAAAGACTGTAATTACAGCTCCAATAACAATCAGGAGCTTATTTCCCATTTATTCTGAAATTTTGGAAGTGTTTGAATTATTGGACTCAATAAACAAGGAGTCCTTGGGAGCAACATTTGAATCGTATATGTTATTCGAATTCACATTAGATCTCCCAGTAAGATTATATTTTGTAAACGGTATCGAACGTATAAAAGGTACAGAAAGAAATAAGAGAATTCCAATAATGCTAAGAAAAATGATAAGTTCTAAAGATGAAAAACCCGAAAAATGTTTTATTCTCATAGAATTGTTATTCGATATACTAGGTTGCGATAGGTAAATTCAACTTTTGACTAACCAAAAAAGAATGCCAGGTAAAAAAATTCCAATAATAGCAAAGAATCCAATAATCAATTGCGCACGAAGAGCTTTTTTGCGATTCTCAGCAGTCATAGGAGAGGGAGGGTTTCCCCAATCATCCTCATCCTCCTTTTCATTTTTATCATCCTCGATCACCCTTCCTATTTTCCACGCTCAAGCTCATGCCTCAAGCAGAAACAATCCTTTTTAAGCGGATAACCATTGTAGGTCCGGGATTGCTGGGTGCATCCATAGCAATGGGGTTGAGAGATAAAAAGATTTCAGGAGAAATCTGGGCATGGTTGCGTGATGAGAAGAAAGCAGATGCGTGCGGAAAATCCTATTGGTGTGACCGTGCACTCATCGATTTAAAAGAAGCGGTAATAGGGAGCGATCTGATCCTCCTATGCACCCCGGTGGAATCTATCCTCGATCAGCTCGATCGCATTTCTCAATGTGCAGGAGAGGGTTGTATCGTGACGGATGTGGGAAGTTTGAAAAAGGAGATTTGTGAAAAAGGTGAACAGGTGTTTCAAAACAAACCATCGTTCTTTGTCGGCTCCCACCCAATGGCCGGTTCTGAAAAAACGGGCATGGAATTTGCCTCTGCGGATCTTTTAATTCAAAAGCACTGTATTGTCACCCCTACCAAAAATACAAGCGAGGATGATATTAATAAAATTACCATGTTGTGGAAGCGACTTGGTATGGTGGTAAGTCGCATGGGTATTGAAGAGCATGATGAGGTTATGTCATGGATTAGTCACTTGCCCCATTTGGTTGCATCCTCCCTAATCAATGCAATTACATCAAGAAACCCGAAGATGATCAGGTACTGTGGCAATGGTCTGCGGGACACCACCAGAATCGCTGCGGGAAATCCACAAATGTGGATGCAAATTCTGCTTGGTAATAAAGAAAATCTACAGCAAGGAATTGATGATTTAATTAAAAGCCTCAAGGATTTCAAAGAGACCCTATCAAATGGAGATCGGGTGGACCTTCTTAAAATGCTTCAGTCTGCAAAAGATTCTCGTGATTTAATCGATGAATACTAAGCAGGAGTCTATCTATATCCAACCATTCACCCAATCGTGTGACGCGGTGGTGGAGGTACCCGGTTCGAAAAGTATATCCAATCGGGCATTAATTCTTTCAGCTATGTGCGGAGGAGAGGTAGAATTGAAAGGACTGCTTCAAAGTGAGGATGTTGACTTAATGCGTCAGGCATTGGCGGATTTGGGATTCCAAATCCGCAATAACGCAAAAAATTGTAAAATTAATGGTTCGGGTGGCTTTATAGAAAAAAAAGAGTGCAAAATTAATGTTGGAAATGCAGGTACAATTGCTCGTTTTCTTACCTGCTTACTCGCATCTCAAAAAAATGGAACTTTTAGAATGGATGGAACAGAAGCCATGCGAAAAAGACCCATGCATGAACTGCTCAATTGCTTGGTGGATTTAGGAAGCAAGGTAAAGTACCAAGGAGAAAAAGGATGTTTCCCTTTCATTTTATATTCGAATGGTTTAAGAAATAAAAAGATACAAATTGATGCAAGAAAGAGCGGTCAAAATATATCTGGAATTCTTATGCAGTGCCCGTTGCTAGAATCGGACTGCGAGATTAATTTTAAAAATGGTACAGTTTCTGTGCCCTTTATTAAAATGACGCTGGATATGATGCGTACATTTTGTGAAAATAATAAATTAAATTACATTTATGAGCACAATTCCATAAAAATAGAGAAATGTAGCTATAAAAATGAGAATTTTAGCTACGAGATCGAACCAGATGCCACGGCAGCGAGTTATTTTATGACTTTACCGCAGGTGGTGGGGGGAACCTGTGTGATTCCCGGAATGAAAGAGCAAATGTTACAGGGTGATATCGCGTATTTTGATGTATTGAACACATTGGGAGCTAATATTACCTTTGGTGAAGATGGTCTGAGGAGTCGTCCGGGAAGGCCTTTAGGCGGAGGATCCTTTGATTTCGTGGATATATCAGACACTTTCCTGACGTTGGCTGCGATCAGTCCACTTTTAAGTGAGACTTTAGAGATTTACGGAATTGAGCATACCCGCAAACAGGAGACGGATCGAGTCTCTGCGATGGCTCGTGAATTAGTCAAATTGGGGCAGGATGTAATCGAAAAGTCTGACCGCTTAGTCATTCGACCAAATTTAAATAAATTAATAAAACATGCAAAATCTGGTGTTGAGATTTCAACTTACAAGGACCATAGATTTGCGATGAGTTTTGGAATTTTGGGATCTTTTGATCTTTTAGGAAATGGGCAACCTTGGTTGAAAATCAATGACCCAATATGCTGCTCAAAAACCTTTCCATTGTTTTTTGACTGCTTAAACACTGCAAGAAAAGACAGTCGTGGGAAAAAATAAATATATTACTATTGCTCTGGATGGTGCAGCTGGTTCAGGTAAGTCGACTACAGCTCGTGCCATTTGTGAAAAATATAAATATATTCATGTGGACACTGGTTTACACTATCGTGCTATATCATTCCATCTGCTAAATTTAAATATAACCCCTGAAAGAACACCAGAGTACCTTCTTTCATCTCCACTCATTCTTTCTTCCAAACTGGATGGGTCTTCGGTCCAATTGTTTATCGATGGAATCCATTATTCTAAATCTGATTTGCGCAATGAAAGAATGAATCGAGAGGTCTCCTATTATGCCCGTCTTCCCGAAGTTCGAACTTTTTTACTCAAATATCAAAGAAGTTTGCCGGATTTCGGAAAAAATCAAGGCTACTCTGGAATTATTATGGATGGACGAGATATTGGAAGTGTTATTTTACCGAATGCTGATATTAAAATCTTTCTTTATGCCGACCTCGAGGTCAGGCAGCAGCGTCGTTCATCCGATGGAGAAACTGATTCAATATCTACCCGTGATCAAATTGATAGCACTCGAAAGATTGCACCATTAACCTGCCCAGATGATGCCATTTCTATAGACACAGGTAATCTGCCTCTTGATCAGGTGTTGCGGTTGTTATCTCACAAAATTGCATCTTTGTCGTGACCCTTTTTTATCGTTTCGCTCAGTTCCTTAGTTGGTTGTATTTTAAATTCTTTCACCGGTTAGAGGTTATTGGTGCAGATAATATTCCTCTAACAGGTGCTTTTATTTTAGCTTCTAATCACCAAAGTTATTTCGACCCTCCTGCACTTGGCTGTAAATTGCCACGCAACCTACACTATTTTGCCAGAGATACCTTGTTTTTCTGGCCGCTTGGTTTCCTCATTCGCAATTTAAATTCCATCCCTGTGAATCGTTCCCAGTTGGACATCGCAACTTTGAAGCGGGTGTTGAAGGTTTTAAAATCAGGTGATCCTCTTCTGGTCTTTCCCGAGGGTACTCGTTCTCCTGATGGTCAGATACAAAGTGGTAAAAAAGGGATTGGACTTCTTTTGGCGAAATCTCAGAGCGATGTTTTACCCGCAAAGGTCGTGGGTGGATTTCAGGTACTCGGCAAGGGTATGTTGATTCCGAGAATTGGCCGAAAATTGGTGGTTACCTATGGTCCTTTATTACGATTTGAGAGCTTGGATCCTGGGAAATCGGATCCCCTTCGATACGAAACCATCGCGAACCGTGTACTTGATGCAATTGGTAAGATTTAATTCTTAAAACTATTCGTTTGATTCGATCAAGTGGCAGGTAGATTAAGGGAATAGCGTATGCGTTCCATAATGCCTTTCCCCGGTTCAGGACATTGAAAAGTTTGGCCCGTAATGGTTTCATACAGATGAATGTATCTGGCTGCGAGTTCGATAACGAGTTCGTCCGGTGCCTTGGGGAGTTTTTTATCTTTGTAAGGATCACAATTTTCCCGAAACCATAACCTGAGAAATTCTTTATCCACATTTTCCGGTTCCCTGCCCTCTTCCAATCGTTTCTCATAGCTCGGTTGGAGCCAGTATCTCGATGAATCAGGGGTATGAATCTCATCGATGAGCAGAATTTGACCATTTTTGGAGAGGCCCATTTCATATTTTGTATCCACTAAAATGAGGCCATTTCTGCGGGAAAGCTCCTGCCCACGGGTAAAGAGCCTCAAGGCATGTTCAGAGGCATAGTCCCAATGTTCCTTGGTCATCCATCCCTCATCTACAATTTCTTGGGGTGAGATCGGTCGATCATGAGCTTCCTCCTTAGTGGTGGGGGTGAGGATAGGTTGATCAAATTTTTGATTTTTGCTCATGCCTTCAGCCAAAGACACTCCGCAATAGTTTCGGACACCCCCATGGTATTGTGTCCAAATGGAAGTGCTGGAACTTCCGGTCATGTATCCACGCACCACAAATTCGACCGGAAAAGGCTTACATTTTTGGGCGAGGGTGACATTGGGGTCAGGAATGGAAATGACATGATTTTGAATGATGTCCTTGGTTTGCTCGAACCACCAGGCACCGGTTTGATTAAGCACCTGTCCTTTAAAGGGAATGGCAGCAAGCACGCGATCGAAGGCCGACTGCCGGTCGGTGGTGATCAGGGCATACCGATCGCCCAGATCGTAGCGGTCTCTTACTTTTCCCTGATATTTTGGAAAGCCATCGAGATTGGAGCTTTCCAGGCAATTTGAAAGATTTTCGGAAATAATTTCCCGATAGTCATGAAGGGTGGCGAGGGAGTCGATCATGTGAGTTTGCTTACTTCACAACGCTAGATTTCCAGCGAAAAAGTTCAAGCCCAAGGGAAAGAAATCTCCTTTCGTTGACGGAGTTGGCCAAACTATATAAAATTTCACGAAATTTATCCCACAACCGGCACGCTTATGAATCTCGAAAAACCATATGATCTGATTATAATTGGAGGAGGACCTGCGGGATATGCTGCGGGCATACGGGCGGGCCAATTGGGACAACGTGCCCTGGTTATTGAGAAAGAACGAGCGGGCGGAACCTGTCTCAACTGGGGATGCATTCCTTCCAAGGCATTGCTCAAGAGTGCCGAGGCTTACCAAGCAGCCCTGCACTCTGAAACCTTTGGCTTTACCTGTAAGGAGATTGAAGTGGACTTCGCCCAGGTGATGGCCCGCTCGCGCAGCGTGGCCGATCAGATGGGAGGAGGAATCGAGTTTCTTTTCAAGAAAAACAAGGTCGATTATGTGGTTGGCACCGCCAAGTTAATTGAGTCTGGATTGGTGGAAGTGACCGAGGGTGAGCATGCGGGTAGTTCCATCAAAGGGGACCGAGTAATGATCGCCACAGGGTGCAAACCGAGAACTTTGGAAGAGGTGCCGGTGGATGGCACCCGCATCATGACTTCCCGCGAGGCTCTCGCAATGAAGGAGATGCCCACGAGCATCGCCATCCTTGGTGCCGGTGCGATCGGGGCAGAGTTTGCCTATTTTCTCAATGCGTTTGGGTGCAAGGTTACCCTGATCGAGATGCTTCCCAATGTCTTGCCGATCGAGGATGCAGAAATTTCTAAAGCTCTGGAAAAGGCCTTTGTCAAACACGGGATTGATTGCCGGACAAATACCCGGGTGGACCAGATCGAAGTGGTGGACGATGGGGTCTCCCTCGCTCTTCATAGTGAAAAGGGGGATGAATCGATCCAGGTTGAATCGGTGTTGCTCGCCATTGGAGTAGTGCCCAACCTGCAGGGGGTCCTTGGAGATGCCTGCAAAGTCGAATTAACCCGTGGCTATGTCCAGGTGGATGAGAACTATCAGACCTCGCTTCCTGGCGTCTATGCGGCCGGAGATATCATCGGGCCACCCTGGTTGGCTCATGTGGCCACCTACAGGGCAGTGCAGGCGGTAAACGCGATGTTTGGTCATGCTGAACCCATTCCGATGGGAGCCTTTCCTGGCTGTACCTATTGCCAGCCACAGGTTGCCAGCATCGGGCTGACCGAGGAGAAGGCCAAGGAAGAGGGAGTCGCTTACAAGGTGGGCAAATTTCCTTTCGCTGCATCCGGCAAAGCGGTGGCGGTCAACCACCCCGAAGGATTTGTAAAAATTATCGTGGGCGAGAAATACGGGGAAATTTTAGGTGCCCATATCATTGGATCCGACGCCACCGAGCTGATCACCGAATATGGATTGGGGATGAAATTGGAAGCGACGATCGATGAGATTCACCAGACCATCCATGCCCACCCTACCATGAGTGAAGCCTTAGCCGAAGCTGCTGCCTCTGTGCATGGCGAAGCCATTCACATATAATCTCTATTGAGCCTTTTGGGGTTAAGAGAAATTTCGCGATACCCAATTATTTCTGCAACTTGGAAGAAAGATCTTCCTCTTTGCACATGAAAAAACCCCGTTTTTAACACAAAACATGTTCTTAACCCGAAAAATCGGTAAAATTCTCCGAGGAAACTCGACTCCTTTTCAGCTTATCATGGCCTGCGTTCTAGGGACGATGATGGGATTCGTCCCCGGGTTTTCTCAGGCACCTGGGTTATTGATCGCCCTGACCTTTGCCCTGGTTTTTATAAATGCGAATC
>Ga0255776_10001008_pt1 | contig 32294 bp, 26 predicted proteins | sample 071ome_19_FD_179974 | JGI IMG/M metagenome (GOLD analysis project Ga0255776, IMG submission 179974) | Coastal salt marsh microbial communities from the Groves Creek Marsh, Skidaway Island, Georgia - 071413AT metaG (version 2) | ecosystem: Environmental > Aquatic > Marine > Intertidal zone >... | reverse complement strand
TATTTAATTTGCAATTTATCACCATAAAATATTATATATGAGGTCATAAATTGTGTTGAACTGGGAATGAGGGGGGATTATGCATCAGTTGGACAGGACGGATAGGCGAATATTGCGTGAAATGCAGGCGAATGGCGCTATTAGCAACCTTGAGTTGGCCGAAAAAGTGGGGTTGTCGCCTAGTCCATGCTCTAGACGAGTTAAGGCTCTTCATGAATCAGGACTGATTTTACATACGGTGACCCTACTAGATGCAAAGAAGCTCGGTTTGGATATGGTGGCCATGATTTCAATTAGCATGGATCGTCATACGCCTGAGCGATTTGAGGCGTTTGAAAGGGCGGTCGTGGAATATGAGGAAGTAATGGAATGCTATTTGATTACGGGCCAGAGTGCTGACTATGTCCTCAAAGTGGTGGTGAAAGACATGGAGGCTTATCAGCATTTTCTGCTGGGTAAGCTCACCAAATTACCCGGCGTGACGGGGGTGCACTCTAGCTTTGTGATGAGAAAAGTCGTGGATCGAACCCAGTTGCCGGTGTGAATTTGGGACAAATGTCAAAGTAAATGAGCTTAATGTGACTATTTGTAATGAAATATTTGATTTGCTGCACACTTTGGCCATATGAAGTCTGGTACCATCGGATGAAATGAGGGGAAGTCTATGTTTGCTAACTTTGCATCTAGACGCCACCTTGCTGGCCCATTGAGGGCGGTCAGCCCGGTGGAGTCAGATAACACAGAAATCGATTGGAAAACCGCCAATAAGGCACTGAAGCGTCGAGTAGGGAAGTTGTCTCGTCCTGCTCCGAGTGCTAATGCATTAAAGCTAACGAACTATTTCCAGGGTGTGTTTAAAGGAACGCTGCCTTTAGAAAAAAGCAAGGTTAAGGATATTCTGGAGCTAACCTTGGTCGAGGCGGTAAGTCTGTTCATCCCACTTCTCTATATTGGTGTTGTGTTTTTTGGTATGGGTGCGCTGACCTGGTTCGTTAGTGGGCCAATGATCGAGAACTTTATAGAAGAGAATTATCTTACTGCTACCTATTGGGCTGCGCCTAGCGTGTTGGCCTTAGGTGTGTTTTATCGTCTAACTCGACCTATGTTTGGTGGGTTTAGGCGCTATCACGGACGCGTACTGCGTCGTCATGAAGCTCCTGCATTTTTTAGTTTGGTACAAGAGATGAGTCGTCATCTGGGTGTTGTACCTCCTCGCCGAATTGAGATTAACAATGAGACTGCTCTTAGGGTTGATTCCTATGCTGGTGTTAATAGCATCTACAGGGATGAGTATAAGATCATCATTGGTGCACCCTTGCTCATGGGTATGTCGGTTAATCACTTGGCTGCGATGTTGGCGCACGAGTTATCTCACTTTAGGGATAAGCATAAGAAAGTTGCCTTTTACTTGATGCATCATGTGAGTGAGTGGCTGTTCTTTAGGGCGACGGGGCAAGATCGATATCATCAGGCTTTATTGAAGCGAATGCAGAAAGAGAATTTGTCGCGCATTGAGTATGCCGAATTGTGGTCATGGCAGCGTTTGTACATTTTTCAGCAGGCAATTTTCATGGCGCTGTTTAAGATGCATCGAGTGGCGACATCTTGGAAATGTCGTCAAATCGAATTAGAAACGGATGCTGTTGCGGTGAAGCTTGCTGGGGTAAAAGATTTCACTGGTATGTTAAGGCGCTTGCGTCATATTCAAACCTCTCAATCTGCTGTGACTGTGCAGAACGACTGGGCTTGGAAAGAGGGTGTACTGTTAGATAATTACGCACTGGCTTTGGCGATTGAAGCCAAAAATGCCGAGCGCAATGAAAAGCGCAACTTTGAGGCGCATCAAGAAGAAGAGGTTACTCAATTTTGTCCCAGTGATCGGGTAAGGGTTGATGCGGCGAATGAGGTTGTCAGTAAAGGGGTCTTAGTGGCTCAGGTGCAAGCTTCTTTATTGATTGAAGATGCAAAGCAGCTTTGTAAAGAGTTGACGGTTTTGGATTACGAAAGCACGGGTATCATCGATGCTAAGAAGTATTGTCTAAGTGCAGAGAAAATTCGTCTTCTTAAACACAATAAAGAAAAGTTGAATCGAGTGGCTCAGCAGTATTTCGATGGTCGTGTAGATGAACGGGTGTTGAAGTTCGAGCCGTCGGAAGAGCGTGATGTAAGTCAGTTTGATGTTCAAATGAGCATAGATTATATCCGTCGTTACCGTGTAGAGGATAGAAAGCAGCAGGGTGCGGCCAAAAATCTGCTTAAGCGAATTTATCGCGGGTACGTTGTTAAGCAGTTAGAGGCAAATGGGTTGTCGGTAAAGCGCTATTTGTCCGAAGAGTCTGGCAAGGATATGAGAGAAGGGTATCTGGAGCACATGCGCTCACAATATCAGCAGGCCTTGTATCACATGGAGTCGATGGATCAGGTGTTTTACCAGCGTGCGAGCGATGCCATGCGCTATCTTGATATTGTTTCACGAAATGAAGCGAGTTTGGCCTTCCATAATCTCGAACTTTATTCTCAAGTGCGGCGTGAAATCGCGGCATTGTATGAAGCGCATTTGCCGCTGGCGGTTATTGTAAATGGCCTAAAGCACGGTGTTAGCACGAAAATCTTGCAGGCGGGTGTGTCTGAGAAACAGGTGTTGTGGCGTCTGATTCATCGCTTGAGAGAGGAGCTCAAAGGCCGTCCTATTGGTATTGTGCTGCATCGGAAAAAAGTGCATCTTTTGGCTTATTTGGATTTTAAATTGGGCGAGTTGCCGGACTCGTCCAGCGAGATGACCATCGAAGAAATGGCCTCTTATCTTTCAGATTTATTGTCATTACTTTCGTTTCAATATCATAAATGGCAAGCTCAGGTGGCCAAGGTGTTGGCCAAATTTGAACGAGAAAACGACATCGCTCAAATCAATCTTCTTAAATAAAAGGCCTTGCGGCCTTTTTTCTTTTCTATAGTAGAGCCCTTCTTATAGCCTGTGGTATGGTGCGCAGGAATCAAAGTTATTCGTTTTGTCTCTCTTAGGGTAAGGGTTGGGAATGAAGCAAATGTTTTTAGGCTTGCTGTGTCTTGGCATGGTGGGTTGTAGTCAGATGTCTACCTACGAGCAGGCAGCCTTGTTATCCGAGGCTGTTGCGGATGCAGAGTATGTTTTTGAGCCCTTTCCTTGGGGGTTGCAGGGTGACCCCGAACTGCAAGAGCATGTAATTGAATTGCCGGCCGGTAAAACCTTCTATCGAGCATATGAGTTGCCGGAGCGCCGCGGCCGTTTCTCGGTGCAGTTACGAACTTACATTGTTAAAACCCCTAAAGGTGATGGATTTTTCTATCCGGTGGTTGAGCTGTTGGATAGTAATAAAAGATTGATCGAGAAGATGAAGCCTCAACTTCGTTTTACTCAATTAAGCCCGGAAGGCCGTTATGCGGCGGTGCCTATTGAGATTAATCCTGATGTGTCCTTCATGGTGATTCGTACTGAGCCAAAGTTGTACGGTCAGGAGGCATCCTATACAACGAAGCATCAAGGTGCTTCGTGGAGTTACAGCGTGAGTCCGTTTTCTAAGCGCGAACCGGCAAGTTATATGGTGTTGGGTCAATTGGAGTTGTTAACGCCTGACGAGGGTTATGGGCGTCCATTTGAAAAATTGAGTGGACCATATTGGCAGGTAACATGGGGGCGTGGACAGAAAAAACTGTTGTCTGGTTCTGACTTTTTGCCGAATATGACGTTAGGTGGCGGGCTAAATGCAACGCTCGGATATTCATTCGCAATACCTGGTCGCCCCTCCTCGAGTGTTCGTACCGGATTGGGTTTAACCTATTACACGTTAAATGATGCAAACTCTCAGTCAAATACTCAGTATGGTTTTACGGGGGATTTGCTGTGGGTTGAATCGAATCAGGTGAGCAGTATTGGTATTGGTTTAACAGGTGTCTCTGGGTTGACGCTTGAGGTTCCTGGTCAAGATCTTGAATACAAGCCTGCCTTTGGGCCTAAGGTGTTGCTAGAGGTGAGGGGGGCAATGGGAGTGAGTTTGGGCGCGTATTTCAGTTGGCTAACCTACGAAGATCAATTTGGTGAAACGACCGGTAGTAATCAGTTTGGTCTTTACTTGCATCGCCTCTACTGAGGCTAAGATTGAGCCTGGAATGGTGTGGTAATAACTAGCTAATAATAGTGCGATAAAAAAAGGGGCTGCAGCCCCTTTTTTGGTGTTTAATTTTCAGTCTACATCTTCTGGTAGGTCGACGACGCCATCTTGCGGTTTGATGGCGAGTATATCGCTTTCGGTGGCGTCCATGACGTGTTCCACTGTACTGCCGAGTATCACACTTTGGAAGTCTGCCTCGCCTAGGATGCCAATCATGACGACGTCGGCGTCTATATGTTCAGCGGTGTTGACGATGACTTCTTCTGGTTCGCCCTCATGAATATGAATACGATCGTCATCAATATTGAACTTTTTGGCCAGCTCTTGAGTGGCAGTTTCATGTTGAAGGGTGACATACTGTTGCAAGTCTTCCGGCACCGGCGTATCTGGCAGGCTCGCGAGCGTGAGGCTCATCATTGGGTAGCTGTTAACGATGTGTGTTTGATATTGCTCATTTTCGTTTAGGAGTTCGGCAAACTCGAGAATGTGTTCGTTTATGATTTTATGTGCGTCATCTAATGAGGTGGCATCAACAGCGGCCAAAATGCGTCTCGATTCCCAAGCGGGCTTAGTTTTAACTAACAACACTGGCGCAGGGCAATGTTTTAGCAAGTTCCAGTCTTGATGTTGCATGACTCTGTCTACAATGCTGTGGTGCTTTGCAGCTGACTTTATGACGAGGTCGAAGCTGGTATCTTGTCCATTCTCCACAACCGCTTGATAGGCGTGGCTACACCAGCAAATGGACAGTGGGGTATCGAGAGGGATGTAGAACTCTTTCATTAAAGATTCTGCCCATTCCTGGCTCTGGTTAATGAGTAGAGTTTTTAGCTCGTGGCGCATGTCTAGGTCAACGAGAGACCCTTCTTCGCAGGCGTGGTTGTAGCAGTAGGTGGTGATATGCAGCGAGCTACCATGTTCTTCGCATACTTGCATGGCCCGTTGAATGGCATTTTTGTTTTCTAGTTCCTGGTCAAGAATCAACAGAACGTTGTTGATGGCGATCATGGCAGTCTCCCTTGGTTGCTTTGTTACCAGTCTAGTCCTTTCGGTAAAGATTCTCTTGTTTTAGGTCAAATCTCATCATCTTTGCTTAGAGTGTATGGGGTCGGCTCCAAATGTGCCTGTTAGCGAGGCAGCGTGGCTAAGAAGGCTTTGCCAGCTGTGCCCAGTGTTTTGCCTTTCCTCTGCAATACTCCTAACTCTCGATAAAAGTGTTTTGGGCCAACTTTGAGTTTAACGAGGTCGTTGTCTTCTGCCATGTGCTGCGGCAGTACAGCCCAGCCTAGGCCAACGCTGGCCATCATCTTAATGGTCTCCATGTAGCTCGACATCATGCTGATGGTTTCTTTATAGCGGCTTTGAGTGGCCGTTTGTAGTGAGAGCCCTTCTTTTGTAAAAGCCTGCTCGATGATCTCGAAGGTGACCGTGTTCGATTCCGGGAGGATTGCCTCAAGTTCAGCCAATTGTGCGAGAGAGGGGTGTTTTATGTTGGCCAATGGGTGGGTGTGCGCGCAGACAAAGGTCAGTGAATCTCTCCATATGGGTTTCATGTTTAATTTGGGGTGATCTTCTAACGGTAGGGTGGCAAATGCGATGTCGAGTTCCCCTTGGGCCAGTGCTTCGCAAGCCGCTTCAGATCCTAGGAATTGCATGGCGAGTTTTACTTGGGGGTAGGCGGTGTGAAATTGACGGAGGATGTGGGGTAAATGATGGAGTCCAATGTGGTGGCTGGTGCCGATTCGTAAAGTGCCGCTAATGTCGCCGCTTAGGTTGTTTAGCTCGGTTTTTATTTCTTGGATTTCTTGAATGATGTGCTTGGCTTTCGGCATGAGAGCCTCACCAGCTGGGGTGAGGATGATTTTGCGCGGCAGTCTGTCAAAGAGGGTTGCGTTGAGGCTCTCTTCTAATTGGGCGATGCGCTTGGAAACCGCAGGCTGGGTGATGTGCAGCCGCTGGGCTGCCAATGAGAACGATTCTGTCTCGGCAACAGCGAGAAACGCTTGTAGTGATTGCGTGTCCATTGGGTCTCCGGTGTGGATTTTGTATAACCGATTGTAATCCAATTTATAAAAAATATGAATTTGAGTTATTTGTTGTGGGGGCGTAGACTTTCCAGCACTTTGATAATAATGCTGCAGATCGGAGTCGAGATGACTTTGGATTAGCGAGCTAGAAATGATGAAAGAGAGAGTTTTTGCACATGGGTAAAACACTTTACGATAAGTTGTGGGAACAGCATGTAGTAAAAGAGCGTGAAGATGGTACGGCGCTAATTTACATTGACCGTCAGCTTCTTCATGAAGTGACCTCACCTCAAGCTTTTGAGGGGTTACGTTTGGCGGGTCGTAAGCCTTGGCGTATTGATGCCAATATTGCAACGCCTGATCATAACGTGCCTACGACGAAAAATGAACGTGATGCGGGGATCGATGGAATTCTTGATCCAGTGTCTCGTATTCAGGTGAAGACGCTGGATGAGAACTGCGACGAGTTCGGAATTCTTGAGTTTAAGATGCATGACGCTCGTCAGGGTATTGTTCATGTTGTTGGGCCAGAACAGGGCGCTACTTTGCCTGGTATGACCGTGGTATGTGGCGACTCCCATACTGCTACTCATGGTGCTTTCGCGGCCTTGGCTCATGGTATCGGTACGTCTGAGGTTGAGCATGTGTTGGCCACTCAGTGCCTAATTCAGCGCAAGATGAAAAACCTACTGATTAAGGTGGAAGGTGAATTGGGTGCGGGCATAACCGGTAAGGATGTTGTGCTGCATGTGATTGGCTTGATTGGTACTGCTGGTGGTAACGGCTGTGCAATGGAATTCGGCGGAAGTGCCATTCGATCTATGAGCATGGAAGGCAGAATGACCATGTGTAACATGGCAATTGAAGCGGGTGCTCGCGTTGGTTTGGTTGGGTTTGATGATATTACTGCGGAATACGTAAAAGGTCGTCCGTATGCACCTAAAGCCGACGTGTGGGATCAAGCAGTTTCAGCTTGGCGCGACCTTAAGTCTGATGATGATGCGCAGTTCGACAAGGTTGTGGAGATAAAGGCCGAAGACATTAAGCCTCAGGTTACTTGGGGTACCTCTCCGGAAATGGTAACGACGGTAGATGGGTTTGTGCCGACGCTGGAAGAAGCTGAAGATGATGTGCAGCGTTCTGGTTTTGAGCGAGCTTATCAGTACATGGGCTTGGAGCCAGGTCAGGCGATTACAGATATTCAGCTTGACCGTGTATTTATCGGTTCTTGCACCAATAGTCGAATCGAGGACTTGCGAGCTGCAGCGGCTGTGGCCAAAGGCAATAAAGTCGCTGAAAGTGTGAAGCAGGCTTTGGTCGTGCCTGGGTCTGGCTTGGTAAAAGAGCAGGCAGAGCAAGAAGGTTTAGATAAAATCTTCATCGAAGCGGGCTTCGAGTGGCGTGAGCCGGGTTGCTCTATGTGTTTGGCAATGAACGCGGATAAGTTGGGCAGTGGTGAGCACTGTGCGTCTACCTCTAATCGCAACTTTGAGGGTCGACAAGGCTATGGTGGTCGTACCCACTTAGTGAGTCCAGCTATGGCAGCAGCAGCTGCGATTGCGGGTCATTTTGTTGATGTTCGTCAGTTTAGTTTAGAAGCGTAGGAGTCATTAAATGAAACCATATATTAAAAACTCTGGTGTCGTTGCTCCAATGGATCGAGCTAATATCGACACGGATATGATCATTCCGAAACAGTTCTTAAAATCCATCAAGCGCAGTGGTTTTGGTCCCAATTTGTTTGATGAGTTGCGTTATTTGGATGAAGGTCAGCCGGATGCGGATAACTCTGGTCGTCCATTGAATCCTGATTTTGTGTTAAATAAGGCTCGTTACCAAGGTGCAACCGTATTGCTGGCGCGAGAAAACTTCGGGTGTGGTTCTTCTCGTGAGCATGCTCCATGGGCGTTGGAAGACTTTGGTTTTAGAACCATTATTGCCCCAAGCTATGCTGACATCTTTTACAATAATAGTTTTAAGAATGGTTTGTTGCCTATCATTTTGGATGAGGCGGTAGTGGATCAATTGTTTAAAGAAGTGGATGCAGAAGAGGGTTATGAGCTGACAATCGATTTAGAAAATCAGGTTGTTATTAAGCCGTCTGGAGAGCAGTTGCCGTTTGAAGTGGATGCTTTCAGAAAGCACTGCTTGTTGAATGGTCTTGATGATATTGGGTTGACACTTCAGGATGCCGACGAAATTAAGGCATATGAAGAAAATCGTCGGGCTAAGGCGCCTTGGCTATTTGATCAAGTGACACCAGTTTAATTATTAATTGATTACAGTATTTAAGAGATTGTCATAATGACTAAAAAAGTTTTAATTCTACCTGGTGATGGTATTGGTCCTGAGATTGTTTCTGAGGCCGTTAAGGTGCTTGAAACCGTTAATGCGAAGTTCCAGTTAAACTTGGAGTTGGATCAGGCGCTAGTGGGTGGAGCTGCTTATGATGAACATGGCTCGCCATTGCCAGAGGTGACCATGGAAAAGGCAAAAGTGGCAGACGCTATTTTGCTGGGTGCTGTGGGTGGTCCAAAGTGGGATAACCTTGAAGATCGAGAGTTGCGCCCAGAGAAAGGCTTGTTGGGCTTGCGCTCAGGGTTAGAGTTGTTTGGTAATTTGCGCCCGGCGATTCTGTATCCTCAGTTGGCGGATGCGTCATCGCTAAAGCCTGAGATTGTTTCTGGGTTGGATATTCTTATCGTTCGTGAGTTAACGGGCGGTATTTATTTTGGTAAGCCTCGTGGTATTCGCACATTAGAAAATGGCGAGCGCGAAGGCTATAACACTTATGTCTATAGCGAATCAGAAATTCGCCGTATCGCTAAGGTGGCATTCGAATCGGCGCAAAAGCGCAATAAAAAATTGTGCAGTGTTGATAAGGCCAATGTGCTTGAAGTGACCGTGCTATGGCGCGAAATCATGGAAGAGGTGGCGAAAGATTATCCAGATGTGGAGTTGAGTCACATGTATGTTGATAACGCCGCTATGCAATTGGTGCGAGCGCCAAAGCAGTTTGATGTGATGGTAACCGGCAATATGTTTGGTGATATTTTGTCAGATGCGGCCGCTATGCTAACAGGGTCTATTGGTATGCTTCCTTCGGCCTCTTTGGATAAGAATAATAAGGGTATGTATGAGCCATGCCATGGTTCTGCTCCAGATATTGCTGGTCAAGGTATTGCTAATCCGCTGGCGACGATTTTGTCGGCTTCAATGATGCTGCGTTACAGCTTAAATGAAGTGGCTGCAGCAGATGCGATTGAAGAAGCAGTCAGTAAAGTGTTGGACTCAGGTCTGCGTACGGCTGATATCTACAGTGACGGTATGAAAAAGGTATCGACTGCGGAAATGGGTGAGGCAGTGGTTTCGGCTCTTCAATAGTAGAAGAGGTCATGATATTGAGAGGGCTTTTAGGCCCTCAAAACCCAGCAAGGTAATCTGATTTAGGTAGGCTGGGTAAAGGAGAGAGAAATGAGTAAGTTAAATGTTGGCTTGGTCGGTTGGCGTGGAATGGTGGGATCTGTGCTAATGGGGCGTATGGAAGAAGAGGGTGATTTCGGAGTTATTAACCCTGTGTTCTTTACGACCTCTCAAAAAGGTCAGGCTGCTCCGAAATTCTCGGGTGTTGATGCTGGTGTATTGGAAGATGCATTTGATATCGAAAAGCTGGCTAGCTTAGACGCTGTGATTACGTGTCAGGGTGGGGATTACACGAAAGAAGTTTATCCTAAGCTACGCGAATCAGGTTGGAATGGTTACTGGATTGATGCGGCTTCTTCTTTACGTATGAAAGATGATGCCATCATCGTGTTAGATCCCGTGAATATGGGTGTGATCAAGGACGGGCTAGAATCTGGTGTCAAAACCTATGTGGGTGGCAACTGCACGGTAAGTCTGATGCTGATGGCATTGGGTGGCTTGTTTGAGAAAGACCTTATTGAATGGATATCGCCGATGACCTATCAGGCGGCCTCTGGTGCAGGTGCTAAGCATATGCGTGAGTTAATCGCGCAAATGGGCGGTATTCATGCGAATGTAAAAGATTTGCTAGACGACCCGGCCTCAGCCATTCTTGAAATTGACCGTAGTACCGCTGACTACATTCGCGGTGATGAATACCCTAAGGCTCAATTTGGTGCTCCACTGGCGGGTAGCTTGTTGCCATATATCGATTCTCAATTGGAATCTGGCCAGAGCCGAGAAGAGTGGAAGGCGCAGGTTGAGACTAATAAGATACTGGGCTCTGAATCGTCTCCCATTCCAATCGATGGTATCTGTGTGCGTGTTGGCGCAATGCGTTGTCACTCTCAGGCGCTGACGATCAAGCTTAAAAAGGATTTGCCGGTAGAAGAAATTGAATCCTTGCTGGCGGGTGCTAATGACTGGGTTAAGGTTATTCCGAATAACAAGGAAGCCACCATGGAGGAATTGACGCCGGCGAAGGTAACGGGCACGTTAAGTGTTCCTGTTGGACGTATTCGCAAGTTGACCATGGGGCCAGAGTATATTTCCGCATTTACAGTTGGCGATCAGCTATTGTGGGGCGCGGCTGAGCCTTTGCGTCGTATGTTGCGTATCATCGTCGGTAGGTAACGCCCTGATCTGACCGGTCATAATCAGCGCAATCCTTTGATTGCGTTGATTTTTCCTTTTATTCTGTCGTTTTTTGACGAATATCACACGAAAAGCCTACCAATCTCGGCTAAACCCCTCATTAATATTGATAAATCCTTGATTTTACTTAATACTTGCTCACTTAATGACGCAATCTTATAAGAGATTGGAGTCGCGGGTTTAGAGCCTGTTGGCCCATGAAGGTATTAAAAGAATAAGGATACATTGCTATGTTGCGAAAGCTCGCGATTGCAATAGCCGCATCCGGGGCGATGATGAGTGCTTCTACCATCCATGCTTTAGGGATGGGGGATATTGAGCTTGATTCAGCATTGAATCAACCACTAAGTGCTCGCATTAAGCTTCTGAAGGCTAGTGAGCTAGAAGACTGGGAAATTAAACCGGACTTGGCTTCTGATGATGAATTTCAGAAGACGGGTGTGGATCGCCTATTCTTTTTAACCAATCTGAAGTTTGAAGTGATCAGAGATGGCGATGATGTATACGTCGATATTTCATCTGATCAGCCCGTTGTAGAACCCTTTCTGAATTTCTTAGTGCAGGTAGATTGGCCGAATGGTCGCCTGCTGCGCGAATATACTTTGTTGCTTGACCCGCCTGTTTTCGAAGATGAGTACGACTCGCCAGAGATCTCAGCTCCTGTTCAGGAGTTCGATGGTGGCTATGACTCTAATATGTCCTCTGGCGCTGCGGTTGCGTCAAGCGTGGTGAGTGAGAGCTCAGATATTGCGGATATTCCTGACTATGTTGAACCAGGTGCTGAACAGGTAGAACCTGAAGAAACGATGTTGCCAGGTACTCAGGCACCGGTTTCTCAGCCGGTGGCAGAGCAGGCCACTGAATCAGTGTACAAAGTTCGAAATAACGACACGCTTTGGGAAGTAGCAGTTAAGTTGCGTCCAAATAAGCGCATATCTGCACAACAGGCCATGCTGGCGATTCAGGACTTGAATCCAGAGGCGTTCATAAACGGTAATATTAACCGTTTGCGCAAAGGGCAAGAGCTTGAAATACCTACTGAAAACCAAATGCTGGCGAGAAGCTTCGATGAGGCGGTTGCTGAAGTCGCTATGCAAAATAAGGCGTTCTCTGAGCGTCGTGCGCAATTAGATGCGACTCGCAAAGATAAAGCGATTGCGCGAGATAATGCTGTTGATGACAATCGTCTAACGTTATTGGCGGGTGGTGCGGCGACTTCCGAGTCCGATCGTGCTGCTAGTGGAAAGGTAGATGATCGTGCTGCTGGTGATCAGTCCTCTCTTGCGAATGAGTTGAACCTAGCGTTAGAGAACTTGGATAAATCACAGCGCGAAAATGCTGAGCTACGTGGTCGGCTGGACGCGTTAGAAGAGCAAATTGGTACATTGCAACGTCTGATTAATCTGAAAGACGAGCAGATGGTAGCGCTTCAGACTGGCATGGCATCCGATGATGTTGCAATGGATGTTTCGCAAGGTACGCCTGAGTCTGCCATGCCGGAAACAACTCTTGAGGTGCCAGCGCAAGAGACTGCCTCTCCTGAGTCGAGTGAAGATTTGAATTTCGCTGGAGGCGAGGCGCCTTCAAGTGTGGCCGATGGTGAGGTTGAAGATTCGACTGCTCCTGCGTCGACTGATAAGGCCGAGCAAGCTCAAGTAGCTACTCCTGCTGCGGCTGAGCCAAAGCCTAAGCCAAAACCTAAATTTGTTTATGTGCCGGAAGAAGTCGAAGAAGAGCCGTTTGATGTTGTGGCCTTTGCCTTTGAAAATCCTGCGGTGATTGGTGGTGCTGTACTGCCATTGCTGTTGGCTTTGTGGTTATTGGATCGTCGTCGTAAGAAAAAAGCCGATGAAGAAGAACTTCCAGAAGAATCGCCTGTAGCATCGGGTGCAGACCCTCTTGATAATATTGATGGCGATTTCGAAGACGACTTTGACAATGAATTTGCAGATTTGGATTTGGGTGATGGTGCCGAGCAGTCCTTCGAGGGTTTTGAGTCTGCTGACACTGAAGACGCCAGCGCAGGGCTTCCAGAGTCTCTAGACGAGTCTACCTCTCATGAAGGTGAAGATGTGCTTGGTGAGGTTGAGGTGTACATGGCCTATAACCGAATTGAACCTGCTAAGGCTTTGTTGGAAAAAACACTAGAAGAGCAGCCTGGTCGCACCGAGCTAAGACTGAAACTGTTAGAGGTTTTGGCTGAGATGGATGACGAAGAGGCCTTTACTGAACAGTATGATCAGGTTGTCGCTCAGGGCTCATTGGATGATCAGCAGGTAGCTGAACAGATCAAGGCTCGTATGTCAGGTGCTGGTAGTGATGATTTTGATATGTCGTCGGAGTTCGATGGTGGTCTAGGTTTAGATGAATCTAGCTCTTCGTTGGATCTTGATAGTTCAGACGGCGAATTAGACTTTGACCTTGATGGTTTAGATTTGGGTGAGTCTGCATCGGGTTCTATGAATGCGGATACTGAGCTGTCTTTGGATTCGGGTTTGTCCTTAGATGAAGGATCGTCAGACAATGGAATGGATTTTAGTCTTGATCTTGACTCTGGTGACTCAGAGCTGTCACTTGATTCAAATGAGTCTGGCCTTGACTTGGATCTTGGGGATGATTCGCTTGAAGCTGCAGACGGCAACGGAATGGACTTTGATCTAAACCTAGATGACGCGAATGCCGATAGTGATTTGGATCTTGATTTAGGCGACAGTTCAGATGACTTAGGCTCTGACCTAGAGTTGGATGCAGGACTGGAATTTGAGTCTGCAGATAATGAAGAGTTGTCTCTGGATAGTGGGGCTGACTTGGACCTGCCTACTTTAGATGATTCAGATTCATCTGATTTGGGTTTAGATAGTTCTTTGGATAGTTCGTTGGATTTTGATCTTGATGATTCTTCGGATGAAGTATCCCTTGATTCAGACTTAGATCTTGAATTAGATGCCGGAGATGAAATCTCTTTAGATGGCAACGATGAGTTGCAGTCGATGGATGGAGATGATTTAGATCTGTCGTTGGATGGCGATCTAGAGTCTGACCTTAGCTTTGATCTAGATGATACTGGATCAGAGGTGTCCCAAGAGGTTGAGTTGGACTTAGATGGTGACTTGGATGGTGACTTGGATAGTTTCTCGTCTGATGAGCTTGAGGTGCCGTCTTTAGATGTTGAGCAGGCTGATGACACTGCTTTAGATTTGTCTCTTGACGATGATCTGCCATCTTTAAGTGATGTTGCCGAAGATAGTGCTCCTATTGTTGATGGTGACGCATTGCCAGGCTTGGATGATTTAGATGGTGATCTAGATTTCTTAAGTGGTACTGATGAGAGTGAAACAAAGCTTGATTTGGCGCGCGCTTATATCGATATGGACGATAAAGATGGAGCGCGAGAAATCCTGCAAGAAGTAATTGATGAAGGCAGTGATACCCAAAAGCAAGAGGCGTCCAAACTCATGGATAGTCTTGCGTAATCTAGGTTAGCGAGCTGTTTAAAACCCCGAGTATGGTGACATGCTCGGGTTTTTGTTTTTTGGATTGTATGTAAATGAATAAAGATACTATTCGTTGGGTGGCCGGCGTAGAGTACAACGGCGCACGCTTTAAAGGTTGGCAAAAACAAAAGCATCAGCCAGGTGTCAGTATACAAGAGGCTCTTGAGGGGGCTATTTCTAAGGTGGCTAACGAACCCATTGATATTGTTTGTGCTGGTAGGACTGATGCTGGTGTTCACGCGAGTGCGCAAGTCATTCATTTCGACAGTAGTGCGGTTCGTGATGAGCGCTCTTGGAAATTGGGCATTAATACCAACCTTCCGCATGGTGTATGTTTAAACTGGATTGAAAGAGCGCCTACCGACGAGGTTGAGGTGCAGCAAAGTCGGCATAGCGGTCAGTTTCATGCGCGATATAGCGCGGTAGCGAGGCGTTATCGCTACTTCATATTGAATAAGCCAGTAAAGCCTGGGTTATTGCATGATCAGGTGACTTGGTGGCGTAGGCCGCTAGATGAGCGTTTGATGCATGAAGCCGCCCAGGCTTTGGTGGGGGAGCATGACTTTACTTCCTTTAGGGCTAAAGACTGTCAGGCGTTGCACCCGGTGCGGACGATGAAAGAGGTGAGTGTTCAGCGTCTTAAGGATTGGGTCATCATTGAGGTGTGTGCTAATGCGTTCTTATATCATATGGTCAGGAATATTGCGGGCGTGTTGCTTCCTATTGGCGAAGGCAAAAAGCCTGTGTCTTGGTGTGCTGAGGTTTTAGCTGCAAAAGATAGAAGCGCTGCCGGGGTGACGGCGCCCGCAGAAGGGCTTTATTTCGTGAATGTGTATTATCCTGATTTTCCTCTGGTGCCGGTTCAGGGTGACGGGCCTTATTTTTATCAATTTATGGTGGATCCAAAATGAGCCGAACCCGTGTAAAAATATGTGGTATCACACGAGTTCAAGATGCTGCAGTGGTGGTGGAGGCCGGGGCAGATGCTATTGGGTTGGTATTTTATGGTCCGAGTCCTCGTAATGTCGCGATTGAAGACGCTGCGAAGATTGCGGAGACGGTACCGGCATTTGTCTCTGTTGTGGCGTTATTTGTGAATCCAACGGCGGAAGAGGTTCACAATGTGTTGAAAAAAGTTAGAATAGACCTGATTCAATTCCATGGTGACGAAGATAATGACTTCTGCAGTCAATTTCAGCGCCCCTTCATCAAAGCCATTCGGGTCCGGCAAACGTCGGATGTGGTGGCGTCGCGCCTGCGGTTCCCAAATGCCGTGGGCTTCCTGCTAGATAGCTACAAGCCCGGAGTGCCCGGTGGAACAGGTGAGGCCTTTGATTGGTCGATGATTCCAGCGGATCAAGCACAATCCATTATTTTGGCAGGTGGTCTAGATCCCAATAATGTCGCCCAAGCGATCACAGAAGTACGTCCCTTTGCAGTGGATGTGAGTGGTGGCGTTGAGGCTTCGAAGGGTGTCAAAGACCCAAATAAAATTAAACAGTTTTTAGGAGAGGTTTACCGTGTCCAATCAAGATAAGGCCAAGGTAGATTTAAAAGCAGTTACCCAATTGCCTACAGATACAGGGCATTTTGGTATCTACGGCGGCCGTTTCGTGTCTGAAACACTCATGGCCGCTCTTGATGATCTTACGGAGTTGTATGATCGTCTGAGTAAAGACCCTTCTTTTCAGGAGGAGTACGACAAAGACTTAGCGCATTACGTGGGGCGCCCATCCCCCTTGTATTTTGCTGAGCGTTTAACTGAAAAGGTCGGGGGCGCTAAGATTTATCTAAAGCGTGAAGATCTTAACCATACTGGTGCCCATAAGGTTAATAATACGATTGGTCAGGCTTTGTTAGCGAAGTATACCGGTAAGCCTAATGTCATTGCAGAAACAGGAGCGGGGCAGCATGGTGTGGCCACAGCGACAGTTGCTGCAAGGTTGGGTCTAAAGTGTACGGTTTTTATGGGGTCTACGGATGTTGAGCGACAGAAGCTGAATGTCTATCGCATGAGGCTGCTTGGTGCAGAAGTGGTGCCTGTGAGTTCGGGGACGGCGACGTTAAAGGATGCGATGAATGAAGCTATGCGCCACTGGGTGACTCATGTTGATGATACCTTTTACATCATTGGTACGGCGGCTGGTCCACATCCATATCCGAAATTAGTGCGTGATTTCCAATCCATTATTGGTCGCGAAACCAAGCGTCAATCCGTAGAGCAAGAAGGTCGATTACCGGATGCCGTTGTGGCTTGCGTTGGCGGAGGGTCGAATGCGATTGGTATGTTCTATCCGTTTATTGAAGATGAATCGGTAGAGATGTACGGGGTAGAAGCAGGCGGTTTAGGCTTAGAGGGTGACGATCATGCAGCGCCTTTATGCAAGGGTAAGCCTGGCGTATTGCACGGAAATCGAACCTATTTGATGGAAGATGAAAACGGACAAATCATGGGGACCCACTCCGTGTCGGCTGGCTTGGATTACCCTGGTGTTGGCCCGGAGCATGCCTATCTGAAGGATATTGGTCGAGTGAACTATGTTGCCGCTACGGATGAGGAAGCATTGCACGCGTTTCATGAGCTTACCGAGGTGGAAGGTATTATGCCTGCACTTGAAAGTAGCCATGCCATTGCATTTGGTATGAAAAAGGCTGCTGAAATGGATAAAGACCAGATATTGGTGATTAACCTTTCCGGTCGTGGTGATAAAGATATCCATACTGTGGCAGCCCTTGATGGCATTGAAATTTGAAGCTCACAACGTCGATGAAACGGCGTTAGTGACACTTCAAAGTAATTGTTCGCTGAGATTGTGGGAGAGCGCTTGCGCGCGAAATAATTAAGACGCAAGGGCTCTCTAAAGGAAAAATAATGAACAGAGTTGATCAAGTATTTGCCGACTTAAAAGCGGCAGGCAAAAAGGCATTAGTGCCTTACATTACTGGTGGTGACCCAAAGCCAGGTATGACGGTTGAGTTGATGCACACCTTGGTTGAAAGTGGTGCTGATATTATCGAACTTGGGGTGCCGTTTTCGGACCCAATGGCGGATGGCCCCACGATACAACTGGCTTGCGAGCGTGCATTGGAACATAACACTGGCTTGAAGGATATTCTTGCAATGGTGAAAACGTTTCGCGAGGTCGATGAGAAGACGCCGGTTGTTCTAATGGGGTATTTGAATCCGGTAGAAGTAATGGGTTATGAAACGTTTGCCCATAACTGCCTTGAAGCGGGTGTGGATGGCGTTCTGTTGGTCGATATGCCACCTGAAGAGTCTGTCAATGTTGCGCCCATTTTCGATGAAAAAGGCTTGAAGACAATTTATTTGTTGGCGCCGACAACACCTGAAAAACGCGCCAAGTTAATCTGTGAGCACGGTTCTGGCTACCTATATTATGTTTCTGTAAAAGGGGTGACTGGATCGGCAGCCTTGGATATCGATGATGTGGCCTCTAACCTTGCCCGCATTCGTGATAAAACCGATCTTCCATTGGGAGTGGGCTTTGGTATTAAAGACGGCGAAACGGCAGCTAAGGTGGCGCAGGTGGCAGATGCGGTGATTGTTGGCAGTGCTTTGGTTAAATGCATTGAGAAACAGCCAAATGACTTAGGTGCTATTAAGTCTGATTTGTCCGCGATTATTCGCGAGATGCGTCAGGCTATGGATGCAAATTAGGAGTTAGTATGAGTAACTGGCTAGATCGAATAGTTCCTGCGAGGATCAGATCCTCGACCGAAGAGCGATCTAGTCAGGTGCCTGAAGGGTTGTGGACCCGATGTCCAGAATGTCAGGCTACGTTATACCAGCCTGATTTGGATCGTAACTTAAATGTATGTGAACGCTGTGATCATCATTTCCGTATTAGTGCTCGTCGGCGTTTGCATTTGCTTTTGGATGTAGAGCCAAGAAAAGAGCTGTTTCAGCAGTTGAAGCCTGTTGATCGACTCAAATTTAGAGACTCGAAGAAATACAAAGACCGATTGGCAAGCCAGCAAAAAAGCTCGGGTGAAGATGATGCTTTGGTTGTTATGTCGGGTGCCGTCAACGGAGTAGAGCTGGTTGCGTGTGCTTTTGAGTTTTCCTTTATGGGCGGGTCAATGGGGCAGGTGGTTGGCGAAAAATTTGTTTGCGCTGCTGAAATGGCGATCGAAAAGGGTATTCCACTTGTTTGCTTTTCTTCCAGTGGGGGGGCTCGCATGCAGGAGGCATTGTACTCTTTGATGCAAATGGCGAAAACCAGTGCCGCCATTGAGCGTATGAAGCAAAAGTCCATTCCTTTCCTATCTGTATTGGCAGATCCTGTATACGGCGGTGTGAGTGCAAGCCTGGCTTCTCTGGGCGATGTCATTCTAGCGGAGCCTCGGGCTATGGTGGGATTTGCCGGTCCGCGTGTTATCGAGCAAACAGTCCGTGAAACCCTGCCTGAAGGATTTCAGCGGTCTGAATTTTTGTTAGAGCATGGGATGATCGATCGAATCGTTCATCGAAAACACTTAAAAGCTGAACTTTATAAAATTATTTCCTTCCTTTCATGAAATTTAAAACTCTCAATGAATGGCTCTCATATCTAGAGTCAATTCACCCTGCCGAAATTGATTTGGGTTTAGAACGCGTTGCTCGTGTAGCGCAAGCGATGGATCTTGTGCGGCCCGCGAATAAAGTGCTTGTTGTGGCCGGAACCAATGGTAAGGGCTCAACGGTTAGCTACTGCGATGCGATCTTGCGCGAAAATGGTTTGACGGTAGGCTGCTATATAAGCCCTCATTTGCATGTATATAACGAAAGGGTGTTGATTAATGGTGAGATGGTCAGCGATGAAGATATTGTTGAAAGTTTTCATGCGATTGAGACGGCAAGAGGGCAGGTAACCTTAACCTATTTCGAGTTTGGGACACTGTCTGCACTGTATTTGTTTAAAAAATACGGCGTCGATGTGGCTGTCCTGGAAGTGGGTCTTGGTGGTAGGTTGGATGCCGTCAATTTAGTGGAGTCTGATGGTGCCGCCGTGACGAGTATCGGTCTTGATCATGTAGACTGGCTGGGTGATGACATAAGCGTGATTGCGAAAGAAAAAGCAGGGGTGTTCAGGTCTTGTTGTCCGGCGGTGTGTGGGCAGGTTGATGTTCCCGCTACACTGGTGGACTACGCCCACTCTATTGGCGCGAACTTAATGTTGAAAGGAGTTGAGTTTGGAGTCGAACAGGTTGAAGGGCGGCTCAACTGGTTTGGCCTGTCAGCAGGTGAAAGAAGAAAGGTGGACGACCTTCCTATGCCGAGCCTGCCGTTAGAAAACCTGCCCACAGCTTTGCAGTTGGTGTTAAGTGTATGGCCTGACATTACTGATGATGTGATTAGGGCAGGCGTTGAAAAAGCCCACATAGCTGGTCGTATGCAGAGATTTGATCAGCCTTATGCGGGTATGGTCGATGTTGGTCATAATCCACAAGCCGCAGCGTTGTTAGCAAGTCAACTTCCCGAGGTTAAGGGTAAGAAGATTGCGCTGTTGGCTATGTTGGCGGATAAAGATCCCGATGGAGTGGTGTCTGAATTGCGCAGCCAGGTCGATGAGTGGTGGCTATGTGGTTTGGATGGGTATCGCGGTCAAAGTGTTGATGAGCTAAGAAGTAAAATTACTGCCGATGTGGCTAGGGTCAAAATGTTTGAATCGGTAGAAGCTGGCTTAAAGCATGGGTTGGAAGTGGCTTCCGATCAGGACTTTGTTATTGTATTGGGTTCATTCATTACCGTCGCGAAAGCTCAGAATTGGTTGAAGGGGTATTAGGGTGGACGAAAGTATCAAACGCAAATTGGTAGGTGCGGCGGTTTTGGTGGTCGTTGCCATCATTGTCTTTCCGTTGCTAACACCAAAGGCTCGAAATGCTCAATATTTGAGTGAGAGTGTGCCTAAAGAGGCTAGTGTTCCTGCAATGGATATGACTTTGCCTAAATCTTTGACCTTGCCACAACGTGAAAGCGTGGGCGATGCAGCGCGAGACTCGGTAGAGGTGGCGCCCATCTCGGTGGATGGTGCTCGCCAGCCTGGGGTGGTGTTGGATCGACCTGTGGTGGATGGGAGTGGGCAGGCAGCCGTATGGCAGATACAGGTGGCCAGTTTTTCGAATCCAGAGAATGCCATTAAGCTTCGAAACCAGCTGCGCAACAAAGGCTATAAAGCCTTTGAGAAGCGTTCGGTCGATGGGGCCTATGTTAGGGTGTTTATTGGACCAAGTGGTCAGAAAACATCGCTTGAAAATCAGTTAGTTAGGATCGAGAAAGAGTTTAAACTTCAAGGGAAAGTTGTGCCCTATTTAGGCCAATGAAACCTAGGAGTATTGGTTATGGTTTGTTAGAATGCCGCTTCTTTGATTTCAATGCATAGAGCCAGTACAAGGTTACGAGCGTTTAAAGATATTCATGGTATTCATTGATTGGGCAATTATTGCCGTCGTAGCCATTTCTGCACTCATAAGCATAAAACGAGGCTTCGTTAAAGAAGCTCTGTCTCTGGCGACCTGGATCGCGGCCTTTATTATTGCTCAATATTTTAGTGGGCATCTCGACGTATTACTAAAACAGTGGATAGAAACCCCGTCAGCGCGGTTCGGTGCGGCGTTTGGTTTGCTGTTTGCCGCTACACTTATTGTGGGGGCGATGATCAATAACCTTGTGGGTGAAATGGTGAAAGCCACTGGTCTCACGGGGACAGATAGAATGTTTGGTGTGGTATTTGGGGTGACCCGAGGCCTGATTCTAGTCACTACTGCGATCTATGGGCTGCAAATGTTGCCCGTTAGCCAAGATCCATGGTGGAAAGAGTCTGTGTTTATACCGCATTTTGAACTGATGGTGGCATGGTCTAAAGATGTTTTGCCTAACGCTGCCGGAACGCTATTAACCATAGGTCAGCCGCAAGGCTAGCCAAAAACGATCCGAAAAAAGAGGAAAAGCCATGTGTGGCATTGTTGGTTTGGTTGCTAAAAGCAATGTGAATCAAGCGTTGTATGATGCTCTCACGGTATTACAACATCGTGGCCAAGACGCTGCGGGCATTGTAACCTGTGATTCCGGCCGCTTTTATCTGCGTAAAGATAACGGCCTTGTGAAGGACGTCTTTCGTACGCGTCACATGCAACGTCTAGTAGGCAACATGGGCATTGGCCATGTTCGCTACCCAACAGCTGGTAGTTCCTCTTCTGCAGAAGCTCAGCCATTTTATGTGAATAGCCCCTACGGCATTGTATTGGCTCACAATGGTAACTTAACCAACACTCATGATTTGGTGAAGGATGTTTACCGAGAAGATCTTCGTCACATCAATACGACTAGTGACTCTGAAGTTCTGTTGAATGTATTTGCCCATGAGCTGCAAGAAAAGAAAACTCTGACGCCAACAGCGGAAGATGTGTTTTCTGCCGTTCGCGGTGTGCATAAGCGAGTTAAGGGTGGTTATGCCGTCATCGCCATGATGGCTGGCTATGGGGTGGTAGGCTTCCGCGATCCTAATGGCATTCGCCCTGCGGTATTTGGTAAGCGCGAGACTGAAAATGGCCCTGAGTTCATGATTGCGTCAGAGAGCGTCGCGCTCGATGCACTGGATTTTGAAGTCATTCGTGATATCGAGCCTGGTGAGGCGATCTTTATTGATGTGGATGGAAACCTGCATACTGCTCAGTGTGCTGAGAACCCTAAACTGACCCCTTGTATCTTTGAGCATGTTTATTTCGCTCGCCCTGACTCAATTATCGATAAGATTTCGGTATACAAGGCGCGCCTCAAAATGGGGACTCGATTGGCAGAAAAAATTCTTCGGGAACGCCCTGAGCACGATATCGATGTGGTAATTCCAATCCCTGATACTAGTCGTTCAAGTGCACTTGAGTTGGCTAATCGATTGGGTGTGAAGTACCGCGAAGGGTTCATGAAAAATCGCTACATCGGTCGTACTTTTATTATGCCGGGCCAGCAGCTTCGCAAAAAATCGGTAAAGCAGAAGTTAAACGCGCTTGATCTTGAATTCCGTGGCAAAAATGTTTTGTTGGTGGACGACTCGATTGTACGCGGTACTACCTGTGAGCAAATCATCGAAATGGCTCGTGAAGCGGGCGCGAACAAAGTGTACTTCGCCAGTGCAGCGCCCCCAGTTCGCCATCCGAATGTTTACGGCATTGACATGCCTGCGAAAGAAGAATTTATTGCACATGATCGCACGGTAGAAGAGATTCAAGAGGCCATTGGTGCAGATTGGCTTGTATATCAAGATCTTGAAGATCTAGTCGAGGCCACCTGTGACGGTGCGGATGTTAAATACGATTTCGACTGTTCCGTGTTTAATGGTGAATACATCACCGGTGATATTGACGAAGATTACCTAAACAACTTGCAGGCTAAGCGTAACGACGCGAAGAAAAAGAAGAATGGCGGTGAAAGCGGCATTATCGATCTTCACAATGATGAAACTGCGGAATAAGGAATAGCGCTATGGCTGACCAAAAGCGTTATGACTCTCACCTAGAAGGTGCTGCGATTGAAACATTGGCAGTGCGTGCTGGGCAGAAACGCTCTGATGAGCATGAACATGGCGAAGCCATGTTCATGACGTCTAGCTATGTATTTGGCAATGCTCAGGAAGCGGCTGCTGTGTTTGCTGGTGATGAAGACGGCAACGTGTATTCACGTTATACCAACCCAACCGTCAGGAACTTTGAGCAGCGCTTGGCAGCTATGGAAGGGGCGGAGCAGTGCGTCGCCACCTCGTCTGGTATGTCTGCTATTTTCTCAACGGTTTTGGCGCTTCTAAACCCAGGAGATCATATTGTTTCTAGTCGCAGTATTTTCGGATCAACTAATGTGTTGTTTCAAAAATACGTAAGTAAGCTAGGTGTTACCGTTGATTATGTATCGCTAAAAGATACTCAGCAGTGGAAGAGCGCAATTAAAGAAAATACGCGTATGTTTTTTCTGGAGTCCCCTTCAAATCCAATGAATGAAGTGGGTGATTTGGCGGCCATTGTGGCGGCTGCGAAGGAACATGACATTTTGGTTGCTGTCGATAATTGTTTTTGTACTCCGGCGTTGCAGCAGCCATTGAAATATGGCGTAGACGTCGTCATTCATAGTGCTACTAAGTTTATTGATGGTCAGGGCCGTTGCTTAGGTGGTGCGGTGTTAGGGCGCAAAGAATTAATGGAAGAAGTGGTAGGTGTGCTTCGCACCGTCGGCCCAACCATGAGTCCATTTAATGCATGGGTGATGCTTAAAGGGCTCGAAACATTGAGCCTAAGAATGAAAGCCCATAGTCAGAATGCAATGGCCTTAGCTGAATGGTTAAAACAACAACCGAAAGTCAAAGCCGTTCACTACGCTGGATTGCCTGAGCATCCGCAGCACGAATTGGCTAAACAGCAGCAGTCTGATTTTGGTGGTGTGCTTGCCTTTGAGGTAGAGGGTGGTCGAGAGGCTGCTTGGAAGGTGATTGATAGTACCCGAATCTTGTCTATTACCGCGAATTTAGGTGATGCGAAAACCACTATCACGCATCCTGCAACTACAACCCATGGCCGTGTGAGCGCGGAAGCGAAAGACGCTGCGGGAATCACGGAAGGATTGATTCGTGTTGCCTGTGGTCTGGAGAATGTGGAAGACATTCAGCGTGACCTAAGTTTTGGGCTAAGTTCTATTTAATCAATTCAATTTTTTGCCAGCAAAAAGAGGGCGACAATGCATCCCCAATTAAAACCTGTTCTAGATTCTATCTCTAATGTGCTTTTGGGAAAGGAAGAACAGGTTAAGCTGGCATTAACCTGTCTTTTGGCGAGAGGCCATTTGCTGATTGAAGATCTACCCGGTATGGGTAAGACGACACTGAGTCACGCACTGGCTAATGTCATGGGACTCGAATATCAGCGAATACAATTTACCAGTGATTTGCTGCCCGCCGATATTCTAGGGAATACGATTTACCAACCATCCTCGGCTGGCTCTGCTCAAGGCACCTTTATTTTTCATAAGGGACCAGTGTTTTCACAAGTGGTGTTGGCAGATGAAATAAATAGGGCGACGCCTAAGTCGCAGAGCGCCTTGCTAGAAGCCATGGAGGAGCGCCAGGTAAGTATGGATGGAACCACCTATGCCTTACCAAATCCGTTCTTTGTGATAGCGACGCAAAACCCGGTATCTCAAGCGGGAACCTTTACCTTGCCAGAGTCTCAGCTTGACCGATTTTTAGTCAAGATTGAATTAGGCTATCCCCATCCGCAAGCTGAGCGCTTGTTATTGGAAGGAAAAAATACCTCTCACGGGCAAGTGACGCCTGTCTTAAATGAGTCTCAGCTACAAAAGCATCAAGACGCTGTGGCCGAGGTGTTGGCAAGTGATGCGCTACTGGACTATGTTCAGCGCTTAATACAGGCTACACGAGAACAGGTGGGAGTGCCTTTTGGTTTGTCACCTCGCGGTGGCTTGGCCCTGCTAAACGCCGCGAAGGGGTGGGCTTATTTGCATGGTCGTAATCACGTTTTACCCGACGATGTACAAAGCGTTTTTCTACCTGTGGTTGAGCACCGATTATTGACCTCAGGGGGGCGTTATGATCGTGCGCTTTGCCAAACGATAATGGATGAAGTCGCAGTGGTCTGATGTTGAATATTCGACAGTCTACTAAGGCATGGTTTGATTCTTGGCTTAAGAAAAGGTTGCCTGTAAATCAACATGTCACTTTAAATCATAAGAATATTTTTATTTTTCCAAATCGCATTGGGTTCCTATATCTAGCGATTGTGTTGTTTATGTTCGTAAACAGCATTAATTATCAAAATAACCTGTTATTTAGCTTCTCCTGTCTATTAGCCAGTGTTTTTGTTACGTCCATTGCGCTTACTTATCAGAACATCGCAAAGCTCGTCGTAAGCACAGCGGCTACGCCCGATATGTTTAGCGGCGAGCGAGCGCAAGTGAATATTCGGCTCGAAGCGCCAAGTGGATTGCTAAAGCATGGGTTTAATGTGCGCGTACAAGGCAGTGACCCCATCTTTGTGGATTGGCTGTCTGGCAGCGAAGCGCTGGCGTTACCTTTTAAAGCAAAAAAGAGGGGGCGTTTAACGCTGCCTCGTATATGCATTGAATCTGTGTACCCGCTGGGGCTCATTCGAACCTGGACTTATGTTCACCTCGCTTGCGAAGCATTTGTCTATCCCAAACCTATTGAACATCGACGGCTTGCCTCTGATTGGCAGGCGGAAGGTGACAGTGAGCTAGAGGTTGAAGAGGGTGCAAGCCAAGTAAAAGGCGTGCCCGACGACTTTGTAGGTTTAAGAAACTATCAGGCTGCTGATTCATTAAAGCACGTATCGTGGAAACATTACGCGAAAACAGGTGAATTAATGACAAAAGAGTTTGTGAGTCGAGAAGGTAGCAAGCGATGGTTGGATTGGTATGCCTTGGACGGTATTGATGAAGAAACTCGTCTAGGTATTTTGACGTATTGGGCGATCGAAGCCGAGCGTGGTGGCGAATTGTTTGGGTTGCGGCTACCTAGCGATGTGGTGCCGCAGGGTCAGGGGTATGAACATTTGACACAATGCTTGCGGCTATTAGCTTGCTGGCCAAACGGGAGGTAAAGTGACTCAAAACGCGCAATTCTTTTTGTTTTTATCTCTGTTGGCGTCCATTGTTTTACATTGGGAGCACCTACCTTGGTGGTCACTGGCGTTGTCGGCTTGCGCAATGGCTTGGCGTTTTGCCGTGTACATTTTTAACTTTCATCTTCCGGGTCCTTGGATTAAGGGCCTTGCTGTTCTCTCTGGTTTTACGGGGGTCTATTTGACCTTTGGCTGGCAACCCAGTATTGAGAGTATGGTGGCGCTGTTGGTGACGGGTGTGGCACTGAAGCCCTTGGAAGTTCAGAAGGCAAAAGATAGCTACTTGTTAGTCTTTCTGTGCTTTATGGTGCAGGGAATGCATTTTCTATTTGAGCAAGAGCCGTTGGACTACCTGTTGGTGCTTGGGTGTTTCATTTTGTCTTTACAAGGGTTGTTTTCACTTCACCATGGCTCGCCAAGTGCAGCGAAGGGATTAGGCTCTATTAAATACGGCACGAAAATTTTTTGGATGTCTTTGCCCCTCGCACTCGTCTTTTTCTTCGTTTTACCGCGCTTAGGTCCGTTATGGACGTTAAATATAAAGACGGAAGCGAATCGAATCGGTTTGTCAGAGTCCATGAGTCCTGGAGATATCAGTAATCTAGGTCGCAACACTGAGCTGGCGTTTAGGGTTCAGTTTTCTTCAGAGGCCGTACCTCTTATGTCAGAGCGATACTGGCGAGCATTGGTTCTAGATTACTATGATGGTGTGACATGGAGTATGAAATTCCGTGAGGGGCGAGTGAATAAAGAGAGCCTTGCGGGAAGTACAACTGTTTATCAGTATCGCGTTACTCAGCCGGCAAATGACCAGCGTTGGCTATTTAGCCTAGAGAAGTCGGTACCAATGACCTCAGGCATTGATGTCAGTAAGAGTGGTTTCTTTACCAGAAGAGTGCGGAATATCGCGCCTGTCCAATTTGACGCTTATACGACGCAACAAGGTAAGGCTGTAACCCGTTTAGAGATGATGGAGCAATACGCTTATCTTCAGCTCCCCGCATCTGTGAATCCTAAGGCAAGGCAATTAGCTCAAGGTTTGGCGGTAACACATCAAGGTGAGCTGGATATTGATGCGACCTTATCAAGCTTCGCGCAGTACATTGTAGTGGAACCGTTTTCTTATACTTTGAACCCAGGTGAAATGACGTCGGACTCGCGAGTGGATGAGTTTTTGTTTGATCGTCAGCAGGGTTTTTGTGCGCATTATGCTGGGTCCCTTGTGTTTATGCTTAGAAGCTTAGGTGTGCCATCGAGGGTGGTCGTTGGTTATCTTGGGGGGGAGTACAATCGTGTTAGTGGTGATTACTCTATCTATCAATATGATGCCCATGCCTGGGTGGAGTATTGGAACAACGGGTGGAATAGGGTAGATCCGACCGGTTGGGTTTCGCCTGAGCGAGTCGATCAAGGTTTGGAAGCTTCGGTGGATGACTTTGCAGGGTTTAGCAGTAGCATTCCTTGGATAAATGATTTACGACAGCAAATGCAGGCCTTGAATTATTACTGGCAGGACTGGATGCTGGAGTACAAGGGTGAAAAGCAGCAAGCATTATTGTCGGCCATCACTGGGCAGTCGGACCCATCTCGCTCAGCCTATATTATTGGTGTGGTGATATTGGGCATCACCGGTTTGTTAATCGTTTGGCTCACTTTAAGTGGTCGAGAGAGTCGTAGTTATGAACAAAAGTTGCACCGTTATTTATTGACGAAAGCAGAAAAAAAAGGCGCTCAGGTTACACCGGGTATGACGCCGGCAACGATATTTGCCTTGACCCAGTGTCATCGCAGTAATGAAGTTCGATCTTTGATTCAAGAATGGAACGGTTACCTCTATTCGGAAGGTCACCGTGGGATGGGTTGGCGTGATTATCGAACGATGAAGCGCCGCATTAATCAGCTGCTCGATTAATCGGTGAAACCGGTTTTTCCATGTAAATGTGATCATCCAAAATTGTGTTGAAACTCTTGTTAAATCGGACTTCGCGGAAACCGAGATTCGAATAGAGCCTTCGTGCGCTATGATTATTGGCTGCAACATCTAAAGAGAGTGCGGTGTGTCCCTCCTGTTGAGCGTGACGGTAGGCCAGCTGAATGAGACGTGTGGCTAATCCTTTGCCTCGTGCGTCCTCGATCACAGCAATGTGAGCAAGGTAAAGGCAGTGCTTTTTAGGTGGATGGGCCAGCTTGTACTCAAACCGTAAGCCTTTAATGATTCCCCGTAAGCCATAGTGTTTGAAAATGACACGGGCGGTGCCTAGAAAGCAGTCGTTCAGTGATGCTGTATCGTACAGTGCGATACAACCAAGCACGGCGTTAGATTGCTTGATAACTTTGTGGTATCGATATGAGAATTGATTGTTTTTTTGCTGAAAGCAATTTTTCAAAAAGATAAGGGCGCTAGGACCATGGTGGTGTGAGAATACCCAATGGAAAGCCGTTGGTCCTGATGAAAGAATCAGTTCAGCACACCTTTCGTGGTCTTTGGCTGATGCCGCCTCCCATTGCAGACAAGCGTCAAGCTCTACATGCTGGTTCATCATAGCGGGCCTACTTCTATGAGGGTAAAAGACAGTGTATTGTTGTAGCTCTCTCTCACGGCACCAAGGTGATATTCGGCCGAACTTTAATGGTTAGTTAGGGTCTGAATCGTCAAGTAAAAATGGAAATAACAAAATGCATGAATCTGTAAAAGATTATTATGGGAAGGTATTAACTCGTTCTGATGATTTGAAGACTAATGCCTGCTGCACCGATGAGGCAATGCCGGAGTATTTGAAGCCGATTCTGTCAAAAGTTCATGATGAGGTCATGATGCGGTATTACGGCTGTGGTTTGGTCGCGCCTGAACAAATGTCAGGATTGAAAGTGTTGGATTTAGGGTGTGGCGCAGGTCGTGATGTTTATGCATTGTCCGCATTGGTGGGGGAAACTGGCGAGGTGGTTGGTTTAGATATGACGCCTGAGCAGCTTGCGGTTGCGAACGAGTATCAGGATTATCACGCAGACGCGTTTGGCTATCAACAAAGCAACGTGACCTTTATTGAAGGGAATATTGACCGTCTGCAGGATTTACCCTATCCAGACGGTTATTTTGATGTAATCGTTTCTAACTGCGTGATTAACCTTGTTGAGGACAAAGCACAGGTATTACGACAGGCTCACCGTTTATTGAAAGACGGCGGTGAAATGTATTTTAGTGATGTGTATTGCGATCGACGTATTCCGGCTCACTTGGTGAAAGATGAAGTTTTATACGGCGAGTGCCTGAGTGGTGCGCTCTATTGGCGAGACTTTTTGGAGTTTAGTAAAGCGGCTGGATTTACGGACCCTCGGTTAGTAAAAGATCGAGTGCTGACCATTGAAAATAGTAAGGTTGAAGAAAAAATCGGCTATATGAAGTTCTTCAGCGCCACTTATCGCCTTTTCAAAATTGAAGAGCTAGAAACCGCATGCGAGGATTATGGCCAAGCCGTACGCTACAAGGGCACGATTGATCATTACCCTCAAGCTTTTTACTTGGATGGGCACCATAAAATCGAAACAGGTAAAATGTTTCCGGTTTGCGGCAATACTTATCGCATGCTATCGGATACGCGCTTCAAACAGCACTTTGAATTTTTTGGCAGCTGGGATGTACACTATGGTATCTTTCCAGACTGCGGCATGCCGGTACCTTTTAGTTCCGCTAACGCTGATGATAGTTCAGGGGCGTGCTGCTAATGGCAGCTAAACAGCGGGCTTATTAGCCCGCTTTTCTTTCCGGAAGAAATGCGGATATGTCTTCCACATCGAGTTGCTCGGGGCTGAGTACTCGTTTCGCGTACTTTTCCCAGACTCTAGAGCGTACGAAAAGCTCATATAAATCTGGGTCAATGTGATTATCTTCAACCATTCTACGCATGATGTTTAGGCTAACGCTAATTTTCATCGGGTCTTTGTATGGGCGGTCTTTTGCAGTCAAGGCTTCAAAAATATCCGCTATCGCCATCATGCGAGCAGGTATCGACATTTGATCGCGTGTGAGACCTCTTGGAAAGCCTGATCCGTCCATTTTCTCGTGGTGTCCACCGGCGTATTCCGGGACTCTTTGTAGTTGTTTTGGAAATGGAAGGCCTTCTAGCATGTCTATGGTGACAACCATGTGATTGTTGATGATCTGACGCTCTTCTTGAGTCAGTGTGCCGCGTTCAATGCATAGATTGTAGATCTCGTCTTCATCGAGCATCGGAAGCCATTCTTCATTTTGATTCGGCCATTTTAGTTGTGCTATCTGAAGGATGCGTTGCTTGGATTCGTCACTCATGAACTCACCCCCTTTATTGCTGGAGCGAACGAAGTCTAGGTCGCTATCCAATACTTCGATTTCCTTATTGAGGCTTTGGTGTAGTGAGTCTTTTTGGTCGGGGTGCTCTATTAGCTGTTCTAGGTATTGACGATGTTTCCATTGTTTGAGTGCTGAAAAACGGGTTTCTATGGTCTCTATGCCGTCGCGCATTTTGTGGAGCTTAGTGGACTTATCTAACACAGAATCGGGCGTGGCCAATTTACCGCAGTCATGCATCCAAGCACTGACTCTAAGTTCGTACCACTCATCGTCATTGAGTTTGAAATCAGGAAAAGTCAGGTTGTCCTTGCAGGCGGCTTCAGCCATAAGCTCCATAAGCAGTGGCACCCGTTGGCAATGGCCGCTGGTGTGTGGACTTTTTGCATCGATTGCTTTTGCAATGGTTTTAACGAAGGCATCCAATAAGTTTTTAAGATCTTGGACCAAGATCTGGTTGTTGAGTGCAATTGCGGCGTACAGTGCCAATCCCTTTAGGAGTGGGATGTATTTTTCTGAAAAGGGAATGATGTGATCGGTGTCAGGATGGTGTGCGTTGATCAGTTGCAAAACGCCTATCACTTCATCTTGGTGATTCAGTAGCGGAAAGGTTAACACGCTTTTGGTTCGGTAGTTGGTTTGTTCGTCAAATTTACGAGCGCCAGAAAAATCGAATTCGTTTGATTGGTATACGTCGGGAATGTTGATGATACTTTTCGTATTGGCGCTATGGGCTGCCACATTGTGTTCGTTGGGTTGTCCATCGCCTAACAGTAGGTCAATGCCCGGAAATGGAATGGATGGCCCATGTTTGCCACCCATATGGATATTAAGTTTACCGTTTTTAATGATTTCAAATTTGAGAGTGGGGGGCTTGCCTTCCTCGTGATGCATAAGGTAAAGCGTTCCGCCTTCGCTGTGGGTCAGGCTCTTAGCTTCATCTAAAATTCGTTCAATAATTTCTTGAGTGTCTTTGGTGGCTGCTAACTCAATCAACAGTTCTTTTTGACTGTCGCTGACCGTACGGTTTTCAATCGCAGTAGCAGCAAACATGGCCAATGACATGACCATGGGTTCGACTTCTTCCGCGAAGGGGATGATGTCGCCAGAGGCGGGGTCGATGGCATTGATAAGCTGTAGCATGCCAATCAGTTGATTCATGTCATTTAGTAGAGGTACCGCCAGTATGGATTGGGTTCGGTAGTCATGTTCTTTATCAAATGCCTTAGCGCCAGAAAAATCAAACTGGGTGTCGTCGTATGCATCGTCAATGTTGATCAGTGTTTTGGCATGAGCAGTGAATGCGGCAACATGGTGTTGATTGATCTCACCATCGACTTCATAGAGGGGGATTGGGGGGAAAACGGATTCCCCTGCATTGGCGATTAATCGCGTGTTTAAGCTTTGATTGTGAACAATGGCGAACTTCAAATACTGTGCAGGCTGGGCATCAACCAAGTACAAGGTTCCGCCATCTGCGCCAGTAAGACTCTGTGCTTCATCCAATATCAACTCGCACAACTTAGTGATGTTGCGCTCGCTAATGAGACTGCGACCTATAGTCACGATAGATTGATAATTTAGCGCCTGCATATCCAAACAACCTGATGCTTAATATCAGGTTAGTTCAGATTCCTGTTCTCAGGTGAAAATCACGAATTCCACGAGCAAAAACAGCCCTTTCCCAGCACGTTATAGAAGGGTTTGCTATTACCTTGCAGGCTATTATTCACTTGTTGTTCTATGGCACTGGCGGAGCTTTGTGAGCAGAAGGCCCCAAAGCCTAGGGGGCCAAAGTACATAAGTTGCCCAATGGCAGACTGGTAAAGAACCGTGGGAGCATTTGGCCAACGGTCTAGTGCATCGGTATTTAATGATATGACGCGGGTGTTTGGATTAAGGTGAGCGAGCTCCTCAACCTTTTGCGGGGTGGCGTTGGGTATGATGGTGAGATGCTCCAGGCCCGCTGTTTGGGCCAGTTCAACCGTCTTGAGTGCGTGGGGTCTAGCGAAGCGGTTGCATAGGCAGTCTGGCTTCCATAGCT
>Ga0255776_10000997_pt1 | contig 32510 bp, 28 predicted proteins | sample 071ome_19_FD_179974 | JGI IMG/M metagenome (GOLD analysis project Ga0255776, IMG submission 179974) | Coastal salt marsh microbial communities from the Groves Creek Marsh, Skidaway Island, Georgia - 071413AT metaG (version 2) | ecosystem: Environmental > Aquatic > Marine > Intertidal zone >... | reverse complement strand
CACCTGCGGAATGGGATCGAAGGGCTTTCACCTACTGGCGCCGGCAAGCCGATCAGCACCGAATGACTGTTCCCGTTGAGGGCTATCTCGGTGATGGATCGTGGGAGTATCTAACACGACTCTATCTATTTGAGTTGAATAACCCTGGCGACCCAAGCACCTTCACATTAACGTCACCGGGTTTCTTAACCCTCAATCAGCGCGACTCAACCGAGGGCATCTGGGGCGAAAAACGGGCCATCCTTCACGAGGAGGCAGTGTTCTGGACCATTGGTCAAACGGTCTTGTCCTCCCTGTGGGATAACCCTCAGAACACGACCGTAACACCGCCCCCCTAATCACTCCTTGAGGTTGCGCGCTGCTAACCCAGTCGGTGGAGCGCGCACACCTTATTTCCAGCAGGATCTTTCAGATACGCCAAGTACAACCCGGAGCCTGGTCGCTCACCGGGCGGGTCCTCAAGCGTTGTACCACCATTTTCAATGCCCGCCTGGTGCCAGGCATCCGCTTCTGCTGGACTAGCCGCCGCAAAGCCAATCGTCCCGCCGTTTGCACCGCAAGCAGGCTCCCCATTGATGGGTGGCGTGATGGCAAAGATGCCCGATGGCGTGAAATAAAAGCAGCGGCCTTTGTCATCCATATTCCCAGGTGCGTGCCCGAGCGCTCCTAAAATCGCATCATAAAATTGCTTGGAAGCACCGACGTCGTCAGCGCCGACCATGACATGACTGAACATAATGATTTCCTCTTTGTTCTCTTGGTGAAGTTTGGTTTACCGGTGTTCGGCTTGAGTCAAACGAACCCCGCTCGACGGTTTATTCGCATAGGTTAGCGTTAGCAAGCAAGATTCCATGCTTAATCACCCTGAATGGCCTCCTGATTTCACTAACCCCGATGACCTCACTGGCCCACACCTCATTGAAGCACTAACTGTCCCGACGCCCAAGCGAAGCAAACTCCGCTCGACCGCCTTTCGTCGCCTCATCATTGGCAGCGTGATTCGTCACACTGGCAGGAGGCTTTGAGAAAGTCGGTGTTTCTGTGGACAACTGAGCCAGCGCATACGTGCGGTCCTCTTCGGTAAAGCGCCCGGTCGTCAAGCAAAACTCAACCAGATTATCGTTAGGATCCTTTGTGTAAATCGAATGGCACCAGTTGTGATCAATTTCCATCACATCGTAACCCGCGGCCTGCCAGCGCTGCCTGCGTTCATCAAGTTCAGCCTTGCTATGAACGTCAAACGAGATGTGATTGATATGATCCGGCAACCCTGCCGCTTTGGAGAGGTTCGTTTCAAAATCGTCGGTGACGCCTGGCATATCATGCATTTCCCAAAAGGCGATGAATTTTGAGTCATCCTCCATACGATAAAAGAAATGCTTGGCCCAACCGCCTTGCGGTGAGGGACCCACTTCAACTTTGACGAGTTCGAACTGCATCACTTCCTCATAGAAGTGATGAATCGCCTGCATGTCTTTTGCAGCTAACGCTAAATGGTGATAACCCACTATCCTACCCCCTCTATCATTTGCTTTCGCTTCGCTGTCTATCGCTTGTTTATTTGCTGTCTTTTAAAAAGTGCTGACTGGCACATCGGTGAAGACTTTGCGTTTGTCCTTTGAGTCCTAACGCGCAGAGCACGCTGTAACTCGTCCTACCCTAACTGCACTTCCTATCACTTCCTGTCGCTTCCTGTCGCTTCCTGTCGCTTCCTGTCGCTTCCTGTCGCTTCCTGTCGCTTCCTGTCGCTTCCTGTCGCTTCCTGTCGCTTCCTGTCGCTTCTCAACAGTTTCACCGAAGTCTGGCGCTTTCCACACTAGCTTTTAGCCTCACTCCACCCCATTTGTTGTGCGAAGCCACCGGCCCAATACGCCACTAACCAGCACGGCAAGCCTTGGGTCGCGAGCTTCAAACGCCCAGCGCGCCTTAAGTCACATACTCACCTCACGTTTTAGCACCCACCACGATCACGACGCAGCGCGCAATCATCTCTTTAGACAACCTTGGCAAACACTTCCGCCCACTCTTCGAGCGCAGTCTCGTGCCCGTGAACCAACTGAATTGTGAGCTCCTGATAACCCGCTTCTTTTAACCCGATCAGTCGCTCAACCAGCTCATCACTTGTGGCACTCATCGTGGTCGCCTGCACCAGTTCCGGAGTGAGATGCGTCTCATCGGGACGAACAAACATGAGGTGGCCCCGATGATTGGTGAGGTAGCGCGCGTCTTTGGGCTCGTATTGATCATGGGTCGCAAAGTACTGAGACGCAACATTGCTGAGCGGCCCCTCCGGCAGATTGCGCCCGCCCATAGCGCCAACCTCATCCGCTAAATTATGGAACATGACGGCGGTGAGCGGCCCAGCCTCCGCCATCAACTTTTCCTCGTCTCGCTCGTCACCAGCCAGCACAGCGCCCAGGAAAAAGAGGTTGGCATTGAGCGACTCGGCGTCGTTTCCAGCGGCAGTCCAAGCGGTTTTCATTTCATCCAGGCTCGACTCGGCGCCCGTCGCCCCAAAATTAAGCCAGCCGGCACCCAGCTCAGCGGTGAGTTGCTTGGCCTTTGGACCGAAAGCAGAGACCCAAACTGGGATGTCATCCTCAAGATTGATGAGGCCGAGGTCAGGATTCAAAAACCCGATTTTTCTGTCGACGCCTTCAAAATCCCACTCCACCGTCGTCCCCGCTAACAGCGCTTTGACTCGCTCGATGTAGCGCCGCGTATCTTTGAGTGAGATCGCGCCAAGCCCCATGGTCCTGCGCGCGGTAAACCCAGTGCCAACTCCAAAATCGATTCGCCCTGGCGCAATCCGGTTCAAACTAGCGAGCGCGTTCGCCGTCACTGGCTCAATCCGGTTCGTCGGTACAAGCACGCCCGTGCCCAAGCGAATTCGGCTCGTCTCATGCGCTGCAAGTGCCATGCAAACAAAAACATCGGGGTTCAGTAACTGCGTGTCGTAAAACCACGCGGCATGGAATCCAAGCGATTCAGCCCGCTTAACCCACTTCCACGAATCCACTTCAGACGCGAACGCTACTGAGTAACGCATGTTCATTCTCCTTGGGCGACATTACCTTGATCATGCCAGCGTCATGACCATCAGGAAACCAGGCACGCGGGCTAAGACTAGCGCTGGCCGTTCTAACCAAAATCTATGACCAGCAACTTTTAGTCAGAAACCGCTGATCAGCGGCCCCTGATTAATCACGCCAGGCACTCCGCGTGACCACCGCGAAATCCAGTTAGTCAGTGCGTTCCTAATCTGGAAGCGGGTAATCAACCACGGCCACGGATTCAACGAATGGGCCGTTAAACACCATCAAGGCCTCATGAACAGCATGGCCCTGGTATCGCCTGAGCGCTTGCGCGTCATCGAATCGCGTCAGGAGCACCACATGCCAACTGCGCGGCTCCTCGACGACATCGCGACCGACCTCGATCTCGAGCAGCTCTGGGATTTGACCGAACATATCACGCGCCTGCTGAACAAAGCGCTGAATGTGCGCTTCCGGCGTGTCGGGTTTGTACTTGATCATGACGACGTGTTTTAGCATCGGCTACTCCTGACAAAAGGTGCGGCTCGTCAGCTTGCTTGAGGAAGCGGCCCGCTACAACTGCCTGCTGTCAGGAGCGCTAAAGCGAATGGACTGAATTCGTAATCAGCGATTCGGCCTGATTAAGCGACTCCTTGGCGTAGCCGGCCGCGCGCTTGTAGTCGCCCATGAGCTCGTCCATCTCCGCTTTGGGAATCACTTGGCTAATGTCCTCAAACTCACCGTCGCACCGGTCATCAACCAGTCCAAGCAATGCAAAAGGACCTGCGCCACGGTTGCGAAGCACGAGCGCTGAAATTGGCTCGCACAAAGCTGCATCGAAGGCGCTAAACGCCGCTTCATAATCACCATGTTTGAGCAGCATGGCACCGAGCATCCTCGCGTCAACAATCGCCTGACTCGCGCCATTCGATCCGGTCGGATACATCGCGTGCGCTGCATCACCCATCAGCGCTACTCGCCCTTCCACCCAGGTGTCGATGGGGTCTCGGTCAATCATGGGGTACTCAAAGATGCTTGGCGCCTCACGAATGAGCGATGGCACATTGAGCCAGGTGTATTGCCAATCCTTAAAGTGAGCAAGCACGACGTCCGCGTCGACCGACCGATTCCAGTCTGCTTTGCTCCACTCGTCCTTGTTCGCGACTGTGATCTCTGCAATCCAGTTCAATTCGACGAGCCCAGTTGCTGGGTTCGGTTGTGATATGGGGTAACACACAAAACGCTGCTTGAGAGAGCCAATCCCCACAAACGATGCCCCGGTTCGAATGGGTGTTGCATGCGTCACACCGCGCCACATGATGGCTCCACCCCAATGCACGTCGCCCTCGCTTGGATTCATGAGCTGACGCAGTCGGGAACGGATACCATCAGCACCGATCAGCGCATCTGCCTCAAGCGTTTTGGTGTGGCCATCCGTTAGTACCGAAACCCTCACGCCTTGGCCATTCTGAGTGTAATCGAGCACCTGATGGCCCGTTTTCACGGCATCCGGCCCTAGCCGGTCGATGACTTGTTGAAGCAATAACATCTGCAAACGACCGCGGTGCACTGAGAATTGCGGCCAACGATAGCCAGCATCGAGCCCTCGAGACTCGGCATAGATTTCACGCCCATTTCGACCGAGCAGCGCCCATTCTCGGCAGGGAATGCCAATATCAGCCAGTGCCGCTTCGTCGATGCCTAGGTCATAGAGTTCCCTGACGGCGTTGGGTTGGATGTTAATGCCTACCCCAAGCGGGCCAAGCGCAGGCGCTTGTTCTAGCACCACACACGACACCCCGATTTGGTGGAGAGTCAGCGCGAGCGTCAATCCTCCTATGCCGGCACCAACAATAATGATGGAAGGGTTCGCCGCTGCACTAGCCGTGATCGATGATGGTGTTGTTTCGCCCGCCACTCAAACTGCCTCTTATCGATATTCCAATGATACACCTGCCCCCGTTCTGTTAGTGCAAACACGCCTTTCATCCTCACTTATCACCCTCTCAATCTCCGATTAACCCGCGTGCAGTCTTCGTCTAACGTTGCTCGGTTCCTGCGACGCATTACGGCGTTCGCCAGCGGCCTAGATGATGACCCAATCTTTTCGCCCAAGTGAGAAAGAAACCCTCAACCTTAAACCAGCCCATCGGCAAAGGGGCTGAGCCTTGGATCGGGCCCAACGAAGCATCGGCAATGAAAGGCGCACTTGCACTGCGAGATCGTTGGCTGTGTGACGCACCTTACCGGATCTGGCGCAAGACGAGAGTATGGCCAGCCACCAACCTTGGAATGACAATTTCTCGTATAGTCGGTATTCAGAACCAAACACCGCTCATATTGATGTCTCGTCTACTGACAACCCTATATCTGCTTACTCTGGCCTCTCTAGTTTGCGGACAACCCGACCAGGGTAACGCCAATAACTCACTTTCCATTGAGGGTCGTTGGCTCACCCACCAGTCCATTGTTCGTGTAGAAGGATGCGAAGCCGGGATTTGCGGGTTTGTAGAAAGCCTCAGACTGCCGGAGGAGGTTGATCAGGCAACGCTGCTAGATATCAAGAACAAAGACCGCTCACTTCGGGACAGACCCATTATTGGTCTCAATCTTTTTTCACGCTTTGATTCGATCACCCCTGGCAAATCCGAGTATTTGAAAGGGAGGGTCTATCACCCTGACCATGGGCGGTCCTACAAAGCCAATTTGCGACTACTCGAATCAGGAAAACTCGAGATAGAGGGTTGCGTCTTCGCCTTCTGCCAACAAGAAGCCTGGGTGCGGCTTCCTCCTTGCACGCCCGAGGGTTGCCCATCGACCCCATAAGTCGTTCCTCGCCGGAAAAGCGACGTCTATGCTAGCGCGCGGTCAGGCGAAACAAATACGTTTCTTCGACGCTCTCATTCATCGGGCGACGACCATATTTCTGTTCCCAGGCCTGGGCAAATCGCTCAAAGTGCTGAGACGTTCTGATGCGCTCGGCTCGTAGTTCAAATACCGCCGCCTCGGACTGTAAGCGGACGGCATCGTCAGACTCAATATGCTCGACCCACGTCGCATAGTTATCACCTGCAAATACGTGCAAATCTCCGTCAATCTCTACCGTCCATAGATTGACCGAGTAGGGCCCCTCAGGACCATTGGTCTCAAGCTGGATAATCTCGTCCTGCGCGACAGGTCCCCAGGCACTAGGAATAGCCGTCACCTTACCCTCTAGCGCACCGCCGGCGAGTGGCAACGCCTCACCGCATCCGTAAAGGCCAGCTACGACCAACCCCGTCAATAATAGAGCGCATGCGCGGAATCGTTGGATCATTCGTTCGGTCTCTCCTAGCAGACTGTGTGCCTCACCGCGCACACCAGAGAACGCTGCACCCTATCTAGCCAGTCTTCTCACCGATTATGTTGGACGAGCGAGGGTGTGGCAGCAGGCATACTACAAGTTAACGCAATACCTTCAACACGAGCGGCATCAGCGACGCTCACTGTCCACGCTTGCAGCGTTGCGTCACGGACTAAGCTCAAGCCCTTCAAGATTGCCCTTCGCGCGCCACTTCTTCATCAACTTAAAGAATTCAATGGGGCCGCCGCCGTACGTATTGTTTTGCGGATTGACGTTCACGTGCCCCTCATTGTTGTAATAGCCCGGAGTGCACGATTTCTGAAAATCCTCCGTGAGCCGCGCTTTCTGAATAATGGTATTCACCCAGGCATCCTCAGCGGCCTGACTCGCCTCAACACGCGTAGCGCCGCGCTTCTTCAGTTCCGTCATAATATGCGCAAGATGCACACTGTTCTCATCGAGTGAGAAGGTGTAAGTCGCCGTGAACGCCGATTGCGCAGGACCGAAAAAGAAGCAGTTGGGGAACCCCCGCGAGTGCATCCCGTGATAGGTCGACAAACCATTCGACCATTTCTCTGATACCGACACTCCGTTGACACCAATGATCGAATACCCAGCGCGGCGTGAGTAATCAGTGCCCACCTCAAAGCCTGTGGCAAAGATAATGCAGTCGACTTCGTATTCCTTACCGTCGAACATCACCCCTTTCTCAGTGAATTCATCCACGCCCCGGCCATCGGTATCAATCAAATGGACATTCGGTCTGTTGTACGTCGGCAGATACTCATCGTGAAAGCAGGGACGCTTACAAAACTGACGGTAGTAGGGCTTTAGCGCCTCAGCGGTCTCTTGATCTTCAACAATTGAATCCGCGCGTGATCGGATCTTCTCCATTTTCGCAAAGTCGGCAAGCTCCATCTGCCGAGTCAGATCCATATGCGCAGTGGCTTTATCGGTCAGATATTGTTTGATGCCTTTCTGATAAAACTCTTTTGAAAGCAGCCCTCCCAGCGACCAAGCCGCGAGCCGCCATTTAGAGGGCGCCTTCTCACGGAGATTACCAAACAGCAGTCTGAAGGCTTCTGTCCAGCCATCACTCACCAAGTCCTCTTTGACAGGAACCCCAGTCATCAGGGATTCAAAATTCGTGCGGCGCTCGTCCTGCCAACCGGGTTGCTGGGTCGAGATCCAATCGGGATCTGTCGCTTGGTTGTTACGAACATCAATCGATGACGGCGTGCGCTGGAATACAAAAAGTTCTTTGGCGCCTGCCCCGAGGTGCGGAATACACTGCACCGCTGTTGCACCAGTGCCGATGATCGCTACTCGCTTATCGGAAAGATTATCTAAATTGCCGTGGGAATCGCCGCCCGTATAGGCGTAGTCCCACCGGCTGGTATGGAAGGTGTGGCCTTTGTATGAACTAATACCCTTGATTGCAGGCAATTTGGGGCGATTAAGCGGACCGTTTGAATGCACGACAAAGCGCGCTTTAAGGCAATCCTGCCGATTGGTGGTTACCAACCACCTTCTCGCATCTTCGTCCCACTCCGTAGAGATCACTTCAGTTTGCATCAACGCGTTGTCGTGCAGATCAAACCGTTCGGCTAGGACCTCGCAGTATTCAAGCGTCTCTGGCGCGTTCGTGTACTTCTGGCGTGGCACAAACCCCGTTTTCTCCAGCATCGGAAAGTACACATAGGATTCAATGTCGCAGGACGCCCCGGGGTACCGATTCCAATACCAAGTGCCACCGAACCCTCCCCCTTTCTCGATGATTCGAACGTCATGGATCCCAGCGTCTTTCAGGCGCGCTGCAGCGAGCATGCCGCCAAACCCGCCACCAATCACCACCACCTCAACTTCTTCTAGAACCGGATCTCGAACAAACCCAGGCTCAACATAAGGGTCATCCACGTAGTGAGAGAAATCGCCGGTGACTTCAATGTATTGGTCGTTCCCATCGGCGCGCACTCGTTTATCGCGCTCCTCGCGATACTTTTCCCTTAGCGCATCTGGATCAAAATCATACTGGTCTTGGCTTTCTGCAACTGACATGCCTACCCCCGAGTTATTCGTTAGTTCTCTATTCCGGTGCTCTAGCCTTTTTCACTAGTCGCTTTTCTTAAACGCTTTCCCAAGCCTTTTTTGTCAGCCTTCTTGCTAGCTCTTTTTGCAAATCGCTAACTGGACTTGAAGCGCTGGACGCTTTTAATCATTCCTCTATGTACGTTTGGATGCAAGTCTCTTCCCAGCGTACACCGACGCCTGCGATCCTGGCTAAACAAGGATTGGTTTCGCGCTCGCGCGTTGAGTATTGAGTGTTGATCAAGATGAACCAATGCAAGGCGTTTGAGCGGCTTCTAAAATGCGCTCTTCGTTTTTGTTACGCGGGGTTTGCATGAATGCTTGGATGGCTTTCGTTGTTCGTTGCTGTTCGGGATGACCGTATTGCGCGGCACCATGAAATGCCGCGGCGCTGTTTACTCTCACTCAGGAGCCGGCTCACCTTTGACTTGCCACTCACCGTGTCTACCTCGAAGGTAGGCAAAGGCAAGACACACCGCCATCAGGAGCGTGACCATCGGCCAAACTACGGTCATCCCCCATTCTTGATAGACATAGCCGCCGCCGACGCTAGAAATCGCCGCAATGATTAGACCCGTCGCACCAAACAGCCCCTGCCCGGCTGCAATAGCACTCTCCCCGCTTGCGGTTCCCACCGCTAACTGACTAGCCGGCATGCTCACCGCATCAACCACTGCGTGGACCAGCATGGGTATCAAAATCCAGGTGAGCGAGCCGATAAAGCCATAACTTACGATCATGAGTCCGGCTAAACCGAGCGTCATCATCAGAGTATGCAAAAGATGCCGATTGGCCACCCAGCGCCCAGCCAGTGGCGCGACAAAAATCATCGGCAGCGTAAAAAGGCTCATCGTAATTCCGATATAAATGGGGCCTGCACCTAGGTCGGTCACGAAGAGCGCCCAGATAGCATCAAACACGCCTATCGCCAAATAAAACGCCGCACCAAGCGCTAGGCAAGCCTGCATCTCTGGACGTCGAATCAGCGTTCGCATGGGGTTCTTCATCGGCTCAGTACTGCCAGGCACCTCGACCCGAGCCACGAAAGGAAACACGAGAATGAGCATTACAGTTAACACGATAAACGGCAGCCTAAGTCCACCGACTTCGAGCAGGATGGACGCCATAATGGGTCCGATAAGGAAACCAACCATATCCCAAGCGGCCAGCTTCCCTAGCATTTCGCCGGCCCTGCCAGGCTCAACGACAAAGGCTAACCGCCGCATCGCTGGGCGAACCGCACCTGCGCCAAAGCCGAGCAGCATGCGGGCCATAAGCCAACCAAAAAAGGACTCGGCCACACACATCCAGGCTGCGCCAACGATGCTGGCAACCAAGCCAAATCGCATCATTAACCCGCCTTGGCCAAGGTCAGCGCGCCTAGATAGCAGCAGCTGCGCGAGAAACCCTGCCAAAAACGCGGACCCAGCGATTGCGCCGATGGCAGTCTCGGAGAAACCAAAACTGGCGCGCATTTCAGCGAGTAGCGTAAAGACAGCGGCATAACCGCTCATCAAAATAGCGCTCAGTGCGTACAAAGGCTTCACGAAAATCTACCTAGGGTCCGACGGGAGCGGCATCATACCGGGTCAAAGGGCGATTGGGGAGATCGTTTGAAGCGCTTTCGTCGCCGGTTACTTGAGGTGCGGTGCTCTGTCATTCAGTATTCATATTTACGCGCCTAGCCATTTTTCGCCGAGCTTCCAGCTACATCCAAAAGTCCAAGACAGATAAGGAGATAACGTCTCGATGATCGATCTTGATCAACTACCAACCCTTGGCTTTGGCCTCTGGAAAATTCCCAAGCAGTCCACCGCGGAAACCGTTTATAAGGCCATAGAAGCAGGGTTCAGACATTTCGACTCCGCCAGTGACTACGGTAACGAAGGGGAAGTTGGCGACGGCATTCAGCAGGCAATCGCCGATGGGCTCGTCTCTCGCGAAGACCTTTGGATAACCTCTAAGCTCTGGAATACCTATCATGCACCAGAGCATGTGCCGCTTGCCCTTGATCGCACGCTGTCGGATTTGCAACTCGATTATCTCGATCTTTACCTGATTCACTTCCCCATCGCGCTCGAGTTCGTCCCGTTTGAGACTCGCTATCCACCGGAGTGGTTTTTTGACCCCGACGACACTAATCCCAGCATGCGACCCGCGATGGTCCCACTTCATAAGACCTGGGCGGCCATGGAGTCCCTCAATCAAACCGACCGCGTTCGCCATATCGGTGTATGCAACTACAACACGGGCCTCCTTCACGATCTCATGCGATATTGCGAGGCGCCGCCTCAGATGCTCCAAATTGAGGCGCACCCTTATCTCAATCAAAACCGCCTGGTGGCTCTAGCTAAGCACTACGGACTGGTTGTTACTGCATTTTCGCCCCTCGGCGCTAGCTCGTATCTTGAGCTCGACATGGCCACATCAGAGGAGACGCTACTAGAAAACAAAGTGATCCAGGCCATCGCAGCTGAGCACAACATGACGCCCGCTCAGGTGGCGTTGCGGTGGGCGAGTCAGCGAGGAACCCACGCTGTCGTTAAAAGTGTTAATTCGGAGCGAATGCAGGAGAATCTCGCGAGCCTTTCCTTCACCCTCACGAGCGACAACATGGCCGCAATCGATGCGTTGAATCAGAATCGACGCTTTAATGATCCAGGCCATTTCTGCCTCGACGCATTTAACACGCTGCACCCAATCTACGACTGATGGCCATGCCCTTTCTCTACAAAGGTGATACCGCGGCGCTCCTAGAAGGCGCAAACCCAGACAGTGGAGCCACTGAACGGTCGCAGATTAAAGCCCAACTTGCCGAAGAGGGAGCAATCCTCTTTCGAGGCCTTGGTATCCAATCCGCCGAAGCGTTTGATCGGTTCTCCTACCAGTTTGGTTATCGAGACTTTAGCTACCAAGCCTCCTTGTCGAACGCAGTGCGGATTAACCTCACGCCACGCGTCTTCACCGCCAACGAGGCGCCCAAAGAGGTTGAAATCTTTTTGCACCATGAAATGGCTCAGACGCCCACGCCGCCGGACAAACTGTTTTTTTGTTGTCTCTCGGCCTCGGAATCGGGCGGCGCGACACCCCTTTGCAGGAGTGACTACGTCACAAGGGATTTAAGAGAGGAGCACCCCGCTCTATTTCAGGCATTTGATCAGCGCGGATTGAAGTACACCACCACTATGCCGGCTGACAATGATCACGCATCCGGACAAGGCCGCAGCTGGCAAAGCACGCTCAGCGTTCAAACAAAGAGGGAAGCAGAAGCGCGCCTGACCCAAATGGGTTACACCTTTCTTTGGCAACAAGACGACTCACTCGTAACAACGACTCCACGCCTCCCAGCAACCAAGCAGCTTCCGAACGGAGAGGTTTCTTTTTTCAATCAGGTCATTGCCGTACACCTAGGCTGGCGCAATAGCGCTTCAGGTAAGCCAAATCTCACCTTTGGTGATGGCTCCCCGATTGAGCAAACCGCGCTCGAAACCATTGTGGATATTGCATCACGGCACACCGTCGACCTTGCTTGGCAAGACGGCGACATCGCATTGATTGATAATCACCGAATGATGCATGGGCGCAGACCCTATGGTGGTGAACGGCCAAGACAAGTCATCGTCACGCTAGCCCTCGATCACTAGGGCGATCCACAACCCAGCTCTAGCCTAGGAATAAGGACTGAGGGTTTATGGCTCGACGACCTCGATGCCCTTTGATCCCACGGGCATGTCAAACCACATCCTGTCTGTCGCGATCAGGTAGTTGTCAGGAAGGTCTCGCTCAAAGAAGCGCGTGAACAGTGCGTTCGAAGCATTGGGCACCAAGTGGTAGTAGGCAACCATACCGATATCGGTCTGACTACCCAGCTCAATAATCGACTCGAGCGAGGCATGATATTCCACGACGTCAGCCATAATTTTTGAGATCCGCGCTCGACCCTCGGCAGCGAATCCCTCAGACATGCTTGTCACAGCAGGCACGGATAGAGCGTCGTGCAGCAACAAATCGGCTCCACCGCTGATACTCAACGTGGCGTCGGTCACGTTGCTGTCACCGGAAATAACGACGCTACGGCCACGGTACTCGACACGAAATCCAAGCGAGGGATCGACAGGAGGGTGCGAGGCCTGATACGCCAATATTCGCAAGTCGCCATCCTCAATAACCGTTGTGGCAGTCACCAATTCTGGCTTAAGGATGCCGAGATCAGGACGCAGTAACGCCTCGCCGTGGTGCTCGATACGATGCTCGCGATCAAACGCATAAGTCGCGTTTACACCGGAAACCAGCTCCGCGATTCCCTCACCACCGAACACTTTCAATGGCTGTGGTCTGCCCTGAACCCAAGAACTAAGGTTTGCTTCATAGATCTCACTGATATGGTCAGAATGGAAGTGGGTCAGGAAAATACCGTCGAGACGGAACATCGGCAGGCTGGCTCGAGCTAGATTTCGGTTCGACCCAGCGCCTACATCGAAGAGATAAAAGTGCTCGTCTGTTACCACCGCGATACAAGCTTGAGCCTGATCAGTCATCCCAAGTGGTGACGCACTGCCGCAAATGAAGACCCGAAGAGAATCAGCAGTTGCCGAAGCGGGCTGAGAACCGGCAAGGGCAGTCACTGCTCGGGCCAGCAATGCGTCTTGGACCCGCTCACTACGAAGCGCTCCCATCGCCAGCAGATACAAAGCGAGCGCAATTGCGCCTGCAACTAACACTTTCTTCATCACTGTGCTTTCCTTTCTTTCCTTGGGCCTTACTCGGGCCTCTCTGACTTCGGGTTTTCGCCCCAACATTGTCCGTCATGATGACGGTTGGCCCTAAGGTTCGATATCGAGTGTTTAATACCTATTAACCGCACATTCGCCTCCGCCATTATTAATGCTTATCATTAATAGATCAATTGAGACTTGGCGGCCATCATGAGTCCAGGTTTAACCATGAGTACATCGAGAGCGACTCATCACTCGAAGTACAAGCAAGCTCCGGTGGTGCGCTCCGCAGTAGAACGCACCCATTGATTTTTCTATAGTGTAGCCATGACTGTCACTTTAACCGACGCCAGACGATCCAGAGGCGAAGCAACGCGCAAGGCGCTAATGGATGCAGCCGAAAGCCTGATTGCCGAGCACGATAGCTACGCAGTGCCACTGCGAGAAATAGTCAAACGCGCAGGCCAGAAAAACGAATCGGCGCTCCAGTACCACTTTGGTAACTTGCAAGGCCTCGTCAGCGCAATTAACGAGCGTCGCTGGCTCGAAGCTCGAGAAAACCGGGGAGAGATGCTGAATGCGCTCCTCCAGAAAAGGACCCCTCCGACGATCCGCGAACTCTGCTCGTTGATGGTTCTACCGGAATTCATGCTCGCCAAGGAATCCAAGTCGCGACGCCTTTACATAGCAACCTTCTCCCAAGAACTCGCGAAAACCCCGTTTTCTGCGATCGAAATCGCAAATCAGTTCGGCGGCGGCGGCGAGAGCGGAGAGCAACTCGGGTCACTCCTTCGGGCGGCCCTAAGTCATTTAGACGATGACACGTTTCGACAACGCTTGGATATCGCCATCCGCATGGGCTCAACCATGATGGGCCACCATGCGCGGCAGCCGAATGCGTTTCGAGGTAAAGCAGCGCTGAAGTTCGTCAACCAGCTGATTGATGCGATTGAGGGCATGTTCACCATCAAACCTTCAAGCGACACCGAGTCCATCACATGACCACCACTCACCCGTGACTAAACCGGTGGCCAAGAAGGCAAGGCCAGATCCAATATCGGAAACGGTCCAGTAGTTAGAAGCCAACATCGACCTGATTCGGAGCACGGCGGGTCAGGAGAAGTAGCAGCCACAACCCATCACAGGCAGGAGCCCTCACATGCGTTATCTCAACCCCATATTGATTCTGTTGCCGACCCTTCTCTTTCTGCTCATCGGACTTCGCTGGCTCATCGAACCCGCGGCTGTAGCACCGGAGTTCGGATTCGATCTGGGGCAAGGTCTGGGCCGCTCTTCCCAAGTAGCGGACATTGCCAGTTTTTTCCTCACCGGGTCGCTGTGCGGGATCGCCGCACTGATTACACAGAACCGAACCTGGCTGGTACCCACCATGATGCTCTGCATGTTCGCAGCCCTCGGCCGAACACTCGCTTGGCTGGTGCACGACGCAAACTTTGCAACCGCCCAAATCGCCATTGAACTGATCATCACTTCAATGTTGCTCATTGCTTATCGACGGATGAAGTGACCTTGTCAGTGGACCTACCGTTGACCGGCCGCTTAACTTTTTTGGTGACGGCCGCCGCTATATGTGTCTTCAGCGGACTAACCTTTGCTGAACCGATAGTAGGGCTTGATGCAGCCCATGAGGACACACTTGCGGCAACGCTTGAAACGACAGCGCCGGATACGCGAGGCGCTGCTCTCGGTAGCGCGAGTCAAGGAACGAGCGAGCGACCCAACATCGTTTTCATTCTGGCCGATGATCTTGGCTTCAGCGATTTAGCGTCCTATGGCAGCGAGATCAAAACCCCGGTGCTTGACCGGCTCGCGGCTGATGGCGTCCGATTTTCTAACTTTCACACTGCGGCCAATTGCGCGCCTTCTCGAGCGATGATGCTAACCGGAGTATCGAATCACTTAGCGGGGGTTCCAACGATCCCGGAGATGGTGCCCGCAGCGCATCGAGCGACCAACGAACATTTAGGGACGCTTAGCGAGCGGGTGGTGACGATTGCAAGCCTGCTAGAGGCATCTGGTTATCACACCTACTTGAGCGGCAAATGGCACCTCGGTAGCGACCCTCACCAGCGCCCCTATTCAAGGGGGTTCGAAAAGACGCTTGCGCTGATGGAGTCGGGCGCAGATAACTGGGAACACAAGACGTATATCCCTATCTATGAGGACGCCACCTGGACTGAGAGTGGTGAACTCGTCCGTAGGCCCAGCGGGGTTTATTCCTCGTCCTACCTCGTCGACAAGATGATCTCATTCATCGACAGCGAGCTCGGCGATGGCGCTCCTTTCTTCGCTTACCTGCCCTTTCAAGCCGTTCATATTCCCGTGCAAGCGCCCGAGGAATACACCGCTCCCTATGAGGAGACCTACCTCACTGGATGGCACAAGATTCGCGCGGCTCGCCATGAAACCGCCATGGATTTGGGTATGGTCCCGCAAGGCGCTGCCCGCCGAGAAATGAGCAGCACCGATGATTGGGACGCGTTAAGTCCAGCAGAGCAGCAGTATGAAGCGAAGCGAATGGCAGTTTATGCAGGGATGGTCAGCGCGATGGATGCTGAGATTGGTCGTCTCCAACATTTTCTTGCTGAGCGCGGCGAGCTTGCCAACACACTGTTCATTTTTACATCAGATAATGGAGCTGAAGCGAGCGGCGCGCCCAAGCAAGATACCGCCGGCAATCGCTGGTCTTTATCTCGTCAGGGCTACTCGATCGATGAGTCCACACTAGGGACCCAGGGCAGTTTTAATACCATTAGCCCTAGTTTTGCTAGCGCCGCCACGAGCCCGCTCGCCGAATACAAGTTCCACGCAGGGGAAGGCGGCATGCGCGTGCCGCTGATTATTTCTGGACCGATGGTTCAGGCAAAGGATGAGATCACGCATGCGTTCGCCTGGGCGACTGACATCGCGGCTACCATTTTGTCGGCAGCGGGCGTGTCACACCCAAAAGAGCGCTTCGCCGGCCGGCCTATCCTGCCCATGACGGGGAAAAACCTCTTGTCCCTTCTCGCTGACCCTGAAGCGAGGATATACGAGGAGGATGAATTCGTTGGCTATGAACTTGCGGGAAACCGGGCGCTGTTCAAAGGCGACTTCAAGCTCCATCAAAGCCAGCCCCCTCTGGGAGATGGGCAGTGGCACCTTTACAACATTGCCACCGACCCTGGCGAGACGAATGATTTAGCTGAGCTAGAACCTGAACGATTTCGCACCATGCTGGCAGATTATGAGCGCTTTACCGAGCAGAACAATGTGCTCCCCTTACCCGAGGGCTATAGCCGCACGCGCACGCTCATTGGTTACGGCATCAAAACACGATTTGGCGACACGATCCTCGCGCTAATGCTCACCGCGAGCCTGCTTGCGTTGATGGTGTTCATCGCTCGTCTTGTTCGCGCCAGCCGCCCCTAACCATCACTGATTAAGAAGGCCTTCCATGCCAGACCAACCCTATTTGCTATATGGCGCTTATGCTTCTTACTACACGGCCAAGGTTCGGTGCTACCTAAGGAAAAAGGGCATCCCCTTCGCAGAACGGTTGCCGAGCGATCCAACCTTTCGTGAAGTGGTGCGTCCCACGTCAGGCAATCACCGTATTCCCCAAATCCTTGCACCCGATGGCGAAGTCATTCAGGACAGCGTTGCAATTGTCGATGCGCTCGAGAAGGTGTTTCCCGACGTACCCGCTCATCCGAGCACTCCCTGTCAACGGCTCTTCGTTCATCTCATGGAACTCCTCGGCAGCGAGGGATTGATCACGCTCGCCTGGAAGCATCGTTGGCTCTTCGAGGAAAACATCTCTTTCATTACTCGAGATTTTGGACGAACCTTCCAACCGCAAGGCGATGACCAAGCGTTAATGAAATACGGCCAGTTGATCGCAGACCGAATGACCAGTTATGGCTTGCCAGCAATGACGCCTGACGTTCAACAAGCGCTCGATGGACAATACATCGCACTCTTGGACCGGCTAGAAGCACACTTTATCGATCACCCTTATTTGCTCGGGGGTCATCCATCCCAGGCAGACTACTCCATCATGGGCGCGCTTCATGCGCACATGGGGCGTGACCCAGCAGGGCTTAGGCAACTTCAGCTCCACGGCCCGCGAACGCTTCGGTGGGTTGAGCACATGCTCACGCCAGAGATTCAGTCTCCCGAATGGTTCGATCGAGCGATCGCCTATCCAGCTGATGATGCAATTCCAGACACCGCCATGATCATTCTTAAATGGCTAGCCGATGAATTCGCGGCGCCCATGGTTTGTCATCTCCATGCCTTTGCCAGCGCGTGCGAAAACGGTGCGGTTCGAGCTGGCGAGGTCATCGATAGCGAACACGACCAGCCACTGCTTTCACCACAAGCTATCACGGTTAACGGCGAGCACCACCCCGCCCATCGCGCTCAGGTCTATGCCGTTTGGCTAGCACAACGTTTCCAGCTGCATTGGGCTGAGATTAACCCTCACGACCGCGCTACAGCGGCCCCTTTGTTTTCAGCGCCCAGTCTCGCGGCGCTTTTGGATGCGCCAGTGGGGTTGACGCTAGAGCGACGTGATCAGCGCTTCTATACCCGAGCGGACTAACTTGCTGACTAACTCGCCGACTAACTCGCTGATAGAGGAATACCAGCGCTTCGAACGGTTTCGATGTTCAGTTGGCCAAGCAGCCCTGCTTCCCGGTGAGCCGCTAGCGGCGCGAACGCCTCGGACGTACTCATTGCGACCATCGCAGCACGGTTCGGGTACTCAGCGAGGGCGACCTCATCCCACAAATCATCGACTTCGCCGATGGTGAGATGCGTGACATCTCCAGCAAAAAGAATTCGCCCCCCGAATTCCGTAATGTACTGAGACACCGCCTGCCCATAGATCTCGTACGCCTCACGACCCGACAAATCGGTTTCACGGCCGTCTTTGTACACCGCTCGATCACGAAACTTGAGCAAGTTCACCATGATGATCGGTCCCTCTGGCCCAGGCTCGAGCATCGACGCCATCTGCTCGGGACTACTGGGATATAACTGATTCTTTACCTGCACCTGCTACTCCTCTTACCCACCAATAACACTACAAACTTTCATGCATGCTAATCGCCACTGCCTCTGTTATCGGCGATTACTCACTCAGCAATAAAGATACCCGTCACACTGATCCACTACAGCGCAACAAAATAAATCACGAGCCCTGCCATCAGAAGTTGAAACAAAAACGTTAAGCGCAGGAAGGTCTTAGCGACCAGCCCTGGCTTTAACTCGGCAGGCAGGGTTCGCTCGCCCAAGTAAATCGCCATAAAACATTGCAAGGGCAGCATGAGCGCACCGAAGCAAGCCGCAATGGTCACCATCAACACGGGCTGCTGAAAACCTAAGTAAAACGCTAGCCCAACAAAAGGCACGAGAAGACCATAGGTGCGGATGATTTTTTTGCGCACATCAAGACGGTCCCGATCTAGGAACCCGAGCTCCATTAAGTAGTCGGGGATATATCGTGCGCCCGCTGCGACACCTGACACGGAACTCGAGAACAAGATACAAAAGGCCCCGAGAGCAAAGAGCCAAAACGCCCCCGGCCCAATGGTTTCCGTAAACATTTGACTGAGGACCGAGATGGTCTCCGTGCCAGACGGGACTTCGCCGGCTGGATGGAGTACACCAGCGCCGAGGCAGTAGAAAGGCAGTGTGGCAATCGTAATCAAGAGGAGCGTCAAGCGAACATCAAGATGAAGCACCGATAGCCATCCTTGGGCGCGGCCGACATAGTCGTCACCCGCGCTTGGCTTACCTACTCTTGCGGGATACCCCTTCTCAATGCACCAGTAGGTGTAGGCTGATATTTCAGCCGAATTGACGCCGGTGTATCCGTAAACCGCGAGCGCCAGTACTGCAAAGGTGGGGTCAAATTCAAACTGCAATCCGCTTGCAATATCACTCATGGTCACTGCGCGGTCGGTGGACTGCATCAAGCCCAAGCACACGAGCGTTGTCAGCGTGAAGATAAAGACCAGAGGAATGAGCACTTGTTCAAGCCTCCGGTAGCGACCCGTGCTCAACAAAATCGCAATCAGCAGGGCGAGCCCCGCGACCACCCAAGCGCTGGACAATTCGGGGAAAATCAACACAACAGCGAGCGCTGCGCCGCCCATCAACCCACCGAGGCCAGTGAGTCCAGGGATAAAGGCAAGTAGGCCAACGAAAACAGGCCAGGCCACAGGGCCTTTGGGCCCGGGCAACCGCCCCGGGATACGATTCAATGCCCTAATGTAGGTATCACCGCTAACGACCACATACCGGGTCAACTCGGCCTGGACAATAGACTTGCTCCAACACGATAAAAGCACCCACCAGAGCATTCCGAAGCCGACCGCCGCGCCGAGGCTAGCGGTTAATATGATCTCACCTGATCCGACGATGCTCGCTGACACGATCAATCCCGGGCCAAGATGACGGATGCGCGACCAAACGGTTTCCGGTGGCGCGCGTTCTGCCCCCTCAGGCTGAGTATAGGCATCCCTTTCCTGACTCAACTGATCGATAAGCCCCCCTTATGGATAAAGCCTCTAAAGCGAGCGCCTTGCCACCACTTATCCAGACGATCCCTTAGTATTGAAAATCCGCTCGATGGGAACAACCCTCAATCTGCAACTAGCCATTAGGTGTGGCGTGAGTAATGGTTCGGGGTTTCTATTCAGTCTTCGCCTGCCCTCACCTAAGCGACCTTGCTTATCAAGAGCGGCTACCCGAGAATCCCTGCAAACAGCAAAGAGCAAACGATGAGCAACCAACAGATCGTGATATCAGGCGTTGGTCTATGGACGCCGCCCCATCAAATTTCCAACGAAGAGCTAGTGGTTAGCTATAACGCCTTCGCCGATCGATACAATGCCGAACACCAGGCGGCAATCGAGGCGGGTGAGCTAGCGGCAAAGCCTCACTCATCGGCCGAATTCATCGAGAAAGCCTCGGGTATTCGGTCTCGCTATGTCTACATCAAGGACGGCATTCTCGATCCAGCCCGAATGACCCCTCAAATCCCACTCAGAGATGAGGGCGACCTATCCGATCAGGCCGAAATTGCGGTTGAAGCCGCGAAGAAAGCACTCGCAGCCGCCAATAAGACGGCAAGTGACATCGACGCGGTCATCGTTTCTTGCGCCTATACCCAGCGCTACTACCCGGCCATAGCTATTGAGGTTCAAGAGGCACTCGGGATTAAGGGGTTTGGCTTTGACATGTTGGTTGCCTGTTCTGCTGCAACCTTCGCGCTCCAGCGAGCCTATGAGATGGTCGCCGCAGGGACAGCCCGCGCGGTGTTAACCATCAACCCAGAACTCACCTCTCCCCAAAACAACTTCCGCGACCGAGACAGTCATTTTATTTTTGGCGATGTCGCCACAGCGACGATCATTGAACGACAAGAGACGAGTTCAAGCGACCACTGCTATGACATTCTCACGACTCAAGCGGAGACAATCTTCTCCAACAATATTCGCTCCAACATCGGTTATATGGTGAATGCAAACGATGACGACCCGTACCGCGAATACAACTACTTTCACCAGGAAGGGCGCAAGGTCTTTAAAGAAGTTTGCCCCATGGCTGCTGCGCATATCGAAGCGAGCGTAGAGAAGGCGGGCTTAGCGGTGAGCGATATCAAACGGTGGTGGCTGCACCAGGCCAACATCAATATGAATGATCTAATCGCCCGGCGCTTGCTTGGCCGGGATCCGAATCCCGGTGAGGCGCCGGTGGTGCTGGACCAGTATGCCAACACGGCCTCGGCGGGGTCGCTAATTGCCTTCAATCTTCACCACGAAGATTTAGGGGCTGGCGATCTTGGGGTCATTTGTTCTTTTGGCGCAGGCTACTCTATTGGCAGTCTAGTGCTCAGAAAGCTGTAACCCCCTTAAGGCTGGTTGCTAGGAACCGGTACGAGGAGCGCCTCTAGCGCTCCCGTCGCTCAGGGCTGTTCACAAAAAGCCTGTTCGACCCGCCAGCTATGAGGTGGCTATGAGGGCGTGTTAGTCGACGAGCTCGATAAACACAGGATTACTGTAGAACCAGAGGTCGGACCATGGATCCTCGCCTAGTGGGTCTTTCTCGGGTTCAAGTGAGTCGGTATTCGTGCCACGAAGCCGCAAGTATCCGTTTGCATCTGCGGTTAACTCAGTTCGGATCAGGTACTGCCGATCACGGCCCTCAAAGGCCTCTCGCGAGACTCGCTCGACCACCGCGGTCGACGGATTTTGCGCGAGATCGGCGTTCGCTTGCCGTCCTGTCACCGCACCCATGATGACATCAACCCGATTGAGCGAAGGGTTTCTTCCCGCGGCGTTCATCTCCTCTGGATCCGTCACGGCGATCTCAAGGGTCAATTTTGAACCCTGCTTGGTCATCAGCGTTTCACCCCACCCTGCTGAGGACACCCCGTCTGACAGTGTCACGTCCAGCGTTGTGATCAAATCGCCTGTGACCACGAACATTCTCCCTGCCCTCAAGCTCGCTAATATGCCGTCGTGGGTCTTCTCCGCGTGAACAAAGGTTTTTGAGTACTCTCCGGGCCAGAAGTCGATGCCGCCCTCGGTGTAATGAATATGAGAATCTGAATTCGCAGTGATCCACCATCGACGGCCTTCGCCCAGCATGGCATCCCAAAATCCACCGACGATTGCGGTCATCTGATCAAACCCGCCCATTGTCGGGTACCCACGCCCGTAAGCGCCTCTTGCATAAACCCACGCGGGATATCTTCCTCGATCGTCAGCCTGTCGCAATTCTGCCGCTTGATGCCCAGGAGCACCTTCCATCCCCACTGCGATGTTGGGTGCTGCGTCATTCCACCGCCGCAGTTCAGCGGGCGTTGTCAAACCAAACACGCCTTCTTCTTTTGCACTTCGACTCGGGTGATGCGCAATGACTACAGGTTGAGGATTAAGTCCCTTAGCAAACTCGAGTGCATCAATCATGCGGGCCTCTTCATTTCGCAGAGGATCGGATGGCCAGGCTTCACGACTATCGAATCGATACTCATAGGCGGCAAGGTGTCTCGCTTCGTTGGGTGACTTGGGCATGATGATTGAGGAGTGATCAGCACCCGGGGTATTGAGCTCAAGGCCCATAAATTGAATGACCTCTGGGACGGCTAATCGCGCAGCCAGCAGCGCGGGATAAGTGCTTTCCATACTCAGCTTGCTGTGGTTTGGGCCGCCGTGGTCGGTAGCCACCATCCAAGACAACCCGAATTTGCGCGCCATCTGTGCGTTCTTTTCAATGGTATAAATCGCATCACCACCAAAAATAGGCTTAGGCGGATCGCTCTCATCCCACCCCACACTGTTGTTACTATGGATATGGTGGTCTCCTGCCAGCCAGGTCGCTTCGGCCATGAGGGTGACTGGCATCAACAGCATTGAAAGGGCTACCAAACAACAGAGCGGACCCCCGCTAAGACCTTCAACCCGATTTCGTTCCTCGATCATCTAACCCCCCGCCATTCCTTCGTTCCAAAGTCACTTGCCGCCTCGGGGCTGCCCGCAAAACAGGGTCTCTCAACCTCACGACCTTTCCTGAGAACCTCTATCAAAACCCTCACCGTTCCACATCGGAACCTCACATTGAGGGTCTGGGAGTCGCTGTGTCAGCCGCTTAGCGACCAGCTGCTCTGAGCATGCTTAATCTATGCATCTCTTTATTAACAGCGCGCCTGATAAAACCGGCCCTCACGGCTAAGTAGGTTCCATGGACATGCATCCTAGAGCCAACGCTTAAACAATAAATAAAGATTGGGTGAGGCTTTCGTGATGGTTATGACTGAGATCACTCCACATCTCACCACGCTGAAGAGCAACCGCTCATCTCCGGCCGATTAGCCCTGCTGCAGGAGTTCGACCCAGTTGCCATCGGGATCTTCCATCATACAGATCCGCACTCCTGGTCGTATCTCACGACCACTAATCACGATGTTGCTGCCTGCCGCTTTACACGCAGCTTCAGCCTCATCGAGATTGGACACCGAAATCGTCAGATATCGGATACCCGTGCCACCACCCAGACCGCCTGGAGGATTTGAGGCCTCAGGAGTTGACGCTGGGGCCAAAAGCTTAATCACCGACTCGCCGCACTGGTAGCGATGCATCACGACACCCCCTGGCATTCCGATCTCGCCCTCTTTTGGAAGCCCTAAGGTTTCTCCGTAAAACCGGGTCATCGCCCCGGCATCTCGCATCACGATACCTAAATCAATGGCAGACTTAGCGATTGCTACCGTCATAGTGTTCTCCTCTTATCAATACTGTTTACCAGACACACGACCGACCCCAAGTGTCCTTTTTGAAAGATTTAATCTAAATAGCGGAAGATCGAGCTCTAGCGCTATCTGGTCTAAATAGTAAACAAGCCGTTTCACTGCGGATGATTAGCGCGATAACACTAGCTTCCACAGTTTTTTTACCGGGACCAAGCGCGACAAGCGGCAATCAACCGTTGGGTGACAGTACCACAGCCAAAGCTGGCTCCGGGCCTATTTTGATCTTTACGACTGGTGCGGAGCGGCCTATCGTTTCGGGCAAGACAGTTGTGGACTCCTCTCAACATGGAACCCCGCCCCGTGAGCTTTGATCCTGAGTCGCCAAGCTTTGCAGCAGACCCTTACTCGGTTTACGACGAGATGAGAAAAGCACCGAAAGCCACCTACTTCGAGTCAATGAATATCTGGCTCATTCCTTGGTACACCGAAGTGGATGCAATTGCTCGGGACAGCCGCATGTGGCGCGGTGCTGATCGGCTCTTTTCAGAAGCTAGCCGGCACGAGGAGCGGATTAACAACAATTGGCACGATATGCCGTTCCACGAACGGTTCGTCCAAGTCAACTTGCTCGAGCAAGACGGCGAGCATCACCGCAAGCTTCGTCTGGTCGTAATGAAAGCATTTACCCAGACTGAGGTGGCTCGCCATCGCGAAATGATCGAACAGTTAGTCAATCGACTCCTCGAACCACTCCTTGAGCAAGATGACATTGATTTTATTGAGGCCTTCGCGGCGCCTATACCTGGTCAGGTCATCAGTGCATTACTCGGTTTGCCGCAAGAAGACGCAGCCCAGCTAAGAGTGTGGGTCGAGGATATGGTGCGATTCTTTGACGTTGACCGAAGCGATGCGAAAAAGCACGCAGCCGAAAAAGCCACCGCCTCGCTCTGCAACTACCTAACCGATGAGATCAAGTCCCGGGGTGATGCCTTAGGGGATGACCTGCTTTCGGTCCTTATTCGCGCAGAGCGAACACGCGAGATCACGGAAACAGAGTTAATCGCCACCGCCTTGCTCATATTAGCAGCAGGCCACGGTTCAACCATTGACGTCATCGGCACGGGCATGGCAAACCTGCTCAGCCACTCCGACCAATGGCAAGCCCTCAAAAACGACCAGGCGCTCATTCCATCAGCGATCCAGGAAATGTTTCGCTTTGAAACGCCGCTGCCCTTTTTTCACCGCTATGTGAGCGAACCCATCGAAATACGCGGCCAGTCATTCAAACAAGGCGATAAGATCGGGCTGCTCTATGGCTCAGCGAACCGTGACCCAACATTTGTAGAGCACCCTGCGCGATTTGATATTCGTCGCCCAAAACCAAGACACTTGGCTTTTGGCAGAGGCGCGCATCTATGCCTTGGTAATCACCTCGCTCGTCTCAACATGGAAGTCATCTTTCGCACGCTGATCGAGAAGACTAAAGATATTCAGCTCACCGAGGACACCCTCCATTACCGCCCGGGTCTGTCCACCCGAGGCCTCGCCAAGCTGCCACTGGCGATTTCGGGTTGAGCCCCGTACGAACGCATCAAGGAGGAGACCGCCATGCCTTTTAAACCGCAGTCCCTCAACCTATTGTCTAGACGAAGGTTCCTGAAGGCGGCCGGCCTACTAGCGACGTTACCTCTATCGACTGCGGCTAAGTCAAACACTCGAGTGACCATTGCAGGCGCTGGCATCGTTGGTGCAAGCATTGGCTATGCTTTGGCGCGCGCGGGTGCAGCCGTCACTTTGATTGACGAGCGCGGTCCCGCCACGCTCTCAAGCCTGGCTACCTTCGCATGGATTAACGCGACCTGGGCGAAACAACCTCGCCACTACCATCGTTTAAGCCAGTTAAGCGTTGCGCTTTGGCACGAACTGGAAGCGGAACTATCGATTCCTGTGCAATGGCACGGATCTATTGAGTGGTTCGAGTCGAGCGAGCGGCAAGCAAAACTAGTAGCTGATATCGAAGAGCAGACCGAGTGGGGTGAGCCGGCCAGCATGCTTCTCGGTAGCGCGCTGGATCCGTATCGCGAAGCCATCGATTTCAAAGGGACTAAACAAGTTGCTTTCTCGCCGAATGACGGTGCCGTCGATTCAGCCCTCGCCACCCATCGTTTGATTGATGCAGCAACCCGGCTTGGCGCTCGCACGCACTTTCCTTGCAAGCTCATCAATGCAACGCCCTCTGAACGGGGTACCCGCATCCAAACATCGATTGGAGAGTGGGACAGCGACTACCTAATCCTTGCTACCGGCGCCGAACAAGATCTCCCGAAGCGACTGTGCAGCATCGATGTTCCCCAAAGAACCACGCCTGGCATCATTGTTGTCACCAAACCCTTGCCAACCGTGCTGAGGCCGGTTCTGTCGGCACCCGGTGTTCATGTTCACCAGCGGATTGACGGGCGCGTCGTTATCGGGGAGCAGGCGGGTGCACCGGCCAACCATGCAGACCGATTGGCTGATCGACCGAGCGAGTTTCCTTCAACTTCTATGGCGATGGCGCATGCGGACCGAATGCTCAATATGGCGCAGTGGTTTATTCCCAAACTTGCCGATGCTGAGGTTCAAGATGTGATGATCGGATGGCGACCACTGCCTCTCGATGGTCTGCCTGTCCTCGGAGCAAACCCAGCGGTGCCAGCTCACTATCTCGCCGTGATGCACAGCGGCATAACACTCGCGCCCGTTATTGGGCAGTTGGTGGCGAACGAGATTTTATCGGGGCAGGTGGACCCGCGCCTCTCGCCCTATCGGCCAATGCGATTTGGCTAGAGCCTGAATTTTCGCGTCTAGTGGAGGAATTCTTATCACGGCTTTACAGACGCCAGTCGTTCGCACAGGATTATTCGCACATTGACCGGGCGCGCATGATGACTATCGCCATCACCCAACCCTCAAAACGACCAGCACACCAATGATGGAGTGGCTCACTAACCATTGGCTGGCGGCAGTCCTCCTGCTGCTCTACACCGGCGTGCTGCTCTATAACGCGTATCTCGGCAACGCCGCCTCTAGGGGCCTAAGCGGCTATATGGTCGGCAACCGCGCCATGGGCGGTGTCGTGGTCGGCATTTCTTTTTTTGCCACGTTTGCCTCGACCAACAGCTATATCGGTCACGCGGGCAAAGGATATGCCTATGGGTTTGCCTGGCTCACCATGGCGGTCTTGCTGGTTATTTTTAGCTGGGTTTCATGGCGATGGGTCGGACCACCCATGCGACGTTTCGCTAGCGCCTGGGACGCGTTAACCATTCCCGACTTTTTGGGGAGCCGCTTTGTTCCACCTCGCCCCTCTGCCGAGCGCCATCCACTTCGACTCGCCGCGGCGGTTGTAATCGCTTTCTCAAGCCTTCTTTACCTGCTCGCCATTTTCAAAGGAGCGGGGCACTTATTTCAGTTTTTTTTGAACGTGGACTACGAGCTCGCGGTCGGAATCACACTTGTCATCGTCATGCTCTACACCTCAATCGGAGGGTTCGTCTCGGTTGTTAGAACCGATGTCATCCAAGGGCTACTCATGCTCATTGGTAGCGTGATGATTTTTTATTTTGTTACGCGTGCTGCTGGCGGCATCTCAGCCGTGGGCGAACTTCGACTTAATCCGGAGAAGGACTTCCTCTTTGACTTAAATGGAGGCCTGCCCTTCGCAGTGCTACTGGGTGTATCGCTCTCTGGTTCACTCAAACTATTGGTGGACCCGAGGCAAATCTCACGCTTTTTCGCGCTAAAAGACGATGCCGCCGCTCGACAAGGGATCTGGGTCGCGGCCGGCGGGCTGGCAATCATTCTATTCTGCTTATTTCCTGTGGGCATCTACGCGCACCTCATCCTGACTGATGTTAGCGATACGGATTTGATTGTGCCCACCCTCGTCAGCGACCCCACCGTCTTTCCCTTCTGGGCTGCAGATTTTTTGATTGTCGCTATCGTTGCCGCAGCAATGTCATCGATGGACAGTGTGCTCCTCGTTGCCGCATCAACCCTCTACAAGAATCTGATCGCGCCCTTCCGTGCGACCTCATCGGCCGCCCACCAAGTCAAATGGACCCGCTTTGCGGTGCTGGGTTTTGCTATGACAGCCGCGGCCATGGCCTTAAACCCGCCCGGGGATATCGTAGAAATCACCATCTTCTCAGGCAGTCTCTATGCAGTTTGCTTTTTTCCGGCAGTGCTCTTTGGACTCTATTGGGAGAGAGGCACCGCCAGATCCGTACTGTGGTCCATGCTACTCGGCACGATAGTGCTACTCCTTTGGATCCTACTAGGTCTCAAGCAAACGCTACATGAGGTCTTCCCCGCGCTACTCGTCGCCATCATCACCTACTACTGGCTAGCGAGTAGCGATGACACCGTCATCCACGCACAAAACCGGCGCGGTTCCGAGGCCCGCTAACGGGAATTAATATTTCGGGGCTCCAAACCGATCAGAGTGATCAATCACAGGATGACTTGATAAGCGCCTCTCTACATTAGTGTGCGTTACTGCGGGGCCAGCGGGTAACGTAGATCAGTCACCCCTCACAAAGGCGTATTGCTCCCTATCCATCCAATCCCCGCTTTGGGCTATTGCGTACCAACCGCATGACTCATGACACCCCACTTCGCATTGTTTGGTTCAAGCGCGATCTTCGTGTCAGCGATCACGCGCCGTTGATTCACGCAAGCCGGGGTAAGGTGATCCCGCTTTACATCCTCGAAACCGGCTACTGGACGCTCAAAGATACTAGCGCTCGTCAGCAAGACGTGCTTATTGCAGCGCTCCGGGACCTAAACGCTGCGTTGTCCAAACTTGGCGCACCGCTCATTGTCAGGCAAGGCGACGCCGTCGACGTATTCAAAACGCTGCTCGCCGCTCATCCTGTAACTGAGGTGGTGTCGCATGAGGAAACCGGCAACGCTTGGACGTATCAGCGGGACTTGCAGGTCGCCAAACTGTTTCGGAGCCAGAACATACCTTGGCGGGAGTTCCCCAATCATGGCGTAGTTCGAGGACTTAAAGACCGTGACGGCTGGTCCAAGCGTTGGCACCAGACCATGGCATCCGCCCAAGTCCATCCCCCCGAGCAGCTTGAGCCAGGAGCAGCTCTTCCGAGTGACATCGATCAACTCAGGCCGTCCGGTACGTCAAATGAATGGTTGATATCAGCCAGAGCGGAGGCTGAGCAAGGACTCGAGTCTTTCCTTCAGGCGCGGGGCGTCTCATATCACCTGTCCATGTCCTCGCCACTGACGGCAGAGACAGCCTGCTCAAGGCTATCCGTTCCGCTGTCCCTAGGCCTCGTCTCGATGCGCGAGATTTACCAAGCGACCCAAGCCCAGACCAAGCGAGTCAGAGCGAATAAGAAAGACTTCCCCGACACCTGGCCGAAGGCATTACAAGCGTTTGGTTCCAGACTCAGGTGGCATTGTCACTTTATGCAGAAGCTTGAGGACGAGCCCGCCATCGAGCTAAAGACCATGCACCCCGCGTATGAAGCCGTTCGCGGCGAGCCCGATCAAGATCGGTTTCAGGCTTGGCAGGAGGGGATGACTGGCTACCCGATGGTCGATGCCTGCATGCGCTACCTCAAGACAACGGGTTGGCTCAACTTTCGAATGCGCGCGATGCTGGTGAGTTTCGCAAGCTATCACCTGTGGCTGGATTGGCGATCTACCGCACCTTGGCTGGGGCGTCTCTTCGCTGACTATGAGCCCGGGATCCACTACAGCCAGGTTCAGATGCAATCGGGTACGACGGGCATGAACGCCGTTCGCATTTACAATCCTGTTAAACAAGGGTTTGACCACGACCCTACTGGCGAATTTATCAGGCAGTGGGTGCCGGAACTGAGTGATGCAGACAATGTGCACGAGCCCTGGACGCTTGGGTCTCAACCCAAGGGCTACCCGAAGCCCATTGTGGACGAGGCGACGGCAAGGAAGGCGGCCGCCAGTGCCATCTACGGCCTGCGTCGATCCGCCGAACATCGCAAGGTGGCTGGCGACATCGTCTTGAAGCACGGCAGTCGAAGCAAGCGGCGGTTCGGGTCAAGACCGACAAAAAAGGGCTCCCTAGCTCAAACAACTTCGCCCCAAGCTGAGCTCGCACTCGACTGAAAGGAGCGCCTGCCGGAGTGCAACGCTGACCGTAGATAACTGACCGTGGATAGCTGACCGTGGATAGCTGAAAGCGAGACAAACACTGTCGACCAAATGGGATGGCATCGCGTCAGCTGGGGTCACCGCTTGTCCCGCCGCACGTGGCGCCGTAAAACATCGATCCAGGAGGACTACTTATGACCATTAGACCTACGTTTTTTCTATTGATCGTCTTTTTGATGGCTTTTACTGCCGACGCACTTGCCGGTGAAGGGGCCGAAAGTAATCCGGAGGTGAACCCCTGCGTGTCTGACGCATCAGATCTTGGCGATTCGGCGGCCTGGGCGGTTCGAGCAATCTCCCAATACGCCGATGGCCAGCATCAGGCAGCAGTGACCACCGTGGATGCATGCTTCGATATTTGGGCTCCTGAGGCGGGCCAGTCACAAAAAGCGATGTTCGATGCTGGAGAGAAATGCCCTCGAACCGGGCGAGTCTCAAAGAAAACCAAAGCCAACATTCAGGAGAATTACCTCATGAACGACGTGTCCATGGCGCTTTGGGCCAAAGCCAGATCACTCCATGAGCTAGGGGATATCGAACTCGCCAAAGAAGCCTATGGTCAGTGTGTGTATATGGCATGCGGTCGCGCATGGGACCCGAAAGGGTGGTTCTGGAGCCCGGCTGAAGACTGCGCAAAGTTCGCGCGAAAGTTGCTGAAAGCCAGCTGATTGTAAGGACCGAGTCGCAGCATTACTGGATGGTGGGTCACCACTCAATTGGTTGTCGCGCCCAAGGGTCACGCATATTGAACGCCAATAGGCTTTAACCTGATTGGCTTCGCGTTCAAGGGGCGACTGGCATCCGAATACCGAATCACGATTAAAGCCGGATAGCCGGTCGATAGTCGACTACTCTTTTTCTTGCGCCCCTTTTATTCCCAGTTTCTTTATTTCCAGCTTTCTTATTTAAGGACCCTTTTGTTTCGCGGGCGCTCTGGTGCCACCACCTTCTGCTAGTGGCGAGCCGTGGCTGTTGCCTAAACACAGCGCTCACCGAATCCAGCTATTATCCAACGTGGTTTCGACCGTAACCGCCAAAGGCTTAGATCCTCGGCTGAAGGCGATTTTTAGAAAAGGTAAAAGAGATAGCCAAGCTAGGGCGCATTCTCGCGCGCCAAGGAAAACCCATGATTCACGTTTGGATAGCAAACAGTTTGGTGGTGGCGCTCGCGGTGGGGCTCCACTATGAGTTTTTGTATCAGCTCACCAAGTCCCTGCCGCGCTTACGCATTCGACACCGCTTTCGCATTGTGGTGGGGGTGTTCGCGGCGCTCATTGCTCATGCGCTCGAAGTATGGATCTTTGCTGTGGCCTATTACGCGATGCATCACAGCGAAGCTTGGGGCGGGCTAAGTGGCAATTTCAATGGCACGTTAACCGATGCCGCCTACTTCTCCTTCACCACCTATACGACATTAGGCTTTGGCGACATCGAGCCGACGGGACATTTGCGCTTTTTAGCCGGCATCGAGTCTCTGACAGGGCTGGTGCTGATCACCTGGACAGCATCATTCTTGTACTTGGAGATGCGTAAGGATTGGGACACGCAATAAGATTAGAGCGAGCGTCAGCACCCGACAGCTCCGTCTTGCAAACCGCATCGATGATGCATGATTGAACCTGGGATTCAGCCAGTGGCTACTCCCACTCAGATGCCCCGCCTTTAGGCGCCTCAACGTGCACGCTTTACGCTTTTCTCTTCACCTTCACGGGCATGTAGGTATAGCCCTTCACAAACGAGGACAAGGTTCGGCTCGGCTCTTCGAGCACCTCGATCTTCTCGAACCGCTGAAGGATTTCCTCCCAGAGAACGCGCAATTGCAGCTCAGCGAGGCGATTCCCCATGCAGCGATGGATGCCAAACCCGAACGACAAGTGCTGCCTTGCGTTTCTGCGCTCGATATCGAGCACATCTGCGTTATCGAAGACCTCGGCGTCTCGATTGCCAGACGCATACCACATCAGCATCTGATCGCCTGCCTTAATGGATTTGCCGCCTACTTCGCAATCGTGGTTGGCCGTACGCCGCATATAGGCGAGCGGTGTCTGCCACCGAATGACTTCAGCCACCATATTGGGAATCAGCGCTGGCTTTTCGATCAGCTTGTCGTACTGCTCGGGGAACTGATTGAGCGAGTATACGCTGCCACTCATGGTGTTCCGGGTTGTGTCATTGCCGCCAACGATCAGCAGTAACAAATTGCCGAGGTACTGGAACGGAGGCATGTCTTTGGTGTCCTCACCGTGCGCCAGCATGGAGACCAAATCATCACCGGGATTCTTTAGCCGCTCTTCTTTCAGCCTCATGAAGTACTCAAGACACTCAAGTAATTCATCACGGCGCTGCTCAATAGATTCAATGATGCCGCCTGGCTGCGGAATGGCGAACGTAATGTCCGACCACCGGGTTAGTTTTCGGCGATCTTCGAAAGGAAAATCAAACAAGGTAGCGAGCATCATGGTCGTCAGCTCAATAGATACGGTATCGACCCAGTCGAACGGCTCGTCCTCGGGCAGACTTTCTAATACTGAGATCGTCCGCTCTCTAATCAGCGGCTCTAGGTTGACGAGGTTCCTTGGCGCAACGACACCCGTCACCGTTTTTCGCTGCGCATCGTGCACAGGCGGATCCATGGCTATAAAGGTAGAAATATCTAGCGCGCCCTCAGGTAATGGCGTGCCTACTGGAAAGCCGAGGGTGATTCCGCTCGCAGAACTAAAGGTTTGCCAATCGGTATCCACCTGCTTGATGTGCTCGTAGCGTGTCAGCGACCAGAAACGCCCAGCCATGTCGGTTTCATTAAAGTGCACAGGATCTTCAGCGCGGAGCCGCTCGAAATACTCCTGCCATCGGTTCTCGTTAAAGAGCCG
>Ga0255776_10000994_pt1 | contig 32519 bp, 26 predicted proteins | sample 071ome_19_FD_179974 | JGI IMG/M metagenome (GOLD analysis project Ga0255776, IMG submission 179974) | Coastal salt marsh microbial communities from the Groves Creek Marsh, Skidaway Island, Georgia - 071413AT metaG (version 2) | ecosystem: Environmental > Aquatic > Marine > Intertidal zone >... | reverse complement strand
CACTAGGAACAGCTACTGCAGCAGCGATAGCAAGAGATAGTAGATTACGCTTCATTTTATGCTTCCCATTTATAATATATAAGTGCATTAGTTATTTAGAACTAAGAGCCAGTGCCCTTTCGTTGAAGCGTATTCTTGATGTTTAATGTTACAAATGAATAAAAAAAATATTACATATATATTTCAGTTATATAATGACTTTTACCTAGATCCGGGGGCGCCCTCAGCCTATCTTTTTTACTAAGCGACTAGGAGAAGAAGAAAATTAAGGATAGAATCTGCGCACTTTATTTTCTGTTTAGGAAGTCGTAGATGGCCAGCAAACATAAGCATAAATCCATTTGGCACCCTGCTTTGATTCCATCCTGGGTCATTGTTTTCATTCTTTACTGCATCTCTCTTTTGCCAATGAGCTGGAAACAATCACTGGGTGAAAAGCTAGGCCGATTTGCCTTCAAAAAACTGAAAAGCAGAACAAAGGTTGGCAAAAAAAATATTGCTGGTTGTTTTCCTGAGCTGTCAGAACACGAACGTGACAAACTTGTAGAAGATACCTTCATCGCATGTTCTAGGGGCTTTTTGGAAACCACACATTCCTGGTGGCGTAATGTTGATCCTTACGTCAACAACCTAATCATCACTGGAGAAGAACACCTTAGAGAAGCCCAAAGAAGAGGCAAAGGCGTGTTTCTAATTGGTGGCCACTTTAGTATTTTCGACATCGCATTGCCTTTCTTTGCAGCCCAGCTTAACAAGCCAGGGTATATGTACCGTCCAAATGACAATCCGGTTATTGATCGAATGATTGAGAAAGGCCGGCGACGTCATTACGGAATTCAAGGGTTTGATAAACGAAGTCTGAAAGATATGATCCAATATATGAAAGAAGGCGGATCAGTTTGGTACGCGCCAGATCAGGATTTTGGTCGAAAATGCGAAGTCTTCGTTCCTTTCTTCGGAATTAATGCCGGCTGTATTACAACACCGAGTTGGATTGCCAGAGAATCCGAAGCAACTGTGATTCAGGTAAGTCAGTTCAGACAACCAAACGGTCAATACGAAATCTGTTTCTCACCTATTTTAGAAAACTTTGGGCAAGATGAAGAAAAGGATGCCGCCGACTGGAACCATCACCTTGAAGCGGCCATTCGAAAACATCCGGATCAATACCTGTGGTTACACAAACGCTTTAAAACGCGTAAACCTGGTGAAGCACCTTTCTACTAAGCTTTCAATAGCGCGTTGATTTAAAGACTTTTAAATAAGGGAAGCCATAGCTTCCCCCCCTTCCAACCAAGCGGAATACCGTCGTGTCAAAACCAAGCTTTAGCGAACTCGATCTACCACACAATGTCATCTCTAATCTGAATCAGCTTGGTTATAAAACCATGACAGATATTCAGGCCATGAGTTTGCCGGAAACCCTCAAAGGAAAAGACCTGATCGGTAAAGCGAAAACAGGCAGTGGCAAAACAGCGTCATTTTCTATTCCGATGCTACTTAAACTGAACCCACGCTATTTTGGCACACAGGGCTTAGTTCTATGCCCTACCAGGGAATTGGCGACACAAGTTGCAGCAGAAATCAGAAAACTCGCTCGATACCAATCCAACATTAAAGTCATCACTCTCTGTGGTGGACAACCCATTGGTCCGCAGATCGGTTCCTTGGAACATGGCGCTCATATTGTAGTTGGCACACCCGGTCGTATTAAAGACCACCTAAGAAAAGGAACATTGAGACTGGAAAGCATTGAAACCTTTGTTCTTGATGAAGCCGACCGGATGCTAGACATGGGGTTCTTTGACGAAATCAGTCATATCGCCAGCTTTATGCCTCGTAAGAAACAAACCCTGTTATTCTCAGCTACGTTCCCACCAGACATTGAAAAATTCAGCAAAGAATTCCAGCACAAGCCAGTTAGTATTGAAGTAGAAAGCAGTCATTCGCAACAGAATATCGAACAAGCTTTTTACAAGGTTGAAAAAGGCATTGAACACAAGAACAAAGGTTTGGTGAGAGTGTTAAGAAACTTTCAGCCGAAACAAGCCATTGTATTCTGTAACACCAAACAAACCTGTAATGATGTAGCCGATTATCTTAAACAATGCGGCTATTTAGCTCTTTCCTTACAAGGTGACATGGATCAAAGAGAGCGAGACCTCACCTTGGTTCGTTTCTCAAACCAGAGCGCACACATTCTGGTTGCTACAGATGTGGCTGCCCGAGGGATTGATATTGCAGGCTTGGATGCAGTGGTGAACTACGACTTACCACGTGATCCTGAAGTCTATGTTCACCGAATCGGACGTACAGGTCGTGCGGGTGAAAGCGGTCATGCATTCAGCTTATATCTCGGTTCTGAAAAGATGAAATACGATCTCATCAACAGCATGCAAACCGAAACCATCGAAATTCATACAATTGATACACTGAAAGAGCACGGACCACGCCCTGACAAGACTGAAATGGTTACGCTAGGCATTGACTCTGGTAAGAAACATAAGCTTCGCCCTGGCGACATTCTAGGTGCACTGACACGAGATGTTGGCATTCCAGGAAGCAGCGTAGGTAAAATCAACATTTTTGATTTTGTCAGCTATGTCGCCATTAAACGCTCTGAAGCAAGAGCCGCTCTTAATGGGCTAAGCTCCGGAAAAATCAAAGGCAAAAACATTCGAGTAAGAAGGATCTAACCCTTAAGCAGGCCTTTCATCCCAAAGCAGTGCACAACAAATCAATATGCACCAAAATTCATCAAAATAGAGAGGTTGTTTTGTTCAAAATGTGATAGATTTGCGCACGCAAAATTTATCCATGGCGACCAACATAAAAAAGGCCGCTGAACACTTATTCGGAATAGATTACCCATCTATGAAGTACTTCTCTCTATTATTAACTCTATCCCTCTTCCCAGCATTGGCCACAGCTTCGGTCAATGCCGGTGACGTGCTTGATCTAACCTACAGCTGGACAGGCTATATCTCTATCGCAATATTTGCTTTTGCTTATATATTGGTGATTTTCGAAGAACAAATCCACATGCGTAAATCAAAGCCTGTGATGCTTGCAGCAGGCTTAATCTGGTTGATCATCGCTATCACCTATTCCAGCCATGGCAACCCACATGCAGTTGAAGGAGCGATTCGCCATAACTTCCTTGAATACGCAGAGTTGTTCTTCTTCCTATTGGTGGCAATGACCTACATTAACGCTATGCTGGAACGCGGCGTCTTTGAAGAATTAAGATATTGGCTGATTCATAAAGGCTTCAGCTACAGAGCCCTGTTTTGGATTACAGGTATTCTTGCCTTCTTTATTTCTCCGATTGCGGATAACCTAACCACAGCATTGATCATGTGTGCTGTGATCATGGCCGTAGGTCAGGATCAACCTAAATTTGTAGCAATCGGCTGTATCAACATTGTCGTATGTGCAAACGCTGGCGGAGCGTTCAGTCCGTTCGGTGACATCACCACACTAATGGTATGGCAGAAAGGCATCCTGCAATTCCAGGAATTCTTCGCCCTGTTTATTCCATCGGTTGTTAACACCATCATTCCGGCTTTCATCATGCAATTTGCCGTTCCTACTGGTAAGCCTGAAGTAGGCGAAGACAAATCACACGAATCCGCGATTAAAGAGGGTGGTCTCGTAATCGTAGGTCTGTTCATCGCTACCATCGTGACGGCTGTGAGCTTCCATAACTTCCTGCACATTCCACCTGTATTTGGCATGATGCTAGGTTTGGCTTATTTGAAACTGTTTGGTTTCTATCTCAAGAAAAATGAAACGCATCATGACTTTGGTCCTGAAAACCCTCCTGGTGCCGATACCGATCCGAAAAACTTCGACATTTTCAACAAGATTGCTCAGGCAGAATGGGACACCCTATTCTTCTTCTACGGCGTAATTCTTGCGGTAGGTGGTCTGGGCTTCATTGGCTACTTGAGCATGACGTCTGAGTTCTTCTATGGAGAATTAGGTCCGACGGTAGCCAATACTCTGGTAGGCGTTCTCTCTGCCATCGTCGATAACATCCCGGTGATGTTCGCTGTATTGACTATGAACCCGGAAATGTCTCATAACCAGTGGTTACTGGTTACACTAACTGCAGGCGTGGGCGGTAGTTTACTATCCATTGGTTCGGCGGCTGGTGTTGCCCTAATGGGTCAAGCTCGTGGCTATTATACGTTCTTCAGCCACTTGAAATGGACACCCGTGATTGCGCTTGGTTACGTGGCAAGTATCGGGGTTCACTTCCTGGTCAATGGAGGCTGATCAGGCTAACTGATCCGTCTTTGCGACATGCAGTACCAAAAAGGTCTGGCTTATAACCAGACCTTTTTTATTTCTGCCTATTTCCTTTAAGGGTTAACCGTTTTCCAGCACTCTTCCAGGCGTTTTGCAGAGACCTTCTGAGTCGTACCCAAAGCCTGTGCAAAGAAAGATACTCGAAGCTCTTCAATTAACCAACGGAACTCTTCTAGAGCCGGATCATAACGATGACGCGTTTTGTTCTTCTCAAGCATGACTGAATACCTATCCCAGAACTCATTAAGCGTACTCATAAAATCCTGAGCTTTAAGAATATTCCCCTGCAGCTTATCGAGACGATATTCGATAGCATCCAAGTACCGAGGAAAATGCTGAAGACTTTCTGGGGGCGTATCAGTTAAAAAGTTGCGATAAACTAATTGTGATAAATGCTTCTTTTCGTCACTGAACACAAAAGCCGTCGCAAGGGTAAACTTACCCTTGAGTTTGTTGGCCAGTCCCTGATATTTAAGCATGATGTCATTTAATAACAGAGCAAGCTCACAGCCTCGATCAAAGAGATCAGCACGTACTTTTTCATACAATGCTTCAAAGGCCTTATGGGATCGGACGGACTCATTCTCATCCACGTATCGCAAAATCAGCGCCGTAATGAAATCATCAATCAAATGATTGCGATTACCCACCGTCGCATAACAAAGCGCTGTCTTTTCAAACTTAGGTAACTGTTTAATTAAATGTTGAATCTGGGATTTCAAACCCAATTTCAATAATCGACAGACACCAAAACGATGCTGGTAGTTTGCCCATAACTCACTGTCTGTCAGTGCCACGGAAGTACTGTGGGTATCGTCTTGCAGAAACGGAAAGCCTTTCACTACAACTCCTGATACCGTGTACTCCCATTCGTTTGGTAACTCGCCGAAATCCCATTGCGTCATACCTGAACGATTAAACTCTTCCGGGGTATCAGAAGATATCTTAAGTTCAGTGGATTTATCCCCCCACTTTTCAAGCAAACCATGCAGGTCACGCCCCTGATCAATGACGTTATTCCCTTCATCAATCAGCTGAATATTCATATTAAGATGAGGCTCCACTTCGACCCGCTGCCAATGCTCCTCTGTCACTCGAATAGAAGTCAGATAAAAGAGCTGATCAGACATCTGATCAATCAAACGACCTTTACCCTTGGTCAATCTCGGTAGAATTTTCTCAACATAATCCGGAACAGGCACAAAATGACGACGAAACTGTTTAGGCAGTCCTTTGATCAAAGCAACACACCGCTCTTTTAAAAAAGCAGGAACCAACCAATCCAATTCATCTTCAGGCACCTGCTTTAGTGCTGACAGAGGCACTTTCAGCGAAACACCATCTTCTTCTTTACCAGGCGCGAATGCATAACTTAAAGGCAGTTTCAGCTGACCGAAACTCATCACATCCGGGAAATCGTCTTCAGAGAGTGACATTTTGTCCTGATTGAAAAGGTAGTCTTTCGACATCATCAGGACTTTATCACGCCCTGCGCCCTTCTCTTTTCGCCACTTTTCAAAGGTTATATGGCCTGTGACAAACTCAGGTATTAGTTCATCATAAAAACGATAGAGAGTTTCATCTTCAACCAGAATATCACGGCGACGGGTCTTATCTTCCAACGCCATCACCTCTTCAATCAAAACGCGGTTATACTGGAAAAACCTTGCATTGGTATCGTAATCCCCTTCTACAAGCGCAGTACGAATGAAGATCTCACGACAGAGCACAGGGTCATGTTTCTGATAGGAAACTTTTCTTCGAGGTGTAATGGTCAAGCCAAATAAGGTAACGCGCTCAAAGGCCACCACTTCACCACGTTTACGCTCCCAATGCGGTTCAGAATAGCTGCGCTTAACCAAAGCACCGGCCATCTCTTCGATCCATTGAGGCTCAACTTTAGCAACCATTCGAGCATAAAGTTTCTGAGTCTCCATCATCTCGGCAGCAACTATCCATTTAGGGGTTTTACGAGCCAATGGCGTGCCCTGACCTATATAGAACAGTTTCTGTCTAGCACCTTGATATTCTCGCCTTTCTTTTAGCTGACCTATCTGGCTCAGCAAACCAATTAATAACGCCTTATGAATCGATACATAACTGGCTGGCTCTTTGTTCTCTTTCAGCTCCAGACCTTTTGCCAGAATATGCAGCTGACGATGCATATCCCGCCACTCCCGCATACGCATATAGGAAATGAAATTCTTCTGACACCACTTACGAAGCTGGCTGTTACTCAGTTCCTGACGCTGCTCTTCGTATGCACTCCAAAGGTTTATTAAAGCAAGGAAATCGGAGGTTTCGTCCTTAAATGCACTGTGCTTTTCAGCGGCTTGCTGCTGCTTATCCTGCGGACGCTCACGAGGATCCTGAAGTCCAAGCACACCAGCAATAATAATTACTTCAGAAAGACTGCCCAGCTCATGACCTGCGATCACCATGCGTGCAATTCGAGCATCGAGCGGAAGTCGAGCCATTTGACGACCGACCTGAGTAAGCTTTTGACGATCAACCGCACCCAATTCCTGTAAGAGACGATAGCCATCTTTTACAAATCGTGAATCAGGGGCCTCTACGAATGGAAATTTCTCAATTTCACCCAATCGAAGATCCAACATCTGCAAGATCACCGTCGCCAGATTCGTTCGATGAATTTCTGCATCAGTAAATTCTGGCCGCTGAATAAAATCCTGCTGATCAAACAGACGAATACAGATACCCGGTGCCGTACGACCACAGCGACCCTTGCGCTGATTTGCTGATGCCTGAGAAATGGCTTCAATGGGTAATCGCTGAACCTTGCTGCGATAACTGTAGCGACTGATTCGAGCCACACCGGAATCAATAACATAACGAATGCCGGGAACAGTAAGAGAAGTTTCAGCCACATTGGTAGCCAAAATTACACGTCGCCCACCACCAGATGGATTAAAGATCTTATTCTGTTCACCACTGCTTAAACGCGAATAAAGCGGAAGAATCTCTGTATCCCGGTACTGACGCCCTCGTAACTCTTTAGCCGTTTCACGGATTTCCCGTTCACCAGGAAGGAAAACCAAAACATCGCCATTTCTCGGCCACTTCTGCCCGTCAGGGCCTCCGGTTTTCTCAATTTGTTCTAGCTCTTCAAGCGCCTGAGCGATTGCTTGATAAAGATCCAGATCGTCTTGATCTTCTTCAGCAGAAGCTAAAGGACGATACCAGGTATCTACCGGATAGGTTCTTCCTGACACCTCGACAATCGGAGCATCATTGAAGTGTTTTGAGAATCGTTCCAAATCAATGGTCGCTGAGGTTATAATCACTTTCAGATCAGGACGCTTTGGAAGAATACGTCTTAAATACCCCAGTAGAAAATCGATGTTCAGACTACGCTCATGGGCCTCATCAATAATGATGCAGTCGTACTGATTGAAGAAACGATCAAACCGGGTTTCATTCAATAAAACCCCATCCGTCATTAACTTAATCAAGGTTTGTTCGTTGGAGTTATCTTTAAAGCGAACCTGATAACCAACCTGAGACCCCAGCTCCACATTCAATTCTTCAGCCAATCGAGTAGCAACCGAGGTTGCGGCTAAACGTCGAGGCTGCGTATGACCAATTCGGGCTTTACGACCATAACCTAACTCCAAACAAATTTTTGGAATCTGGGTGGTTTTACCTGAACCCGTCTCACCTGCGATGACAGTAACCTGATTTTCAGAAATCACCTTCTTTAGTTCATCGACTCGTTCCGAGACAGGTAAAATTTCAGGGTATTGGATAGACAACGAAACATTTTCTCGCTGTCTACACAACGCCACTGATTTCTCTATCCGGCTAACGATTTGCTCAACGGTGAGAGGTTTTCTCGACTTACCTTTTCCTGATTTGGGTTTCACGTTGCTCACGCCCCCCAGATCGTCTATGGCTCTCCTCAGAGGAAATTGATCCCTAAGCATACAATTAGAAATCTGAGCTTTTAGTTGTTTGATTAATTCCATCTGAGACATAAAAGATATAAGCCGTACTGAAAACTGACTTACTTGAAGGCAGTTTATTTAAAACATAAGTAATAGAACGAAAAAAGCCCCGCTACCTTAGCGAGGCTTTTAGAAGAGCTCAAGTACAGATTAATCAATAACGATTAAGCAGCACCGATTTTCTTCAATTCTTCATCACGTAGTTCACGACGAAGAATCTTACCAACGTTTGTTTTTGGAAGCTCTTCGCGGAACTCAACAAACTTAGGCACTTTATACGCAGTCAAACCATCACGACAGAAGTCACGAACTTCTTTGTCAGTCAGATTCTTGTTAGTAGTAACAGCAAAGATCTTAACTGCTTCACCACTCTTATCGTCTGGAACACCAATCGCAGCACATTCAACAATATCAGGGTGGCCAACAATGAAATCTTCCAGTTCATTTGGATACACGTTAAAGCCAGAGACGATGATCATGTCTTTCTTACGATCAACAATCTTCATGTAACCATCATCCTGGATAACGGCTACGTCACCGGTTTTCAACCAGCCATCTTCAGTGATAGTTTTTGCAGTCTCATCAGGACGCTGCCAGTAACCTTTCATTACCTGAGGCCCTTTAACACACAACTCACCAGGCTCACCTAGCGGAAGATCGTTCTCATCATCATCGATCGTCTTACAAATGGTGTTAGGTGCAGGAATACCGATAGAACCGATTTGACCATAACCAGGAGGGTTGAAAGAAACAATCGGTGAGGTCTCTGTCATACCGTACCCTTCAGATACGATACAACCAGTAACTTTTTCCCATTGATCAGCGGCATCTTTAGTTAGCGCCATGCCACCAGAGATCGTTAGCTTAAGCGAGCTGAAATCAAGCTTGCGGAAATCTTCGTTATTGCAAAGCGCAACAAACAAAGTATTAATACCCAGCATTCCAGAGAAATCCCAATTACCAAGCTCTTTAATAAAGCCAGGAATATCACGTGGATTTGGAATTAGAACACTGTGGTTACCTGTATACATCATAATCATACAGTTCACTGTGAATGAATAGATGTGATACAGAGGCAATGGAGCAATTACGGTCTCCTCACCTTCATTAAGAACAGCTTCAAAGAAAACATGTGCCTGACACATGTTAGAGATCAAGTTGCCATGCGTAAGCATCGCACCTTTAGCAACACCTGTTGTACCACCAGTATACTGAAGTACCGCAATATCATCACGAGTTGCCGTTGATTTGTCATAACGACCAGAAGCACCCAGCTTAAGCGCTTTGTTCAAGCTGATGTGATCAAGACTGTCGTAAGCAGGAACCATTTTCTTAACACGCTTAACAACTGTGTTAATGATCTGCTTTTTAGGGAATGGGTGAAGATCAGCAATCTCAGTTACAACAACATGCTTAACGCCTGTTTTTGGAACTACATTCTGAGCTAGAGAAGCCATACCAGCATAACATACAAGCGCTTTTGCACCTGAATCGTTAAACTGATGCTCCATTTCACGTTCTGTATAAAGTGGGTTGGTATTCACCACAATCATACCAGCACGCATTGCACCAAATACAACTACCGGGTACTGAACAACGTTTGGTAGCTGAACTGCAATACGATCACCCTTCTCAAGGGTTGTGTGATTTTGCAAATAGGAAGCGAATTGAGCAGATAGACCATCCAGCTCACCATAAGTCATAGTGCGCCCCATGTGGGTAAACGCTGGCTTGCTAGAGAACTTCCTGAACGAGTCTTCCATAACCTCGACAACGGAGTTGTATTTCTCTACATCTACTTCACTTGGGATACCTTCAGGGTATTTATCCTTCCAGAAATTCTCAATCATATAGCCTCCTAACCGAGCTCCATCCATTTAAATCTATTTTAAACACCCAAAAATGAGTGAGGCAGAAAGCCTAACAGCTTTCTGCCTCAGATAGAAGGTATACGAAATGAATTCACGACACCTTGTCGGAACCCAGAGATCTACTTCTAATTAGTTGGATGCAACCTCTGCATCACGCAGCTCACGACGAAGGATCTTACCAACGTTAGTCATTGGCAGTTCTTCACGGAATTCATAATGCTTAGGAACCTTGTATCCAGCAAGATTTTCGCGACAATATGCCTTAACTTGATCAACAGTTAGACTCTTGTCTTCAGGTACAACGAATAGTTTCACTGCTTCACCTGATTTTTCATCAGGAACACCAATAGCAGCAGCATGCTCAACACCTGGTAAACGAGCAACCACGTCTTCAATTTCATTCGGATATACGTTAAAGCCAGACACAAGAATCATATCTTTCTTACGATCAACGATAGAGATATAGCCGTCTTCATCGATTTGAGCAACGTCACCAGTCTTCAACCACTCACCGTCAAGGAAAGTTTCAGCTGTCGCTTCAGGACGCTTCCAGTAGCCTTTCATAACCTGAGGACCACGAACACAAAGTTCGCCACGCTCACCAGCAGGAACGTCTACACCATCGTCATCAACCAGGCGAATATCAGTTGAAGCTACAGGCATACCTACCGTACCGTGCTTCACATAATCACCTACTGGGCTCAAGCTCACAGCAGGAGATGTTTCAGTCATACCGAAACCTTCACCGATGTCACAACCAGTGATTTCTTTCCACTTATCTGCTGTAGCACGCACCAATGCAGTACCACCAGACAAAGTTAACTTCAATTTACTGAAGTCCAGGTTTTTAAACTCAGGATGCTGCATCAAGCTTACGAACAAAGTATTCAAGCCTGCCATCGCAGTGAATTGATATGGTTTCATGATCTTAATGAACATATCTGGATCACGCGGGTTAGCAACTAATACACTGTGGTTACCCAAAGACATCATGCACATACAGTGACATGTAAATGCATAGATATGGTAAAGGGGTAACGGAGCGATGATCGTCTCTTGACCAATATCCATAAATGGACGACCAGTTTCAGGGTTTTCTTGCTGTAATGAAGCACGAACCTGAAGCATGTTTGCCACTAGGTTACGATGAGTCAGCATTGCACCTTTAGCAACACCTGTAGTACCACCAGTGTATTGAAGAACAGCTACGTCATCAGCGTTTGGATTACCAAGCTTCATTTCATGCTTAGCACCTTGTTTAAGTGCTGAACGTAATTTAATTGCTTGAGGCAAATTGAAGTCAGGTACCATTTTCTTAATATGCTTAACCGCACCATTGATCAACCAACGCTTAGGCGCTTCACGCATATCAGCCAAGCTGGTTACGATCAAAGTTTCGATACCCGTTTCAGGAAGAACTTCTTGAACTCGATCACCAAACGTATCCATGAAGATCAGAGCTTTTGCACCAGAATCGTTAAACTGATGCTTCATTTCGCGGACAGTGTAAAGAGGGTTAGTATTTACCAACACCATGCCCGCGCGAATTGCACCGTACGCTGCAATCGGGAACTGTACAATATTCGGCATCATTAGAGCTACACGATCGCCAGGCTGCAGATTTGTGCAGTTCTGAAGGTAAGCAGCAAAGTCAGCACTTAGACGGTCTATTTCACCCCAAGTGAATGTTTTGAATACGCTAGTAAATGCTGGACGGTCTGCGTATTTTTTTACAGAGGTCTCAAGTACTTCTACTACGTTTTTGAATTCGTCAGGATTGATGGTGTCAACGACACCTGGTGGGCGTTTGCCACTCCAGAAATTGGCGTCCATATTATAGGTCCCTGTTCGTATTTTTGTTGTTTTAATCGAGTTTCATTTTTAGAACTGAGACAGTATCAATAATGTAAAGTTTTGTGAATAGCTTTTCCTACTAAAATACACTGCTTTTGTTTAAAAGCGTCGTATGGTTCTCGTATATTCGGAATCTAACTTCCTATCGGCCAACAATTCAGGTTACTATTGATCTTTTACTCAGCCCTCCCCCTATAGTCGTTGCTCAATGGATTGGCATCATGGAAAGCAGTATCGGAATAATTCACGGCTCAGATAATTCTTCTATTTCTTATCGTTGTTGGTTGCCGGATCAGACTGATCAAGCGACAGCGGTTATCCATATTGCTCACGGCATGGCTGAACACAGTAAACGATACGAGCGTTTTGCAGAACAATGCGTAAATAGAAATATCGCCGTTTACGCGCATGATCATAGAGGTCATGGGCACACCGGTGCAAAAGATCTGTTAGGCCATTATGGTGACCACAAAGGCTGGCAATTAGTCCTTTCAGACATGAACGATATCCAAAGCCTTATTCGCAAAAGCCATCCGGGCATTCCTGTTTTCTCAATGGGCCACAGCATGGGGTCATTTATCACCCAGGCTTATGTATTTGAATACCAACCTGATGTAGCCGGCTTGATACTATCGGGCAGCAATTACAGTGCACCCATCAAATACAAAGCAGCCAGAATCATTGCTAAGCTGGAAAAGCTAAGAAAAGGTCCGCGCTATAGAAGTAAGCTTCTCGATAAACTGACGTTCGGCACCTTCAATAATCGCTTCAAGCCAAATGAAACGAACTTTGATTGGCTATCCAGCGATCTGACTGAAGTCAGAAAATACATTGAAGATCCTCATTGCGGTTTCATTTGCACCACGCAATTGTGGTGTGATCTGCTTGGAGGGCTTTCGGATATTTCTCATAACGAAGCCTTTCGCAAACTGAATTCAGATACGCCTTTATTGATTTTTGGCGGTGAAGAGGATCCGATAAGCAACTTTGGTTCCGGCTTAATCGCCCTTTCCCAGCATTACGCAAATGCAGGATTGAAAGACATCGACTTACAAATCTACCCTAAATGTCGTCATGAAATGCTGAATGAAACCAACCGCGAAGAAGTTGGCTTGCATGTAATCAGTTGGATCGAATCTAAACTGCAATCAGCTATTGCAGGTTAAACCAGAGAGATGATCGGAGTTTATTAATCGTAACGCAGGTCTATTTTCAAATTCAAGAATCAATTCGCTTTGCTTACTGACATCCTTAATCAAAAGTGAAAAGGACTCTGCATCATTCAAAGCAACGCCGTTGAGGCGACTTAAAACATCCCCTTCTCGAAGACCCACTTCAAATAAAAAACTGGACAGTGCTAGGCGATTTATTGCTATCCCGGTAATCCTTTGTTCTGGATAGTCACCTTCAACAACAGGAATATAGCTGATGTCTTCGGCCCAAAGGTTACGATCCTGACTCCAGCTTTGAAGCAAGCCTTGCGGTAAGTATTCGCAATGAGCACTGCCAGAAGAGAAGCTTTCTCCTTGAGCAAATGCACTCCAAGAAAAAAACGATAGGAAAATGACGGAATAAATCTTTTTCACTACTTGTCTCCTAAACACATTACGAAACAAAAAGAACGCTGCCTCACTGATATTCCAGATCAACAACGTTCTTTATTCACTTCCAAAGAAAAAACAAACGTATTGTTCTTTCAATATAGGATTAGCCTTGAGTGAACTCATACCATAACTGGTATGTACCACGCTCTACATCTTTGGCACCAAAATCAAACAAGCGAATTCTTGCTGCCAATCGACGTTCAAGCTTGGCGTCATCCAACTCAGTGGAAACAACCTTACACGCGGAAACAGATCCATCAGGCTCAATGGTAAATTCAAACTTAACCTTACCTTCAAGCAGAGGATTCTTTCTTAAAGCACGATTATAGATAGTAAACATAGGGCCTTTATTCATATCAAAGACACGACGAATCTCTTCGTCCGTACGCTTACCTTTCTTACCTGCACGAGCTTTCTGCTCCGCTTCAGCTGCCATATCAGCCAAGGCAGTCTCATCATTTAACTCAGAAACAGCCTGACCTTGCAAACCGGAACCTGCTGTCCCGCGAGAGATACCCGCAGCTGACACACCGCCACTGCCAGTCGTTGCTTTGGAAGCAATAACCGCACGCTCGACCTTGGTAGCGTTCTTCCCGCCCTGGTTAACCGTTGCACCTTTCGACAAAGTACCTAAATCCAATGACTGTCTTAACTCCTGCAAAGCAGCAGTATGTTTAAGAAGTCCGGACTGCTTGGCTTTCTCCCTCGCCCTCTCCAATTTCTTCTGGTCAGGTTTTGGCTTGGGTTTCTCTACCTTTTTCTCAGGCTTAGGCTTTTCCTTCGGCTTTTCTTCCTTAGGTTCAGGCTTTTTCTCTTCCTTCTTCTCCTGTTTAGGAGGCGGTGGAGGTGGTGGAGCCTTTTTCTCTTTCAGAATCACCTTGGATAATTGAGGCGGTAATTTTTCAAGCTCTTCACGTTCAGGCTCTGTCACCGGAATGAATGGCATAACAATACCAATCACCAAACAAACAGCCAAAAGAGTGCGAAGAATTTTTTGATATCGACTCTGGTCCTCAGGAATAACCGTCCAGGGTAATCTATGTTCATACAATACAGACGCCATCTACACCTCCTTGCCCGGTTTGCGGTTCACCGCAAGGGAAATATTGGTGTAATTGGCCTCAGAACATGTTGCCATTATCTTCTTCAATAACGCGTACGGGATTTTCTTATCACCAACAATAGTGAGAGGTCGTCCCTCAGCTTGCTTTTCAGAAGATAACACTCTCTGTTTGGTTGCCTGATATTCCAGCTCTTTTTGCAGTTCAGGGATAATAGCATCAGGACCTGATGCATCCTTTACTGCAGCTACAGCTCTACCTTGAACAAGAATGTTTTCGTTATTTACGAAAACAACCAAGGCCTCTTCCGGTAGCTTCTCAGCATGAGACTCAGGCATCTTGATCGATTCATCATTCTGAAGGACTTTCACATCAGATTGATTCACCATCAAAAAGAACACCAGAATGGTAAAAATATCCATCAAAGAAACCAGGTTCAGCGTTGGCTGCTTCTTGTTTCTGGCAAAGTGCCTGGACATACGCTTGGCGCGACGAGACATCTTCATGAGTTACCTCCTGATGGCTTTTCAGGCTTTGAACTCACCTCAGGCGCGTCACCTATTGAGATATCAGGAAACAGCTCGGCGTCTACCATAGAAGCAACAACCACGGCCTTATAGGAACGAACAGTGTCCATCACAGATACTAGTGTCTGATAGTCCGTACTCTCTTCAGCCAACAAGGTAATATCGCGTTTTTCTGGCACTTTCTTTTTAAGCTGAATCAACAACTTTGACAAACCTTCAAAGTCATGCATATCTGCTTTTTTGGGAAACTCTTCAATCGGGCCTTTAATGGTATCCGCTAGAACCAGCTTGTTTTCTCGAATCACCACTTCCAACTGCAACTCTTTGAGGTCTATTTCCTCATTATTTTGCGTCTTTGGAAGCTGTAACTCTAAAACCGTGATATTCGCAAACACCATACTTAGCAACAGCACAGGAACCAGAATAATCATCAAGTTCATAAAGGCTGTAATATTGAGTTCCGCCTCATCGACATTATGTCGAATTCGCTTCTTCAACATTCGATTATTCGCCTTGTGTTGCCGCTGATGACTGAGAAGTTGCTGGCTTACGATCAAAGATCGAGTTAAGAACCTTTACACCGGCCATCTCAAAACTATCAATAATCTCGTTGGTTTTGGTTTGAAGCAATGCGTGACAAATCAACAAAGGAATGGCAGTCATTAGACCGAATGCAGTTGTGTTCATCGCAACAGAAATACTTTGTGACAGTAATGTCGCTTTTTCAGCTGGATCAGCATTAGCAACTGCAGTAAAAGCTGCAATAAGACCGATAATAGTACCCAACAGACCTAACAAGGTCGCTACGTTCGCCATAGTCGCCAAATAAGGGGTACGTTTTTCTAGACGAGGCAAGGACTCCATCAAGCCTTCTTCCATCGCATATTCAACGTCATCACGACGAGCGCCACCGGCCAAACGAGAAATACCTGCAGCAATCAAAGAGCCCATTGCAGTGCCTGAATCAGAACCAGCTTTCATCGCATTTTTGAAATCACGCTTGGTGATCATAGGCATCATAGTTTCAAAAATCTTACGATTAGAAGAACGTGCTGCGGTTAAATAAATCCAACGCTCGATCGCAATTGCCAAACCAATTGCAGCAACCACTGCAATGGGATACATAAATGAACCACCTTCCTGAAAGAAACGAACGATAGACTCCATGAATTTCCTCTCTGCTTTCTCTATTCCAAAAAATTACTAACTTGTTTAGATCCATTCAATGACACAATCATTGGGAAATAAAAGACATTTAATCTTTCATTCTGACGCCGAAGATGCCTCTGATTCTTTATAAAACTCGTCAACTTGCTGTTTAAAATCGTAATAATCGAGGTATTCATCCCTCGCATGTAAATCCGGTTTAATCTCTTGCTTTAACCCGCTCAATTCTGCATCCGTTTGCCAAGGCATAATGAACAGAACTTTCGGCTGTTCCTGATTACCTCGAATAAAAATACCTTCCAACTCAATGACTTCTTCAGCATTAGCCAAACCACCAAGCAAAACCAGAAGAGTCAAACCTACACGTCTCAGAAGAAACACCATTACTGAGTTCCTCCCGCTTTTAATCTTCGGTTCAGATCAAGCACCCACCCCTTAACCTTCTTATCTTTATTACCTGTCATGGATAAGTAGGTCTGATAGTGTTTTAGCGCAAGTTCATGCTGATGTAGGTACAAATCGAGTAATATTCCGTAGTTTTTATGTACAACTGCGGACTGATCCTCAAACGTTAAGCAAACTGAGTACACTTTTTTGGCTTCAGTAAACTTCCCTTCAGATCTTAAAAGACGACCATACGCATTGCAGATTCGATAATCACTTGGATCAATGGCATGGGCTTGACTCAATAAGGACAGAGCCTGCTCTGCATCTCCCTGCTTACTTACTAACAATGCCTTGTTATAAATAGGCATTTCCAGATCAGGGCGCTGAGCAATCAAGCCATCAAGAATGGCATCAGCCTTATTTTGATTCTTAGACTTAATCGCTTTCAATGCGCTTTTGAATTCCGAACGTTGTTTGGAATCGATAGTCACCAAACCTAACCTTGCATAATCAGAGTGATCGGCAACAGGTTTTGTTATCTCGCTCAAAGTATTATCAGAGGATTGCTTACTCGGTTTGATCGCACAGGCACTTACGAAGACAACACAAGCCAACAAAAGGCATTTATTGAATGGCATCAGCAAACCCCTCTACTTCTTCATCTTTGGCATAACGTGCAGGCATGATCACAGCCAGTTTTTTATAGCTTTCTTTAACCCAATCGTCGTAAACACCCTGCTGAGTTTTTGCAATATTTGTTTCGTATACTTCAATTGACGTTTCTTCAAAAGGATAGGCCTGTTCTTCAAGTAAAATATCGTATTGTTCGAGCTCAAATTCATCCAAGCCTTTTGGTCGTTGAGAACCCATCAGGTCTTTACTCATACGATAATACGCATCGGCAATTCTGTGGGTGGATGCTGTAGCAAACTCACTCACGCCGTAATCAGCAACCTCGGTGTACTTTTTAATAACAGTTTGCATGGCTTTCTGCTTACGCTTGATCGATTTACCCAACGGTAAAGTAAGCTTGGCTCGAGTGAACTTCCTCCAATGATCATCTGCAAGTTCATAAGAAGCCGCTGCCGCTAGGTAGATAGAGCGATCAGATCGGTCAGAGCCGGCATTTTTATCATTAGCAATAATTTTCTTAAGCCAGAACTTTCGTTTATTAATTTCATTACGCTCTTTATAAAGCTCGGAGAGCTTATGTTGAGTTTCCAGATTCACAATAAACGGTTTGGAATAGGTATGCGCATAGGTTCTGTATCGATCGATCGCATTGGTGATTTGGCCATCTTTTTCGTAATACGTTGCCGCTTGGAACAACGCTTTACGACGCTTCTCTGACTCCAGGTTCTTATCATTTGCCATGACCGTTAACTCAGCAGCCGCTTCTGCCCAACGCTCACTCTCTTCATAGGCAAAGATTAATTTGTCACGAATACCTTCACTCAACTTATGCTTAGGATACGTTTTTCTAAACGCTTTTAGCTTGGTGATGGCTGGTGACCATTGTTTAAGAATCAGATGCTGAGCAATGATGTCGTACTGAGTCTGGATTTTAATATCCGCTTCTGGCACCAAAACTAAAACTCGCTGGAACTGATTTAAAGCTTGCTGATTTTCGCCTTCTTTTGCTAAGCCTTCACCCTGGCGGTAAACACTGATGGCTAGTCTTTGTCTGAGCGATGGATACAGTTTGTTATTCTTCTGCATCAATCTAAGTGCTTGGAAATAGCCATGTTCTGCCTGAGGGTAATCCGCCAATTCAAAGGAAGCATGCCCCACAACCACCCAAAGAGAGCGCCTATGTTTCTTTGACGAATATGGCTGCCACTTCAGAGTATTCCATGAATCATCCACCACATATTCAGACTTACCTGTCTCAATCAGTTTCACAACCACTTTACGCGCGACATCCCGAGCCTGCTTAAACTCATCCAGATTTAATAAGCTCTCAGAAACATCAACCATAATGCCAATTGCGCGACTGTCGTTTCCGAACTCTTCAGCAAATCTCATAGACTGAGTAATTTTTTCTCGTTGGTCTTTCTCTGCTTTTGATGTTTGGGCGATCGTCTGAAAAGCCACAATCGCTGCGTAGCCAGAAGAAGCTCGTTTCTTAACATCGTAATCAGGGTAATCGTAGGCAGCTTTCAGGTAGGCTTGCGCAGCTTTATCCGACTGCCCAAGTAAAGAGTGAACATCACCGACACGATGGTGTTTCTCCGCTAAATCAGGTTCTTTCGGAAAGTCTGAGATGTAAGTGCCATACCAGGTAATCGCCTTATTAAAGTAAGCGGTTTGTTGCTGCTTATCCTTCTTGGCTTTCTGCCCTCTGGTATGAAAATAACTGGCCAACTGACTTATGTAGTCCTTAAGACGCTTGGTATGGGATGGATTTATCGCATTTCCAACTTTCAATTGCTCAGCATACCAAGGGCTGGATAGTCCATAGTTCGATGCATACTCTTCTTTTGCAGGAATAATGACAGAAGGGAAACGACCTAATTCATACACTTTAATCACCCTTGCATAGACATTCGGGCTGTCCTGCGCCAAAGGATGACGATGGATGTAAGCGAGATAAGTCTCCGCTGCATCCTGATAGCGTTCTTTTGATTGGTACAGCAAACCAAGACTTGAGAACACAAGAGATTCATAGTGACGACCACCAATGCGTTCAAAATGCGCCACTACAGATTTACCACCTTCTTGATAACTGAAGGCATAACTCATTGCTCGGAAAGAATCCTCAATCAACGCTTTCTGATTCCTGGTCAGCGATTGGTAAACTTCCCGCGTTGGCGCCAATTTATCCAGTAGGCGAGTAAACTCATCAACCGAGGCTTGATAATCCGATTGTTTGAACAAAGACCAGGCAAGCATATAGCGAGCGTTGACTTTATATTTGGTATTGCCTTTAGTGTTTAGAACTTTCTCATAAGCAACACCCGCTTGAGGGTACTTTTTGTTGGAGTAGAGAAATTCAGCTCGACGGTAATAAGCCTCGCCTGCCAAAGATGAATTGGGGTATTTCTCCAGCATCTTATTCAGCAATTTATCGCTAGCTTCGATGTGCCCCTTAAGACCGTAAGCTTTCGCCAGTTGATAATAAACCTTATCGTTATCCGGATGATCTGGATAATCCTTAAGCAACTTTTTATACGCAGCAATCGTCTTATCGAACTTACTCATGGCAAGCTTTTGCTGCTCAAAGGTATCACCTTGAACCTGTAACTCTTCACTTTCGATCATTGCCAAGCCTGCAAGTCGACGCTCTATTCGTGCACGTACAGCAGGATCAGAAATCGACTTTAAGGCTTTCTTATAGCTTTCAACAACAGAACTATGGGAAACGGTATCAGCCTGAACAGGAGTTACATTAGGAATATTCCCGGGATTTACGTCTTCAACGGGTTCAATAACTGGCTTAAAAGCATTGTCTTCATAGTCGCCCACTGAAGATTGCGAGTTAACCGTCTGCTCTGTAGCACAACCTGCTATAGACAAAGCGATTACCGTAAACAGACTCAAGGTGCGGAAATTCATTACTAGATCTCCCCACTTTTCGTAAGTGTGTTTTTCGCCAAAAGCGTCTGGGAGTTGGAAGACACTGCACCTAACTCATAGGCAATTTCATCACGTAGTCGAGCAGACGCCAAAATACATTGTTCTAGATAAGACTGAGCTACCTGCTGACGTTCTTTTAATTTATTGTCTAACAAAGTAATAACCCTTTGTCTTAACTTTTCCTGCAAAGCTTTTGATGTTGAAATCGTCTTAAGCAACTTATCATTCAATCGATCAATCTTCTTGCTATACCCTTCAAAGCGCTTAGGTGCGTAGGCCTTGGCTTTCTGCATACTCCCATTTGCAGCTACAGACTCGACCAAGCGGTCATTCAATCCATTCACTTCACGCTGATAGCGTCTGAAATTACTCGGAAAGCTCTCGTTCAGCTCCCAGAAATGAATCTTACTCAAATGCTGATAACGCAGCTCATACCCTTCTGTTTTATGCTTGCGGGCATAACCTTTCATTGCACTTAATTTATTCAAGTTGTCTTTAACACGCTCAATCAAAGCCTGATTAATAAGTTGTTCTTTTGTGCCCACGGCAACGACATCTTTATAATCTGACACCTCATCTACACGCTTGGTATGACGCTTTGCTTCTTTTTCATAAGTAGCCATACGATTTTTCGCATCAAGACTTTCAAGTTTCTTCAGGGATTTCTCATAGGCCTGTTGACGAGTCTCAACCATGAAGTCAAAAGACTCCATTGAATTACGTTTAGCCGTTAAAAATTCAGTTAATTGAATTAAATCTCTATGATCAGCTAGTACTTCCTGAAACTCATCATCCAACCAAACATCTTCGGTCCAAAGATAGAGTGCTTCAGTTGCAGGAATGCTTACTTGAACAGGTGCCCAAAAGCTATCATTGGAGGTTTCTGCTTGTTGAAACCACTGCCCTTTCTCAGCTTCTTTTCTGAGAAGCCCGAGATGATCAACTTGTTCACTATAAAAACCAATACCACGTTCAAACCAAGCTAGAGCTCTGGCTTTGTCTCCAAGTTGTTCGGTAGTAGTTGCAGCCATGGCATAAGCATCCATGACTTGATAGACAGGTGATCGAGTGAGTACTCGCCAAACATTTGCGGCAGACTCCACCTGATCATCGTTCATCAAACTCCAGGCTAACCAGCGACGGGCTTCAACTGTTCTTAATGTGTTTCCTGGAACCCGCTTAAAGCTCTCAACAGCCTGAGACCATTTTTGATCTTTAGTCGCGTCCATACCTTCTTGCAAAAACTTCTGGGCTTCAAGTTCCTGCAATAAAGGAGATAAGGTGTCTTCCGAGGCACCAAACCACGACGCTGATTCCTCACCATCAGCTTCAACGGCCGCATTTACCTGACCACCTTTCACTGTCATCCGATCAACGTTATAAGAAGCAACTGGCAACCAGTCTTCTTCATCCAAAGAATTCAGCAGTTCGATTGCTTGTTTTCTTTTTCCTAAACGCGCTAAAGATTCTAAATGATAAAAATATTTGAAGGACAACTGCTCTTTGGTCAGCTCCGAATCTTCAATTCGAGACAACCACTTAAGAGCATTCTTGTGTTGTTCTTGCTCGTGATAATAGCGAGCAAGTAAAAGGTAAGCCGTAGGTAGATGAGAAGATTTTTTCTTAACAACCGATCGATAACGCTTCTCAGCTTCCTTTTCCATGCCAAAGTAATGATAAAGACTCGCTTCAAGTAGGGTCAGGTTATCTTTTAACGGATGATGAACCTTGCTATCTTCAGCGGTTTTATTAGAGTCTTTAGGTAAATTTTTCCAAACACCTTTTTGCTCCGCGACCAAGACATCCGTTATTGCATTAAGATAATCTTCTTGATGCTGCGAAAAAGAAACGTGTTTAAGGGACAGTTTGGCAATTGCTTGCTTTGATATTTCTTCTTTTGACTGAGCAACAGCGTCTGCTGCATGAACGTTAGCTTGTGAGATCAATAAACCAAAGATCACGTATAAAACGTGAGAGGTCTTGATCACATAACCTTTCAGACGGGAGGTGATGGGTGACAACACAGCGATAACCTCTGTTACTGCCACTCTCGAACCTGAAATTCAGGCTGCAAGTCCTTGGATTGCCCAACGATGCTTACTTCTAAAAATTTTGCTTCGGTGTCTTTGGAAAAGGTATGTTCTGCAACACGACGATAGTCCCTACCCTTAGGTCCCAAACCTCTAAAAGTAGCAACCAATTGATGCGTGCCTGATTTAAGATGCCCTACATGAAGACGGTGTACACCACCTTTCTTCAATGCCGCAGATTGCTTTTCAGTATAAAGATAATTCGCGACTTCTTTACCATCAATCTCAAGAGATACCGAATCCAAATCGAACAAATTGGCTGTTTCCGTAGAAACAAACACCGTCAATTGAGTACTGGAAGGAAATAACAACTCTTCTTCAAGGAGGTATAAGTCACGGTTAAGCTCGAGCACAACTTTTTTCAAAGATTGAACTTGCTCATGCAAAGGTACAATCGTGTCTGTTTTGTCAGATGCCCAAACAGACTGGATAGACACTGAAACCAGCGACAACACCATAAGAAGTGTTCGAATTACAAGACGAGTCTTCCTATTGAAAGACTTGAAAGTAGTAGATAGGCAGTCAAAACGTTGTACTAAAGGAAACATAAGCAATTGTCGCGTCAAACTCATAGAGCTGTTTATTATTATTCTGGTTAAAATCACCATTCTGGTACTCATAGAAATCGTTGTATTGATAACGAACCCATTCAGAACCTAAAGCCAATGATGGTGCTTTAAACCATTTTGTATCTTGGAACAGGTATTCAACCCCTAACCCCATACTTACTGAATCAAAATCACTTAACTCTTTGTCTCTACTACGATAAGTGAGAACAGAACTGAATTGATCCTGATAGAAGCTGGCCGAGGACTGGCCATAATAGCGAACCCATCCCTCTATGATCCAGTGTGTTTTTAATGATTTTGTTACAGAGACCCTAAAATCGTCTGCTTTTACATCCCACGTATCAGAAAAATACCGATATTGGGCTTTAATGGCTGTCGACCAAGTCTCAATAAAGTAATCCCCCCCTATCGAAAGTGCGTTACTCCGACGAGTGCGAGGTAAGTTTTCATCAAATAAAACACCGTTAATGACAGACTTACGATAAGGACTGCCCAGAAACCCTTTATCAGAGATATGTTCGTAATTGGCGCGCAGAACCAATTCAGGCAAGACGACTTGAGAAAAACCTATGCGATAAAAATCATGCTTGGCTGTATCCGAAAAGTCAGACGTATTACTTAGCACATCATCAGATCCACTCGAATAGCCTATGGAAGTGGTGGTTAAACCACCAAAATACTCTTCTACATAGTCAAAATGAAATGTATCTGACTGATAATCACTTTCATCACTATTCACATAGGAAAAAGATAACTTGGCATCCTGATCAATATAATCAGCCGATAATGAATATTCTGTGCGGTCTTCTTTGTAAGGACTGGCATAAGTTTGCACATCGATAGAAGCAGAACTTACTTCATCAACATAATAAGATCCCGAAATGGACACATTATCAGCTACAGACTTTCTAACAAAAAGCGCAGGCCCAGTTACCTCAACACCACCGCCATCATAATAATGGTAACTGGTTTCAACTTTGTCTTTAGGCAAGGTAGCCGCAACAACAGAACCAGACAAATAAGAAAGTAAAACAATAAACTGCAAGAAAGTGCTGGCTACAAGTTTCTGAGAACTAACACCCAAAGCATTTAAAAGCCTAGTTACAACCACAACCGCCTCCCTGGCTTCCGGTTGCGCCCTGAGAAGCGCCCCGCACAGAATAAACATGCTCTCTAAATTGAGATGGATAGGTATGACGCTCACGAACCATCTCTTCACGACTGAGTATGCCTCGTTCATAAGGCGCCACCCATGGCTGAAACTCAGGAAATTCAGTAAGTTTCTGCATCTGACTACAACCCGAAAGGCTGATAAAAAACAGCAGAAGGAAGGTAAGCTTGGTTACTCTCATTGAACGTAACTACTCCTTTAGTAACGCTTCGATGATTTTAGAATACTTTTCTTTGTCGCCATCCTTATAACCAAGATGCGTATGTCGAATTTCACCGTCCCGACTCACAAAGACTGTCCCTGGCATCGCCTTAATATCGTATTGTTTAACAACTGAGTGCTGTTGATCAAGAAGAACAGGAAAACTCAAATCAAACTCTGTTAGATAATCTGGCACATCGACATCAGCAGTATCAACATTAACCGCTAAAACCGTAAAGCCAGCTCTTTGGTATTTCTTTTGAATGGATTCCAAAACCGGAAGCTCTTCCTTACACGGCCCACACCAGGTCGCCCAGAAGTTCAACAAAACCACTTCACCATAGTATTCACTGAGTCTCACATTACCATCAGAAATGGATCGTAACGCGAAATCCGAAGCAGTCGTTGAAGGTCCGGCAATCGCCTGACTCGTGGAAAACAGGGAGAGACCTACACTAAGAAGCACACCAGTCAAACATACTCTAATTCTGGAACTACGGCACCGAGAAACAACACCCCGAAAGATAGCACTCATCATAAACAAACCTCCAGATAACCAACGCGTTTAGTTACGAGTTAAAAGAATATTCCCGTTCCAATTGCCAAGGCCAAATTATGCTTATACTCAGCCTCACCTAATAAATCAGATTCAAACAAATAATCTCGAGCCTCGACACGAATCGCCCACCAATCCGTAGCAAGCACTCTTAACCCGACACCAAAGTTATAAGTTTCAAGATCCTCATCCAAAATGGAGGTACTTCCGATACCCGCAATGAAATACAACGAAGATGGAAACGCCCATTTACCTATAAACACTTCACCAGGCATTAGCTGAAGGCCTACAGATGCATCATAAAAATCTACGGTCTCACTATCACTTTCGAAAAGAGGCACACCAAATCGACGATAGTTATCATCATTAATTTCAGTGGTTGCCCAACTGGCTTCTACAAACAAAAAATCTAATGGATGGTAGGCCAATCGACCGCCGTAGAAGGTTTCAGAACCGAAATCTTCCATCGAAATAATGCCCGCAAATGCAGAAACTTCGAAATTCTCAGAATCAATAGCAGGAACATCAACATCTTCTTCACTGAGATCAGGCTGGTAGATCCATTCATCTGGCGTTGCCGTAACCTCAGTCTCTTCTGCATAACCCGAAAGAGAGAAGCTAACGATGAGAGACACCCCTAAAGATTTGATAAAGGTCGTTACAAAGGAAAGACGGATGGTTTGTAATAATCTTTGATAATTCAAAAGAAGGCTCCTATGCCGAAACTTAATAGATCAAGTTCATCCCTGCGATCATCGTCTACATGCAACAACATGCGTCCATATTCAGCGCGAAGTACGAAGTTGCGCGTAAAATAAAATCTCAATCCGATTTGAGCCATAGTGATATCGTCTTTGGTTGTCTCGCCACCAATCACTGTACTGTTCGGATCGTTTTCCAACTCACCAAAGGACAAACCAAAGTAAGGCTCCCAACGATTGCCACGAATAGGCTTTCCTTGTAGACCTAACCCATAAAACCGCGTATCAGAGAAATCATTAAAGGCCTGTCCATAAAAGGCTTCAGCTTCGAGAAAGTCAGAGATTTTATAACCCAAACGTCCATTGAATTGGGTATCTTGGGATAAATCCCCAACAAAAACCGACACCTCAAATTTAGCGTTGTAAAAATCATCAAGCACCGCTTTCTGGAAATCCTTATCATCCCCTCTTACCAGCTTCAGTGAAGCCAACTGGGATTCTTCTACCCAACCCTCAACACCACTGTCGGTTTTAACCCGATACCAGCTTGTGCGTCGACGAAGTATCTCAAGAGTTTCACCTTGCTTGGCGCTGTAATGGTTTGGAAAACCTAATCCAGGCCCCGTATAAAGATCCACATAAGTACCTTCTACATTTAACACCACATGATCCGAAAGCGGTGCCTCTTCGGCCTTAAGCGAAAAAGAAAGCAGTAGCGAAACCAGCCCGATCCAAAGATACGACCTTTGAACTCCAATAAGCGTCATTAAGGTGTTCCCCCAGAATTAGATGAGGAACTGCCTGTTACCTCTTCCGGGTTTGAGATCCAGGCCAAAATGGTTAAATAGTCGGGATCGTTCACATTTGGAAAAATATCTCCACCAGCATGGCTTCCGGTAATAGAAAAGGTGCCCGCTAATGGCTCAAGAAGTAATTTGCTTTGATCTGGATTGGTCAGATTTGACAAGGATTGCGCCACCCGATAGTTAAAGTCCATTTCAAATGAATCCAACGCAGCATTGGGATATAACTTTAAGCCCCCACCGGAGCCATTACCAATGCTGTGGCATCCCGAAGAAGAACAGGTTTTCCCCTCAATATCTTTATCAAAAATCGGGTTCACTGTCGTTTGATAATCAGAAAAAATAAGCTGCTGATTAACTGCAATCTCTGTATTTGATACTGATTCACCACATCCAGACATCATCAAGACACCCCCCAATGCAGACAGAGAAGCCAGAGCTTTCAAAGAATTACCTAAGTACGCCATATTTTCCTTCTTGTTATGACCTTGTTCCATCTATTTCGCTCTATGGCCCTGCTTGTATCCAGCTTCTCACAGTCTGATATTCCACGGATGAAGTATCCCAGATAGGTACAAATATCGTCCTGGCAATGTATCCCGGGTCAGCAGGATCCGTCGGAACATAATTAGCATCGGCAGGATCACTGGAACCATTACTTGGATACGCCGGATTGACCACTTCTCGTTGAGGATGCAGAGGATTAGGTGAAATAGAATCAGAGGAAGGTCTGAGTAAGAGAGCCGTGTTATCAGCATCCGTCACATCATGAATCATGGATGCAGTGATATTGAAATCACCTTCTACACTGCCCGTTAAAATGAATTTACTGAATTCAAAATCGCCGTTTAAAGGTCCCGTTAGGCCGTCACCACCGAAAGGTTGATGACAACCAGCGCACCAGTCCATCAACAATGGATGAACATCGGACTCGTAAGTATCGGCATTTAAACTGGAGACTGAACTTCTGATCTCATTCACGGCATAGAATCCATCTGAGCCAGCACCAGCCTCATAAGGCGTATTCATATATTGAGCACCCAAATCAATCCATTCAACCACAAGGCGTAATTCAGATGCATTCAACAAGCCTGTGTGATCCTGTGTCATTCCAGCTATTGTATGAGAACCAGCACGCAACTCTTCGCCAAATAACACTTCAGTTAGGAAACTGGCCCGACTTCCGCCGCGCGAATTATTGCCTCCAACAATCGGAGCTTCTCTAACCACTTCCAGCTCGAGACTGTCTTCATCCATTTGACGGATAATGGGCAAACCATCGTCATCCATCAAAGGATCGCCAATCACTAGCTCATCGTAGGATTGTAAGCGGCCTCGGGCATTCGTGGTATTACGTAAGTCCAACCCGGCAGACGTTGCATTATTACCGTCAGGATCATTATGACAAGCGACACAGTGCTTATCCCACAGAGGCTGAATATGGTCCGGGTAATTAATCACCCCTCTAGAAGGGGCCGTCATAATTGCAGTGTCCAAACCAGAATAATCAATGGCTATGGATGGATCAGCCGCACGAAGTGCCGTATCCGTCCAATCATCAATAAAACTTAAGTCAGCACTTAATACCAATTTAGTAGGATCGACTCGAGTGGCAGTTTCAGCCATTGATTCACCCGAGGCCACGTTATTAGCTAAGGTTGTATTTGGATGATTGCCCGCAATACTTGCTCCATTCAATGCACTGCCTCGTCGTGGAGAGTGACAACCATTACAAGTCCGGGTCTCACCTGGACGCACATGGACCCAATTGGTATGTACCTGAATTGCTCGACCGAATTCGTCGGTCACTGAAATACCCAGTGGCGTGTCCGCCGGAACCTCAAGCTTGAAAGACCCATCAGGTTCAAGAGGTGCATACCCGACAACTTCCTGCATCTCAAACATGGATTCGCCAATGGATTCACGATCAATACCTCTAGGCGTTGGAACTGCTCGAGTGATACGAATAAAACGACCTGGTCTGGCAGACGACGACGTCGCTAACGGGTCTTTCATAGACGCCAAATCAGGTGCACCATTCAGCTGAGGAATGGCCTCACTGCCAACCAACATAGGTGTACCCATAAGGTTTTGGCTGTCGGTATCGTAAACACTCTTTACGTTCAAAATTGCTTTATTTCTTGAGACCAAATCCGCATCAACTGCTTTATCGGTAATCACATTTGGCGTGGAACGAGGTATCACAGGCACTGCATCAGTGATGGCTAATCCTGCAGAAGGAAGAACGAGCGGTCGTAAAGTATCTCTGCCAGGATCAAACATGTACATCCCATAGGCAGGCGTCCCTTCTACTTGCTCTGCGGCTCCGGTCAGGATGTTAGTCTCCTGCGCTTCAATGAATGGCGTCCAACTAACAAGCACTCGCCCCGTGCCATCCCACAAGGGGTAAGGCGTAGTAAATCGTCCGTATTGAGACACCGTACGGCCAAGAGGAATAGCGTTCGGAGAAATCTCTATCTGACCTTGAGTCCGGGAACCAGAATAATTTGGCGCCACTTCATTGTTTTCAGAGAAATTATTGACATCAATTTCGTAAAGACCACCACCTTCATTGGTACCAGACAAAGGCATCAAACTGCTGATCACCATGCCATCCTCTGCTTCTCTAGGATGGAGAAAGCTGTTACCTGGACTGAATGCTCCATAGAACACAAAGGTGCTTGTCCCATCTGGATTCATGGTAAAGATCGGAAAGTGATTTCGTCCTCCTACATGGTCCCATCGGGAATACATGATTTCACCAGAACTCAATACCGTCGGGTTTCGATCATGACTCTGATTGAAAGAGATCTGTTCAATGTCTGTTCCATCAGCATTCATACGATGCAAAACAATCACACGTTCACGTTCGTATTCATCCAGATATTGGTAGGGCTCTTTGCTCTCGGCAAGCATTAAAGAAAGACTTTTTTGCTGACGATTGGAAGAGAACACAATACGTCCGTCAGGAAGATAGGCTGGATCTACATCATCCCCTTGATGAGCAATGGAATCGTCCTGAATTAACCGCGTTAAATCGCGAGTAGCTATGGTGTATTCCCAAATATTCCAGGTAGGATCACTCGGCCCTCTCATAGAGAATAAAATCCGGGTGCCGTCATAAGATACTTCTGGATCAGACACATCGCCCTGACCGCCAGTATACGGTAAGGTTACATTACGTTCGGCTGCACTGGCTGACGCAATCGCCCGATAAAATAAATCGCCACCAGCGTTGGTTCGAATTCCGTCTGTGGGGTTACCGAGAGACGCCACAGGGCGTTTTACATAGACCACCGGAAACTGACCATCGACCAGCAATCCCTGTTCTGTAATGCCACCTGATCCTGACTCCGAGCCAGAACAACCCATCAAGAATGCACTTACAACAACCAACGACAATAATTTATTCATGGCAAACCCAGTCCAAATTCGGATTAATAGAGCCATTATCCTCTTCTCTGAAGTGCATCGAGTGATCGCCTTCACATATCCTTGTTAATTTTTGAATCTTTAAGTTACGGGATGAATATGTCATCTCTACACCGAGCTTAATCAGAATTAGGGTCGAGTAATCCCGAGCTCGCGATAATAGCACCAGATTGATCGATAATAATCACATCGTAATCCGGTATCATCTCAATTAAGTCGATGCCTTTCTGACTCCCCATAACAAACACCGAGGTTGAAAGCGCATCCGTCTTCCAGGCCTCTCTTCCAATGACAGTAACACTCATGATCTCAGAAACCGACGTTCCAGTAGCTGGCGACAGTATATGATGAACACGCTCCCCTTCTTCCATGAAGAAACGCTCATAATCGCCAGACGTTGATACGGCTACATCTTCTAGAGGTATACGGGCGATCACTTTCTCTGATTCCCTTGGGTGTTTAATACCAAGCATCCACAAATATTCCCCCTTCTTACCCAGAAGATAGGAATCGCCACCGAGAGACATGTAAGCAGACTGAACGCCTTTTGAGATCAAAAACTGAGTCAATTTATCAATGGCGGCGCCCTTGGCTATCCCTCCTAAATCAACTCGAATGTCCTTAGAGTGTTTACGGAGTCGCTGTTTCTTTAAATTCAAATCTAGGTGCTTATAGTTTATGAGCTCAAGACTTTTTTCCAGCCTTGTTTGAGATGGACGAATTCCTTCCCGGTAATTATAAAGATGCCCAACCGCCGCAAATGTAATATCAAATGCTCCCAGAGTAAGTTCTGACATTCGAATAGATTGCTCTATTAAACTAAATGTTTCTCTACTCAGACGAATCTCTTCAGACGTGGCACGATTAATTTGCCATACTTCACTCCCCTCGATCCATGGGCTCCAGGCGTTTTCCATTTCGGCAAGATGAGTCTTAGATTCAACAAATACGGTTTGAGCCTCCTCATAAGAAGCCGCCGCAATCGTCAATCGATACGACGTCCCCATTGAAGGGGCATCAAATGAAAAGTATTGATCGTTCGAACAGTAAGAAGCAGAAGAGAAAACTAGAAGAAATGAGAAAATTAAAGCCCTAACAGGAGAAACGTCCTGTTTAAGGTTGTTCAATCCCGTATTTAGACCAAATAGCCTGTAAACGTCCTTGCTCAGACAACTCATCAAGATACCTATTCACATCTGATACTTTAAGTGCATGATCCTTACGCACTAAAACCGTGTGATTATAAACCTGATCCAAACGTTCTGACACCAGAAGTTTGCTTTTGTATTTCGGATTTTCAACCAAGAACTGTTTGAGATAGGACTGAGTTACTACCGCCACATCTGCTATACCGTTGCCACTGAACAAAGCACGAATACTGTTTCGATGACTGGAGGTCAGATAGATGTTGAAGTTTTCCCTGAGATAGATTTCATCACTGTTAAAATCGGCAAAACCATAATGGTAGCCAAGAATGGCCATGAGACGCTTATCTTTCAATGAATCGAAATACCGCTGATCCCTTCCTTCTTTTTTCTTGGCAATATAAACCTCGCCACCACTCAAGAAAGGTTTTGATTCATCTACCGGATAATCTTTCCATCCCCAAACCTTGCTTTCAAAGAACAAGACATCAAATCGCCCATCATTGAAATTACGAAAGCGCCCCTTAGGTGTCGTTGCAGAAAACACAAAATGAAATTTATTCTGATGGTCATTAAGGGTTTGCATAAGATCAACCGACATCCCTCTAACATCCTCTTCGGGGGACTCAGGAATAACTACAAAAGGTGGAAACGAGTACCCTCCTACATTGACAATAACCGGCTCAGAAGGATCATTTTGAGCAAAAACAGTCACTGACAGACACAAACTCAAAAACGAAACGATTAGCGCTTTGATGGACAACAAGTCGACCTTCCTTTCCTTAATAAGATACTAGCTATACCCATAGAAGTAGAACCCTGCTAAGAAAGTATAGATAGACAATAAAAAGCTGCCATTAAAAACAACAAACCCCAAGCTTAGCTCAGGGTTTGATTATGAAGAACCGTCTCAATTAAACCTATTTATTGAGATCCTTCATTGCTCGCTCCATTCCTTCGATGGACATCGGATACATGCGTTTGGTTACAAGATCATTCAGTATCTGAATCGAACCACCCCAGCCCCAGCGATCCTCTGGAATAGGATTAAGCCAGGCGACCTTGTCATAATGATCAACAAGACGCTGCATCCAAACAGCACCAGGCTCTTCGTTCCAATGCTCAACACTGCCACCGGAATGTGTAATTTCATAAGGAGCCATAGACGCATCCCCAATGAAAATCACTTTATAATCCGAGCCGTACTTATGAATGATGTCATAAGTATCCATACGTTCAGCGCCACGGCGAAGATTGTTTTTCCAAACAGACTCATACACACAATTATGAAAATAGAAGTATTCCATATGCTTGAACTCTGTCTTAGCAGCAGAAAACAACTCTTCACACATTCGCACGTAAGGATCCATTGAGCCACCTACATCAAAGAACAACAGTACTTTTACCTTGTTCTTTTTCTCAGGCACCAATTTCAGGTCAAGATAGCCGGCATTCTTCGCAGTGCACTCAATGGTGTCATCCATATCCAGAATTTCTTCAGCACCATCACGAGCAAACTTTCTTA
>Ga0255776_10000988_pt1 | contig 32675 bp, 30 predicted proteins | sample 071ome_19_FD_179974 | JGI IMG/M metagenome (GOLD analysis project Ga0255776, IMG submission 179974) | Coastal salt marsh microbial communities from the Groves Creek Marsh, Skidaway Island, Georgia - 071413AT metaG (version 2) | ecosystem: Environmental > Aquatic > Marine > Intertidal zone >... | reverse complement strand
AGACACACCCCAATCCGTGATCTGGATGCAGATGATCCAATGGCTCTTCACTTTCAGATTGAAGCGATGAAATTGGCCTTGCGTGATGCGGAATATTACGTTGCAGACTTGGACTATATGACGCCTGTGACACCGTCACACTTACTGAACGATGAGTATCATTTGGAAAGAGCAAAACTGATAGATCCGAATAAAGCGACCGATTTCAAAGCGGGGGCGCCCAAAGTCGGCGGGACAGTATATCTCTCTACTGCAGATGAAAACGGCATGATGGTTTCTTTCATTCAATCGAATTATGCGGGATTTGGATCTGGGGTTTGCGTGCCAGAAACGGGTATCCATTTGCAAAACCGAGGAGCCGGATTTTCCATGGATCGAATGAGCCCTAATGTTGTTGGACCTTCAAAAAAACCCTTTCATACGATTATCCCCGCCTTTCTGATGCAGGGCAACGATCCATTGATGAGTTTTGGTGTAATGGGCGGACCGATGCAGGCGCAGGGTCATGTGCAAATGGCACTTCGAACGCAGCTTTGGAAACAGGATCCCCAAATGGCGATAGATGCGCCTCGCTGGCGGGTCACGACCGGAGTTGAAGTGGCCTGTGAGACCAGTATGGATCCTAACATTCTGGAAAGGCTCGAAGAAATGGGGCATCGGGTTGTTCTGGAGGCCCCTGATAATGCGTTCGGGTTCGGCGGCGCACAGCTCATCTTAAAAACGGAAAATGGTCTCTATATGGGAGGATCTGAGTCACGGAAAGACGGCTATGTTGGCGGCATTTAACGGCCCTACGGTTTTAAAGATATGGATGCAGCAAACCTTCAGCATTCTTTAAAAAGCGAGCCAACGATTTCATAGACAAATATGAGATTTTCCTTGAGGATCGGCCAATGTGAGGAACCAAGGCCGTCAAAAAGTGCAGATATCCAAGACAATAAAGGATCCATAAATGGTGTCTTCCACGTTGAGGGGTGCTGATTGCGCAAGACCCTAGACGGCGAATGTCAATCATGCCAAGGTTACCCGAGAGGCAGGAACCCAAACTGCGTTTTATGGCTTTCTTGGACCGGTGAAATGTAGGCGATCATGAAAAGCCAGAACTATATTACTCAAGCCGCAAGCGCATTCTGGAAAAACCAAACGCCTGTCATGCGCGGGATAGCTTTGATGTGTTTGTCCACTCTCGCTTTCGCAATCATGCATGGGTTGGTACGGTTTGTCTCAGAAGTCCTGCATCCTTTTCAAATAGCCTTCTTCCGTAATGTTTTTGGCTTGGCGTTTCTTTTACCACTCCTGCTGCGTTCCAAATTTGCAATACTTCGCACCAATCAAATCGGATTGCACGCATTAAGGGGCGTAATCAATATCGCAGCGATGTTGATGTTTTTCACCGCGCTGTCGATAACGCCTCTTGCAAAAATTACCGCGCTAAGTTTCACGGCACCTATCTTCATGGCTGTTCTCGCAGTCTTGGTCTTAGGCGAACGGTTTCGCATCTACAGATGGGGTGCCATTTTATCCGGCTTTTTGGGTATGTTAATAATCTTACGCCCCGGCCTTATTTCAATCGACACAGGCGCACTTTTAACCACCGCTTCAGCAGCGCTTTGGGCTGTGGCAATGATCATTATCAAGATCCAGTCGCGAACAGAGTCTAGTGTAACTATTGTTGCCTACATGGGAATTTTTTTAGGGCTTTTCTCACTTTTGCCCGCGATATGGGTCTGGCAACCATTTGGAATTCAGACACTGGGTTGGCTGGCGTTAATCGGTTTATCCGGCACTATTGCGCAAATGGCGATAAGCCAATCCCTTAAGGAAACCGATCCAACGGCCACCATGCCTTTTGATTTTCTAAAACTTATCTGGACTGCAATGATCGGGGCGTGGTTCTTTGCAGAGATCCCAGATATATTTACATGGATTGGGGCTACGGTCATATTTTTATCCGGATTTTTCATTGCATTGCGTGAACGACGCGCAAGCAGTTCCGTTTCTCAATAACCCGATCAAGGGGCCAAGCTCGGGCATGCGCTGGATGTTTCTTGTCAAAGGATCTTTTGATCTGCAATTGCAGCATCCAAGCACAAGTTACCTAGGCTTAAATTTAACACGGAAAAACAAGGAGGGCTGAAAAGTTATCACTGCAACCCCAATAAGGATCACGAAACCTCCATAAAACTTTTGAAAGGTTAAATCCTCTCCAAGGAAAATAACGCCGCCGATGACAGAAAAAACAGGGAGCAAAAGAAGAAATGGGGCGATAAGGCCGACGTCATGACGACGGATTAAAGTATTCCACAGAAAATAACCGAAGCAGGTCATGATCAGGCCCAGATATAATACGGCCCACCAAACCAACGGTTCAGCGGTTTTAATGGCATCTAATTGCCCATGCTCAAAAATTGCTGACATGATAAATAACTGAGGAGCCGCAAATACAGCGACCCAAGCGGTGACCTGCATTCCGGCTACATTTTCAAGTTTGCGCACCATTACCTGACCCACCGCCCATGAAAAGCAACCTGTTATGACCAAAATTATCGAGAGAGCACTTCCGCTGAGTTCTTGTTGCTGCGTCATCAAAGCAACTCCGCCAAACGAAATTGCAATTCCAATCCATTTCCGCCATCCCGGTTTTTCGTGCAAGAAAAGTGCGCCTAAAATCACTAAGAATGGAACTTCAAGTTGGACAATCAGGGATGCAAGACCGGCTTCTAAGCCTTTCAGACCGGTAAAGGTCAGACTGTATTGAATAGCTGCAGCGACAATAGCAATTTTGAAAATTTGTTTTAAGCTTCCTCTTGGAATCTTTGCGAACCAAACAAGTACAATTGCCGTTAGAGAAAAGCGAAACGCCATAAGCAATATTGGCGGAAAATGATTTATTGCGCCTTTTGCAAAAACAAAGCCCATACCCCAGACCAATGGAATCGTTGCAGCCATAACTATTTCGAGCGGACTGAGCTTCACAATGCAAAACCCTAAACGTGTTGGAGAGACTATTCGACAAATGAAATCAAAGCGTCACACTGGCATCGGTATCAGTGATTTGGATTTGTGGATAGTCCCTTAAATTGAAAAAGTCTTGGCATTGATGATGGTGATTTAGCATTTTGGAAAACTGTCTGTAACAAATTGTATTTTTAGTGAATTTATGGACTCTGATTTTATATGAGGATGGGCGTCACTTTCCATTAGCTCCACATCTTTACAAGCAAATGGATGCAAAAAGTCCGAAGGCATCATGGTTTTTAAGTAAAGAACTTTGGATGGTTCAATCCGCTTGACGCGGAGCAGTCAAAAAATGTTAAAATCTACGCTCTTCATTTCATCTCATAGCATGCCGTGCTCAAAAGGGGTCAGTTGCCACCTATCTATCGGTCTCAGACCATCCGCGCAGTGTTTGGGGCATTATATTCAATTTTGGTTTATGCTAGTGAGAATTGGATTAAATGACCCATGTGAGTTGATCTTTGTTGGCATCCAGTGGCGTCATTGGAGAAAATGAAATCGAAGATATCGTTTTGGAAAATCAGGGGGAAAGACAATGGCATGCAATCACACGATCCACAAACATAATCATCATTTCGGGTGGGATAATTCCATCGAACCTACGCTCAGCGTTGTGCCTGGTCAAACCGTTGAAATAGAAACAATTGACAGTTCAGGCGGACAGTTGAACGCGGGATCGGTGCTTAGCGATTTGTCTTTGCTGTCGTTTGAAAAGGTGAACCCTGTTACCGGTCCGATCTTTATTGAGGGGGCAAAACCAGGAGATGCGGTGGCCGTCACATTTTTGGATTTTCAACCCTCCGGTTGGGGCTGGACGGCGAATATTCCAGGGTTTGGTTTATTGGCGGATCAGTTCACAGATCCCGCTCTTCATATCTGGAAGTATGACACTGTTTCGATGAAGCCCGCCCTTTATGGACCTGGGGGCAAAGTGCCGTTGAAACCCTTTGTGGGAACCATCGGTCTTGCCCTGCAAGAAAAAGGCCTGCATTCGGTCGTACCGCCGCGTCGTGTTGGGGGAAACCTTGATATACGGGACAATTCCGTTGGCACGACCCTTTATCTCCCGGTGGAAGTGGTAGGTGGACTGCTTTCCTTAGGTGATACGCATGCGGCTCAAGGAGACGGAGAAATCTGCGGCACTGCAATCGAAAGCCCGATGACAGTCGCTGTTAAAATTGATCTTATTAAGGAGGCAAACTTTGCCTTTCCGCGGTTCGAGACTGATGGCCCTGTGACCCGACATTTCGACGAAAAAGGTTATAAGGCGACAACCGGCATTGGTGAGGATTTGATGCAAGCAGCAAAAGACGCGGTATCTGGCATGATTGACTGGGTTTCCACGACGACAGGTATGAGCGCGCTTGAAGCCTATATGTTATGTTCGGTTTGTGGCGATCTGAGGATCAGTGAAATCGTTGATATGCCAAATTGGACGGTGTCCTTTTATCTACCGAAATCGGTCTTGGAATAAAGGAGACAGTTAGATGAGAAAGTCCCCGTAAGATAATATTTTTAATAGTAAAAAGTGATATTGTTTTGAGTGGATCTTCGCATCTTTAGTGCTTTTCGCGTGAGTTGAGAAGCATAGTAATTGCATTGCCAGAGTAAATGGCAGTGCCCCATCAGCATATGTCAAATCGAATTAAACTGCGTTATTTTAAATCAGCCCATGGGCCAGCCTTCTCTTGAGACGATTAAAATATAAAAACCGCGAAAATTGAAGCGGTGTTATTATTCAGACAGGTTAGATTAAGAATACCTTCGGTCGTCAGTATACATAGCTGTTCCATGATATGATGACCCGATTGTGCATAGTTCATCCCAAATTTGCGGTGACAGTTTGTTTTATTTGATTGACGGATAGCTTTAGTTTGAAACAATGTATCAAAGGGACAGCTTTGATGACGGGGCAGGCTTTGGAGGAAAACGGTCAATTTTATTTGTATGACCTGAAAGTTGAGGTTGTCTTGGACGGCCGCGTTCCAGTATGTCGTCATATTGAGGGCGAAACTTTTCTGGTTGAGGGTGAAAACCTTGTTTTTCATGAGGGCCAGAAAGTATCGATGTATGCGCTCGCTGCGGTTTTGCCATTATTACCCGCCAAGCAGCGCGAAACAGCGCAGAGTGACTGGATGTCGACCGATGCAGAGGTTGCCTGTCCTGATCCACATTGCGGGGGACGTTTTCGCATCACTAGGACCCAGAAACGGCGCTTTACGCATGCAGAGACCACAGGCCTGCCGGATGCCCGTGAAACACCATATTGGAAAAAGGACTAATCGTCTGGAGTTATGATGGCTTCAGCTTCAATTTCGACGAGGTAATCGCCAGCCAACTGCTGAACCGCCAAAAGTGTGTTGGCGGGCCTAATGTCCCCAAATATTCTACCATGTGCGCGGCTGACTGCTTCGGTATCGTTGATGTCTTTGAGGTAAATCCGCGTGCGGCAAATATCAGTCAGCTTCCCGCCTAAAGCTGTCACAGTCGCTATGATTTTGTCCAGAATGTAAGTGGTTTGTGCACAAGCATCACCGGATGCAACAACCCTGTCCGATCCGGAAGTTGCGGTGGTTCCGGAGACAAGAATGCGGTCACCGATCCGACGTGCCCTGCAATAGCCAGCGATTTCTTCCCATTTGCTGCCGGAATGCGCCCTCAAAATATTGGGGTTTTGGGGCATATGATCAATTTCCAGTGCTGAAGGTATTTCGTTCAAATGATGGCTGAGGTCGCCACTGGCCGTTAAAAATGGAGGTTTACGGTATTCATCCCCACAATCGCCAGGAATCGGCTTACAAATAGAAAAAGCCTCTTCAAGCATATCATAGTCTTCACGATCCAGTTCAAACGAAAACAGTTTCGCATTGTCAAGACGGTGTTCATTTTCACCAAGTCGCGCGCCTATGATTATTCCTGCAACTCTTCGTTGCTCCAGCACCCAACGGGTTGCCACGTTGGTTACGGAGACATCATGTTTAGTTGCAATTTCTGCTGTTGTGTGCAGTAGGGTTTGAAACGCTTCCCAGCCACCGGCGGCTTCTATAAAGCGGTAGTATTTCATTTTGCTCCAGTCTGTAATGTTTTGGGCATCGCCGGAGTTTAACCATTTTTCCGAAAGGAAACCGCCACAGACTGTTCCATATGCAAGGAGGTGGACATCATGCTCGTCGCAGATTTGGCTAAGCCCACCCGTCGCACGCCGATCAATCAAAGAACAGCTGATTTGATTGGTGCAGATGGGAACACCATCTGCGAGCGCAAGATGAAGATGGGCGGCATCGAAATTGGTGACGCCGATTTCTTTGATCAATCCCTTCTCGCGTAAAGACGTCAGTTCATGCAACGCATCCAACCACGCAGGATGCTCAAAGCTCCACCAGTGAAACTGTAGAAGGTCTAACTGTTCAACGCCCAGTCTATCAAGTCGTTCTTGGATACCCGCGCGGACAATTTTTTGAGTCATCTCGCCAGGCTTGGGACACCATTTTGTAAAAGCCAAAGGGCGCTCGGATCCAGCACCGAAGCGCTTCAACATACGTCCAGCGATAATTTCGGCACTTCCATAGTGATCAGCCATATCAAAAGTTGAAAACCCGTCCCTAACATACGCAGAAAGCTGGTTTGCGGCTTGATCTGGATCTAAATCTTCACCGCTACGCTCCATGTCCGCAACTTGCCACAAACCTGTCAGGACCCTGCTAATGGTGAGAGTATCTGAGATCTTTTTTTGGGGTATGCTCAACTTTGACATTTCTTCATTGTCTTATGTATGGGGATTTCTGTGGTCATAACCGGTTTCTATTGCTGACTTGATCAGATCTAACTCAATCACATGTGCCGCGATCAAAGATTTCCAGCGTAGATCGTCCATGTCTTTTGTTCGAAGGGCAGTCATGGTTAAACCGCACTCGTCATCGATGCCGCCCAAATTTGAGCCAGCCACAACACGTACAAATATGCGTGCAACGAGTGCATCCGGTTCGGGCCCTAACAAGTAATCGATCAGTCCAATGTCTTTGTAAGGCTGAATTTTAAGGTAAATTTTGCTTCCGTTTTTCATTGACCAGCCTCGCACAATACCCGTTTCTGGAATGAATTCGGTTTTCCATGTGCCAAAGGACCAGAGGCTGAGCTTGGTATGGTCCGACATGAATGCAAAGACTTCGTTTGCCGGTCTTGAAATGTGGATGAAGTCTGTATGTGCGTTCATTGTGCGCCTCGAGATACTGGAGCGACCACAACAAGAATTGTCGCTGTGTCTTGGCCCGACTTCAGATAGGCATGTTTCATTTGCCCCTCGAAATAGACACTGTCCCCAACGTCTAAAGTCAGGGGGGCGTAAAGTTCTGAGTGCAATTCAATAGCGCCTTTCAGAACGTAAAGGAATTCCTGTCCCGGATGTGACCATAGTCCTCCGACTTCTTCCAAAGTTTCTGCGCTGACATGATTGATTGCTGGATGCATTTCTTTTTGTGAAATATCCGAACCGAGCACTTCGGACAAATAGCGCCCAAGTTTCAATTTCTCGCCTTGGCCGTTTTTTGTTACGGAGCGCATACCAACTGTCAGGACTTTTGCATTATCGTCAAAGAATTCTGCTATGTCGATCTTGAATTCAAGCGCCAAAAGAAACAAATGATGCGCTGAAATATCTGTCTTTCCGGTCTCAATGCGCGACATCGTTGCTTCGGAAACTCCACAAATTTGAGCAATATGAGCCAGCGTCATGTCCCGCGATTTACGCAGCTCTGCTATTTTTCGCCCAAAGGGCGGTCTTATGTTTGAATTGGGCAGCGCGTTTTGTTTAGCCAACGATACTCTCTCCCGAGCCACGAATAGCTTCTACTTCTATTTCAACATGCGCACCGGAAACCGCGAGGGGGGAGCAAACGGTTGTATTTGCGGGTCTGGTAAATCCAATTCTGTCCTTCAAGACAGAGGAAATATCCAATACATGATCCGGATTTGGAACAAATACCCTTACGCGAACAATGTCGCACAAACCTGAACCGGCTTCTTTTAGGGTTGTTTCTATTGTGTCGAGCGCTGTTTCGGTTTGAGCGCGAGGTTCTGGCGAAAGGTTTCCTGTAGAGAAATCAATGCCGACCGTGCCAGAAACATATATTCTGTCATCGACAATGACCGCACGCGCATATCCGGCAAGTTCTTCGTAAACTGATCCACTAAATATATGGCTACGCTTATTTGCCATGAGGATCCCCTTTTCAAAAGGCAGGGTATGTTCAGATACCCTGCCTTAATTTCATGTTCAGTTATCGAGCTTTTCAATCAACTCTGCGACTTCGGCGGTGGACATGTAGCCAGTTTCCACATTCTTGTCGCCATCAAGCTTCCACGTCATTTTGGGGGCCTGAACGTCTCCGTTTTTGTCAAAAGAAAGTGCTCCGGTGGCGCCGACATAGCGGATGGTTTTGCCCGCCGCGAGGAGTTCTTTCGCTTTCTTGAAACCTTCTGGACCAACCACGACCTCAACCCCATCCGGCGAGGTCACAGCGCGGATATTGTCGCGAATATTTGTGCCCGTGATATCACCGGAAGCTTCCATCGCCAACAGAACGACGGAGACGGCATCGTAAACCGAATGCAGGCCTGGACCGTTTGGTGGACCGTCAAAGCGCGCTTCAAACATTTCGTTGAATGATGCAACAGAGGGCAAGCGAGGCTGAGCACTATCGTAGCCCTGAAGATTTTGCAGATATTTTGACCCTACAGCCTGAAAATAATCATCCGAGCGCAGTGAATTATTTACGATCAAATTGTCTGTTCCGCCAAGTGCAAGCCATTCCCGAGTAATGGTGGCGCCATCCACTGGGAAGGCCACAAGAAACAGTGAATCGGGATTGCCTTGAAGTGCCTTTGTCACTTCAGCACGATAACTCTGCTGACTTTCATTATAGGCAACCATTGTCGAGATTGAGCCGCCAAGTTTCGCGATGTCTTGTTCAAACCGTTTGGCAAGTCCGACCCCAAAGTCAGTATTCACATATATAACAGCTGTATTTTTAAAGCCACTTTTTGTAGTCAGATAAGCGCCCATGGCGGATTGGCTGCGGTTGGTCGCATATGTGCGAAACCAGAAACCGTCCGTTTTTCCCTCTTCCGCGAGCGCAGTAAAGCTTTCGGAAGACGAACAGCACGATACCTGGGTGATTTTTGAGGGCACGGCGACTGAGGTCAGAATTGGTAGGCTCACACCAGATGAGACCGCTCCAATCAGCGCTTGCACACCTTCCAAATCGACAAGACTTTTTGCAGCATCTACACCGACCGTTGACTGGCCTTGTGTATCACGCAACACATATTCAACTTTACATCCCTTGACGCCACCGGCCTCATTGAATTGATCAACTGCGAATTGACCGGTGTTCGCGATCCTCTCTCCGACTTGTCCCATCGGACCGGATACTGGCAGCACCGCACCAAGTTTTATGGTGCAATCAGACGCCAACGCTCCGGTTCCTAGGCTCATTGCCGCGACACTTAGAGCCGCAAGGCTTAATTTCTTTAACATGTTTTCCTCCCGTTACTCCCCTTGAGCTTTGTCGCCTATCTTCTCGTCGGGGTACATTGTGGCATTTTGTTTGGCAGTTTCATCTGGCGACAAATCCTTTTTGTATTGATCGTTTAGTCGTTCAAGGATCGGGCATGACGCGATACTTGCAATTCCTCTCCTATTAATCCGCGCGGACGAAGAAGGAGCATCACGACCAATATTAATCCGATCAAGATTGCTTGCATTGCGCCTCCTTGCGCCTGAATTTCACTCGGCACTACGTTTGAGATTACATATCCACTCATTGTCCACACACCCCAAACAATCAAAGCGCCGAGCAGCGCACCACGGTTGTTTGCGCTGCCACCGACGATCAGCATCGTCCAGATTTGAAACGTGAGGATAGGTAGAAAATCCCAAGGGCTCACATAGCCGATAAAGGAGACATATAGCGCGCCCGACAGCCCCATAGCCATACAGCCAAGGACAAAGGCTTCCAAGCGAATGCGCGCAGGATCTTTGCCCAGAGATGACGATGCAATTTCGTCCTCTCGTATGGCTTTCAGCATACGCCCCCAAGGTGATTTGACAATGTTCTCTATTGCAATGAAGGTTATCAGCCCAAGCGATATCACAATGCACAAGAAAAGCGCGTTCTGCGCAAGCGGTCCTTCAGCGAGATCTTTTGTTGGATTTGGAATGCCAATGAGCCCAAGCGTGCCACCTGTCAGATATTCCCAGTTCAGGCAAACAAGCTGGATGGTAACAGCGATTCCGAATGTGGCAACCGCCAGATATTCATGTTTGAGTTTGTGCGTGACAATCCCAACTGCGAGGGCTGCGATGCCTGATACAACCATCGCCCCTATCAATCCAATGACAAACGGAAGCTCAAATCCTCCAAAGACAGCATCGCGGGATGGTCCAGTAAGGATCGCCATTGTATAGGCTCCGATGCCGATGAACCCGGCAACTCCAGCATTAAACAGTCCCGTAAACCCCCATTGAAGATTTAAACCGAGCACAGCGATCCCGAAGATCAAAGAAAGGATCAGGAAGAAGACGATATAGGATACAAGACCAATCATCTTTTTCGTTCTCCGAATATACCCTCTGGTCGGATAAAGAGAATGAGAAGGATCAACAGAAATGGAACTGCAGGCTTGTAAGTGGTCGGAATAATCATAACAGAAAGATTTTCTGAAAGCCCCACAATCAAACCTCCAAGAACGGCGCCATAAAGGCTTCCTGCGCCACCCAGAATGGCGGCCGCAAATAATGGCAGGATCAGGCTGAAGCCAAGTTCAGGGCGCAGTTGAATGGTCATCCCGTAAAGCACTCCTCCCATTGCCGCACCGGATGCACCAATAATCCAGACCCACAAAATAATGGCGTTTACGTTCACACCCGACACTTGTGCCAGACTTGGCGATTCCGCCACGCCGCGCATCGCGATTCCGGTCCTTGTGCGTGTCATGAATAAATGAAGAAAAATAACCGTGAAAATGGTGAGCCCAAAAAGGAAAACTTGATCGGGCATTACTCTTACGCCACCAGGTAGCAAAATGGCAAATTGCAATTCGTTACTATAATAAATTGGATCTGATCCCCAAATTAATGTCACCAGATGACGCAACACAAGCGCGACTCCAAAACTGGCGAATACCATTGTCATATGCCCTGCAGAACGGCTCAGGCGATCAAAGACGTAGAGATGAAGAAACATCGCAATCAAAGATGTTGTGATGCACGCGCAGGCCATTGCGAACAATAGGGGTAGCCCAAAAGAAAATGGGCCAATTGTCTGATCAAAAAATCCACCAAACGTTGAGAAAAATGACAGAAAGACGAGAGCAGCATATGCCCCCCAAGTCAGCAGTTCAGAATGAGAGAAGTTGGCGAATCGCAGCATTTTCATGGTGAAACTCAGGCCAATTGCGCCGAGTGAAACGATCGCACCGCTCAATATTCCATCGGCTAAATGTTGCAAAAACATCAGGCCTCCTCCTTTTCAAGAGGTGTATCCCGACGCATCCCGAGGAATATTTCTCCAATCTCTTTGTCGGCCAAAAGAGTATGCGCCGCCCCATCAATCCGGTTTTCGCCTTCGGCCAGAACATATCCGCGGTCCGAATTACGAAGCGCTGCTTTTGCATTCTGTTCCACAATTAGAACTGCAACGCCATCGCGCGAAAGATCACGTATCAATGCAAAAAGTTCAGCTGCCGCTTTTGGTGACAACCCAGCCGTGGGTTCGTCCAGCAGGATAAGATCAGGCTGTGTCAGCAAGGCACGCGCCACAGCCAATATCTGTCTTTGGCCGCCGGAAAGAACGCCCGCTTTCTCGCGCCTGCGCGACTTTAGGACAGGGTAAATCTCATAAAGTTCTTCAATTCGCCGTTCGGCTTTTCCACGATGAAGCGACGCGCCCCCCATAATCAGATTTTCATGGATGCTCAGGGTGGTAAAAACATTTCCCGTCTGCGGCACATACCCCACACCCTGTGTTGCGCGCTGATAGGCTGGGACATTGACTATGTTTTTCCCATTCAGTTCGATACTGCCTTGTGAAACGGAAACCAAACCTGCGACAGCTTTTATCAATGTTGATTTGCCTGCGCCGTTTGGACCGATAATTGTGACAATCTCTCCTCTGTCCACATAAACGGAAACGCCATGGAGAATTGGTAGATCTCGGATGTAGCCAGCAACCAAATCTTTTACTTGGAGGATATATCCCGCAGCACTGCTCATTAAGGAAGATCCCCCAGATAGGCATCCAAAACTTTAGGATCTTTGCGCGCACCGGACGCAGTGCCAGAATACAAAAGTTTACCTTGCGCCATGACCATGATGGGCTCACAGATGGACATCACAAGTTCCATGTTGTGTTCAATGACAAGAAATGTATGCCCGCGTGCGTTGAGCTCTTGAATTTTTTCCACCAAAGTCACCATCAGGGATGGGTTGACCCCTGCGGCCGGTTCGTCAAGGAGAATGATTTTGGGGTCAGCCATAAGAACTCTGGCAAGTTCGAGAAGTTTCAACTGGCCTCCAGAAAGAGATCCGGCTTGATCTCCTTTCACGCGCGTCAACCCGCAGAACTCTATGATGTCTTCTGCCTGTTCTTTTGCCTGTCGCTCTTCCTGTGCAACTTTGCCGGGTCGAAACCAATTGTTCCAAAATTTTTCACCAATCTGTCCTAATGGTACCATCATCACGTTTTCGAGAACCGACATTTCGGGAAAGGGGCGAGGTATCTGAAAAGTACGCGATAAACCTGATGCGCATACCTTATGTGGGACAAGACCATGAATGGGGTGGCCATCCAAGTGAACGGATCCTTCGTCTGGTCGTAGCAGGCCGGCCAGTGTGTCAAACAATGTCGTTTTGCCGGCTCCGTTTGGCCCGATTAAACCTGCAATGACGCCTGAATTCAGATCAAATGACATCCTATCCACAGCGGTGAATTGACCAAAACGTTTGGTCACCCCTTGGATGGATAATAACGGGGCAGCGCTCATTGTGAATTTTCCACAAGTGGTGTGGCTTGGAATTGGCTTTCGTCTCCCTTGTTGAGGTTATATTTCATAATCCTTCCATGAGGTCCCGTGATGTCGCGCTCCAGCTCGTAAACAGGTCCATTCGGCCCTTTTCTCTGGCTTAGAATGGCGTCAAGGCTTCCATGATCAGCATCTGAAAGTTTCAAATCAAATGCCTTTAAAGTCTGGTTCATCCTGTCAGCATATCTGGCCCCGACAATCACGGCGCCCACATCAGAGCTTTCGAGTGTGGCAGATAATGCAATAGAAGCGATGTCGAATTCATGATTATCAGCAATTTTACGAAGACAAAACAGGAGTTCCTGAAACAAGGACCACCCACCAAATTCATCAATTATTAGGCGGTATTTTACTAACGAGCGATTGGTGAAGTGATAGCCCGGATCGGATCGCCCCAACCAGTCATCAGTCAGGAAGCCGCCTGCCAGCACCCCGTAACAGAGCAGTGTTATTTTGTTTTTCTTCGCAATGTCTGCAAAATCCCCCGAAGCGCGCCGATCCAGCAACGAAAATTGAACCTGCGCCGAAGCGATATCCACCTCGCGATTAAGCTCTTCCAGACGCGTGCCGTCAAAATTAGTGACACCTATAAGAGCAATTTTACCTTTTTCGCGAAGTCGCTCGAGATGATGCAGCGTCTCTATATAATTGGGCACTCGATAATCCCACCAGTGGAACTGAACCAGATCCAACTGCTCTTGGCCAAGGCGGCGAAGTGAACGGTCAACGATTGCTTGGACGTCACTGAACGTCATATGCGCAAGGTGATCTCTATCGGGCACAAATTTCGTGTGAATCCGTATATCGCGTAGAGCGTCTGCACCATGTTGACGGTAAAGTTCTACGCGAAAACGACCGATTAATTCTTCAACGCCGTTATAAATATCCGCACAATCAAATGCGGTCACACCCGCTTCGACAAACCTTACCATATCTTGAACGGCTCTATCCGCCTTGACCTCGCCGTGATCCCCTGAAAGCTGCCAACCACCCTTAATTATCCGCGAAATGCGATATGACTTATTCAGCGAAATCGTGGGCAGCATCGTCAAAAATTCTCTCCCAACCAATTTTGGTCATTTAATTTTCAGTCACAGTCCATTGCATTCTGGGGCATTTGCATCACCCACGGTCACATTAAGGTGTTGGAAGCTTAGCCTTGGTCTGTGTAATTGCAAATCATTTTTTAGAAAATATTTCAGTTTTGCAATTCACTTTCAAATCTGTCAGTATTTGGAGGATGTTGACTTGCTTAAAGTACGCCTCTTTGCAATTTGAAAGCGATAGGACCGTGTGATGCCCACAAATACGAACCATTCGGGTTATTTTCTATATCACTCTATCGGGATGTACCCCGGCAAAGAGGAGGATCTTTCTGCCGCGATGGCAGATTTTGCAGAAATCTGGGCGGCACCGAATGATAAACAATGGGGCTATGTCCTTCTAAAAAGACAAGATTTTATAGATTTTTGGCGCCGTATCATCAATGTGCCGAAGGGATCAGTCACCACTTGTGAAAGCGTAACCGAGGGGCTCTATAAACTGATGCGGTCTCTGCCTGAGGGAATGCTCAAGGGCAAACGTGTTTTGGTTTCTGCGGATTGCTTTCCTTCTTTGCATTTTCTTTTAACTGGCTTGGCCGGAAAAATGGGATTTACGCTTCATACGGTGCCTTTAAGTGAGGGGAAGCCTTGGGTCGAAGCAGACGATTTTTTAGCGGCTTGGGGTCGGGATGTTGCTTTGGCGCTTTTGACTTGGGTTACCTCAACTGCATCGGCGCGCATCGATCTGGAACCGCTTGTCGCACATGGCCGCGAGATGGGCAGTATGATTGGTGTCGACATAACTCAGGCGGCAGGCTTAATCCCATTTGACGCCACCAATCCAAAGGTTGATTTTGTCGTTTCCACCAGTTTGAAATGGATGTGCGGAACGCCAGGGGCAGGGATTTTGCATGTGGACAAAACGCTGGCCCTAGAACTGGAACCTGAAGGGCGGGGGTGGTTTTCCCAAAATAACCCCTTTTCGTGGGATCTTGATAAGTTTGAATATTCCCCTGATATTCGCCGTTTTGACAGTGGGACACCTGGTTCGGTTGCAGCACTGGCTTCTTTGCCGGCTCTGAAATGGCATTCAGAACAAAATCACTCTGACCTTGCGGCATGGAACCGCAAACTTGTGGATCGGATTATCAAACGGGCGGATGCGTTGAACCTTCCGCTTCATTCCCCGCGTGATGCCGAAAAAAGGGGCGGTTCCGTAATGTTGCGTTTTCCGGATAAACCCGAAGCATCCGCCGTTGTTGGCGCTCTGGGGGTTGAAGGATATTCAGTCGATTTTCGCGGACCCCTTATGCGATTATCACCTGGTAATGTGACGGAAGAGGCAACAATTGACACGGTTTTTGATATTGCAGAACAAACCATCAACCGCCGCCGCCGCAGATATGCGGGCAGGGGCGATCAAATGCGGGTTACAACACAGGGTGAGGAGATATCAATGACCCCCTCCGGTATTCTTGGAGCGCTCGGGGAGATGCTCCTTTCGGGCGAAGTAAAAGTCGTCGATTGTACAGCGACGCTGGGCCCCAATACACCTATCCTCAGGTTGCCAAAAGATTTCGCAAAAAATACCCCAAAAGTCGAAATTCACAAAATCAGTGAATATGATGCAGATGGACCGTTCTTTGCATGGAACTGGATGAAACTGGGGGAACATTCGGGAACCCATTTCGATGCGCCCCATCATTGGATTTCCGGCAAAGACTTTGAAGATGGCTACACAGACACAATGGACATGCAACGGATCATTGCACCGGTCAATGTGATTGATTGTTCTGCAGAATCGGCAAAAGATCCGGACTTTTTGCTGACACCGGAACATGTGAAGGCTTGGGAGGCGCAGCATGGGGAAATTAACCCTGGAGAATGGGTCGTTATGCGCACAGATTGGGACAAACGCTCACATGACGAGGAACTGTTTTTAAACGATGATCCAGATCCTTACGAAGATGGATCACATTCTCCGGGGCCAACGACGGAATGCATTGATTATTTGCTCTCCAAAGGTATCGTGGGATGGGGCAGCCAATGTATCGGGACCGATGCCGGCATGGCGGGTAAATTCAGCCCCCCTTATCCCGCTCATAATTATTTGCACCGTGACAACTGCTTTGGTCTGGCAAGCCTCGCAAATCTCGATCAATTGCCCCCCAAAGGCGCCATACTCATGGCGGCCCCACTTAAAATTGAACAAGGAACAGGATCCCCCATACGGGCATTGGCGTTAGTTCCACACGCTTAAACAAAAATTTTCTGGCTGGTGTCTAATTGGGGGGTATTTTACAGCTTTAAGGTATCACGGCTCTTGTTGTGAGCCGCGTCGCCCAGTCTTTGAGGTTTCAACCAACGACGAATAATAACTTTTCGTATGAGATGGGTATCAATATTTCTAAATCCATCAGTCTGAATGCGCACGATGGCGGGGCTTACAAATTAAAATTATGAGTTCAGGTCTTTCAACGCCCGCATCTTTTTTTAAAGAACTATTTTGGCGAAGGTTGGAGAAATTTTGAAAATTACAGCTTTTTTTGACAGGTCATGAACAGAGTGACGCGGTATATTTTAGGCTAACAATGTTATGTTTTTGGTTAATTTTGCACCTTGTTTGAAAATAACAACGCCAGACGAAATCTGTTGAAATTGGATTGAAAATAATCAAACTCCCACAAAACACATTTGGAAAGCGGATATGCCAAAGATTGTTCAGCTTGAGACATTTTCGAATGAATTTGTTTGCTTTGTAAAAGTGACCAGTGAGGATGGGTATTCGGGATGGGGACAAACCGCGCCATATAATGCCGATATTACCGCTCAGATATTTCACCGACAAATTGCTCCATGGGCACTTGGCCATGATTGCCAAGATATACCACAGCTGATCGACCGAATTCAGAGGCGTGAACATAAATTTCCCGGCAGTTATCGCGCCCGCGCGATCGGTGGTTTGGATACGGCCCTTTGGGACTTGGCAGGCAAACGTGCCAATAAACCTGTCGTTGAGCTGATCGGGGGCACAACGGGAACGCTGCGTGCATATGCAAGTTCAATGAAGCGCGATATCACGCCAAAAGACGAAGCTGAAAGATTGACGCGTTTGTGTGATCAATATGGGTTTGATGCCGTGAAATTTCGCATTGGCGCAGAATGCGGCAATGACATCGACGAATGGAACGGACGTACGGAAGACATCATAAAGGGCGTTTCAAGTGCCCTGAAGGGTCGTGCGGATCTTTTGGTGGATGCAAATTCCGGTTTCACTGTCCCGCGTGCGATTGAGATTGGAAAGATGCTGCAAGATTGGGGTATTACGCATTACGAAGAACCGGTGCCATATTGGGATTTAGAAGCAACTCAAATGGTCAAAAACGCCCTTGAAATTGATGTCACAGGCGGAGAACAAGACTGGGACTTAGCAATTTGGAAACGTATCATTGAATTGCGCGCTGTCGACGTGATCCAGCCAGATATCATGTATATGGGGGGCATCTGTCGGACATTACACGTTGCGGATATGGCTGCCTCAGCGGGTATACCCTGCACCCTGCATTCAGCGAACCTTTCCCTCGTTACGCTGTGTTCCATGCACGTAATGAAAGCGATCCCGAATGCGGGCAAATATCTTGAATTTTCAATTGAGGGAGACGATTATTATCCTTGGCAACGCGATCTATTTGTGGACGATCCCTTTCGTGTTCAGGATGGCCGGCTGACAATAGAGGACACGCCGGGCTGGGGCGTTGAAGTAAATCCAAATTGGCTGGCCAATTCTGTTCATAAGGTTTCTAATCTAAACGATTGGCAACCAAGTGCGTATGGTGCGCTCTATGACAATCCTAAACTGACCTGACAGATGACAGAGCAATATGATTTTATCATAGTCGGAGCGGGTTCCGCCGGCTGCGTTTTGGCGGACCGTCTTTCGGAAAATGGCAGATATTCAGTGCTGCTTCTCGAAGCGGGAGGGTCAGATCGACGCTTTTATGTGTCGTTACCTCTTGGATATGGCAAACTTTTTTACGATAAACGCCTAAACTGGTCGTATGAAACAGAAGTTGATCCGGGACTGAACCATAAGCCAGATTACTGGCCGCGCGGCAAAATTCTCGGCGGATCTAGTTCAATCAACGCCATGGTCTGGATACGTGGTCACCCGTCTGATTACGAAGATTGGGGGCGGATTGCCGGTGACAGCTGGGGCTGGGAAGCCGTGTGCAGGGCGTTTAGAGCGATTGAGGACAATGAAGAAGGTGGTGATACCTTTCGGGGATCTGGCGGTCCTTTGTTCATTTCCTCCAATAAGCGCGATTTGCATCCATTGGTCGACAGGTTTCTTGCTGCAGCGCAGACGGCTGGACATAATTTTAATTCCGACTTTAACGGCGCGAACCAAGAGGGTGTGGGCATCTATCAAATGACCATCAAAAATGGGCGCCGCAATTCAACAGCGCGTGCATTTTTGAAACGCGCGATTAAGCGAAAAAACCTGCGCGTGATAACCAGAGCCCATGTCACAAAAGTGGTTTTGGAAAATAAACGCGCTGTCGGCGTTGAATATACGCGTGATGGACTCAACAAAACAGTATTTTCAAAACGCGAAGTGGTTTTAGCCGGTGGCGCGATCAATACCCCTCAGCTGCTGATGCTGTCCGGCATAGGTCCGGCGGATCACCTCAAAAACTATGGAATTACAGTTGAATATGACAACGCAAATGTTGGCAAAAACCTGAACGATCATATCGGCATCAATTACACTTGGCAGGTCAGTGTTCCTACATATAACGATATTCTGCGGCCTTGGTGGGGGAAATTGTGGGTTGGACTGCAATATGCAGTGACGCGAGGCGGCCCTCTGGCAAAATCTATTAATCACGCGGGTGGGTTTTTTCGAACAACGGCTGATCATGCGCGACCAAATATGCAGCTCTACTTTCAAGCATTTTCAACAGTTATTCCCCGTGTGGGCGAGCGTCCATTATTGACACCTGATCCCTTTTCTGGAGTGTCGATTGGACTGTCAAACTGCAGACCGACCAGCCGCGGGAAAATTGAGCTGCGCAGCGCGGACCCCTTTGATGCGCCCAAAATAACCGCGAATGCATTATCGACGGAACAAGATGTTGCAGAAATGTTGGCTGCTGTGAAAGAATTAAGAAAGATCGCAAATCAGACGCCATTTAGAGACATAATCGTGAAGGAACTTCGCCCGGGGATTGAGGTGCAAACCGATGAGGCGATGATACATGACATGCGGGAAAGATCGGGAACAGTTTACCATCCAAGTTGCACATCACGCATGGGACAGGATCCCGATCAATCCGTCGTCGATCCGAACCTGCGTGTTTATGGCATCGATGGGCTCAGGGTATGTGATGCCTCCATATTTCCGACGTTAATCGCAGGAAATACAAATGCTGCGAGTATTCTGGTCGGCTGGATAGGTGCAGATAAAATTATGGAACATTAGAATTATTCCATTCCCGATCAACGCGATCGCTCAAACAAACTGTTCTCTTGGCAATATTGCAATGCAAGATAAAGAGGAACAGATCCCGAATTTGACCGTTTCGTGGAAATTGATTGCACCACCGCCTGCGCCAGAAAGGATGTAAGGCGATTTCAAGCAAAACGCATCGGCTCCGAATTTTCCAAAGGGAGATCTTGTTGTTTCGCAGCAGAATCGCATTTTGGCAAATTTTGATCATGTCTGCGGTTGTTCTCAGGTGGCGAACTGCGAATGACTTTGCCTGTAAAATCTTGTCTTTCGGACGATACTCAAAATTCGGTGCAACGGCTGCCTTTGTCGTCGGAGCATTAATCTGCAAAATGAGTTGTTCCTTTTTGGCAAAAGACCGTGCATGTAAAGGGTCAAGGTTAGAGTGGGTTCGCTGGACGTGGGACCAAATAAAGAACAAATGGATCAGAATATTATTGCCTGTGCACAAATAGTAGAAAAGGGTGATCCGGTACGTTTTCGCGCGATAATGGCGGTGCCAGCGCAGTTTCGTCCAAGTTTATTTGTGATTTTTGCGTTTAACTTGGAAACAGCGCGTGCACCTTGGATGTCACAAGAGACAATTATTGCGGAAATGCGGCTTCAGTGGTGGTATGATGCCTTGGAAGAGATCGCGACAGGTGGCGCTGTACGCAGACATGAGGTTGTAAGTCCTTTGGCAAAGCTCCTCACTCCTGACAGCGCCCGCGCGCTGCAGCGCCTGGTTACCGCTCGGCGATGGGATATTTACAAAGACCCTTTTGCCAGTCGATCTGAATTTGAAGCCTATTTGGAGGCAACATCCTCCTCACTGCTCCTTGTTGCCGCGCGGATGCTCGGAGCATGTGAAGAAGAAGTCGCGCATAATTTTGGCTATGCGTCAGGCCTTGCTCGGTTTTTTCTTGCTACACCCAAATTGTACCACGCGGGCCGTCACCCTATTTTCGACCGCTCAGAGAACGCGCTGCGCGCTCAGGCACAAGAGGGACTTGATCGCTTGTTCAAAGCTCGTAAGGCGCGCAAAAAGGTATCGAAAGAAGCGGGTTACGCTTTTTTCGGCGGATGGCAAAGCGGGGCAATTTTAAAGACCGCTGTCCGCTCTCCAGAAAAAATACTGACCGGAGGCCTTTTTCGCGTTGACGGTTCTCATAGCTTAGCTCTTATGCTGCGCCGGCTTACAGGGCTTTGGTAAGGTTGGGATCTGCGACATCATAACTTTGCAACAGCATCAATTCATCCTTTGATAAACCGTAAGGATCGACATCCATGCGCTTGCGCAAGGCCAAAAGCTGCCAGATAAATTTTACGTGTTGTGCATCGGTCATAAACTGCATTACGGCGCACTATGGCAAAGGTTTACCTGCGGGATGACCGAAAAAATATGTCTAGTGATTGGTGGGTTCAAGGATGCAAAATTTAGGAATGAACCGGTTTGGATATTTTTTGTCTGTAAAGCCAAAGCAAGGCAATCGCGGCGAGTAAAAGCCAAGGCAGCATCGCGATATTTACAGAAGACCAACCTTTGACAACCGATGATCCGGAACAATTCATCAACCAGCCAGAACCAAATGAAGCCGCTGTTACGCTGCCAAAAACCAAAAAATCATTCAAACCTTGGACTTTTGCCCGCTCCGATGGTGCATAAGAATTTGCCAGTAAGGTTGTGGCGCCGATAAAGCCGAAGTTCCAGCCAAGGCCCAAAAGAATGAGTGCTGCAAAAAAGTTGCCAAGGTCAACTCCGCTCAATCCGGCAAAGGCAGATATCGTCAAAAGCACCAAACCGATTCCTATAATTCGCTCGGCTCCATATTTTGCGATCAAATGCCCCGTGAAAAAAGAGGGTAAAAACATCGCCAATACATGTGCTGAAACCACATCGGCGGCCCTGTTTTCATCAAATCCACATCCGACAACGGCCAATGGTGTGGAGGTCATCATCAGGTTCATCAACGCGTAACTTACCATGGCACAAAACATTGAGATTAGAATTTTTGGGTCCTGCAACAGCTGCCACCGGGTCCGAGATATGCCCTCTTCTTGATATTCGGTATCTGGAACGGGGGTTGCAAGAAACAGAAAGACGACGGATCCAAAGACATTTAGTGCTATGACCGCAAGATAGGTTGCCAGATACGGAACGACAAAAGCATGGGCCGACACTTTAACAAGTTGTGGCCCGATTACGGCTGCCAAAAGGCCACCGGCAAGAACGTAAGAGATGACCTTTGGACGTAATGCGTCAGAGGCGGTGTCAAGCGCCGCAAATCTGTAAAATCCCTGAGCAGACATATAAACGCCTGTAAACAGGCTGCCAAAAAGAAAAAGCGGGAATGATTGGTAATAAAGTCCCAAAGCGCCAATCGTCGCTCCGATTGCCCCTCCAAAAGCCCCAAGCAAAAATCCGGCTTTTCGACCGTATTTTTGCATGACTTGTGACAAAACAGGAGCCGTGAGCATTGAGCCCAAAACAATCATGGAAATAGGCAATGTTGCATAACAAATATTCTCAGCCAAAGACTGACCTGCGAGCCCGCCGAGAATAAAAATCATCGGCATTTGCGATCCCATGGTCGCTTGAGCAACTATAAAGATGATGGCGTTGCGCTTTGCATCGCTGTCTGACTGGATGAATTTCATAAACCCGCGTTAGACCCAAAGCCGACAAAAGACAACTCCTTGTTTTGGCGGGGACGGGACGTCTGTGCTGTGGCGTGAAGGGTCGCAAATTTGACAGTGAGTATTCCGCCTTGCACAGAAGCCGCGATTGGGTCAGGTTTTGTTCATGATGGATCAAAGGCCGATGACGTGAGCGCATATAATGAAACCGGAAAGTTCACGCTCTGTGGGGAGCGGTTGATTGTCTCTGATACCTGTGTCGCAGAGGGAGTGAAGTGGCTTGGAGAGACAGACGTTAAATTCGCGCACGCTGCACAGGTCTCGGGACCATTGCCTTTGCGGTTGCGAGAAGACGGATTTTCCCAATTACTTGGCGCTATCGTCAGTCAGCAGCTCAGTGTGGCCTCAGCGGATGCAATTTGGCGACGCCTTGAAGAGGCGGAACTGATTACGCCTTTGACAATTCAAAATGCCAGCGATGACGATTTGCGCGCCTGTGGTTTAAGCCGACAAAAGATACGCTATGCGCGGTCACTGTGTGATGCGGATGTCGATTACGTTGCGCTCAGGCAGGCAAGCACGCAGGATGTTGTCAAAACACTTGTAGAAATTTCGGGCATTGGTATTTGGACTGCGGAAATATATGTCATGTTCAGTCTTGGTCGGGCAGATGTTTTTGCACCAGGGGACCTTGCCCTGCAAGAGGCTGTTCGGATCCTCTTTGAACTGGACACTCGTCCGAGTGAAAAGCAATTACGAAAAATGGCTGAAAACTGGTCACCATGGCGTGCTGTTGCCGCGCGTCTTCTGTGGGCCTATTACAAACATACAAAATCTCGAGAGGGGATAAGATAAGATGACACGCGTATTAACTGCAGGACGCAAAGACGCACTTTCAGGGTCCGTCAAATCCGTTGTTGTGTTTTTACACGGATATGGAGCCAATGGTGCGGACCTCTTGGGATTGGCAGATGTATTGGCAGAGCACCTGCCAGATACGCTGTTTGTTGCACCTGATGCCCCAGAAACATGCCCCGGCGCGCCGTTCGGCTTTCAATGGTTTCCCATTCCATGGCTGGACGGATCAAGCGAAGAAGAAGCGCAACGGGGTATGGATGCCGCCGTTGACGATTTGAACGCCTTTCTCGATGCCCTGATGGTGGATGAAGATATTCTTCCAGAACAACTGGCGCTATTTGGGTTTTCCCAGGGCACGATGATGAGCCTGCATGTTGCCCCTCGCAGAGAGGATCAAATCGCAGGCATTGTGGCTTTTTCTGGCCGTTTAATTGATCCGGAAACTTTAATCGAAGATGTTAAATCGAAGCCGCCGGTATTATTGGTCCACGGTGATCAGGATGAAGTTGTGCCCCCAAGCTCGCTGTCAGAAGCGGCAGTGGGACTTGAAAAAGCCGGTTTCAAAGAAGTCTTTGCTCATGTGATGAAGGGTACAGGTCATGGAATTGCTCCTGATGGCCTTTCAGTGGCTCTCGCGTTTATGCGTGACAAACTTAATTTCTAGCTGCCGCGATGCGAGGTGACGCATAGGTGTCGCAAAAACATCCGAATGGGCAACTCTCCAACCAAATCATGGAGCTTGAATCGAAACTGCCACGATATATAGTAAATACAAAAGACGGATTCGGATCACGGGACGGATCAGAAAAGAACGAGGGTAGCAGTGCAGATGAACGAAGTGTTTCGAACGGAATTTGTCAGGGAACCGTCGGCACTTAGACATAATCCGGCGTTGGTCTTAAACGCAGATTACAGACCTTTATCGTATTACCCGCTTTCGCTGTGGTGTTGGCAAGATGCTGTAAAAGCCGCCTTTATGGATCGAGTGGATATCGTGGCCGAGTACGACGAATATGTGCATAGCCCGTCAACGCGAATACGAATACCTTCGGTGGTGGTGCTTAAAGATTACGTAAAACCTCAAAAGCGCGTGGCCTTCACGCGCTTTAATTTATTCTTGAGAGACGGTTTTCTGTGCCAGTATTGCGGATCTAAAGGGGATTTGACCTTCGATCACGTCGTGCCACGCGCCAGTGGCGGGGTAACGAGTTGGGAAAATGTTGTTGCCGCCTGTAGCCGCTGCAATCTTAAAAAAGGGGCAAAAAGCTTACGGAGAGCCGGAATGAGCCTGCGGCGTGCGCCGCGCCAGCCCTCATCTGAAGAACTGCGTAATTCAGGACGGCAGTTCCCGCCGAATTATTTGCATGACAGCTGGATGGACTTTCTCTATTGGGATAGTGAGCTGGAAAGCTAAAGTCCAAAAATACTGAACACTTCCAGTAAAATTCACCCACTTTTTTTGAATGTTACGCTCAGTCATTTCGGAGTATAGCCTTGACTTGCGTTGAGGTTGTGTAGAACCATCAGGGTAGGTGAAAGAAATTAGACTTTTACGTCAAAGAGATGTTTTCCAATTTGCGTGAAAGGGCGGATGTTGAGGCAAGCGTTCTTTCAGGCGGAGAACAACAAATGTTAACCATGTGCCGCACCCTTATGGGGGACCCCGAGTTGATCATGATTGATGAACCTACAGAGGGACTCTCCCCGCAGATGGTGCAACGGGTCGCCAGCCTTTTAAAGGAAATCGCAAAACGGGGTATTGCCACGCTTTTAGTCGAACAAAAACTGGCGATTGCGATGGATATTGCCCATCGGGTCTATGTGATGGGCCATGGGCAGGTGGTGTTTGAAGGAACACCAGATGAACTTCGCGCGCGCGATGATGTCCGAAAAGAATGGCTCGAAGTATAAGCCTTATGCGCGTTTACTAAGAATGTCCTCAATTTCCCAAAGGGATTCTTTCCCGAAAAACATCTCTTCTCCCATAAAAAGGGTCGGTGCGCCAAAGACGCCACGGGATACAGCTTCGTTTGTGGCGTCAATCAAACCAGATTTCACCTCGCCAAGCTGCGTGGCGCTTATGATTTCTGTCGCAGGCAAGCCTGCGGCCTCAAAAACGTTTGCAATTACCTCAGGATCATCCATTTTTTTCTGATCCTCCCAAATCGCGCTGAAGACTGTGTCGCGATAAAGTGCGTCGAACGCTTTGTCTTGGGCGTAAATAGCTCCCCGCATGACGCCAATGGTCATGACTGGAAAATGTGGATTGCGTTGATAGGGAAGCTGATGACGCTTTACAAACCGTGCGGTTTCATGCGCATCATATTCCAGTTTCCCTTTCACATCTTTAAAGGTTTCCATCGGGCTTTGATTATTAGTAAGCTTGAACACGCCGCCCAGCAGTAAAGGCTTCCAAACGACCCGCATACCGTGGTTTTCCGCGATGCCCGGAAGCAGTTTATGCACGAAATATGACTTTGGACTTCCAAAATCATAATAGAATTCAATGTCTTGCATTACCAAGTTTCTCCATAAGGTCGTAGGTCCAGTTCATGAGTCCAACCGTCGCGCTTTTGATGATAAAGCATCCAATAGGCCTCTGCTACCGAACGGGGATCCATCAATGTATCGGGGGATAAAGTCTCAGGATCTTTGCCCGCCGCCTTGATGCGTTCCCGCACAAAGGCTGTGTCAACGCCCGCATCAATGATCAAATGGGCGACATGGATATTTTTTGGGCCGAGTTCACGCGCCATGCTTTGGGCCAACATACGAAGCCCCGCTTTGCCGGCTGAAAATGCGCTATATCCGGCTTTTCCCCGCATGCTTGCCGATGCACCGGTGAAAAAGATTTTTCCTTTGCCGCGAGGCACCATATACCGTGCGGCTTCGCGACCGCTAAAAAACCCTGCAAAACAGGCCATTTCCCAGACCTTGCGAAAGACACGCGCTGTGGTGTCCAAGATCGGGAAATAGACGTTACCGCCAACGTTAAAGATCACAAGATCAATCGCTCCGATCTCCGTTTCGATATTTTGAAAAATGCGGGCGGTATCCTCTTCATCGCGGGCATCCATTGTGAATCCGTAGGCTTTTGCGCCTTTTTCGGTTAATTCTGCAACCAAAGGTGCCAATCTCTCGCCGTTGCGCCGTCCCATGCAGACGGTAAACCCACCCTCTGCAAATCTTCCTGCAATTGCTGCGCCTATGTAATCCCCAGCGCCGACAATCAAAACAATAGGAGAGGTCATAGCTGATCTGCCTTGATAAATGCCGGACGTGTCGAAAGCCGCTCCACATAGGGCAGAAGGTTCGGGGTGGCTGTCATATCAATGCCAAAGCGATGCGACATGATCACCGCATGTCCTGTCATAAAATCTGCAGCTGTGATGTCTGAGCCAACAAGAAAGTTCCTATCGCCCAGTTGCGTATTCACAGCTGTCAACATTTGACCAAGCAATTTAACGGAGCGTTTCACATTGATTTCAGTGCGCCGTTCTGGCGGCAGTAAAATGGTTTCGACGACATAGGTATTCATTGGTGGCATAATCATTCCTTCAGCATAATGGAACCATTGAAGATACGCGGCAAATTCCGCGGTCTGCATCTCTGGAACAAAGCGGCCTGAGCCGTATTTTGCTAGAATGTACTGAACGATTGCGCCGCTTTCAAAAAGCGTGATCTCTCCGTCTTCCAAAGCGGGAACGCGACCCATGGGATGTTTTGCCAGATAGGGTGCTTCTCGCAGTTCCCGAGCACCCAAAGTGAATTTTTGGACCTGATAGGGGAGCTCCAATTCCTCCAATAACCATGCCACTCTGACTGCGCGGCTGTTTGGCGCAAAATATAGCTTCATATCTTACCTCCCTGCGGGCATTAATTATCTTGATCTTATTTGGCACCCCATGCGCAACAAGCGTAGCGTTCCATTTTAAACTCTGTCAACATGCGCCTAAGGTGTTCTTGGAACATTTGGAAATGACGTTGGGGAGATTGGATATGTCATCTCAGGACTTTTTGAATATAGAGCAACTGGATGATGGGGTGTTACATCTTGAGTTGAAAAAAGCGCCAGTGAACGCGTTGACGGCAACGTCTTTGCGCGGTCTTGGAAATTTATTTCAAGAATTAGGTTCAGATTCGAATGTTGCGGTTGTTCTGCTTTCAAGCGGTTTGAAAGTATTTTCTGCGGGGCTCAATCTGAAAGAAGCACAAAACTTCGACATAAAGGAACAATCTGACATTGTTGATGCGTTTCACCAATGTTTTCTTGAGCTATATGGCTTTCCAAAACCGCTGATTTGCGCTGTAGAAGGGGCCGCGATTGCGGGCGGTTTGTTCCCCGTCTTGTGTTCAGATTATCGTATCGCAGGCGCCAAGGCTGCGTTTGGTCTTGCGGAGGTGCGTGTGGGTGTTGGTTTTCCTGTGGGATTGGTCGAAATTGTGCGTGCCGAAGTTCGCCAAAATACAATGCGGCGCATGATGCAGAATGGAAAACCCATAGATGTTGAGGCAGCAAAAGAGGCAGGCATCATTGATGAGCAGGTTCCTCACGGTGAGGCTTTGGAACAGGCAATGAAAATCGCTTTGGACTATGCGCGGTTACCTCCCATAGCCTATAAAACAGTCAAACACCAAGTTCGAATGCCTGTCATGAACGCCCTTGCACGGGAAGTGGAAAAAGCGTCACTGCGCACCGCTCCGCAAGCTTGGTTTACAGAAGAAACAACGAAAGCCATGGCGAAAATGATTGGATAGATCAGGGCACATGGAGAGGTTGAAACATGGCGTTGTCACGGCAGTAACGCATAAAACCCAAGTATAGATTTTCTTTAGGGGAACTTTCATGCAACCAACATCACATCACGTCGGTTTTGATCAAGCTCGATTGCTACGTTTAAACCAATGGATGAAGCGCTATGTTGAGGTTGGTAAATTTGCGGGTAGCTCCGTTTTGATTTACCGTAATGGACGAGAAGTGTTTTTTAACGCTGCGGGGATGCGCAATTGTGAAAGCGGGCAGGGGTTTGAACGCGACACAGTTGTGCGGCTATATTCCATGACAAAACCTGTGACTTCTGTGGCTCTAATGCAATTGGTGGAAAAGGGCTTGTGTCATCTGGATGCACTGGTGTCGGATTTCATTCCCGCCTTTTCCGATATGCAGGCATTGGTCCCAGGGGCGACGTCTTTGGATCAAACTGTTTCCTGTGCCCCACCGACATTGCATCAACTTCTCACCCATACGAGCGGATTGAGCTACGGTTTTAATCCCGGGTTACTGTCGACAGCCATGAAAGAGAGAAAGCTTGATTTTCATCCCTCGGAAAGTTCGCTTGAAGAGATCTGCGTCAGGCTTGCGGAGTTGCCCCTGTGTTTTCAACCCGGCGCGGGGTGGGAATATTCCGTTTCTATTGATGTGATCGGGCGCGTTATTGAGGTGATCAGCGGACAGTCTTTGGATCAGTATTTTCAGACAGAGATTTTTGAACCTTTGGGGATAAGTGACATCGGTTTTAACTTTACTGACTCAATGAAGGGGCGAATTGCTTCGCTCTATTCTTCTCTTTCAGGGGATCCAATGGACCTGAATGCTGCGCAGAAAGAAAAAAATGCTGCGCAGCATGATCGCCCTCAACTCCGTCTTGTGGACGAAGAAAATGGTTCTCCATTCTGGAAAACGCGACTTTTTTCTGGGGGTGGGGGCCTTGTTGGAACGCTTGACGCCTACATGCGCTTTGCTGAGGCGTTGCGCACCGGCAAAACTTCAAACGGCGCATGGCTACTGTCCCCTCAGACATTGGCCTTCATGAAGCGCAACCATCTGCGGGGAGACATTGCATCCCTAGGTCCCAAGAGCTTTGCCGAACAGCCGATGGAGGGCGTTGGATTTGGTTTGGGGGGTGCGGTGATCTTGGATCCTGCGCGCGCGCGCACTCCGGGCCATGTCGGTGATTTCAGCTGGGGTGGAATGGCGTCTACTTTTTTCTGGATCGATCATTCCTTTGATATGAGCGTCGTCTTCTTGACCCAATTGACACCATCTTCGTCATATCCGGCACGTGCTGAATTAAAGGCAATTGTGAACGGAGCAATGAACGCATGACACAGGGACGCGATATCCTTTGGTCTCCCTCAGTGGAACGATACCAAGCATCCACTATGGCAGCGTTCGAACGCTATCTCAGCAAAAAACACGAACTTACATTTTCAGATTATAACGACATGTGGCGGTGGAGCATTTCTGATCTGAACAGCTTTTGGGGGGCAATTGCGGATTTTTTCGAGTTGCGGTTTTTTGAACAACCTCAAAAAATATTGAATAAAAGGGCTATGCCTGGCGCAGAATGGTTTGTGGGGGCAAAGGTCAACTATGCAGATCAGATTTTGTCAAAGACAGACCGATTGGCGGAACAGGTGGCCTTTGTTTCAAATTCGGAAACATTTTGTCGAAAAGAGTTAACTTGGAATAATCTAAAGCGGTCAGTGGCCTCCGTTGCGGAGAATTTCAAAAAAATGGGTGTAACCAAAGGCGACCGCGTTGTGGCAATCCTGCCAAACACTGAGGTCGCGTTAATTGGCCTTTTGGCGACGGCCAGTCTTGGTGCGGTTTGGTCTCTTTGCGCTCCTGATATGGGACATGTTGCCATTTTGGATAGGTTCAAACAAATCAAGCCAAAACTGATGATTGCGCAAAACGGTTATATCCATGCAGGCAAAACGATTGATCGCTCAGATTTACTGCGCACAATAAAAAATGGTTTGGAAAGCCTTGACGCGCTTATCACTATACCGGTCATTGAACACGGATATGTAGGGACTTACACTTGGTCGGATCTATTGAACGCCAACGCTGATTTTGATCCTGTACCTGTTCCCTTTGATCACCCGTTATGGGTTGTCTACTCCTCCGGAACCACTGGTAATCCAAAGCCTATAGTGCATGGGCATGGTGGCATTCTGCTAGAATCAATGAAACAATCTTTGCACCATGATCTTACGGAAAAAGATCGCTTTTGCTGGCTCACCTCTTCCGGTTGGATCATGTGGAATGCACAGTGGACGGCCTTGGGGCAGGGTGCCCGCGTGGTTGCCTTTGATGGCGCGCCAAACTATCCCGATATGGGACGGGTCTGGGAGGTTATAGCTGAAGAAGGCGTGACGTATTTCGGCGCTGGAGCTGCTTTTTTTGAAGGGTGCATCAAGGCAAATGTAGTGCCACAAGAGAATTTTGATCTGAGGGCATTAAGGTCGATGGGATCGACCGGTTCTCCGCTGTCAGGGGATGCCTACGACTGGATTTATCAGAAAGTCAAAAGCGACCTTTGGTTTGCACCGATTTCCGGTGGCACGGATTTAAGCGGTGCATTTGTTTTAGGTCATCCGGGAATGCCGGTGCGAAAAGGGGAAATGCAATGCCGTGCGCTTGGAAATGCGGTGCGTGCCTTTGACGAAGATGGACGTGATCTTATCGGGCAGGTCGGTGAACTTGTCTGTACAGAGCCCCTTCCTTCGATGCCGCTTTATTTCTGGGGAGATAAGGACGGCTCACGCCTTTATGAGAGCTATTTTGACACCTACCCCGGGGTATGGCGACATGGTGACTGGATTGAAATAACGCAGGACGGCGGGTCTGTCATTTACGGACGTTCAGATGCGACCATAAACCGTAAGGGTCTTAGGATGGGATCATCTGAAATATATCAAGCCGTGGAAGGTTTATCAGAAATCCGCGATAGTCTCGTCGTTGATCTTGAGTTTTTGGGCAGAGACAGCTTCATGCCGCTTTTTGTTGTTCTGATGCCTGACTGTGTTTTGGATGAAGCTCTGCGCAAGCGGATCAATGAGGCGATTAAATCACAGGTATCACCGCGTTTTTTGCCCGATGAGATCGTGGAAATTCAAGAAGTCCCCCGAACGCTTTCGGGTAAAAAGCTTGAAGTTCCTGTGAAAAAATTGTTGCTCGGGAGTGCAGCAGAAAAAGTTGTGAACCGTGATTCCATGTCAAACCCAAATAGCTTTGATTTTTTTATAGATTATGCCCGGCATAAAACAAAGAAAGACCACATATGAACGATGTCAGCAAAGAGCTTCTTTCCCTTCTGGATTTGGAACCTCTTGAATTGAACTTGTTTCGCGGAATTGGTACAGGTGGCGAAACAAGCACGCGCATTTTCGGAGGGCATGTAATCGCACAAGCCCTCGCAGCGGCGTATCGCACTGTAGAGGAACGGATGTGCCATTCCCTGCATGCCTATTTTGTCCGCCCGGGCGACCCGTCTATGCCTGTGGTCTATCAGGTGGACCGCACCCGCGACGGGGGCAGTTTCACAACCCGTAGAATTGTAGCGGTCCAAAACGGCAAACAAATTCTCACAATGTCTGCATCGTTTCACATCCAAGAGGAAGGATGGCATCATCAACATGAAATGCCCAGCGTTGCAGGTCCAGAGGGGCTTTTGGAACGTGCTGAATTGCGCGCCGGAGTTGCCGATCAGCTGAGTGAAAAACACCGAGATGATTTTCTAAGACAACGCCCTATTGAGGCGCGTGAAATTGCACCGCGTGATTTTTTCAATCCCGCTCCGGAAGATGACGTCAATCATATGTGGTTTCGTATGCCAGCTGCGAAAGGGACCGATATTGCCATGCAGCATTGCTTGCTGGCCTATGCATCAGATTTGAATTTGCTCGGATCGTCTCTTAGGCCGCACGGGTTGAGTTGGTTCAAAAAAGGCGTGATGAGTGCAAGCCTTGATCACGCCATGTGGTTTCATGCCCCAGTCCGATTTGAAAACTGGCATCTTTATACGATGGACAGCCCGTTTTCCGGTGGAGCACGCGGATTTAATCGGGGTTCGGTTTACACTCAGAAAGGCGCGTTGGTCGCAAGCGTTGCGCAAGAAGGTTTAATCCGAAAATACGCGCCTAGAAGTTGATGTTGGCGGTCCAAGACGAAAGAGCCAGCGATGACGTCTGAAAATAAACAGACGTCAGTGAGTTTCATGGCAACACTCGTTTTGCTGGCGGCGCTGCCTTTGCTTTCGCTTAATATGTTCCTGCCCTCATTGGGAGTGATGGCAGAGGAATTTAAGGTCGGGTATGACGCCATGGCCCTGACAATCTCAACGTATCTTTTGTTTACAGCGGTTATTCAACTGATTGCAGGCCCTTTTGCGGATCGATATGGAAGACGTCCCGTTGTTGTTTTTGGGCTTATGATTTTTTGTATTTCGTCGTTGGGCTGCGCGTTAGCCCAAAGTTATGAAGCATTCTTTTTCTGGCGCGCAGTTCAGGGGGCTGTGGCCATAGCGGGTGTATTGTCTCGCGCAATTGTGGGGGATGTTTTTTCGCCGCAGCGCTCTGCAAGTGTGCTCGGCTATATTGCCATGGGCATGAGCATTGCACCCATACTTGGTCCCATGATGGGCGGAATTATGGGGGAGACTCTTGGATGGCGGGCGAGCTTTTATGTCTATGCGTTCTGCGCCTTCGCACTTATTTTGCAAGTTTTCTTTCGCCTGCCTGAAACTGCCGCGGGTCGGCATAAA
>Ga0255776_10000985_pt1 | contig 32778 bp, 30 predicted proteins | sample 071ome_19_FD_179974 | JGI IMG/M metagenome (GOLD analysis project Ga0255776, IMG submission 179974) | Coastal salt marsh microbial communities from the Groves Creek Marsh, Skidaway Island, Georgia - 071413AT metaG (version 2) | ecosystem: Environmental > Aquatic > Marine > Intertidal zone >... | reverse complement strand
TCGATGATCGCCCGGCGGCCCTCCGGTGTTGCGGAACCGGCGGAAAGTCCCGGCAATTCAGGTGCGGTAGCGGGGCGTTCGGCACCGGACGGACGTGCTGCAGGTGGGCGCCCGAGCATGGGCCGGGCGGCCTCCAGAACGTCGTCCGCGTCGCGCACCAGCGTCGCGCCGTCGCGGATCAGGCGGTTTGCGCCATAAGAGCGCGGGTCGAGGGGCGAGCCCGGTATGGCCAGCACATCGCGCCCCTGTTCCGCTGCCAGACGGGCGGTGATCAGCGAGCCCGAACGCTGGGCCGCCTCCACGACGACGACGGCCAGCGACAGGCCCGAGACGATCCGGTTGCGGCGCGGAAAGTGCCGTCCCGTCGGCTGGGTGCCCGGCGGCATCTCGCTGACCAGCGCGCCGTGTTCGCGGATCTGCTCGTAAAGCGCGGCGTTTTCTGGCGGGTAGATAACGTCGATGCCCCCTGCGAGCGCGGCGACCGTTATGCCGTCCGCCGCCAGTGCGCCCTGATGGGCGGCGGTGTCGATGCCCCGTGCGAAGCCGGAGACGATGGCGAACGCGCCCGGCTCAGCCAGATCGCGGGCGATGGTTTCAGCGATGCGGCGGCCGTTGGCCGAGGCGTTGCGCGCGCCGACGATACCGATCCCGGGCTGCGACAGATGCGCCGGATTGCCGAGCACGGAAATCACCGGCGGCGGATCGTCGATCCGCGACAGGGCGTCCGGGTAGTCCGGCTCGCCCAGCGTGATGACGCGTGCGCCGATCTGCGCCAGCCGATCGAGTTCGTCTTCGGCGTTTTCCGCCGACGCGATGTTGAGCTTCTTCCGGCCGGCGAGCTCGGGCAGGCCGGCGATGGCTTCTGTCGCAGTGCCGAAGTGATCCATGATCTCGCGCCAGGACACCGGACCGATGGTGTCGGTCCGGATCAGACGCAGGCGGTCGCGCCGTTCGGTTTCGCTGATGGTTGGGCTGGTCACGCGTGCGAGGATGAACCGCTCCGCGCTGGCCGGTCAACTTTCGGTGCCGGTCCGCTTCAGCTTGATACGCGATTCCTCGCCGCGCAGCAGGCGGCGGATGTTCGCGGCGTGGCGAATCCAGACGAGGATCGCAAGGAAGATCGCCGCGCCCGCCACCTGCGGGCCGCCAAGGTACCAGCCGAAGACCGGCGCGGCGGCGATGGAGACCAGAGCGGCCAGCGAGGAGTACCGGAACACCAGCGCTATCGTGAGCCAGGAGAGAAGGCAGGCGACACCAACGGCCCATGACAGTCCCAGCAGGACGCCGAGCGTGGTGGCCACGCCCTTGCCGCCTTTGAACTTCAGCCAGACAGGGAACAGGTGGCCAATCACGGCCGCCAGCGCGGCGAAGAAGGTGACGTCCGGGCCGAAATACTGCCAGGACAGGAACACGGCGACGAAGCCCTTGGCCATGTCGAGCAGCAGGGTGGCGGCGGCGAGCTTCTTGTTGCCGGTGCGCAGCACATTGGTCGCGCCGATGTTGCCCGAGCCGATCTTGCGTATGTCGCCCAGGCCGCTTGCCTTTGCGAGCAGCAGGCCGAAGGGGATCGAGCCCAGGAGGTAGGCCGCGAGAATGACCGGCGCGAAGACCTGCCAGTCATAGACGACGTTCTTCCAGTCCGGGATGGAAAACGTGGACTGGAAGACGCTCCAGTAGAATAGGAGAGGGCCTGCGCCGTCTTCCATGACTAGCCGGTGGAGTCGGCGTTGAAGATTGTGCGCCCGTCCACGACCGTGCGCCGCACCGTGCCCTGAATGAGGCGGCCGTCGAAGGGGGAGTTCTTGGACTTAGAGACGAACTTGTCGGGCTCGATCCGGCCCGGGCGTTCCGGATCGAAGATCACGAGATCCGCCGGAGCGCCGGAATAGAGCCGTCCGGTCGGCAGGCCCAGCAGCTTCGACGGTGCGCTCGTGACCTTGGCGAGCGCGTCCTTGAGCTCCAGATGGCCATTGTGGACCAGTTCCAGGGTCAGCGTGAGCAGGCTCTCCAGCCCGGCCGCGCCGAACTCCGCCAGCTCAAAAGGCAGGCGCTTGGCCTCCTGGTCCTGGGGAAAGTGGTCTGACGCGATGCAGTCGATGGTGCCGTCGGCCAGCCCGGCGACCACGGCCTGGCGGTCTTCCTCGCTGCGCAGCGGCGGTGAGAGCTTCGCGAAGGTGCGGTATTCACCCACGGCCAGTTCGTTGAGGGCGAAGTAGGGCGGGGCGGTGTCGCAGGTGACGCGCAGCCCTTCGGCCTTGGCCTGCCGGATGCATTCGACGCCGGCCGCCGTGGAGACATGGGCGGCGTGGTAACGCCCTCCTGTCATCCGCGTCAGCGCGATGTCGCGGGCGAGCATGATGGTCTCGGCCTCGCGCGGGATACCGGGCAGCCCGAGGCGGGTCGAAAGCTCGCCGGATTGCATGACGCCGCCTGCCGACAGCGAGGGTTCTTCCGCGTGCTGCACGATCAGCGCGTCATAGGCTTGCGCGTATTTGAGCGCGCGCGACAGGGTCTTGGCGTTAGCGACGGCGGTGCGCCCGTCGGTGAAGGCGATGGCGCCGGCACCCTTCAGCAGGCCCATCTCGACGATCTCGTCGCTGTTGCCGCCGCGCGTGACCGTGGCGTAGGCGAAGACCTTGACCAGCTTCACCTCGCGCGCGCGCCGGGCGACGAACTCCAGCACGGAGGCATCGTCGATGGCGGGGTCCGTGTCGGGCAGCGTTACGACGGCCGTGACGCCGCCGGAGGCCGCAGCGCGGCTGCCGCTCTCGATGTCTTCCTTGTGTTCAGCGCCGGGTTCGCAGAAATCGACCCGCATATCGACAAGGCCCGGCGCCAGCACCGCGCCTTCGCAGTCGATAATGTCGGCCACGGCGGGGCGGCCGCCGTTGAAGATGTCGGGGCCCATGGCGACGATGGTCTCGCCGTCGGTCAGGACGCCGCCGGACGGGCTGGCGGCGTGATCGACGCCTGACGCCGGATCGATCACCCGCGCGTTGATATAGGCGACCTTTCCCGTCATTGCGCGGCTACCGGTCCTTCGCGGGTCAGCACGTCGAGGCATGCCATGCGCACGGCCACGCCCATTTCCACCTGTTCGCGGATCAGCGAGCGGTCGATGTCGTCGGCCACGTCGGAATCGATCTCCACACCCCGGTTCATCGGGCCGGGATGCATGATCAGCGCGTCGGGCTTGGCGTGCTGCAGCTTGTCGTAGTCCAGGCCGTAGAATTTGAAATACTCGTGCACCGAGGGAACGAAGGAGCCCTGCATGCGCTCGCGCTGCAGACGCAGCATCATCACGATGTCGCAGTCCTCCAGCCCGGCGCGCATGTCGGTGAAGACCTCGACGCCCAGGCGTTCCATGGCGGGCGGGATCAAGGTCGGCGGCGCGATCACGCGCACCCGCGCGCCCATGGTCTGCAGGAGGTAGATGTTGGACCGAGCCACGCGCGAATGGGCCACGTCGCCGCACAGCGCGACCAGCAGGCCCTGCAGGTGGCCCTTGCGGCGGCGGATCGTCAGGGCGTCCAGCAGGGCCTGTGTGGGGTGCTCATGGCTGCCGTCGCCGCCATTGATGACGGCGCAGTTGACCTTCTCCGACAACAGCTTCACCGCGCCCGCATTGTTGTGGCGCACGGCCAGCGCGTCGGCGTGCATGGCGTTCAGCGTCATGGCCGTGTCGATGATGGTCTCGCCCTTCTTGATGGACGAGCTGGCGACCGCGATGTTGATGACGTCCGCGCCCAGTCGCATGCCCGCCAGCTCGAAAGAGGTGCGGGTGCGCGTCGAATCCTCGAAGAACAGGTTGATGAGCGTCTTGTCGCGCATCAGGTCCAGCTTGGGGCCGCGCGCGCGATTGTACTCGGCGTAATGGTCCGACAGGTCGAGCAGATAGCCGATCTCGTCCGGGGAGAGATCCTGGATACCGAGCAAATGGCGATGGGGAAACGGAAATTCCGCCGGCAAATCGGGGATCGAATAACCTGTTTGGGCGGCAGTCATTAAAGCCGGAATATAGGGACCGGACTCCGGCTATTGCAAGCGATGGTTCTGTGGGTGGTTTTCCGGCGGGAATCCGGCTTCTGGCGGCGCATCGCGCGCTTCTGCTAGAAGCGGGGTGCGATGCAAAACGCAAAAGATCAATCGGGGGCCGCACGATGAAAGCGGTGATACTGGCGGGCGGGCGCGGGACGCGCCTGTCGGAAGAGACGGAACTTCGGCCCAAGCCGATGGTCGAGATCGGCGGCCGGCCGATCCTCTGGCACATCATGAAGATCTACGGCCATTACGGGATCACCGATTTCGTGATCTGCCTCGGCTACCGCGGCTACATGATCAAGGAATACTTCGCGAACTTCGTGCTGCATTCGGCCGACGTGACCATCGACCTGGCCGACAACGACATCCGCTACCACACCGGTGCGGCGGAGCCCTGGCGCGTCACGCTGGTCGATACCGGCGATGACACCCAGACCGGTGGCCGGATCGGGCGCGTGGCGGACTATCTGGACGGTGAGCGCTTTTGCCTGACCTATGGCGACGGTGTCGCAGATGTTGACGTGAAGGCCTCCATCGCCTTCCACGAGGCGCAGGGCGCGACCTGCACCATGACCGCCGTGCAACCGCCGGGCCGGTTCGGCGCGATCGAGATGGACGGCGACCGCGTCGCGCGCTTCGCGGAAAAGCCGCGCGGCGATGGCGGCTCCATCAACGGCGGCTTCTTCGTGTGCGAGCCCGAAGTGCTGAACCTGATCGACGGCGACGATTGCGTATGGGAGCAGGGACCACTGAACACGCTGGCTTCCAGCGGCGGGCTGGCCGCCTATCGCCATGACGGCTTCTGGCAGCCCATGGACACCCTGCGTGAGAAGAACCAGCTCGAGGCCCTGTGGGATACCGGTGCGGCTCCCTGGAAAGTGTGGAGTTAGGTTCTCCAGCCAAGGTCACCCCCACCCAAACCCTCCCCTATCAAGGGGGAGGGCTTTTTCTTTGCGTTAGGTAAACCCGTCACTCCCTCCCCCCTTGTGGAGGAGGGTCGGGGTGGGCGGGCTATCGGGAAGACTCCGAAAGCCCCTCCTGGGCCGTCGCTATTACCCCAACCACACCATCTATGTTCTGCAGCACATCGTTCTTCCAGAAGCGCAGGACCAGAAAGCCTTCACCTTCGAGCCATGCGGTTCGTTCCTTATCAGCGGTTCTATTGCCGGCGTGTGCGTGCTGGCCACCATCGAGCTCGATGACGAGTTTTGGGTCGAAGCACGCAAAATCGACGATGTACTCGCCCAGCGGCACCTGGCGTCTCAGGCGATGACCATTGAGCTGACGGTTTCGAAGTCTTCGCCATAGGGCCTTTTCGGCGTCAGTCATGTTGGCGCGCAGGTTGCGCGCCTGTTGGATCGGTCGGCTCACCGGTTCCCATACTTTTCGAAATAGCGTTGGAGCAGCGTCTCCACCTCATCAAGGGGCATGGCCAGAAAGCCCGGCGGCAGCGCGATGGCCTTTTCCGACAGGGTCTGCATGATCTGCACCAGCCAGCGGCGCGGCAGGCCGATGCGCCAGACCACGGCATCCTTGTCGGCCAGCGTCACCGAGATGTGGTGGACCAGGTAGTTCTTCTTCCGCTCAATTGCCCGCACCTCGTCCCAGCCGATCCGGCCCGCCGCGATGATCGAGGTGTTGTCGTGAATGCCTTCTGGGCCGACGACCAGTGACGGTGTGCGCCGGACCAGCCGGTAGAGCGCATAGATTTCCAGCAATCCGAAATAGACGGTCACGCCCGCGCCGATCAGCCGGTACGGCGTTTCCGGGAAGGTGACGAGCACCAGCCCTGTGAATATAAAGCCCGCATACAGGACGACGTTCACCAGCACCCGCCAGACAGCCGGATAGATTGCAACGTCGGGGAACTGATCCTGCGCTGCCATCACGCCCGCCGGATGAAATCCATGAAATTCTGCAGGATGATTGCCGCGGCCATCTTGTCGATGACCTCACCACGGCGCTTGCGTGTCATATCGGCCTGATCTTTCAGAACGCGTTCCGCTTCCGCAGACGTTAGTCGTTCGTCCCAGAATGCGATAGGCAGGTCGGTCTTGCCGGTCATGTTCTGGGCGAAAGCGCGAGTGGATTGCGCGCGTGGCCCTTCCGTTCCGTCCATGTTGCGCGGCAGCCCGAGAACGATCCCGCCCACATTCTTTTCGGCGATGATCTGGAGCAATTGCTCGGCGTCGGCGGTGAATTTCGTCCGCCGGATGGTCTGCAGCGGTGAAGCGACCGTAAAGGCTGAGTCCGACACCGCGAGACCGATGGTTTTGGTTCCGAGATCGAGGCCCAGCAAGCGTGCTTTTGGCGCGATTGTTGCCTTCATCTCATGGGGTTCAATCACTGGCATGGAACCCTTTTACGCATGTGGGCGTATTCGCGTCCACTTGCTCACTGGTGATTAGCGTTTCGTTATCCATCCGTGTGGTGTTTGGTTTTCGGGGAGGTCTTCGGCCGTGAACCGGGTGTTTGCGCGTCGGATTGAAGGTGGAGGGGTTCGTGTCAAAGCGATCCGCAATCAGGCAATGAGTGCCGTATCAGAGTTTGTCCAGCGGTTCTGTATTTTCCGCAGAAACTGCGTTCCGATTCTTTTTGCGATTTTCTCGCTTCCGGTGTTTGTCGGGGTGGCTTATTTCGTTCTTCAGGCGGAACAGGACGCCGCCGAGGACACGCTGGTCCGCTCGACCGAAATCCAGAATGCGGGCCTTGCGCGGCTGGTTGCCAATGCGCACAAGGACGCCATTTCGTTCCTCCTCGCGTTCGATATCGGCGATGCACCCGATCTGCTGCCGATTGCGCTGGAACGTTCAGGTCTCGAATCGCAAATCCGCGAGAGCCTGAAAGGCACAAATATCGCCAATTTCAAGATCTATGATGTGTCGGGGAACACGGTGTTTTCCCTGCGTCAGGAAGACCTCGGGCGGAACATCGCCTCCTGCGGCTGTTTCAAGGCCGCGCTTGATGGCCAGACCGTCAACGAACTGGTTATCGAGGTTGACGATCACCCTGAACCGGATGGCGGATTCAGTCACGCGACCGGGAAAACTCGTGAGAACAGCCTGGTCGGACGGTCTTATGCCCTGCGTCTGCCGCGTCCCCATGACAAGGCCTGCCCGGATGCGTCCTTGATGGGTGACAGCGGAAGGGCCGGGGAACGCTCCATGTCTTCGGTCTATGCGGTTCGGGTCGAAGCGTCCCGGATCGAGGAAGAACGTAAAAACGTCGCCTGACACGGTAGCACCAATGTTGCCGCTTGCGGGTGCCGGTGATAGCTTCCGCGCCGATTCCTGAACCCGAACCCACCGGCCCGGCATGGCGCTCGATACCGATACCGTGAAACGCATCGCACGGCTCGCCCGCATTCATGTGGACGAGGCCGATCTCGCGCCGCTGGCGGACGAACTCAACAACATCCTCGGCTGGGTCGAGCAGCTCGATGAGGTCGATACAGACGGCGTCGAGCCCATGACCAGCGTGGTCGAGATGGTGCAGCGCCTGCGCGCCGACGCGGTGAGCGATGGCGGCGTGCGCGACAAGGTTCTCGCCAACGCGCCGGAGTCCGACGACGGCTTCTTCGTCGTGCCGAAAGTGATCGAGTAGGGCGGCGATGACCAAACTTACCGATCTGACGATTGCCGAAGCGGGCTCCGGGCTGGCGGCAGGCGATTTCACCGCGCGCGAACTGACCGACGCCTATCTCTCGGAGATGGAGGCCGCGCGCGGCCTCAACGCCTATTTCGAGGAAACGCCGGATCGTGCCCGTGACATGGCCGATGCGTCGGATGCGCGCCGCGCCAAGGGCGAGGCGGCGGGGCCGCTCGACGGCATTCCGCTGGCGATCAAGGACCTGTTCTGCACCGAGGGTGTGCTGTCCACATCTTCCAGCCGCATCCTTGAAGGCTTCCGCCCGACCTATGAATCCACGGTGACGCAGCAGCTCTGGGACGCGGGTGCGGTCCTGCTCGGCAAGACGAGCATGGACGAGTTCGCCATGGGCTCGGCCAATATCACCAGTTGCTACGGCCCGGTCATCAATCCGTGGAAGGCTACCCGCGGCGATGCGGCGGGCAAGGACCTGGTGCCGGGCGGCTCGTCCGGCGGTTCGGCGGCGGCGGTTGCGGCACGCATCGCGGCAGGCGCGACGGGCACGGACACCGGCGGCTCTATCCGCCAGCCGGGCGCGTTCTGCGGCATCGTCGGCCTGAAGCCCACCTACGGGCGCTGCTCACGCTGGGGCATCATCGCGTTTGCCTCTTCGCTCGATCAGGCCGGGCCGATCACGCGGACGGTGCGCGACGCGGCGATCATGCTGGGCGGCATGGCGGGCTACGATTCCAAGGATTCGACCAGCGTCGATCTGCCGGTACCGGACTACACCGCCGCGCTGACCGGCGACATTCGCGGCCTGCGCGTCGGCGTGCCCGCCGAGTACCGCATGGACGGCACGCCCGCCGAGATCGAGGCGCTTTGGCAGCGCGGTGTGGACTGGCTGCGCGAGGCCGGCGCGGAGATCGTCGATATCTCGCTGCCCCACACGAAATACGCGCTGCCCGCCTATTACATCGTGGCGCCCGCCGAAGCCTCGTCCAACCTCGCGCGCTACGACGGCATGCGCTACGGCCTGCGGGTCGAGGGCGAGGACCTGACTGACACCTATGAGCGCACCCGCGCCGTGGGCTTCGGGGCCGAGGTGAAGCGCCGGATCATGATCGGCACCTATGTGCTGTCGGCGGGCTATTACGACGCCTACTACCTGAAGGCCCAGCGGGTGCGCACGCGCATCGCCGGGGACTTCAAGGCGGCCTTCGAGAGCTGCGACGTCATCCTGACCCCGACCACGCCGAGCGCGGCCTTCGCGCTGGGTGAGAAGCAGGACGACCCGATCGCCATGTACCTGAACGACATCTTCACCGTGCCTGCCTCGATGGCGGGACTGCCGGCGATCTCGGTCCCGGCGGGGCTTTCCGCTGACGGGCTGCCGCTGGGCCTGCACCTGATCGGCCCGGCCTTCGGCGAGGAGGTCGTGCTGCGCGCCGCCGACATGATCGAGCTCGCCGCGGGCTTCGACGCGCGGCCTTAGAAGCCTCATCTTTCGTCAGGCTCAAGATGAGGTTTGGATAAATGGGCTCTCTTTTTGAGCCCTCATGCTGAGCTTGACGAAGTATGAGGGGCAGCAGGATGGCGGCGCTTTTCTGTACGCTGCGATGTTGGGATACGGGAATTTGAACTCAACAATGCCGTCATGGCCGGACTTGATCCGGCCATCCACGTGGCAATGTCACGTGACCTCTGGACGTGGATGCCCGCAACAAGTGCGGGCATGACAATTGAAGTTGTCGCCAAACGCCCCAGCCACTAGAAAAGCTCCATGACCCAGACCACAGACACCTCCGCCGACGCGATCCCGGGCCATCTGGCCGGACACATCACCTCGCGCATCGGCCACAATTCCGACGACCTGATCGAGGGCGAGACCGGCCCGTGGGAGATCATCGTCGGCATGGAGGTGCATGCGCAGGTCTCTTCGGAATCGAAGCTGTTCTCCGGCGCCCCCACGGCCTTCGGCGCAGAGCCGAACACGCAAGTTAGCCTGATCGACGCGGCGATGCCCGGTATGCTGCCGGTGCTGAACGAGGCCGCGATCCGACAGGCGGTGCGCACGGGCCTCGGCCTGGAGGCGCAGATCAACCTGCGCTCGGTCTTCGACCGGAAGAACTATTTCTATCCGGACCTGCCGCAGGGCTACCAGATCAGCCAGTTCTCTGACCCCATCGTGGGCGAGGGCAGGGTGAGCGTGGACCTCGAGGACGGGGAAAGCTTCGAGGTGGGCATCGTGCGCATCCACCTGGAACAGGATGCGGGCAAGTCGGTCCATGACCGCCGCCCGGACGCCACCTGCATCGACCTGAACCGCTCCGGCGTCGCGCTGATGGAGATCGTCTCCAAGCCCGATATCCGCTCGGCGGCAGAGGCGGCGGCCTACCTCGCCAAGCTGCGCTCGATCCTGCGCTATCTGGGCACCTGCGACGGCAACATGCAGGAAGGCTCGCTGCGCGCGGACGTGAACGTCTCCGTGCGCAAGCCGGGCGGGGAGCTCGGCACGCGTTGCGAGATCAAGAACGTGAACTCGATCCGCTTCGTCCGCCAGGCCGTGGACTACGAGGCGCGCCGCCAGATCGAAATTCTGGAAGACGGCGGGGAGATCGATCAGGAGACCCGCCTGTTCGACCCGGACCGGGGCGAGACCCGCTCCATGCGCTCCAAGGAAGAGGCGCACGACTACCGCTATTTCCCGGACCCGGATCTGCTGCCGGTCGTGCTGGAACAGGCCTTCGTCGATGAGATCGCCGCCAGCCTGCCGGAGCTGCCCGACAAAAAGGCCGCGCGTTTCGCCGGGGAGTTCGGCCTGAGCGCCTATGACGCGGGTCTGCTCGTCGCCGACCGTGAAACCGCGGATTTCTACGAGCAGGTGGTGGACGCGGGCGGCGCGAAGCGCGATCCCAAAATTGCCGCCAACTGGATGACCGGCGACTTCTTCCGCCGGCTCAACGCTGACGACCTCGCCATCGCGGACTCACCCGTCAGCGCGGACCAGCTTGGCGGGATGCTCGACCTGATCGCCGACGGCACCATCTCGGGCAAGATCGCCAAGGACGTCTTCGACGCCATGTGGGAGAGCGGCAAGGACGCTGCCGATATCGTGGAAGAGAAGGGGCTGAAGCAGATCTCCGACAGTGGCGAGATTTCCGCCATCGTCGATCAGATCATCGCCGACAACCCCGAACAGTCGGAACAGTACCGCTCGGGCAACACCAAGGTCGCGGGCTGGTTCACCGGTCAGGTGATGAAGGCGACCCAGGGCAAGGCCAACCCGCAGATGGTCAACCAGCTCCTGCAGGAAAAGCTGGGGAGTTAATAAACCCCTCTCCTATGGGGAGAGGGGTTTGGGGTGAGGGGGTAAGAACTATCCGTGTTCGCATTGATAGACCGTAAACCCTCACCCGGTTCGCAAGGGCTCGCCACCCTCTCCCTCAGGGAGAGGGTTTGTTCATGACCTCCGTCCTCACCATTGTCGTGCCGGTCTTCGCGCTGATCGGGCTGGGCGTGCTGGGCGGCAAGTCGCGGTTTTTTCCCGAAGCCGCCGTCACCGGCCTCACCAATTTCGTGCTGTATGTGGCGGTGCCCGCGCTGCTGTTCCGCATCCTTGTGCGCAGCGCGCCGATGGAAGCGCTGAATCTCGATGTGGCCTTCGCCTATTACCTCGGCAGTTTCGCCGTCGCGCTGGGAGCGATGGCGCTGGGGCGCTTCGCGTTCAAGCTGTCGGGCGGCGAGCGCGCCTCCTTCGCCATGGGGTCCATGTTCTCCAACACCGGGCTGATCGGCATCCCGCTGGTCTTCGCGACCTGGGGCGCAGCGGGAACGGTGCCGCTGATGATGGTCATCAGCTTCCACTCGTTGGTGTTCGTCACCCTCTACATGGTGCTGCACGACCTGGCGAAGTCGGGCGCGGTCGGCTGGCGGAATGTGGGCCGGGCGGGCGTCAACGCCATTGTCACCAACCCGGTGGTGATCGCCATCGTTGTCGGGTTGGCGTGGTCAGGTGCGGGGCTCGGCCTGCCGGACCTGCTGGGCCGCATCATTGGCATGCTGGCCGACGCCGCGATCCCGGCGGCGCTGTTCGCGCTCGGCGCGTCGCTGGCGCGCTTCAAGGTGGAAGGCAACGTGCCCCAGGCGACGGTGATGTCGCTCATCAAGCTGGTGGTGCACCCGTTGGTGGTATTCGGCGTCGCGCACTACGTCTTCGCGCTGGAACCGCTGGAGACGGCGGTGGTCACCCTGACCGCAGGCCTGCCGGGCGGGCTGATGGTGTTCGTGGTGGCGCGGTCCTACGGGGTCTATGTGGCGCGCGCGGGCACCTCGCTGGTGATCGGCACCGCGGGCGGGATCGTCACGCTGTCACTGCTGCTGGCCTGGCTGGCGTAACCGCCTAGTCGTCGCCCGCTTCGAGGGGCGGCTGGCCGGAAAGTTCGCGTTCCAGCGCCCGCTCGATGGCCGAGCGCGGCTTGGAATATCCCGCGAGCAGGTTGTAGAGCACCGGCGTCAGGAACAGCGTCAGCACCAGCGCCAGGCCGAGACCGCCGACGATCACCGAGCCGATGGCGATGCGGCTTTCCGCGCCCGCGCCCGCCGCGAGCACCAGCGGCACCGCGCCGAGGATGGTCGAGATCACCGTCATCACGATGGGCCGGAAGCGCAGGACCGAGGCTTCCAGCACGGCGTCGCGCACCTCCATGCCCTCGTCGCGCAGCTGGTTGGCGAACTCCACGATCAGGATGCCGTTCTTCGCCATCAGGCCGATGAGCAGCACGATGCCGATCTGGCTATAGACGTTGAGCGACAGCCCGGCGACGAACAGGGCGTAGATCGCCCCTGCCACGGCCAGCGGCACCGACAGCATGATGACCAGCGGATGAATGAAGCTTTCGAACTGGGCGGCCAGCACCAGGAAGACGATCAGCAGCGCCAGCAGGAACACCTTCATGGTGTCGCTGGAGGTGTCCTTGAAGACGGCGGACTGGCCGGAATAGCCCAGCCGCGCGCCGTCGGGCAGGACCTGCTCGGCTCCGGCCTCCATGTAGGATATGGCGTCACCCAGCGCGTAGCCCGGCTCCAGGCCTGCCTCGATGGTGATGGAGGGCAGGCGGTCCGTCCGGCGCAGTTCGGGCGCGGCCGCGCTTTCGCTGGCGCTGACCAGCGCGCTGAGCGGCACAAGGGTATCGCTGCCGCCCGTGCGCACGAAGACGTTGGAGATATCCGTGGGCGTCCGCCGGTCGGTGCGCTGGGCCTGCACGATCACAGGGTATTCGCGGCCCCGGTCGATGTAGTTCGTCACCTCGCGCGAGGCGAACATGGTCTGCAGCGTCTGGGCGACGGTCTCGGCGGGGATTTCCAGATCGTTGGCGACGCTGCGGTCGAGGCGCAGATCGAGCTGGGGCTGGTTCTCCTCGTAGTCGATCTGCGGGTTGATGAGGCGCTCGTTGGCCTCGGCATGTTCCAGCAGGGCCGCGGCCCATTCCTTCACCAGCTCGAAATCCGGCCCGCCGACGACGATGCGCAGCGGAGTCGAGTTGCCGCGCAGGCCGAGACCCGCCGGGCTCGCCACGCCCGCGCGTGCGCCCGCCAGTCCGCGCGCGGCGGGCTGCACCGCGTTGACCACATCGGACTGGCTCGCCTCGCGGTCCTCCCACTGGGCCAGCCGCATGACCACGAAGGCGCGGTAGGGACGGTTGCCCCAGCCGACCAGCGAATAGACCGTGGTGATGTTGCCGTTCGCTACCTGCGGGGCGAGCGCGCGCTCGATGATGCGCGCCTGCTCGTCGGTGTAGGCGACGGTCGCGCCCTGGGGCGCGGTGATTGGCACGAAGGCGACGCCTCGATCCTCGCGCGGGGCGAGTTCGTGTGGCAGGGTCTCATACAGGACGACCGCCCCGGCGACGAAGACCAGCGACAGGGCGATGACCACGGCGGGCATGGCGATCGCGCGGTCGAGCAGGCCGCGGTAGGCGCGCCCGAAGCGGCTCTCCGCGACAGCCTGATCGCCGTCCACGGGTCCGGTTCCCCCCTTGGTCTTGTGCGGTTTGACGATGCGCGAGGCGATCATCGGGCACAGGGTCAGCGCGACGAAGGTGGAGATCACCACCGCACCAGCCATCACCATGCCGAATTCGCTGAACAGGCGGCCGACCTGTCCACCCAGGAAGGAGATCGGCACGAAGACGGCGATCAGCGTGACCGAGGTCGCGATCACCGCGAAGGTCACCTGCCGGGTGCCGCGCACGGCCGCGACCATGGGGGATTCGCCCGCGTCGGTGCGGCGCTGGATGTTCTCCAGCACCACGATGGCGTCATCGACGACGAGGCCGATGGCCAGCAGCAGCGCCAGCAGGGTGAGCACGTTGATCGAGAAGCCGAAGGCGCTGACCAGCGACAGGCAGCCGATCAGGGCCACGGGAATGGTGACAGCGGGCACCAGCGTCGCACGGAAGGAGCGCAGGAAGGCCAGGATCACCAGGATCACGAGCGCCAGCGAGATGCCCAGCGCGATCAGCACCTCACGGATCGAGGCGGAGATGAACAGCGCGTCGTCGGAACCGACGATGATCTTCATGCCCTCGGGCAGGGTGGATTCCATCTCGGCGATCTCGGCCCGGATCGCCTGGGAGATGGCCATGGTGTTGGCCTGGCTCTGGCGGATCACCTGCATGCCGACGGCGGGGGAGCCGTTGGCGCGCACGATGGTGTTGTCGTCCTCCACCCCGCGCTCGACCGTGGCGACGTCGCCGAGACGCACCGGGTAGCCGTCCACGGTGGCCAGCGAGATGTTGCGGAACTGCTCGGGCGCCGCCAGCCGGCTGTCGAGGCGGATATCCAGCAGCCGCTGGCTGGAGGTGATCTCACCGGCGGGCAGCTCGACGTTATTGCGGCGGATCGCGGCCTCGACATCGGCAACCGTCAGGTTGCGCGCCGCCAGCGCGCGCCGGTCCAGCCAGATGCGGATGGCGTAACGCCGCTCGCCGCGCATATCGACGGACGCGACACCGTCCAGCGTCGAGAGGCGATCGATCACGAAACGTTCGACGTAGTCGGTGATTTCCTCCGGCGTGTGCCGGTCCGACGTGACGGCGAGGCGCATGACAGGGTCGGCGTCGCTGTCGGACTTGATGACACGCGGCTCGTCCGCCCCTTCGGGCAGGCTGGTGCGGATGCGGCCCACGGCGTCGCGGACGTCGTTGGCGGCCTCGTCGATGTTCCGGCCTGTCTCGAACTCGATGACGGTGCTGCTGCGTCCGCGCCGGCTCTGGGAGGAAATGGTCTTGATGCCCGACACGCCCGCGACGGAACTTTCGACGATTTCGGTGATGTCGGTGTCGACGATCTGCGGTGTGGCGCCGGTGTAGGTGGTGACCACGGTGACCACAGCGGAATCCACGTCGGGCAGCTCGCGCACAGGCAGGCTGAGGAGCGAGGCGACACCCAGGACGACGATCATCAGGCTGGCGACGAGCGCCAGCACGGGCCGCCGGATGGAAAGGTCGGACAGAGTCATGACCCGGCCGCCGCGCCTCCCTTGCCCCCGCCGCGGGTGCCGCCGCCGGGTCTGCCACCTGGCCCACCCATACGTACGGGCCCGCCGTCCTTCGCCTTTTGCACGCCGCGGGTGATGACGGCCTCGCCCTCGGCGACGCCGTCGATGATCTCCACGCTGCCGAAGGAGCGCTGGCCCAGTTTCATGGGACGCTTGCGGGCGACCATGCGCTCACCGGCCTTGTCGATGACGAAGGCGAAGGCCTGGTCGCCCTCGAACATGATCGCTTCCTCGGGCACGGTCAGGGCGTTGCGGCTGTCGAGCACCACCGTCAGGTGCATGAACATGCCCGCGGGCAGGGTGTAGTCCGGATTGGCGACGATGGCGCGTGCGCGGAAAGCGCGCGAGACCGGATCGATCCGGCTGTCGATGCGCTCGATGGTCCCCGTGAAGCTGCGCCCCGGGAATGCCGTGGCCGTGGCGACGACGGTCTTGCCGGGTGTGATCCGTCCGTACAGATTCTCCGGCAGGGAAAAATCGATTTCGACCGTGGACAGGTCGTCCAGCGTGGTGACGGTGTCGTTGGGCTCGATCCGTGCACCCTGTTCCACCTGTGCGAATCCCACGATGCCCCCGAAGGGCGCGGTGACCGTCTTGTCGCGCAGGCGGCGCGCGGCACGGTCCCGGTCGGCCTGGGCGGTGGCCTGAGCCACGACGGCCTTCTCGACCGCGGCCTGCGAGGTGGCGCTGGACTTCTTCAGGGCCTGGGCGCGCTGGAGGGCACGGCGTGCTTCCAGAAGCTGCGCCTCGGCCTCGGCCAAGTCGGCGCGCTCGATCTCGTCGTCGAGCCGGACAAGGACGGCGCCGTCCTCGACACGCTGGCCGGCCTGGAAGGCAATCTCCTTGATGCGTCCGGACGCTGACGGCGTGACCTCGACCGCGCGCACGGCGCGGGTGGTGCCGACGGCCTCGACGACTGTCTCGATGTCCGTGAACTGCGCGCTGGCCGTTTCCACAGCCGGGCCGCCGCCACCGCGCTTCGCGCCTGCGCCGTCAGCGCTGTCCGTACCGGAGAATTCCTGCCAGGTGAAATAGCCGCCGGCTGCGATCACCGCGAGCGCAACTAGAACCGCGACCTGTTTCAGAGTGGACATGTTATCCGCCGATTCCATGGCGCCCGGCGTTGGCCGGCACCGTTGAGAAGGACTCTTGCACGCAATTTGTCGCAAAAGTTTGTCGGCGCACACAAAATTCGGTGACGCTGCGCGCGGGGCCTAGTTGCGAACGCTTCCGATATGTTCCGCGAGAAAATCAATGAAGGCGCGGGTCTTCAGCGCCAGCTCGCGTTGTGCCGGGTAGAGCGCAAAGACGGCGGCTTCCTCGCGCTCGTGGTCCTTCAGGATCCGCACCAGCCGGCCCGCATCAATGTCGGGCGAGGCGAAATGATACGGCACCCGTGCGACCCCCATCCCGGCAACGGCGGCGTCGCGCGCCACGATCAGGCTGGTGGTACGCAGCGGCCCCTTGACCGGGATCGACACCACTGCGCCCTCAAGGTCGAACACCCATTCGGCGATGGTCTGGGTCGTGGTGGCGACCAGGCAGGTGTGATCGACCAGGTCTTCCGGTTTCTGCGGGGTGCCGCGGCGCGCCAGATAATTCGGGCTGGCGCAGACCACCGTCGGGGTCTCCATGATCTTGCGGCCCTTCAGGGTCGAGTCCGGCAGGGAGACCGCGCCGCGGATGGCGACGTCGTAGCCTTCGCCCACCAGATCGAAATAGGCGTCCGAGACGGTCACATCGAGGCGGACCTCGGGATACATCGCGGCGAAGCGCGGTAGCAGGGGCGAGATGTACATGTGCCCGAAGGTCACCGGCATCGCGAGGCGCAGGACCCCGCGCGGGGCGGCGGTGACGGAGTTCACGGTCTCCGCACCCTCGTCGAGCGCGGACAGTGCGGCCACGACGCTTGCGTGGTACGCCTTGCCGGCTTCGGTCAGCGCCAGTTGCCGCGTTGTGCGGGCGATCAGGCGTGCGCCGAGGCGTGCTTCCAGTTCCGCCATGGCCTTGCTGATGGCAGACGGAGACACACCCAGCCGGTCGGCGGCGGCGCGGAAACTTCCGGTCTCCGCGACCGCGTCGAACATCTCGAGCGAGCGTGTGGACGGGTGTGACATGGAGGTGAAAATATATCAGCAATTATGTGAGAACAATGAGATTGATGACAATATGAGAATGAACAATCTTCAGCACCGGGAGACGTATTGATGAACGAACTGACCACCCCCAGGGCCCTGAACCATGTCGGTATCACGGTCCCGGACATTCATGCCGCCATTGACTGGTATGGCCGGGTGTTCGGTTTCCGCCGGATCATGGGGCCGCGCCGGCTCGAGGCGAAGCTGTCCGGCACGGAAGAATCCGGGCATATCCTGGGCCCACGCTTCCGTGCGGCGCTGCAGGCACATCTGGTGACGGCGAATGGTGTCGGGATCGAGCTGTTCCAGTTCAACGACCCCGAAACCGAGGCCCCGGACGACAATCTCGAGTACTGGAAGACCGGCTTCTGGCACATCTGCTTCACCGACCCCGATATCGAGGGGCTGGTTACGCGGATCGTGGCGGAGGGTGGCAAGCAGCGTACGGAGATCTGGGCCTTCGTGCCGGGTACGGACAGAAAGCTTTGCTACTGCGAGGACCCGTTCGGCAACGTCATCGAGATTTTCTCCCACACCTACGAACAGACCTTCGCGGACTGGCCCAACGAAGGCCGGGATGCGGAATAACCCAACCCGGTTAGCAAACAAGACAGGATGGAGGCTCAAGGTGAGCGACGATACACAGAAAACCGAAACCATGGCCGAGGAAGGTACGGTCAAGACCTTCAACGTGGTCTTCGATGTCGAGGGCAAGGCCGTCGGCAAGATGCGCAACGAGATCCGCGGCCAGATGATCAGCCCGGTCATTGACGAGGTCTTCGAGATGGCGACGGACGAGGGTGCGGCCCATGGCGGCGACATGACCGCACCGCCGCCGCTGGCCTATTTCTGCACGGGCTTCATCGCCTGCCTGATGACCCAGATCCGCGCGTTCTCCAAGCGCCTGCGGGTGCCGGTGGGTGATGTGTCAGTGAAGGCGCATATCGAGTGGGAAGCCCGCGTCGAGGGCCGCAACCCCTATACGAGCCGCCCAGTGGCGTTCCGTCTGGATATCGACCTCGATTCCGATGCGCCGTTCGACGAGCAGAAGCGTCTGCTGGACGCAGCCCAGAAGGGCTGCTTCGTGGAAGCGACGCTGGCCAACCCGATCCCGGTCGATCACCGCCTGATGATCGACGGCGCGTTCGTCAACGCGGACTAGGGATTTTCCTGTTCCGGTCGGGATGACTGGACAGTTGGCAATACGCTAGGTTCCCTCCAATGAACACCAGCGCCCCCGCCGCGCGGTTGCGGCGGGCGGCATACGGAGGAGAAAACCCGTGACTGTCAGCTATCCCGACACCCTTTTGCACATCAACGGCAAGTGGACCGCCGCCGCCGGCGGCGAGACGATCGACGTCATCAACCCGGCGACCGAAGACGTCATCGGCACGGTGGCCCATGCCCGCGTTGCCGACCTGGATGCCGCGCTGGAGGCGGCGGAAGAGGGGTTCCGGACCTGGAAGAAGGTCTCGGCCTTCGACCGCTACAAGACCATGCGCAAGGCCGCCGACCTGATGCGCGAGCGCGCCGACGAGATCGCGACGATCATGACCATGGAGCAGGGCAAGCCCCTGTTCGAGGCGAAGATCGAAACGCTGTTCGGCGCCGATATCATAGACTGGTTCGCCGAGGAGGCGCGCCGCACCTATGGCCGCATCGTGCCGTCTCGTATGGGCGGCGTGACCCAGATGGTGGTGAAGGAGCCGGTCGGCCCCGTCGCGGCCTTCACGCCGTGGAACTTCCCGATCAACCAGGCGGTCCGCAAGACCTCCGGCGCTGTGGCAGCCGGCTGCTCGATCATCCTGAAAGGCCCGGAAGAGACCCCGGGGGCATGTGCCGCGCTGATCAAGTGCTTCGTCGATGCGGGCCTGCCCGACGGCGTGGTGAACCTGGTCTATGGCGTGCCGGCGGAAATCTCGGAGTACCTGATCCCGCACCGGACCATCCGCAAGGTGACGTTCACCGGCTCGACCGCGGTCGGCAAGCAACTCGCCGCGCTGGCCGGCCAGTACATGAAGCGCGTGACGATGGAGCTGGGCGGGCATTCGCCGGCCATCGTCTTCGAGGACGCGGATGTGGAGACGGCGCTGCAGGTGCTGACGGCCAACAAGTTCCGCAACGCCGGTCAGGTCTGCGTGTCGCCGACGCGCTTCCTGGTGCACGAGAAGCACTACAACCGCTTCGTCGAGGGGTTCACCGAGTTCGCCGCCAACCTGCCGGTGGGTGACGGGCTGCAGGCTGACACCAAGATGGGCCCGCTGGCCCATGACCGCCGGGTCGAGGCTATCGAGGGCTTTGTCGCGGATGCCGTCGCCAAGGGCGCGACGGTGAAGACGGGCGGTGCGCGCAAGGGAAACAAGGGCTACTTCTTCGAGCCGACGGTCCTGACCGATGTGCCGATGGACGCCCGTATCATGAACGAGGAGCCGTTCGGTCCGGTCGCGCCGATCATACCGTTCAGCGATTTCGATGCGGTGGTCGAGGAAGCCAACCGCCTCGACTATGGGCTGGCGGCCTATGCCTATACCAACTCAGCCAAGACGGCGGAGGCCATTGGCTCGGCCTTCGAAAGCGGCATGGTGTCGATCAACCATCACGGCATTGGCCTGATCGAGGTGCCGTTCGGTGGTGTGAAGGATTCGGGCTACGGCTCCGAAGGCGGTCTGGAAGCGATCGAGGCCTACCTGAACACCAAGATGATAACCCAGACCGGCCTCTAGGCCCGAGGGAGCGCCGGTCATGCTGAATGCAGCCGTGGTGGGCCTCGGGTGGTGGGGCAAGCAGATCGTCACCTGCCTGGAAGGCAGCGAGAAGATCGCGGTGACCCGGGCGGTCGATGTGAACCTCGACGCGGCGCGCGATTTCGCCGCCGTGCGGGGGATCGCGCTGGGTGACAGCTACGAAGATGTGCTGGCAGACGATGCGGTCGATGCGGTGATCCTTGTGACGCCGCACGCCCTGCACGAGGAACAGGTGCTGGCCGCGGCGGCGGCGGGTAAGCAGATCTTCTGCGAAAAGCCCTTCGCGCTGTCGTCCGACGCCGCGATGCGCATGCTGGAGGCCTGCGACAAGGCCGGCCTGAACGCGGTCGGGATCGGTCATGAGCGCCGGTTCGAGCCGGCGCTGGAGGCCATGAAGACGCATCTGGATGGCGGCGACTTCGGCACGCTGATCCATATCGAGTGCAACTGGTCGCACAACAACTTCACCAAGGCCGCCACCTCGGCATCGACCTGGCGCAAGGATTCCAGGCAGGCGCCGCTGGGCACCCTGACGGCGCTGGGCGTTCACATCACGGACTATTTCCAGTCCCTCGCGGGGCCGGTCAGAAGCCTGCGTGCGGTGGCCAACAGCCGGTCCGACCTGTTTCCGGGAAATGATGTGGTGACGGTGCAGTTCGCCTTTGAAAGCGGCGTCACCGGGTTCATGTGCAACATCGCGACCACGCCCTTCCACAGCGCCATCAAGGTGTTCGGTGACAAGGGCTGGGGCGAGGCGCGTGAGAACTCGAACGTCGATATTCCCGAACCAGCGACGCTGACCACGCGCTGGCTGGACGAGGAACTCACCATCCAGACCTACCAGTCTCAGAACGTGGTTCGGGCGAATCTAGAGCAGTGGGCCGATGCCGCCGAGGGGCGGGGTTCCTATCGCTTCTCGCGCGACCAGGTTCTGCACAATGTCGAGATTTTGCAGGCCATTGTGGCCTCTGCCGAAAGTGGCGAAGAGGTGCGGGTGCGCTAGTGGCTTCGGACGCTCTCAAGTCGGGGAACATCCTTGCGGATGAGCCGGATGCGCCCGGCCACGAGGTGCTCGATGTGCTGCTCGCACGTGGCGGGGTAAAACTTCAGCGGATCGTTTCCCACGGCCAGGCCACTCCGGACGGTGAATGGTACGACCAGGACACCGACGAATGGGTGGTCGTATTCATTGGAGGGGCAGGTCTCGAGATCGAGGGGGAGGGCTCTGTCCGGGAATTGGGGCCTGGTGATTTTGTCTTTCTTCCGGCAGGTGAGCGCCACCGGGTCGCATGGACGAAGGCCGATGCTCCCACGATCTGGCTGGCGGTCCACCTGGCTGCAGATGACCTTTAAGCGTCGCCGGGCGCGTGCATGGTTGACCTCGTACGCGGGTGCGCATCCAATCGAGATCTCATGCCCCTGATCCCGCTGCACGACGCGAATCCGCGCGTCTATATCCGCGCCCACTACGTCACAATCGCGTTGATCGCGATGAATCTGCTCATCTTCATCGCAATGTTGGGCATGGGTGAGGAACAACGCTTCGAAACAACTCTGGGCTATGCACTGATCCCGGCGCGGCTGTTCGAGGGAATTGATCTTCCAGCAGGCGTGGGCGGTGTGACGCCCTTGATGACTCTGGTGACCTACCAGTTTCTCCACGGGGGCTGGGAGCATGTGCTGTTCAACATGCTGTTTCTCTGGGTGTTCGGCGACAACATCGAGGATGCGCTGGGCCACAAGAAGTTCGTGCTGTTCTTCGTGATGTGCGGAATCGCTGGCGGGCTGGTCCACAGCGCGATCTCGACCGGTTCCCTGACCCCCATAGTCGGCGCGAGCGGCTCGATCTCGGGCGTGCTTGGGGCCTATCTGCTTCTGTATCCGCGCGCGCGGCTGCTAGTTCTGGCCTTTATTGTGATCCCGGTGCGGCTTCCCGCGCTACTCGTGATCGGGACCTTCTTCGCACAGGACCTGATCTGGGCGGCGACCAACGCCCCTTCCGCGCTGGAAGTGGCGGTGTGGGCCCATATTGGCGGCTTTCTGACGGGCATGGCGTTGGTCGTGTTTCTGCGAAATCCCCGTGTGATTATATGGCACCGTCCGCCGCGGCCATGGGGGTAAGGGCTTACAGCCCCTCCACCATCACGATATTGGAGACCGATGCCGACTGACGGATCCCGATCAGTGGCGCATAGGCTTCCCCGCCGTGGAAAGCCCGGCAAGCGCCCATGTCCGGGAAGCCCACGATCACGAGTCGGTCGAGCATCTTGCCACCCTCCACTGAACGCGATTGTCCGCCGCGCGCCAGATAGGTGCCGCCCGCATCCGCCAGCACGCCGGGGACCTGTTCGGCATAGGGCGCGTAGCGATCCATGTCGGTCATGGTGATCTCGCCAAGGAGAAAGGCGCGTTGGTCGTTGGCGGTCGCGCCGCCGGGCGCGCCCTCGACGATCCAGATATAGGATTCGGTTGTGGCGTGCCGGATGGCGGCGACCGGCTCATAGGCCGGGTCGTCGGCAAAGGCGTTGGCGCTGTCCCAGTCGGGAAACTCCAGAACTACGATGCGTCCGTCCGGCCAGCTACCCTCCACAACATCGCGTTCGCCGCCGCGCACAATGTAGCGGCCGCCATGCTTCGTGATCAGCGCTGGCGCGGTGTCCTTGTAGGCTTTGTAACCGTCGGCGTCGTGGACATCGATAGTGGCGATTAGATAGGCGGTCATGGCGGCTCCAGGTGAAAAGCGCGTCGGCGCGTGGGATATGCTATCCACGCGCTTCGGAATGTACATTCCCGGAGGCCGGTGTGAACCCATGGCACGCGAAATCGATAAAAAACTGAATCCATCGACACTGGCCGCGCAAGCGCTCGGTTGGCTCGATCCCGCGACAAATGCCGTCGCACCGCCGATCCATCCGTCCACCAACTATGCCCGAGATGAGAACTACGAGAAGGTCGCGGGCCGCGGATACACACGGGACGAAAACCCGACCTACGAACAGCTTGAGGCTCTCCTGGCGGCACTGGAACAGGGCCCCGAGGCAATGGTGTTCTCCTCCGGTATGGCTGCTGCTACCACTGTGATGATGTCTTTGTCGCCTGGCGACCATGTGGTCGCGCCCTCGGTCATGTATTTCGGGCTGCGAAACTGGCTGGTGCATGTTGGTTGCAAATGGGGGCTCGAGGTCGATTTCGTGCCGCCGGGCGACATGGATGCGCTGGCCGGGTCCGTGCGCGCGGGGCAGACAAAGCTGGTCTGGCTGGAAACACCCTGCAACCCGACCTGGGACGTGACTGACATTTCCGCGGCGGCGGCGATCGCTCATGACGCGGGCGCCATTTTGGGGGTGGACTCGACCGTGGCGACGCCGATTTTGACGCGGCCGCTGGCGCTCGGCGCTGATGTCGTGATGCATTCGGGTACCAAATATCTCAATGGGCACGGCGATGTTCTCGCGGGAGCGCTCGTTACCGCGAAAGCCGATGCCAACTGGGAACGTATGAAATATCTGCGTTTTCAGAATGGCGGAATGCTGGGTGCGTTCGAATCCTGGCTGCTGCTGCGTGGTCTGCGAACCCTGCCTTTGCGTGTGGAGCGCAGTTCAGAATCGGCCCTGCAGATTGCGCAGCACTTCGCATCGCATCCTAAGTTGGTGGAGGTGCTTTATCCAGGAATCGCCTCGCATCCGGGCCACGACGTGGCGGCGCGTCAGATGTCCGGCGGGTTCGGTGGGATGATGTCTTTGCGGGTGAAAGGTGGAGCGGAGGCGGCCGTGAAGGTGGCCACGGCAATGAAGCTGTTCGTGCGGGCGACGTCGCTGGGCGGTGTTGAAAGTCTAGTGGAGCACCGCGCCAGTGCGGAGGGGTTGGACAGCCCGGTACCGGATGACCTGCTGCGCCTTTCGATCGGAATCGAGAATGCCGACGACCTGATTGCCGATCTGTCGCAGGCGCTGGACGCCTGATCCGTCGCGATAGCGTTGATGTCTCCGAACCGGCGGGCGGTGGTTCTCGAAAACTAGCCGGCGGCGCGCTGGGTTTCGGGGAACTGCGCGACCGTTGAGGCGTAGCGCCCCGGGAGGGTTTCTCCGAGTTTGTGGTGCGCCTGTTCCAGTGTGGTCTGTTAGTTCGCATCGTCGTGGTTGAAGACCTGAGAGCAGGAGAGATTGATTTCCGCCAGGGTGACGGGAGCCTGACCGGTAAATTGAAGCATCAGGCCTTGTCCTTACCGTGAGCCCCCTCCACGCGGAAGCTCATGAGGGCGATTTGTAGGTGTTCAATGACCTGGGAACAGACATCACTGTTGGGATCAGCCCGCCGGCTTCACGGATCATTCAAGGCGACCTACTCGAGGCGAGCGGCTAATTGCGCCGTTCTTGCGATCCCCTGATTGACACCTGCACAACAGCTTGGCACAACGCCTAGTGCATACGTCGTGACGACCCCACTCATCGTGCGGAGGGGTGGCCGAGTGGCTGAAGGCGACGGTTTGCTAAATCGTTATACGGGTAACCCCGTATCGAGGGTTCGAATCCCTCTCCCTCCGCCACTAATCTCTAAGCCTAAAAAATTACTCAACATTAGCCCAAAAGCTGACTGCTTTGGGCGTTTGGCTACGCAGGAAAGCATGTGGGGTAATCAAAAGAGGCGATGCCTTCCATTTCAGATGCCTTTTGCCCGGCGTTCTGAACGAGCTGTTGGGGCGATCAGAAATCCATGCCACACTTTGGACAGGCACGCGGCGCATTGCTTTGCAGACGCAAGTACTTACTAGTCTAAGCTTTTGTAGTTAGTCCTACTCCGAGGTGAGTTCCCTCATGTCTCTCCGACGCTTCTTTGCACTTTCACTGACCTTCTGCTTTTTAGTGATGGCAGCTCCGCTGAACGCATCAGCATCAAAGCGCGTCGCGCTTGTAGTGGGGAACAACGACTACACGACGCTTGCTGCGCTGAACAATGCGGAGAAGGATGCCCGAGATATGGCGCAAACGCTGCGCGGTCTCGGATGGGAGGTTGTTGACCTCTACAACTCCTCCCAGAGGGATATGGGCCGCGCGATTGCGAAGTTTGAAGGCCTGTTGATGACGGCCGAGGCCGGTCTCTTCTTCTATGCAGGCCATGGCATCCAGGCCAATGGCGATAATTGGCTTGTTCCGATTGATGCTGACGTGGAGGCTGAGGTTGACCTTCAATATGAGGCGATCAGTGCTCGGAATGTATTGACGGCGATGAAGAACGCAGATGTGCCTGTGAACATCGTGATCCTCGATGCATGCCGCGATAACCCGCTGAAGAAGCGGACCCGTTCGGCGTCTCGGGGGTTGCAGGCGCCTGAGGTTCCGTCTGGGCTTCGCGGGACGACCATATTGTTCTCCGCGGCGCCGGGTGAGGTGGCGCAGGATGGCCCGCAGGGCGGCAACGGTGTGTTTACTGGAAAGCTGCTGGCGGAACTGAAGCGCCCCGGTCAGACCTTGAGGAGGTCTTCAAGGCGACAGCGCGTGGCGTTAACGCCGCCACCAACCGCTCCCAGATGCCGTGGTTTAATAGCTCGCTGTCTGGCGATTTTTATTTCAACGAAGCTAAGCCAGGCGCTAAAGGAGCGCCAGTCGCCGAAAAAATTGAACCTTTGGAAAATCCGCAGTTAATATCAGCTGATACAGAAGCAAAGATTGAGCTCGCGTTTTGGCAAGCCATAAAGGACAGTGAAAACCTTGAACAGTTTTTAGCTTATAAAAAGCGTTTTCCGGAAGGAACATTTTCTGATTTAGCAGATTTAAAAATATCCTCATTGCAAAATATAAGTCGAAAAAAAGTTAGGGCGTTGGGGAATAATAGTTTTTCAGAAAATAAAAACTATTATTCAAAGTTTTCATGTGGCGCTCACTTTGATAGGCCGGAAATTAAGTCATTTTCAAATTTATTAGATTTTTCAATCAACGATAGAGCCCTTACAGGAGAAAGTGGAAACAAAACAAAAATATCTTGGAATTTAGATCTAAAGAGTAATCCCCTAACAATTATTGGAACTCCTAATAACGGAAAAAAATGGCGGTATGAGCTGAAAAGTGAAGACGGAATTGTGTTCAAAGGTTTTGGGCTCACAAAAAATAATATAGTGTTTAGAGAGTGTGAAATAATTTTTGTAGAGACAGTAAAATCTTCTATCAAGTAGATATTTTTTTATAAAAAATTTTCATATTATATAATATATAAATTCTTATTATCTTTTTCTATATAATAGAATAACCAAGAATTTTCGAGATTCGAGAACGTGATCGGACGATTTATAGGCCGCGCAAAAACCGAAGAAAATTGAACTGACGCCCCACGGCGAATAGATTTGTTGGTTCTAATTACAGAGCCATATGTTTTCTAAGCCTCTCAACTTATTCAACATTGGTCCCAAAGCTGCCTGATTCCGGCATTTAACCGGGACGTAGATGGGATCGGAGGTGGTTCAAAATTCCCCTCCCTTTGGCGCGGGCCGCCGGCCTCAGATCAGGCGACCAGAATCAATCTTTAGCAAGGTGCCAGTCATGTGCGGTGCCAGATCGGACATTGCGAAAACCACGAACTCCGCCAACTCCTCCGGCTCGGCTAGTGCGCCTAGCGGGAAGGTTTTTGCTACCCGTTCGCCGTGGCCGGGCATCGCACGGACCAGCTCGGTGTTGGTCGTGCCCGGCACCAGCACATTGACGCGGATGCGGTGCTCGGCCAGCTCGAAGGCTAGTGACTGAGCCAGATTGTGCAGCGCGCCTTTGCTCGCCGCGTAAGCGATGAATCCGGGCAGTGGTCGCACGCCCTGTGAAGAGCCGCTGATCACGATACTGCCGCCCCCGCCCTGCGCGAGCAGGCGCCGCGCTCCTTCGATTGCCGTGTGAAAGGTACCGTGCAGGTTTACTGACATTACCGCATTCCAGCTCTCAAAATCGAGATCGGCGATCGACTTGCGTTCGCCTGTGATGCCCGCGTTGGCGAATATGCCGTCGATCTGGCCAAAGCGTGCCGCGGTCTGGTCGAACAGTTCACCCACCTGGCCGCTATCGCGGATGTCTGCCATGACTTCGAGTGTCGCGGCCTCGGGGTTGGCCTCTGCCAGTTCCTTGGTTGTTGCGGCCAACTTAGCTGCATCAAAGTCGGTCAGCGTGACTTGGGCACCTGCTCGTGCACAGGCGAAAGCAGTTGCCTTGCCGATGCCCGATGCGGCGCCAGTGATGACGATGGTCTTCCCCGTGAGGTCCAAGAGCCCACTCCTCTAGCTAGTCGTTATAGCTGCGACTGTGTTTGATCATTTGCCGAAACTCTAACCATTGCAGAACGACTGGTCGCTCGTTGATGGAAGGCAGTACATGCGCAAGCAGTCCCATCATACCAACTTGCGCAAATACATTGTCAGGTTAGCTGCGTTTGAGCCGCTCTTGCCTGGCACATACTTCACGGCTGAGAAATTCCCTCCGATATTCAATAAGCTTCCCCGCGCTGGCCTAGAGGTGTCAATTGGTGGCGTGAGGTTGGTGTTGCCCGCCAATTCAGAGACAGGTTCGCATTAGACTGACGGCGCTGTTAATTGGGGACGGCGAAGGTCAGGTTTGCCCAGAGTGTTTCCCAAATGGCATTTGTGTCCCGATGGCGGTCGTGCGGCTGCCGGAAAATCACTGCATTCACCATATAAGCGAAGCCCCGCTCGATGGGTAGGTTCGCGATGCCATCGGCATCAGTGCGATGGACTGATGCTGCCACTTCGCCAAGTGAACTCTTCGAATACAGTTCAACTTGAGATCCGGGAACCGGTGCGCCATTGAAGAAAAGCTGTACCCGAATATGAGAGGCATCTTTGAAGAAGTAGGGGTTTTCCAGGGCAACAAGCTCAGCCTCAAGCCCTATATGACGATCCTCACCTTGTGCCGTCCCAACGCTGACTAGCGCCTTTGAATAGCGGGTATAGACTTCGTCAAGCGGGCCAGCAGTCAGGCCCCTTGCGAAATGCGTCTTTGCGATGTCATCAACGCCATGTTTGATGGCGAAAGCTTCGAACTTCTCAAAACCGTTGTAGGAAATCGTCAAGGGTTTGGATTCGTAGACGATAATGTTCAACCCTGAGGCGGGGGCGGTCTGATTAATCGCTGGTCGATCGCCCAGTCGGCTCACCACGCCTGTGACCTCTTTTGCCCCAAGGATTACGAGGTGCTCAAGGTCCGTTGGTAGATAAGGTAGCGCGAATCCATCAAAGTGCTCGCCGTTTTTTAGATCAGCAACGATATTGCTCGAAGCCTGTAGTTCATAATCAGAAGGCTCAATCCAGAGTTCATGGGCGATAGCAGGCGAGGCCAGCATGCAGATAATCAAAACTAGAATTCGCATGGCGCAATTACTCTCTTGGATTTGGGCTGTTGGATATGCACTGACAGTCACTCTGTCGCTTACGAACGCAAGTGCCTACGCCCATGAAGTATCTCCCGCGGTGGCCGATCTGTCATATCAAGATGGCGTTGTGACCCTTGATATTGAAATGGCGTTGGAGGGATTTCTGGCCCGAATAGATCTATCTGCTGTCACAGATACCAATGAATCGGGGGCCGCCGCGAGATATGATCAACTAAGGGCGCTCGAAGGGCCAGAGCTCGCAGCCGAGTTTAAGCGTTTCTGGCCTTTGATGGCCCCGCGGCTTCGATTTTCTTCGGATGGTACCCCGCTCACTCCAGAACTCAGGAAGGTATCAGTACCAGGCATTGGCAACTTAGACCTGCCTCGGCTGTCTGAAATTCGGGTCACGGCGGTTTTGCCCGCCGACGCCCGAAATATTGATATTGGTTGGGATCGGGAGTTCGGCGCGCTTGTTCTACGACAAGTGGGTGTTGAATCCCCATATGAGGCGTACCTCCCAGCGGGGACCAGCAGCGGCCCGTTCCTGGTTGTGGGGGGAGGCGAACTAGGCACCTGGGAAACGTTCGCTCGCTACATTGCCGTTGGCTTTGAGCATATTGTCCCCAAAGGGCTTGACCACATCCTCTTCGTCCTCGCTCTCTTTTTTCTCTCTCCCGCCCTCCGTACTTTGCTTTGGCAGGTTTCTGCTTTCACCCTTGCGCATACCGTGACACTTGCTGCTGGTGTGACAGGCCTTGTCTCCGTGCCCGGAGAGATCGTAGAGCCGATAATTGCTGCATCCATCGTATTTGTTGCTGTGGAAAACACCCTCAGTTCAGGCTTGAGCCGATGGCGGCCAATTATTGTGTTCGTATTCGGGTTACTGCACGGACTTGGATTTGCCAGCGTCCTCCAGGAGTTTGGACTCCCAGCAGATCGGCTTATTTCCGCACTTGTAGGTTTTAATGTGGGTGTGGAGCTGGGGCAGCTCGCAGTGATCGCGTGCGCGTTCGCACTCGTGGGCCTCTGGTTCCGGAGCAATACCTGGTATCGCCCTGTCATCTCGATCCCTAGCTCGCTTTTGATTGCTCTGGTAGGTGCCTATTGGTTTTTCGAACGCGCGGGAATTGTCTGAGAAAACGGTAGTGTCAATCAAACCGAGCTTTATCAACTTCTGCGCTCGGTAGAGAGTACAGTAACTCCACACCGCTAAGCTTCGCCGAACGAAACATCCTATGGCTGGTTTGCTGCCGACCCTTGTTAGCGGCAGCGAATGCTCTAAATCGCGCGAGCCAAATCCGTGACTGGATGCTCGTCCTTCTCTTCCGGAGGTTCCGCTTGCAGAGCGAGCAGGCCAATTTGCAATTCTCGTTTCGAAAGTGGTCGCTCGATCCCTGCCGCATCGCAAAGTTCTCGCAGCTTCATCTGCAATGTGAAGTGTGTTTTCAGTTCATCACGATTCATGGGGTCCCCCAATAAGCTTATATGCAAGAAAGAGCGGTCTGACGCTCTTGTGCTTGGTACGCATCAACGCCGTGGCCGGATTTCTACCCGCGCGCCGGGAATTAAGGGATGTGTCTCCTGTTTGCTCTCCGAAAAGCGAATAAAGATAAATTAGAGAGTATGACTTTTGGCCTCGAGTGTGAGGAAGAGATGAGCCGGAAACGGCTAACAACAAAACAGATCATTTGAATGCAACGCTCGCGTTTTAGCGGTCGCAACGAGGATGACTGGTGATCCTCAGGCGTAGCTGGGGCGAGCTATGCGTGTGCGCCAGATGAGGCTCGTGATCAATAATAGGTTGCCGAGATTAAAGCCGACACCAATCAGGAAGGCATTGGAATAGCTGCCAGTGAGGTCGAAGACATAGCCGCCCATCCAAGACCCCAGCGCCATTCCGCCCCCCGCACACAGCAGGACCAACCCAGTCCGCCGCCCGGCTTCGCTGGCGGGCAGTAGCTCGCGTACGATCAGGGGATAGCACGGAAGGATACCCCCATATCCCAGACCAAATAGCGCGGCGGCGATGTAGAGGGTCGGCAGGGTATCGACGAAGGCGAGGACAAACAGGAGTGTCGCCTGGCCTGAGGAGAAGGCTACGATGGCGCGTAGGCCGCCGTAGCGCTTGCCGAGCCAGCCGACGCCGAACAGACTGGCCAGTGTCGAACATCCGAGCATTACAGAGAGGATCTCTGCGCCGCGTGCGGGGTCGAATCCCAGATCGCTGATGTGGCTCACGATATGCGCCAGTGGCAGCGACATGCCTACACAGCACCCGATGGCAGCGATGGACAAGGTCAGCTGGATAGCAAGGGGCGACAGCACAGGGCGCTTCGAGGCGGAGCCTCCCGCCGTCGCGGAGCTGGTGGGCAATTCGGTCACGGGCGGGCTGTGCCGCAGGATGATTGCCAGCGGTAGCAGCGTCGCCAGTGCGAAGAACCCGTAGAGCATTGCTGCTGTACGCCACCCATAGGACGCGATCAGGTAGTGAAAGACCTGTGGCCAGATCATACCAGCCAGACCCTGCCCTGAACCCACAACGCCTACCGCGAGGCTGCGGTTGTGCTCGTACCAGCGTGTGATGTTCGCCGTGAGCGGCGTGAACAGGGTCGAACGGCCGAGAAAGCCGAGCATGATCCCGTAGATCAAATAGAGCTCCCAAGGGCTCGTAACATAAGCCGTCGCGATAGCGCCCAGCCCCATCATGGCCGCGCCTATCAATACGGGAATCGCGGGACCACGCCGGTCCAAGCACCAGCCCATGAAAATGCCGCCCACACCCGCCATGCCGTATTGCAACGCATAGGCGATGGATGGGACTGCGCGCGGCCAAGCGAACTCCGTGCTGATGACCTTCAGTGCGACAACGATGAAGTAGATGCTTCCCGAGCCGATTAGCATGAAGAGAAGCGACGCGATCAAGACGACCAACCGCCGGCGCGATTTGGGATCAGGAGGCAGCAGGTTCATGCGGGCGGCAGGCTATCTGCGAAGCGCAGGCAGGCCCGCGCCGATGCTTTCAAAGCCGCCGTCGGCTGCAACGACCTGACCGGCGAATTAACTGGGGTCGCTCTGGAGAATCTCCAGTGCTGCTGCCGGCGTCGCCAATAACAGGACGGACAGCGCGATGGTCGCAAATGCCGGACCTTCATTCTCTCGATCCTCTCGTGTCGCGGGGGCTTGGAAGTTCGCCGGTTTTAGGAGTCCTCCCCGGAACTACTGATACTGGGTCGACAGCGTTTCCTCAAAAAATTCGTGCATCATCCGGAAGGATTTCCTGCACACCTCCTCGTCGAAGAGGGTGTAAGGAGGATTGTTTTCGCCGCGCACGCAGAAAGCGTGAGTGGCGTGACTAAAGGTCATGGTCTGCCATTCGACCCCGGCACCTGAGAGTTCGTCTTCCAGCTCATCCATCATGTCTTTGGGGGTGACCGGGTCCACGCGGCCATGGAGCGCCAGCACCTTGCCGGTGAAGCGAGCCTCGGTCTTCGGGTCGACAGGATTTGGCAGGGTGATGTGGAATACGACCGTGCCTGCGAAGTCCGCACCCGCCCGCGCCTGTTCCAGAACGATCCCACCGCCCATGCAGAAACCGATGGCCCCTAGAGGGGTGTCGGCGACCGGCGCGGTCTGGCGCGCTGTCTTCAGCAGGGCGTCCAGCGCGATGGCGCCGCCTTCGCGGACTAGGTCCAGGTCGCGGCGCGCTCCCTGGGCGCTGGCCAGAAGGAAGTCATATTCCTTAGCCTTCTCGCCATAGCCAACACCGTACATGTCCGCGACTAACATGACGTAGTTCGGGCCGGCCGCCTCAGCGGCCATGTCCAAAGTATGGCGGCAGACGCCGTACCAGTCAGGCTGCATGAAAACGATGGGACGCGGGGTATTGATGCTGTCATCCCACACGACGGCGCCTTCGAACTGTCTTCCGTCATATTCATAGGGGACCATAATCTCTGTCATCGGGGCGCTCCTCGGCTGGTGTTGTGTTGTTCGTTGCTATTTTGCCGCCTCGGCCTCCTGTGCGCACACCAATTCCAGGCGGAAGAAGCTGGTGCCGTTGGGGGCAAGCTTGACTGTCTGGCGTTGGTGATCGTTCAGGAAATCGAGAGAACGCTGGAATAGATCAAGTCGCGGGGCATGACGACCATCATCGTTTGGTAGAACGCGATGGCGGCGCTGCATCTGGCCAATCGGACGATCATTCTGGATATCAGCCAGGTGGTGTTTGACGACGCGGCGCAGGAAGTCCTCGATAAAGCGGAACTACGCCAGCATTACCCGGAAATCTGATTGATCCATCCAGCGAGACGTTTGAAGTGCGCGCCGATCTGCTAAAATTGGGTCC
>Ga0255776_10000981_pt1:20000-32835 | contig 32835 bp, 24 predicted proteins | sample 071ome_19_FD_179974 | JGI IMG/M metagenome (GOLD analysis project Ga0255776, IMG submission 179974) | Coastal salt marsh microbial communities from the Groves Creek Marsh, Skidaway Island, Georgia - 071413AT metaG (version 2) | ecosystem: Environmental > Aquatic > Marine >... | reverse complement strand
AGGGGGTCCAGGCCGTGGCGCGCGAGGTGGAGGGGCCGACGATCGCGGGGCTCGCCCGCGCCAACGAGAAGGACATCGCGGTCGCATGGGAGGGCGTGCGGGACGCGAGGAAGCCCCGCATTCACACGTTCATCGCCACGTCGGACATCCACATGGCCCACAAGCTGCGCATGGACCGGGCGCAGGTGCTGGCCACGGCCATCGACGCGGTGCGGCAGGCGAGCTCGCTGTCGCCCGACGTGGAGTTCTCGTGCGAGGACGCCACCCGGTCGGACCCGGCGTTCGTGGCCGAGGTCATCGGAGCGGCCATCGCGGAGGGCGCGGGCACCATCAATATCCCCGATACCGTCGGGTACACCATGCCCACCGAGTTCCAGCGGTTCCTGCTGGAGCTGTACGAGCGCACGCCAACGCTCGAAGGCGTGACGCTGTCCGTGCACTGCCACAACGACCTGGGCCTGGCCGTCGCGAACTCGCTCGCGGGTCTCGAGGTCGGCGCCCGCCAGGTGGAGGTATGTGTGAACGGCATCGGCGAGCGCGCGGGCAACGCCAGCCTCGAGGAGATGGCCATGATCCTGCGCACCCGCGCGGAGGACCTGGGCGGGCTGTGGTCGGGCATCGAGACCACCGAGATCACGCGGGCCAGCCGGATGGTGAGCCGCCTCACCGGCTACGAGATCCAGCCGAACAAGGCGATCGTCGGGCGCAACGCCTTCGCGCACGAGGCGGGAATCCACCAGCACGGCGTGCTGGCCAACCCGCTCACCTACGAGATCATGGACGCCCAGAGCGTGGGACTCACGCAGAGCGAACTGGTGCTCGGCAAGCATTCCGGCCGCCACGCCCTGCGCCAGGCCCTCACCGACCTCGGGTACGAACTGGACCGGGATTCGCTGGACGAGGCGTTCCGGCGGTTCAAGGAGGTCGCCGACCGCAAGGGCGAGCTCTCCGCCATGGACCTGGAAGCCCTGATGGAGGACGAGATGCGGGTGGACCACGCGCATTCCCTCGAATTGCGCGAGATCGCGTTCTCAGGGGAGTCGGGCGCGAAGGCCGGCGCACGGGTGATCGTCCGTGGCGCCGACGGCGTGGAGTTCACCGGCGAGGGAACGGGCGACGGCCCGGTGGCCGCGCTCATCGGCGCCATCGACGCAGCCGTCGGGTCGGCGGGCACGCTGCTCGAGTACTCGGTGTCGGCGGTCACCGACGGGCCTGATGCACTGGGCGAGGCGCGGGTGCTGTGCGAGATCGACGGCCGGCAGTTCACAGGCCAGGGCGTGTCACCCGACGTGCTCGAGGCCAGCGCGATCGCCTACCTGCGCGCCGTGACCGCCAGCAGGAATTCCGATGCGACCGAGAGGATGGCCGAAAGCGGCGTGTAGCCGCCGGCCGACGACGACGGAGGAGTTGCACGTGGGGAAGACCCTGTTCCGGAAGGTGTGGGACCTGCACGAGGTCGTGCCCGAGGGCCCCGGCGGTCCGGCGATCCTCTACATCGACCTGCACCTGGTGCACGAGGTGACCTCGCCCCAGGCCTTCGATGGGTTGCGGATGGCCGGGCGTCCGGTGCGGCGCCCGGACCGCACGCTGGCGACCGTGGACCACAACGTGCCCACGGTCGGTCGTGAGCGGGGGATCGAGGACGAGTTGTCCCGCCTGCAGGTGGAGGCGCTGGAGCGCAACGCGGCCGAATTCGGCATCCCCCTCTTCTCGCTCACGAGCCCACGCCAGGGGATCGTGCACGTGATCGGCCCGGAACTGGGATTCACCCAGCCCGGCATGACCATCGTGTGCGGCGACAGCCACACCTCGACCCATGGCGCCTTCGGCGCGCTGGCCTTCGGCATCGGCACGAGCGAGGTGGAGCACGTGCTCGCCACCCAGACGCTGCCGCAGGGCATGCCCCGCACCATGCGCATCAACTTCGAGGGCGAGATGCCACGCGGCGTGGTGGCGAAGGACCTGATCCTCGGGGCCATCGGGCAGATGGGCGTCTCCGGCGCGCAGGGCCATGTGGTGGAGTACGCGGGCGAGGCCATCCGCGGGCTCACCATGGAGGGCCGCATGACGGTCTGCAACATGTCGATCGAGGGTGGCGCCCGCGCGGGCATGGTGGCCCCGGACGAGACCACGTTCGCCTACGTGGAGGGGCGCATGGCCGCGCCGCGCGACTTCGCGCAGGCCGTTGAGCGCTGGCGCACCCTGCCGTCCGACCCCGATGCGCAGTTCGATCGCGAGATGGACGTGGACGTCCCCTCGCTGGCCCCGCAGGTGACGTGGGGGACGACACCCGGCATGGTCGCGCCCATCACCGGCCGTGTGCCGACACCTGAGCAGTACGACGACCCCACCGACCAGGAGGCCGTGCGCCGGGCACTGGAGTACATGGGCCTGCACGGCGGCGAGGCCATGGAGGACATCGCCATCGACACCGTGTTCCTGGGCTCCTGCACCAATGGTCGCATCGAGGACCTGCGAGCAGCAGCCGACGTCGTGCGCGGCCAGTCGGTGAAGGATGGCCTGCGCGCCATGGTGGTGCCCGGCTCGATGGCCGTGAAGGCCCAGGCCGAGGACGAGGGCCTGGATGAGGTCTTCCGCGGGGCGGGCTTCGAGTGGCGTGACGCCGGGTGCTCGATGTGCCTGGGGATGAACCCGGACATCCTGCAGCCGGGCGAGCGCGCCGCGTCCACGAGCAACCGGAACTTCGAGGGCCGCCAGGGCAAGGGCGGCCGCACCCACCTGGTGAGCCCGGCCATGGCCGCCGCCGCGGCCATCACGGGCCACCTGGTGGACGTCCGCACGTTCGATGCCGCCCTCGCGGGCGCCTAGGGGAGGTCGCCGACATGGAACCCATCACAATCGTGAAGTCGAAGGTCGCCCCGCTCGACCGGGCGGATGTGGACACCGACCAGATCATCCCCAAGCAGTTCCTGAAGCGCATCGAGCGCACGGGGTTCGGCGAGTTCCTGTTCTTCGACTGGCGCGAGGAGGACTTCTACCTGCTCGACCGGCCGGAATACGCGGGCGCGCGCATCCTCGTGGCGGGTCGCAACTTCGGGTGCGGTTCCTCGCGCGAACACGCCCCGTGGGCCATCCAGGACTTCGGCTTCGACGTGGTCATCGCCCCGTCGTTCGCCGACATCTTCCGCACCAACTGCACGAAGATCGGCATGCTGCCGGTGCTGCTGCCGGAGGACGACGTGCGCACCATCATGCGCGAGGCGCTCGACCAGCCGGGCATCGAGATGACCGTGGACCTCGAGGAGTGCGCGGTGGCCCTGCCCGATGGCCGTACGGTGGAGTTCCACATCGAGGACTCGGTGCGTGACCGCCTGCTGAACGGATGGGACGACATCGGTCTGACCCTCCGTCGCTCCGAGGTGATCGATGCCTACGAGGCCGATCGCGAGCGCGAGGGCCCGGTCACCACGATCCTCTTGTAGTGCCCCGCCCCGCCCCGGACGAATGGTCCGGGGCGGGGCGGCAGCACGCGGTCAGCCCCGTGCCGGGCGCGGGATGCGCGTGGTGCGGACCTGGCACTCGGCGCCCGAGCAGTCCTTGAGCCGCTGCCACTCACGGATGAGCGCGGCGCGGGTGCGCCGGTACGCCGGGTCGGACGCGCGCGAGTTGATCTGGAACGGATCGCGCACGAGGTCGTAGAGCTCCTCGCTTCCGTCCTCGTAGCGCCACCACGACCAGTGCGGCGTGCGCACGCCATCGAAGAGTGGCAGGGTGTCGCCGTTCGGCGCCTGCTGCGGTCCGCTCTCCAGCAGCATGGTGCGGGCCGGTGCCGCGGACTGGCCGGTGAGCACCGGCTTCAGGGACACGCCGTCCGGCACCCGACCCGTGGGCGTGACCCCCGCGAAGTCCAGGACGGTCGGCGTCACGTCGATCAGCGAGACCAGCGAGCGGTTCACCTGCCCCGGCGTGACCCCGGGCCCGCGCACGATGAGCGGGATGCGAAGCGATGGCTCGTACGGGAAGTACTTGCCCTTCTTGATGCGGTGCTGGCCCAGCATGTAGCCGTTGTCGCCCATGAACATGATGACCGTGTTGTCCAGCTGTCCGGTGGCCTTCAGGGTGGCGATCAGCCGGGCGATACCGCGGTCCACGGACATCAGCGACCGCTTGCGCTGGCGGTTGTCCGCGATGAGGTCCTGGATCTCCTCGTCTGTCATCTGCGGCAGGCCGGCGACATAGGTGCCCTTGTCGCTGGTATCGGCCTCGTTGAAGCTGGGCGAGGCCATCGTCGCCAGCGGGAGGTTGGGGATCTTGTTCCGGTCGATGGGGTGGGGGCGCGGCGGGATGCTCTGGATGGCCGAGGACTGGCTGGTGTCGTCCATGTCCACATCGCGTGGATTGATGGTCTTCCGGAGGGGGATCGTCTCCACGTGCGGGGCCAGGTACGCCACCTGCATGTAGAAGGGCCCCGGCCGCGCGGCCTCGCGGCGCAGCACGCCCTGGGCGATGTTGGTGAAGACGGTGGCCTGGTACTTCTTCGGGTTCTCCACCTGGAACACGCCGAACCGGGTCTGTCCGCCCTCATGGTTCACCCGGTACCCGTACATCTGGTACGTCGACGGGTCGGCCGTTCCGTACCACTCGGACCACCCGGTGGGCGCCGGCGCTGGCTTGTTGAACCACCCGTAGCCGTTGATGTACTTGCCGATGTGGACGGTGTGGTAGCCCGCCTCCTTCAGCCACGACCCCACGGAGGACCTGGCCTGCTTCTCCCACGGCACGAACCCGCCGTCCGGCGGGAAGTTCGCGCTCACGCCGTTGTTGTGCGGATAGGCTCCCGTCATCATCGCTGCGCGTGACGGGCAGCAGATGGCGAATGGCGTTACCGCCGAGGTGAACTTGACGCCCTGCGCGGTGACCAGCGACCGGACGTTGGGCATCACGTCGAGATCATCGAGCGTCTGGTCGTCGGTCTGGATGACCAGCACGTTCGGGCGCTCGTCGGGGGCAGCCACGGCGATCGCGGGCGTGCCGACGGCAACCGAGGCCAGCAGCGCCCCGGCGATCGCGGCGGATCGGCGGGAGGACATACGAATCCTTTCGTCGGATACCTGCGAGTACGTTAGAAGGGGCTTCCTGGTGTGTCACGCCCGCCGTCGGACCGGATGGGGATTGCCCCACGCACCGCGGCCTGCCCTGCCGATGGTAGGTTGCCCCGCGTCCATGTCGACGCGGAGGGACGATGCGCGAGGTCAAGGTGGTGCTGCTGCCCGGTGACGGGATCGGCCCGGAGGTGATCGGCGAGGCCCGGCGCCTCGTGGACCACGTCGCCCCGATCGACGACATGCAGGTGGAGTGGGAGTCGCACGCGGTGGGCGGGTGCGCCATCGACACCTATGGCACGCCGCTCCCGGACGGCGTGATGGAGGCCTGCCAGGCGTCCAGTGCCGTGCTGCTGGGCGCCGTGGGGGGCCCGAAGTGGGACACGACGAACCCGGAGGATCCTCGGCCCGAGCAGGCGCTCCTCGCGCTGCGTGCGGGGCTCGGCCTGTTCGCCAACCTGCGCCCCGTCAAGCCCATCCCGTCCCTGTACGAGAGCAGCCCCCTGCGCACCGAGCGCATCGAGGGCACCGATCTGCTGGTGGTGCGCGAACTGACCGGCGGCATCTACTTCGGGGAGAGCGGGCGCCGGGGCGACAGCGCGTTTGACACCTGCACGTACAGCCGCGAGGAGATTCGCCGCGTGGCGGAGGTGGCCTTCGAGTCGGCCCTTACCCGACGCGGCAAGGTGACATCGGTGGACAAGGCCAACGTGCTCGAGAGCTCGCGGTTGTGGCGGGACGAGGTGATCCGCGTGGCGCAGGAGCACCCGGACGTGGAACTGGAGCACATGCTGGTGGACAACGCCGCCATGCAGCTGGTCAGCCGCCCTGCCGACTTCGATGTCATCGTCACCGAGAACATGTTCGGCGACATCCTCTCCGATGAGGCGGCGATGATCTCCGGCTCCATCGGGCTCCTGCCGTCGGCCAGCCTGGGCGGGCACGGGCCGGGCCTGTACGAGCCCGTGCACGGCTCCGCCCCGGATATCGCCGACATGGGCATCGCCAACCCCATCGCCACCTGCCTGTCGGCAGCCATGATGCTGCGCTACTCGTTGGACGCCCCGCACGCGGCATCGGCCATCGAGCGCGCGGTCGACGAGGTCCTCGGAATGGGCCACAGCACCCGTGACCTCGGCGGCACGTGCTCCACCCACGAAATGGGCGAGTTGCTGATGTCCGCCGCGGGCTAGACTCCCCCGGACGCCGGGCATCCGGCGCCTGTTCCGACCGGGAAGGGCACCCACGCATGCAGGAAGCCGAGAAGATCTGGATGAACGGATCGCTCGTGGACTGGCACGATGCCAAGGTCCACGTGCTGTCCCACGGGCTGCACTACGGCTCGTCCGTCTTCGAGGGCATCCGCGCATACGACGCCGAGGGGGGCGTGGCGGTATTCCGTCTGGACGACCACCTGGCCCGCCTGGAGCGGTCGGCGGCCCAGTACTTCATGGAGGTCCCGTTCCCGCGCGAGGAAATGCGCCAGGGAGTGCACGGGGTCATCTCCTCCAATGGCCTGGGTGCCTGCTACATCCGCCCGATCGTCCTGCGGGGCTACGGCGTGATGGGGCTGCACCCCCTGGAGGCACCGGTGGACGTGAGCATCGCCGCCTGGGTGTGGGGTGCCTACCTGGGCGAGGACGGGCTGCGCAACGGGATCGACACCAAGGTGTCGTCGTGGCGCCGCATCGGGAACAACACCATTCCCGCGACGGCCAAGGCGGGTGGCCAGTACCTCAACTCGATCCTGGCGAAGATCGAGACCCAGAAGGCCGGCTACGCGGAGGCGATCCTGCTCAATGAGCAGGGGATGGTGGCCGACGGCTCCGGTGAGAACATCTTCGTCGTGAAGGACGGGCTCATCAGCACGCCGCCGCTGTCGGCGGCCATCCTCGAGGGCATCACGCGCAGTTCCATCATGGAGATCGCCCGGGCCGAGGGGTACGACGTGGTGGAGCGCGACCTCGCCCGGTCGGAGCTCTACAACGCCGATGAGGTGTTCATGACCGGCACCGCCGCCGAGGTGTGCCCCATCCGCTCGGTGGACGATCACGTGATCGGCCCGCCCGGCCCCATCACGCGCCGCCTGCAGCAGGTGTTCGAGGACGCCGTGCACGGCCGCGACCCGCGGTGGTCGCAGTGGCTCGACTACGTGACGGCCCCGGCACCGGCGGGCTGATGGAGCGGATCGACCTCTACGACACCACCCTTCGCGATGGCATGCAGCGCGAGGGGATGAGCCTGTCGGTGGGCGAGCAGCTGCAGGTTGCCCTGCGCCTGGCCGACGTGGGCGTGGACGTGATCGAGGCCGGCTTCCCGTCGTCCAACCCGAAGGACTCCGAGCTGTTCGACCTCCTCGAGCGCGAGGACCTGGGCGCCACCCGGATTGCCGCATTCGGGATGACCCGCCGGCGCGGCACGGCGGCATCGGATGACCCCGGGCTGCGGATCATGGTGGACTGCTTCGCCCCGGTCTCCACGATCGTGGGAAAGACCTGGGACCTCCACCTGCAGAAGGTGACGAAGGTCTCGCGCGATGAGAACCTGGCGATGATCGCCGAGTCGGTGGCGTTCCTGCTCTCGGAGGGCAAGGACGTCTTCTACGACGCGGAGCACTTCTTCGACGCCTACCGCGAGCACCCCGATTATGCGATCGAGTGCCTCCGCGCGGCGCACGCCAATGGGGCCACCTGGGTGATCCTGTGCGACACCAACGGCGCCACGTTGCCGATGGAGGTCGAGCGCATCACGGGCGAGGTGGTGGCCGCGCTGCCGGATGCGCGCGTGGGGATCCACACGCACAACGACGCCGAGTGCGCGGTGGCGAACTCCCTTGCGGCGGTGCAGCAGGGCGCGCGCCAGGTGCAGGGCACCATCAACGGGTGGGGCGAGCGCTGCGGTAACGCCAACCTCATCTCCATCGCGCCGTCGCTTGCGCTGAAGATGGGCTTCGAGGTGCTCCGGCCCGGCGGCCTGGAGGAGCTCACGAGGCTCTCGCACTGGGCGGCCGAGACGGCCAATCTCCCGCCGGATGCCTGGGCGGCCTACGTGGGCGCCAATGCCTTCGCCCACAAGGGCGGTATGCACGTGGCCGGGATGGTGTCGGATCCCCGCACCTTCGAGCACATCGACCCGGCGCTCGTCGGCAACGAGCGCGGCATGAAGGTGAGCGAGCTGTCGGGCCGTCACGTGGTGCTGGAGCGCGCGCGCGAGGCGGGGATCGATGTGGAGGCCGACGCGGACCTGGCGCCGCGCATCCTCGCCCGCATCAAGGAACTGGAGCATGAGGGCTACCACTTCGAGGTCGCCGATGCGTCGTTCACCATCCTCCTCGAGCGCGAGGCCGGCGTGCACGAGCCGGTGTTCGCGCTGGAGTCCTTCCGCGTCATCACCGAGCGCGATGAGACCGGTCACGTCATCACCGAGGCCACGGTGCGCGTGCATCACGGCGGCGAGCGCCTGGTCGCCACTGCCGAGGGGAACGGCCCCGTCAACGCGCTCGACAAGGCGCTCCGGCGGGCGCTGGCCGGCCGCGTGCCCGAGCTCGACGCGATCTCGCTGGTCAACTTCAAGGTGCGCATCCTCGACGAGGGCCATGGGACCGACGCCACGACCCGCGTGCTGATCGATTCGACCGATGGAACATCCACCTGGTCCACGATGGGCGTGAACCAGAACGTCATCGCGGCGTCGTGGGACGCCCTGGTGGACAGCCTGGACTACGGGGTGCGGCGGGCCGCGGTGCCCAGCGCCTCCGGGGCGCGGGAGGCGTGAGCACCGACGAGCCGATCCCCCTCGCGCGGCCGGTCATCGGCGATCGCGAGCGGGAACTGGTGGACGATGTGCTGCGGTCCCGACAGCTCTCGCTGGGGCCCACGGTGACGCGCTTCGAGGAGATGTGGGCCGAGCGCATCGGCACGCAGCACGCGGTCGCATGCTCATCCGGGACTGCCGGCCTGCACTGCTGCCTGCACGCCCTGGGCCTCGGGCCCGGCGACGAGGTGATCACCTCGTCGTTCTCGTTCGTGGCGTCGGCCAACGTCATCCTCTACACCGGTGCCACGCCCGTGTTCGCGGAGGTGGATCCCCTCACCTTCAACATGGACCCCGCGGCGGTGGAGGCGGCCATCACGCCGCGCACCAAGGCCATCCTCATCGTCGACATCTTCGGCTATCCGGCGGAGGTCCCCGCGCTGGTGGATATCGCGCGGCGCCACGGCCTGGGCATCGTCGAGGACGCCTGCCAGTCCATCGACGGTGACTATGACGGCCGGAAGCTCGGCACCTTTGGTCATCCTGCGGTGTACGGCTTCTACGCCAACAAACAGCTCACCACCGCGGAGGGCGGGGTGATCCTGACCGACGACGATGACCTGTACCGGCTGCTGAAGAGCCTGACCAACCAAGGGCGCTCCGACGACGGAGCGTGGCTGGTGCACTCGCGGCTGGGCTTCAACTACCGCCTGTCGGACGTGCACGCGGCCATCGGCGTGGCGCAGATCGAGCGCCTGGACGGGATGCAGGACGCCCGCGCCCGGATCGCGGGCCTCTACCAGGAGCGCATGGCCGGGATCGACGGGGTCACGCCCATGTACGAGGGTCCGCAGCGCCGCTCGTGGTTCGTCTACGCGCCGCGGCTCGCGCCCGACCTGGACCGGAACGCCATCATCGGGCGCCTCGAGGCGGAGGGCATCAGCGCGAAGCCCTACCTGCCGTGCATCCACCTGCAGCCCTACTATCGCGACGAGCACGGCCACCGACCCGGGGAGCTCCCCGTGACCGAGGCCATCAGCGCCTCCACTATCGCCCTTCCCTTCTTCTGCGAGATGACCGATGCGCAGGTGGACCGCGTGTGTGATGCCGTGCAGCGCGCGATCCAGGCGGAGCGCGCCGAGGCCACGGGTGCGGTGGGGGCTGGGGCGACATGAGCACCGAGGGCGGCCGGCTGTGGGGCGGACGCTTCGCGGGGTCGTCCGCCGAGGCCTTCGATGCACTCAACGCCTCGTTGCCCGTGGACCGGCGCCTGTGGCAGGAGGATGTCCGGGGCTCGCGTGCGCACGCCCGCATGCTGGGGGCAACCGGCATCATCAGCGCTGACGACGCGGCGGCCATCGATGCGGGTCTCCAGCAGGTGGCGGATGAGCTCGCCGCGGGCAGCTTCCGGTTCGTCCCCGGGGATGAGGACATCCACACCGCGGTGGAGCGGCGTCTCACCGAGATCACCGGTGACGCCGGGCGGCGGCTGCACACCGGTCGCAGCCGGAACGACCAGGTCATCACCGACACGCTGCTCTGGCTGAGGACCCGCGCGGAGGATCAGTCGGCGGCCCTGGCCGATCTGGCCCGGGCACTGATCGCGCGCGCCCGTGAGCACGTGGACACGCTCGTCCCGGGCTACACCCACCTGCAGCGCGCGCAGCCGGTTCGCCTGGCGCATCACCTGCTCGCATACGCATGGATGCTCGACCGTGATCACCGGCGCCTGGCGTTCGCGATCGAGTCGGCGTCCGAGAGCCCCCTGGGCAGCGGGGCGCTGGCGGGAAGCGGATTCGCCATCGATCGCGACATGACCGCCGCCGACCTCGGGTTCCGCGGCATCACGCACAACAGCATGGACGCCGTGGGAAGCCGGGACGCCCTGCTCGACTACCTGTCCTTCGCCGCGCAGTTGGGCGTACACCTGTCCCGGCTGGGGGCGGAGTTCGTCTGGTGGTCATCGGAGGAGGCGGGGTTCGTCGTCCTCGACGACGCCTATGCGTCGGGGTCGTCGATGCTGCCGCAGAAGAAGAACCCCGATGCCGCCGAGCTGGCCCGCGCCAAGGCCGCACGGCTGGCCGCCGACCTGTCGGGCCTGCTGGGGGTGCTGTCGGGCCTGCCGCTCGCCTACAACAAGGACCTGCAGGACGACAAGCACTACGTGTTCGACGCCGCGGACACCCTGGACCTCCTCCTCCCGGCCATGACGGGCATGGTGGGCACGGCCACCTTCCGGGCCGAGGTCATGAACGCAGCGGCGGACGAGGGCTTTCTCGCCGCCACGGACCTCGCCGATCACCTGGTCCGCGAGGGCTGGCCGTTCCGCCGGGCGCACGAGGCCGTGGGCGCGCTCGTGCGCGCGTGCTCCGAGCGGGGTACGGGCCTGACCGGCGCGACCCCCGAGGACCTGGCGGCCGCGGGCCTCGGTGACGTGGCGATTCCCGACCTGGGAGCCCGTGCGTCGGTGGAGGCCAAGGACGTGCCGGGTGGCACGGCCCGCGCGCGCGTGCTTGCCCAGGCCGATGCAATAGAGCAGCGGGTGGCGGCCTGGTGAGTGCCCGCGCCCGCGCCGTCGGGCGGGCGTTCTTTGACCGGCCGCCGGATGTGGTGGCCGAGGACCTCATCGGGTGCGAGGTCTCCATCGGCGGCGCCGGCGGCGTGGTGGTGGAGGCGGAGGCGTATGGCCAGGACGACCCCGCATCGCATTCCCACCGCGGGCCGACGCCTCGCTGCCAGTCGATGTTCGGCCCGCCGGCGACGATCTACGTGTACCTGATCCATGGCATCCACTGGTGCTTCAACCTCGTGTGCGAGGAGGAGGGGAGGGGCGCAGCCGTGCTCATCCGCGCAATCGAGCCCACCCACGGCCTCGACGCGATGCGGGCGCGGCGAGGAGTGGACGATGACCGGCTCCTGTGCGCGGGCCCCGGTCGGCTCACGCAGGCCCTCGGCATCACGGGCGCCCTCGACGGGCTGGGCACGCGGGCGGCGGGGCTGCATGTCGGACGCCGCCGGGACGCGGTGGAGGTTGCGCGCGTCCCGCGCATCGGGATATCAGCGGCCACGGACCTCCCGTGGCGTATGGTGGCGCGCGGATCCCGCTTCGTGTCCCGTCCCATCCCCAGGAGCCTCACCCCATGAGTACACAGGACCTCCTCGCGCGCGCCGTGGACGTTCAGCCCCCGGGCGAGATCGAGGAGCGCCTGGCTGCCGGCCGCCCCCTGCGGGTGAAGCTGGGCGTCGACCCCACGGCGCCGGACATCCATCTCGGCCACGCCGTGGTGCTCGGCAAGCTGCGCGAGTTCCAGGATGCCGGGCACACCGCCGTCCTCGTCATCGGGGACTGGACCGCGCGCGTCGGCGACCCGTCCGGACGCTCCTCCACCCGCCCCATGCTCTCCGCCGAGGAGATCGAGGCCAACGCCGAGACCTATCAGTCGCAGGCCTTCACCATCCTCGACCCCGATCGCACCGAGGTGCGGCGCAACGGCGAGTGGTTCGCCGACATGGGCCTGGAGCCGCTGTTCCGCCTTGCCGGCACCACCACCGTGAACCAGTTGCTCCGGCGGCGGGACTTCGCCGAGCGCATGGCGGACGACCGACCGGTCTCCGTGCTGGAGCTGATCTATCCCCTCATGCAGGCGTACGACTCGGTCATGCTGGATGCCGACGTGGAACTCGGCGGCACCGATCAATTGTTCAACCTGATGCTGGGGCGCGAGGTGCAGCAGGCATACGGGGGCAGGGCGCAGGTGGCGGTCACCATGCCCATCCTTCCGGGTACCGATGGCGTCCGGCGCATGAGCAAGTCCACCGGCAACTACATCGGAGTCGGGGAGCCCCCTGAGGAGCAGTTCGGCAAGGTCATGAGCATCCCGGATGCCCAGATGTCGGAGTTCTACGACCTGCTGTTCCCGCACGAGCCGCCACCGGCGGGGCACCCGAACGACGAGAAGCGGCGGCTGGGGCGCCTGGTGGCCGACCGCTTCCATGGCGCCGGGGCAGGTGAGCGCGCA
>Ga0255776_10000981_pt1:0-15000 | contig 32835 bp, 24 predicted proteins | sample 071ome_19_FD_179974 | JGI IMG/M metagenome (GOLD analysis project Ga0255776, IMG submission 179974) | Coastal salt marsh microbial communities from the Groves Creek Marsh, Skidaway Island, Georgia - 071413AT metaG (version 2) | ecosystem: Environmental > Aquatic > Marine > Intertidal... | reverse complement strand
CGGTCGCCTCCTAAAATGTAACGGAGGCGCACAAAGGTTCCCTCAGCACGGTTGGAAATCGTGCGCAGAGTGTAATGGCACAAGGGAGCTTGACTGCGAGACCTACAAGTCGAGCAGGAGCGAAAGCTGGTCATAGTGATCCGGCGGTCAAGAGTGGAATTGCCGTCGCTCAACGGATAAAAGGTACTCCGGGGATAACAGGCTTATCCTCCCCAAGAGTCCACATCGACGGGAGGGTTTGGCACCTCGATGTCGGCTCGTCGCATCCTGGGGCTGGAGTTGGTCCCAAGGGTTGGGCTGTTCGCCCATTAAAGCGGTACGCGAGCTGGGTTCAGAACGTCGTGAGACAGTTCGGTCCCTATCTGCGGTGGGCGCTGGAGATTTGAGAGGAGTCGTCCCTAGTACGAGAGGACCGGGATGAACAGACCTCTGGTGTATCAGTTGTCGTGCCAACGGCATAGCTGGTTAGCTACGTCTGGACGGGATAACCGCTGAAAGCATCTAAGCGGGAAGCCCACCTCGAGATGAGATCTCCCATCCCCTTGAGGGAGTAAGGATCCAGGGAGACCACCTGGTTGATAGGCGGGATGTGGAAGCGCAGCAATGCGTGGAGCAGACCCGTACTAATACTCCGAGGGCTTGATTTTACACCTACGTCGCTGTGCAGTTTTGAGGGTTCGCCCTCACGCGTTCCCGGTGGTCAGGGCGAGCGGGAAACACCTCTTCCCATTCCGAACAGAGCAGTTAAGCCGCTCAGCGCCGATGGTACTCCGGACTCACGTCCGCGGGAGAGTAGGTCGCCGCCGGGATTCATCGAGAAGGGCCGCCGAGAGGCGGCCCTTCGCCGTTTGGGGAGGGGTACGATCGGGCCCATGCTGACTGGTAGGGACGGCGCGCCCGTGATCGTGGTGGGCGCGGGGCTGTCGGGCCTTACGTGCGCCCTGCGGCTGGCGGAGGGCGGGGTGGCCGTTACGGTGCTCGAGGCCGCAGAGGAGGTGGGGGGCCGGGCGCGGACGCTGTCGGTGGGCGAGCGTGTCGTGGATCGGGGATTCCAATCACTGTTCTCGGCATATCCCCGCACCTCGCGACTGCTTCGGGACGTCGGGATCCGGCGCCGGGACCTGATCGCGTTCGACCGGGGCGCGGTGGTGCACGACGGTTCCTCGTGGGACCGGATGTCGGCGTCGCCCGCTGGCGTCCTGCGGTTCCGCGCGTTCAGCGCCGGTGACGTGCGGAGGCTCGCCGCCCTCGGGGCCGAGGTGGCGGGCATACCGTCCGCGCGCGTGCTCGCGGGGGATGAGCGGCATGCGACCGCACTCGAGTACCTGCGGGCCCGCGGGTTCACCGAGCGTGCGATCGAGGGGTTCTTCCGCCCGCTGTTCGGCGTGATCACGGCCGACCGGGACCTGGGCAGCGATGCTGCGTACCTGCGCTTCCTCATCCAGATGATGCTGCGCGGCCCGGCAGTGATCCCCGTGGAGGGGCACGGGATGATCAGCCGATGGGCTGCCGCGCGGGTGCGGCAGTTGGGCGGGGAGGTCCGCACCGGCGCCCGGGTGGCCGGGATCGTCCCGAGCCGGGATGACCGTGGGCACGCGCGCGGGGTGGCGGTGGATGGGGCTGGGCTCGTGGCCGCCGCCGTGGTGGTCGTCGCGACCGAGGCGCCGGAGGCGCGATCGTTGCTCGCAGAGCTGGATCGGCAGTGCGCGCGCGCGCTGGACGTCCGGCCCCGGGGGGTTACCACCCTGGCCTACGAACTCGATGCGTCATTCCACTCGGGAAAAGCCATCATCCTGAACGCTGAGGCGGAATCGGGAACCGCGCGGATCGACCTGGTGTGCCAGGAGTCCAACCTGCTGCCGGCGGCTCCGGCAGATGCCGGTGCCCGGCTTCTCGCGACGAGCGTGGACGGCCCGGATGGCGCGGCGGAGCCGGGTGCCCTGGAGGCTGCGATGACGGCGCTCGCCAGCCGGTGGAATCCGGGGTTCCCGTGGTCGCGGTGCGCACGCCTGGTGGAGGTCGTGCGGCACCCGTGGGCGCAGTTCGCGGTTCCGCCCGGGGCGCGCGATGCGCTTCCGGGGCAGCAGACGGCAGTGGGGAACGTGCTGCTGGCCGGCGATATCACGATGCACCCGTCGATCGAGGGTGCCGTGGTGGCCGGTGAGCGCGCTGCGCTCACGACGCGCGAGGTGCTTGCTGCGACGCATTCAGCCGGTGGGGCCTGACATCGTGACAGGGGGTGGCGCCCGATGGGATGCCGGCCGGGGCGCGGTGCGCGCCCGCCTGCCCGCCCTTGCGGCGGAGGCGTACCTGAACACCGGAGGGGCCGGGCCCCTGCCGGATCTTGCGTGCGCGGCAATGCAGGGGGTCATGGCGCAGCAGCTGGACCGCGGTCGGATGAGCGCTGCCGGGGTGGAGGCGGCACGCGGGCGCCAAGAGGCCCTGCGCGCCGCGGTGGGTGGCGTGCTTGGTCGACCCGGCGGCGAGGTGGCGATCATGCAGAGTTCGACCCATGCCATGAACGCCGTCATATGGGGCATGCGGCTCGCGGCCGGGGATGAGGTCGTGACGACGGGGATGGAGCATCCGGGCCTGGCGGTGCCGCTCCGCGCCGCGGCTGAAATGGTGGGCGCCCGTGTGGTGACGGTGGACGTGGGCGACGGGTCGGTGGATCTCGAGGCTGCCATCGGCGCGGCCTGCACGGAGCGCACGCGGCTGGTGGCCCTGTCGCACGTGTCCTGGATCACGGGTGCGGTGCTGGATGTTCCGGGCGCCGCGCGCGCGGCGGGCGCAGTGGGGGCCTTCACGCTCGTTGACGGAGCGCAGGCGGCGGGGGCGGTGCGCACGGATCCGGCGGCGTGGGGCGTGGACGCCTATGCCATGCCGGCGCAGAAATGGCTGCTGGGCCCCGAGGGGCTGGGGGCCCTGTGGGTACGTCCCGGGCGCCTCCGGGAGATCGCCCCGACCGTGATGGGGTACGAGTCCGGCGAGGACCACGGATGGGACGGGTCGCTCACCCTGCACCCCGACGGCCGCCGCCTCGAGGCATCCACTTTCCCGGAGATCCTCATCGCAGGCTGGTCGGCATCGCTGGGGTGGCTCGAGGCGATCGGATGGGACCGGATCGCCCGCGATACCGCTCGCGCGGCACGCGCCTGCCGTGAGGCGCTGGCCGGGGTCGAGGGCGTATCCCTCGACGCGCCCCTGGCGTCGGAATCGGGACTCGTGGCCTTCTCGGTGCCGGGGCGCGACCCGGAGACGGCGGCCATGGCGCTCGCGGAGCGGGGCGTGATCGTGCGCCCGTTGCCCGCGCCCGGCGGGCTGCGGGCGTCATGCGGCTTCTTCACGAACGCAGGGGATATCGACCGACTCGCGGAGGCCTTGGCCGGGCTTCCGGCGTGTTAGCGTGCGCGGCCGTGAGCCAGCAGTTCGTGATCCAGGGCGGGCACGCGCTGGCCGGCACCGTTACCCCAACAGGTAACAAGAACGCCGCCCTGCCGATCCTCGCCGCGACCCTTCTCACCGCCGAGGAGGTCATCCTCGAGAATGTCCCGGACATCCTCGACGTCCACGCGATGCTCGCCATCCTCGATGACCTCGGCGTGGCGGTTCGCGAGGAGCCCGATGGCGCGCTGGCCTTCCGGGCCGCCGATGTCCGGAGCCCGGCGCTGGATCCTGAGCTGTGCAAGAGAATCCGGGCGTCGGTGCTGTTCGCGGGACCGCTGCTGGCGCGCGCCGGCGCGGTGACGCTTCCCCTTCCCGGGGGGGACTTCATCGGGCGGCGCAGGATTGACACCCACCTGATGGCGTTCCGCGCGTTGGGCGCAGACGTGGATGAGGCCGGTCGCGCGTACGGCATGTCGCACAACGGCCTGGTGGGCGCCGAGATCTTCCTGGACGAGGCCTCGGTCACCGCGACGGAGAACGTGCTGATGGCGGCGGTCCTTGCACGCGGCCGCACGACGATCCTCAATGCCGCCTGCGAGCCGCACGTCCAGGACCTGGCGGAGTTCCTCGTGGCGCTCGGTGCACAGATCGATGGCATCGGGACCAACCGGCTCGTGATCGATGGGGTGGAGCGCCTGCACGGCGGCCGCTTCCGCATCGGGCCCGACTACATCGAGATCGCATCGTTCATCGGCCTGGCCGCGATCACCGGCTCCGATCTCACGATCTCCGAAGCCCGCCCCGCCGACCTGCGCATGATCCTGCTGGGTTTCGGGCGCCTGGGCATCGAGGTGGAGTGGGTCGGCGACACCGCGCTGCGCATTCCGCCGGAGCAGTCGCTGGAGGTGGTGCAGGACGAGGGGGGAGCCATCCCGAAGATCGACGACGGACCCTGGCCGGCGTTCCCCGCGGACCTGACGTCCATCGCGACGGCCGTCGCGACCCAGGCCCGCGGCGAGGTGATGATCTTCGAGAAGATGTTCGAGAACCGCCTGTTCTTCGTCGACAAGCTCGTGGCGATGGGCGCACGCATCATCCTGTGCGACCCGCACCGCGCCGTCGTCAGCGGTCCAGCGCCGTTGTACGGCGAGCGGGTGGAGAGCCCCGACATCCGCGCCGGCATGGCGATGCTCATCGCGGGGCTCGCGGCGAGCGGCACCACGACCATCGGCAACATCGGGCAGATCGATCGGGGCTACGAGCGCATCGACGAGCGCCTTCGGGCGGTGGGCGCGCGCATCGAGCGGGTGGACGACTGACGCGATGACCGATCCCGCGCTCCTCCCAGCCGGGGTCCGTGACGTGCTGCCCGTGGAGGCGGCGGAGTTGCGGGCGCTCGGGCAGGCTCTCGCGGATGCCTTCGGCACCTTCGGGTACCGCGAGGTCATGACGCCGCTCCTCGAGTTGGCGGATGTCCTCGGGCGGGCTGATGACGAGGCCGCGGGCCGCGCCTACCGCCTGTTCGATGACGATGGCCGGGTGCTGGTCCTCCGGCCGGACCTCACCATTCCCATCGCCCGCCTGGTCGCGACGCGCATGGCAGACCACCCGGACCCGGTGCGGATCGCCTACAACGCGCGCGCCGTGCGTCGGCCGACCTCGGGCAAGATCGAGGGGGCGGAGCAGCGCCAGGCCGGCATCGAACTGGTCGGCGCGGCCGGCGCCGATGCCGATGCCGAGGTGATCGCGGCGCTCGGGTGCGCCCTCGCGGCCGCCGGCGTGCCCGATGCGCGGATCGCGGTGGGTTCCGTGGCGTTGGTGTCCGCGGTGCTCGACGAGGCCGGTGCGTCCGGGGCGGCGCGCGCGACCCTGTGGGATGCCCTGCACGCGCGCAGCGTCGTCGAGTGGCGCCGCGCCGCGGCTGACCTCGGATGCACCGGGCCCCTCGGGGCGATCGTGTCGGACCTGCCCGCCCTGCGCGGCGGACCCGACGTCCTCGACCGGGTTGCCGACGCCGCGCCCGCCGCGGCGCCCGAGTGCGCCCGGCTGCAGGAGGTGCTCGCGCTGGCCGCGCGGCACGGCGTCCCAGCGCCGATGGTCGATCTGGGCGTGGTGCGCGACTGGTCGTACTACTCCGGCGTGGTGATCGAGGCCTACGCGGCAGCCGTGGCCGTCCCGGTTGCGGTGGGGGGCCGCTACGACGGTCTGGGGGCGCGCTTCGGGCGCCCGCGTCCCGCCGTCGGGGTTGCCGTGGCACTGGACCTCCTGCACCACGCCGTCGGGCGTGCCGCCGAGCGGGAAGGCGCCGGGGTCGTCCTGGTCGGCGGCGCCGACGATCTGATCGAGGAGGCCACGCGTCTGCGCGCGGATGGCGTGGTGGTCGTCGGGGTTCCCAGGGACTGTCCCGACCCGGACGCCGTTGCCCTGGCCGATGGGCGACGTCACGTCGTGCGCCGCGAGGGAGATGGCTGGATGGTGCGCGATGTGATCTCGGGCACCCGGTCAGAGGTGGACGACCTGGGGGCCGGCCCATGGACCTGAGGGTGTGCGTGCCGCTGGGCGCCCTCTTCGGGGACACCCTGGAGGTGCTCGACGCCGTCGGCCTCCCCGTCGCCCCGCTGCGTGATGCCGGGCGCCGGTTGATCATCGATGTGCCCGGTGGGCCGACGTACATCACGACCCGTCCCAGCGACGTGCCGACGTACGTGGAGAGTGGGGCCGCCGATGTGGGCATCGTCGGCCGCGACGTACTGCTCGAGCGCCAGCCCGATGTGTACGAACTCGCAGACCTGCGCTTCGGGGGCTGCCGGATGTCGTGGTGCACCCCCGCGGGGGACGACCCGACTGCGGATGCCATCGCGCGCTTCGGCGTGGTGCGAGTGGCGACGAAGTACGTGAACTGCGCGGAGCGCTTCTTCGAGGCGACGGGGCGCAAGGCGGAGATCGTCAAGGTCAACGGCTCCGTGGAGCTCGCGCCGCTTGTCGGCCTGTCCGACGGCATCGTCGACCTGGTGGCCACCGGGCGCACCCTCCGCGAGAACGGCCTGGTCGAGCGGGAGGCGATCTTCGAGTCGACCGCGCGTCTGATCGCGAACCGCGTGAGCCACAAGATGCGCGCGGTGGAACTGGATGACCTGGTCCGCCGGATGGAGCAGGTGGTGGCATGACGGTGAACAGGCTCACCGCCGACCCGGCCGACCCGGTCGGGGACTGCGCGCGGCTCCGTGCCGGCTCCGCAGCGGCCCCTGAGGCGGCTGTTGCCGATGCGCTGGCCGATGTGCGCGCCCGGGGCGACGCGGCGGTGGTCGACGCCATCCGGCGGTTCGATGCCCCGGAGTTCTCCGGGGCGTCTCCGGTCGTGCCGCCCGGTCAGGTTGATGCCGCCGTCCGAGACCTCGATGGGCGGCTGCGCGATGCCGTCCTGTTCGCCGCCGATCAGGTTCGGGCGGTCGCCGAGGCAGGCCGCCCGCACGGCTACGACGTCCGCCTGCCCGCCGGGCAGTCGGTGGAGGTGCGTGCGATCCCGGTGGGCGCCGCGGGTATCTACGCCCCGGGTGGCCGCGCGGCCTACCCGTCGAGCCTCATCATGGGCGTGGTGCCGGCGCAGGTGGCCGGAGTCGGCCGGATCGTCGTGGCGAGCCCGCCGGGCCCCTCGGGCGTACCCAACCCCGTGGTCCTGGCCGCCGCCGGGCTGCTCGGCGTCGACCAGGTAGTGGCCGCCGGGGGCGCGGCCGCGATCGGGGCACTCGCATACGGAACCGAGACGGTTCCCGCGGTGGACGTCATCACGGGCCCCGGCAACCCATGGGTCCAGGAGGCCAAGCGGCAGGTGTTCGGGACGGTCGGCATCGACTCGATCGCGGGCCCCAGCGAGCTGATTGTGCTGGCGGACGGCTCGGCGGACCCGGACGCGATCGCGGCGGACCTGCTCGCCCAGGCCGAGCACGGCCCGGATTCCCCCGCTGCCTGCCTCGCCTGGGAGCCCGGGGTGAACGACGCCATCGCAGCCGCGCTGGCCGAGGAGGCTGCCCCCGTTGGTACCATCACCCTCGTCGACTGCCCGTCGCAGGGGGACGCCTTCGTCCTGGCCGAGGCCTTCGCGCCGGAGCACCTGCAACTCGCCCTCGCCGACGCCCGGGCCGTCTCGGCCCGGATACGCCGCGCGGGGTGCGTGTTCCTCGGGCCGCTCGGCGCAACAGCGTTCGGCGACTACGTCGCCGGTTCCAACCACATCCTGCCGACCGGGGGCGCGGCGCGTCACGCATCCGCGGTTGGTCCCGCCACCTACATGCGCCGGATGGCGCTGGTGGACATCCCGCAGCAGGCCGTAGACATCCTCACCCCGCACCTCGCCACGCTGGCGGACGCGGAGGGATTTCCCGAGCACCGCCGTTCGGCGGAGATCAGGTCGTCGCCATGAGCAGAACAGCAAGCATTCGCCGCACCACCGGGGAGACCGACGTCGAGGCGCGCATCGACCTCGACGGCGCGGGCGTGGCCGAGGCGGTCACCGGTATTGGCTTCTTCGACCACATGCTGGTGCTGCTGGCCCGCCACTCGCTGATCGACATGTCCATCAGCGCGCGCGGGGACCTGGAGACCGGCAGCCACCACACGGTGGAGGACACGGGTATCACGCTGGGGCAGGCCCTCGACACCGCACTGGGCGACCGGAGCGGCATCGAGCGGTATGGCAGCGCGCTCGTCCCGATGGACGAGGTGCTGGTTCAGGTGGCGATCGACCTTTCGGGGCGCCCCTTCCTGTCGTTCGACGCCGATCTAACCCCCATGGTCATCGGCGGGTTCGAGACCGACCTCGTGGCCGAGTTCCTCCGGGGCATGTCGAATGCCGCGCGGATGACGCTGCACGTGGACGTGCTGAAGCCCGGTGGTCCGCACCACGTGATCGAGGGGTGCTTCAAGGGGCTTGCGCGGGCACTGCGCGGCGCGGTTGCGCCGAATCCGCGGGTGACGGGGGTGCCGTCGAGCAAGGGCACGCTGTGACCGCAGCGGGTGGCGGGCCACACGTGGCCCTTCTGGACTACGACATGAGCAACCTCCGCAGCGCGGGGAAGGCGCTTGAGCGCCTCGGCGCGCGCGTGCATGTGTGCCGTGAGCCCGGCGAGGCGCGGGATGCGCACGCCGTGGTGCTGCCGGGCGTCGGCCGCTTCGGCGCGGCCATGGAGCGGTTGGGGGCGCGCGGGTTCACCGCCATGCTCCGCGACCGGGCGGCGTCGGGCACACCCGTCCTCGGCATCTGCCTGGGCCTGCAGTTGCTGTTCGAGGAGAGCGAGGAGAGCCCCGGGGTCTCGGGCCTGGGGCTCATCCCGGGTCGTGTCGAGCGGCTGCGCACCTCGGCGAAGGTTCCGCACATCGGATGGAGTGAGGTGCACTGGCGCGAGGGCACACCGCTCGCGCCGGCCTCCGGCGGGCCGGCCGATCGGACGTACTACTTCGTGCATTCCTATGCATGCGTCCCCGCAGAGCAGGACGATGTCCTCGGAACGTCGGAGCACGGCGTCGGCTTCGCCGCGGTCGTCGGGCGCGGGGATGTCTGCGGCGTCCAGTTCCACCCCGAGAAGTCGAGCGGGGCCGGCCTCGCGTTGCTCGACCGCTGGCTCGCCGGCGTGCAGGCCGGCCAGGCGGTGGCGTCGTGATCGAGCTCTATCCGGCGATTGACCTGCGGGATGGCGCCGCTGTTCGGCTGGTGCAGGGCGACTTCGCGCGGACGACGGTGTTCAACGACGACCCGGTTGCCCAGGCGCGGGCGTTCGCCCGCGAGGGCGCGACCAACCTGCACGTGGTCGACCTGGACGGGGCTCTCGAGGGGAACCCCGTGCACGCGCCGATCATCGCGCAGCTTGCCGCGACGTTCCCCGGAACGGTGCAACTCGGCGGCGGGCTGCGCGACCAGCCCGCGGTGGAGACCGCCATCGCGACAGGGGTCGATCGCGTGGTGGTCGGCACCGCGGTGATCGAGGACGAGGAGTTCCTGCGGTGGGCGACCGGCCGGCTGGGTGATCGCCTGGTGGTCGCGCTGGATGCCCGCGATGGCCGGGTGGCCACGCATGGCTGGACGCAGGTATCGGACCGCACCGCCGTGGACGTGGCGGCCGAGCTCGCGCGCACCGGCGTGCGGCACCTGCTGTACACCGATATCGGCCGCGACGGCACCCTTGGCGGACCCAACCTCGAGGCCCTGCGGCGCCTGTCGAACGCCGCGCCGCCGCTCACGATCCTGGCGTCGGGAGGCATCTCATCCCTGGATGATCTTGTCGCGCTCTCGCGCCTCGGCCTGCCGAACATCCGGGGCGTCATCGTGGGCAGGGCACTGTACGAGGGCCGCTTAACCGTGGCCGATGCGGTCTCCACGCTGGCCGCCGCCGCACCGTGATCCGGGTCATACCCTGCCTCGACGTCGATCGCGGGCGCGTCGTCAAGGGCGTCAACTTCGTGGACATCCGGGATGCGGGCGATCCGGTGGAGCTCGCCGCCCGCTACGACGCGGAGGGCGCCGACGAGCTCGTGTTCCTCGATATCACCGCGACGCACGAGGAAAGGGATACGATCATCCACCTCGTCGAGCGGACCGCCGAGGAGGTCTTCATTCCCTTCACGATCGGCGGCGGCCTGCGCACCGAGGAGGACATCCGGGCGGTCCTCGCCGCCGGCGCGGACAAGGTGTCGTTGAACTCCGCAGCCGTGCGCGACCCCGACCTGGTCGAGCGCGCGGCCATGCGATTCGGGGATCAGTGCATCGTGGTCGCCATCGATGCCAAGAAGCGGGGGGACGGCTCGGGATGGGAGGTCTACCTGGCCGGCGGACGTCGCGAGACCGGTATCGAGGCGGTGGAGTGGGCGGCCGAGGCCGCGCGCCGCGGCGCGGGAGAGCTCCTGGTGACGAGCATGGACCGTGATGGCACCCAGGTGGGCTTCGACACCGACCTGCTGGCCGCGATCGCCGATGCCGCGCCGATTCCCGTCATCGCCTCAGGCGGCGCCGGAACGCTCTCCCACTTCGCGGAGGCCGTCACGCGCGGTCATGCCGATGCGGTGCTCGCGGCCTCGGTGTTCCATGATGGCGTGTACTCGGTGGGTGAGGTCAAGGCGGCCATGGCACGCGACGGCGTGCCGGTGAGGAGATAGGGAATGTCCCGCAGGATCATCCGGACGGAGGACGCCCCTGCCCCCGTGGCCGGTGCCCCCTACAGCCAGGCGGTGGGAGCGGCACCAGGGGAGCTGCTGTTCGTGTCCGGGCAGGTGCCGCTGGATCCGGACGGCACCCTCGTCGGAGGGGGTGTCACGGCGCAGACCGACCAGTGCCTGGCGAACATCCGCGCGATCCTGCGCGCTGCGGGTGCGGACATGGACGACATCGTCAAGACCACCGTCTTCATGACCGATCTCTCGGAGTTCCCGGCAATGAACGAGGCCTATGGCAGGGGGTTCGGCGGGGCGCCCCCGGCCCGTGCGACCATCGGCGTGGCCGCCCTTCCGGCCGGTGCCTCCGTGGAGATCGAGGCGATCGCGCTCGTCGGTGCGGGGACGGCTACTCCGTGAAGAAGCGGCGCTCGATGAGCACCTCGACCGCCATCCGGTCGAGGTAGACGGGGGAGTCGGAGATGGGTCGGTCGGCATTGGCCGGGTCCTCCGCCCAGGAGCGGACCTCGGCGCGGATCCGGTCCGACGCCTGCTGCAGTTCATCGAGCGGCCGGCCCTCCCATCGCGCGATGGCCTCGGCGAGCCCGTCGAGGGCGACTGGAGCAGCCGCCTGCAGGTTGTGCGCGACGTGATCACCCATGAGGACGATGGTAGCGCGGTGGCTGCGTGGGTCGCGTGTGACCCGATCCTCGCGCGCGTCGAGTGGCCCATCGTGGGGCCGCGCGCGTGCCTGGTCGGGGGCGCGGTGCGTGATGCGATCCTGGGCGTGCCCCACGGGTCCGACGTGGACGTGGTCGTGGAGGGCGATGCGATCGCCGTCGCCACCCGGATCGGTCACGACCTCGGCGGCAGGGTCATCACGCATGAGCGCTTCCGCACCGCGCGGGTGGAATTCGCCCACGGTCGGCATCTGGACCTGGCGTCCGCCCGTCGGGAGACCTACGCGCGGCCGGGAGCGCTTCCGGACGTGTCGCCGGGTGGCCTCGCGGATGACCTCGCGCGCCGCGACTTCACGGTGAACGCGATTGCCTTCGTGCTGCATGGGGATGGGGCCGGGGAGATCATCGACCCGCACGGTGGTCGCGCGGACATCCGCGCCGAGCGCATCCGGTCCCTCCGCGCTGACGCGTTCCATGAGGACCCGAGTCGCGTGGTGCGCGCCCTTCGCTACGCGGCGCGCCTGGGCTTCCGGATGGAGGACGGCACGGAGTCGGCCGCCCGACGCGCCGCGGCCGAGGTATCGCTCGCCCACAGCAGGGTGGCCGATGAACTGGCTCGGCTGCTCGCGGAGGACGCTGCTCCGGTGGCGCTCGCGATGGGCGCGGCGCTCGGCCTCGCCTGGCCCGATGCCGACCCCCGGCGCGCCGATCGCCTTGCGGCACTCGAGGTGGCCCTCACCCGGGCCGGGGCCCCCGGGGTCACGCCGTGGGCCCTCCGGTTGGGTCTCGGCATCGACCCGGTTGCCGTGGAAGATGCCGCACTGCCCGCCTGGTCGCGGGCGGTGGCGCGCGAGGTGCGCGACGGGCTGGAGCGCGCGCCGGCGGTGTCCGCCGCGCGCCGCCCGTCCGAGGTGGATGATCTCCTCGGGGACCTCCCGCCTGCCGCCCAGATCGGGGTGCTCGTCGGGGGTGCGGAGGCTGTGGCCACCTGGTGGGCCAGATGGCGTGACCTTGCCCCGGAGGTGGGGGGTTCCGATCTCGTCGCGGCCGGAGTGGCGCCGGGGCCCGGGATCGGACGTGCGCTCCGTGCGGTGCGCCGCGCGGTGCTGGACGGCAGGGCGACCGGACGGGATGAGGAGATGGCCGTCGCGCTCGCCGAGGCGGGCCGGTCGGCATGACGAGGGGGCCGCGCCTGGTCATCGACACCGGCGCCCCGGGGGTGCGCGCGGCCTTCACCACCCGCGCCGGCGGAGTGAGCGCGCCACCGCGCGCATCCCTCAACGTGGGCACGGCCACCGGGGACGCTCCGGAACGGGTGCGGGAAAATCGCGCCGCGCTCGCCGCAGCGTTGGGCTTTGATCCGGCGCCTGCCGTCGTGCTTCGCCAGGTGCATGGGTCCGCCGTGTACCTGGCCGATGACCGCGGGGGGCGGGGGGCGTTCACCGGTACCCTCGAAGGGGTGGCGGACGCCGACGCGGTCGCGACCTCGCATCCAGGCATCGCGCTCATGGTGATGGGCGCGGATTGCCCCATGGTGCTGGCCTGGACCCTGGACGGCTCGCGCGTGGCGGCGGCACATGCCGGATGGCGGGGGCTCGTTGCGGGCGTGATCGAAGCGGCCATGGGTGCCCTCGGCGACGACGGGGATGGAGTGGGCGCGGTGGTGGGCCCCCACATCGGCCCCTGCTGCTATCCGGTGGGTGACGAGGTGCGTGCTGCCATCTCGAGCCGGTTCGGCCCGGAGGTCGTGCGCGGCACGGCGGTGGACCTGGGTGCATGCTGCGAGGCCGCCCTCGTCCGATCCGGTGTCGCCCGCGAGCGCATCCGGCATACGGGCGGCTGCACATCCTGCGAGGAGGATCTCTTCTTCTCGTACCGTCGTGACGGCGCGGAGACCGGTCGGCAGGCCGGGGTCGTCTGGATCGAGGAGGGGGCATGATCGACGCGCAACTCCTGAAGGCGGCACTCGATGAGGCCCGCGGGCGGATGGATGACGCCTGCGGCGCCTCCGGGAGACCGCCGGGCTCCGCCGAACTGGTCATTGCGGGCAAGTACGTGGCGCCGGACGAGGCAGCAGCCCTCGTGGACGCCGGTGCCCGTGTGATCGGCGAGAACCGGTTGCAGGACCTGCTGGCCAAGCAGGAGGCCATCGGCAGCGAGGCCGTGTTCGACTTCATCGGTCACCTGCAGAGCCGGAAGGTCAGGGATGTGCTGCCGCGGGTGCGCCTGGTCCACTCGGTGGATCGCCTGTCGCTGATCGACGAGATCGGGCGTCGCGCGGCGGGCCCGGTGCGCGTGCTGCTGCAGGTGAACATCGCGGGGGAGGAGAGCAAGGGCGGGTTCGCGCCTGCCGCGCTCGAACCCGCGCTGGAGCACGCGTCGCGTGCAGGGGTCGAGGTGGGCGGACTCATGGCACTCCCGCCGTTCACCGCCGACCCCGAGGCATCGCGCCCGTGGTTCGAGGCGGTCCGCGAACTGCGTGATGACCTCGCCTCCCGCTGGGCGGGCGCGCATGACCTGGGTGAGTTGTCGATGGGCACATCGCAGGATTTCGTCGTTGCCGTGGAGGCGGGCGCTACGATGGTGCGTGTCGGACGGGGGATAATCGACCGCACCCGGATGGAGCAGCCGTAGATGTCGATCACTGATTACTGGCAGAAGACGCTCGCGTACTTCGGCATGGCCGACGACGGCTATGACGAGTACGACGACTACGACGACTACGACGATCATCACGACCGCGAGACCAATGCCCGCATGCGTGAGGATGATCACCGTGAGGAGCGGTCATCGCGCGACAGGCACTCGCGCCGCCAGTCGTCGCGATCGGACGACTTCGACGACATCTACTCCGACCCGGGGATCCCGTCGCCCTCGCGGAACCTGCGCTCCGTGGAGCCGTCGTCATCCGGGCGGTCCGCCCGTGGCTCCGAGGTGACACTCGTGGTGCCGAGGAGCTTCAACGATGCGCAGCAGATCGCGGACAAGTTCAAGGGCTCGGTTCCGGTGATCCTGAACCTGCAGTCCGCCGACACCGATCTGTCGAAGCGCCTCATCGACTTCGCCAGTGGCCTCACCTACGCCCTCGACGGGGGCATGTCCCGCATCGCCGACAAGGTGTTCCTCCTCACCCCGAGGAACGTCGAGGTGTCGGCGGAGGAGAGGGCACGCCTGCTCGAGAAGGGCTTCTTCAACCAGTATTGATGCCGTGAGCCACCCTGCCCCCGCCATCGGCGTCGTGGGCGTGGGCGCGATGGGTGGCGCGATGGCCGCCGGCCTCGCGCGGCACGCCCGCGTGGTCGTGGAGGACCAGGCGCCCGGCCGCGCCGACGAGGTTGCCGCCGCGCATGGCGTGGAGGCGGGCGACGCAGCGTCCTGCGACGTCGTGGTGCTCGCGGTGAAGCCGCAGGACCTCGCGGATGTGCTGGGGCAGATCGTCCCGCGCCTGCGCGCGGGTGCGGTGGTGGCATCGGTGGCCGCCGGGTGGCCCATCGCCCGCCTGCGGGCGGCCGTGCCCGGCCACCCGGTGGTGCGTCTCATGCCGAACCTGGCCGTCGCCACAGGGCACGGCGTCGTGGCCGTGGCCACGGATGGCCTTGATGCTGACGCGGAGGCCCGGCTGGGGCGCCTGCTGGCGCCCCTCGGCGCGGTCGTCCCCATGGATGAGGCCCTGTTCCCGGTGGCCACGGCCATCGCGGGGAGCGGGCCGGGGTTCATCGCCTACGTCGCAGCGGCGCTCGAGCGGGGCGGCGTCGCGGGCGGGCTGGGTGCCGATGAGGCCCGCGCCATGGTG
>Ga0255776_10000979_pt1 | contig 32917 bp, 29 predicted proteins | sample 071ome_19_FD_179974 | JGI IMG/M metagenome (GOLD analysis project Ga0255776, IMG submission 179974) | Coastal salt marsh microbial communities from the Groves Creek Marsh, Skidaway Island, Georgia - 071413AT metaG (version 2) | ecosystem: Environmental > Aquatic > Marine > Intertidal zone >... | reverse complement strand
TTCGTCAAAACGCCTGATCCAGGGGGCCTTGATGTCGCCTGCACGAGAGACATTCAGGTGGCACCTTTTTTCCTATCACCTGCGGGTGCCTACAGGCTGTCAGATGATTGAAGTGCAATCACTCAAAAAAGGCTTCGGGTCAATTCAAGCGGTCGCTGATGTGAGTTTTACCGCCAGACACGGTCGGGTCACCGGCTTACTCGGCCCCAACGGCGCGGGCAAATCAACGACGCTGAGAATGATCTATGGTCTCCTCAGACCCGATCGAGGTGAGGTGAACATCGACGGCGTAAACATTCACAATGCCCCTCTGGAAGCTAAATCACTGCTCGGCGTCCTACCCGACGGTCATGGCCTCTATGCCAGACTCACTGCCAGAGAGCACATGTTGTATTTCGGAGAACTCCACGGTCTTGATCGAGACACCCGAGAAACGAGGGCCCAAGCACTGATTGACCGACTGGATATGCAGTCCATTGCCGATCGACGGGTCGAAGGATTCTCCCAGGGTGAGCGCATGAAGGTTTGTCTCGGTAGAGCGCTTGTTCATGCACCCAGCAACATTGTGCTGGACGAACCCACCAATGGTCTCGATGTAGCCAGTACACGAAAGGTCCGAGAGATGATTAACCTTCTGAGAGACGAAGGTCTGACTGTCCTCTTTTCGAGCCACCTCATGCATGAAGTGGCACGGCTCTGTGATGACATCGTTATCATCAATGAGGGACGCGTGATCGCAGAGGGAACACCAGATGAGATTAGAGCTCAAGGGCAAAGTGACCAACTCGAAGATGCCTTCCTGAATCTTCTGGAAGCCCCGTTATGAATCGCATCTTCATCGTCGCTCGGAAAGAATTCAGAGACGGCATCCGCGATCGCAGAGCCCTCTTGTCCGCGTTCTTTTTTCCTTTGAGCGCGCCGCTGTTCATTTATTTCTTGCTCAACGCCGTCATCAATATGGCCCAGGTTGATGATTCGTTGGAGGTGCCAATTTTTGGCGCCAACGCAGCGCCGGGCCTGGTCAATCACTTGGTCGAGCGTGGGATAAAGTTGAGTCATCGGCAGCCGGAACCGTTATCCGCTATAAAGTCAGCGGTAGTGAACCAGACACTCGACTATGCGCTCATCATTCCAGCCGACTTTGAGAGTCAAATGGCAAGCTACCAACCGCCCGATTTGCTACTGGTCTTCGATTCGTCTCGGAACGATGTCGGCGCACAAGTCAAAAGACTTCGCGATACGCTTGCGGCTTACAACCAGGAGCTCGTCAGCCTACGACTCATCGCGCGTGGGGTATCACCAAAAATCACGGTTGGCGCCAGGCCACAGCCGATTGATGTGGCATCCGATCAAAAACGGACAGCCAACCTCATGAACTTCATCCCTCTTTACGTTTTGATGGCCGCGTTTGTGGCAGGGCTTGGTATCGCCATCGATGGGACTGCCGGAGAGCGAGAGCGCAAAAGCATCGAACCTTTGCTCATTAACCCCGTGCCTCAGACCCACTTCATTTTCGGTAAATGGCTCGCGTCCGGGAGCTTTGCGCTGTTGGGCATGCTTGGCACGCTGGTGTTGTGCATTGTTGCCATGTACTCGCTACCCATCGAACAAATTGGCCTTTCATTCAATATCGGTTTTGAGCAGGCCCTTGCTCTCCTAATCATCTGCCTGCCAGTTCCCTACATTGCCGCGGGCATGCAACTCCTCCTGGGGCTATTTGCGAAGAGTTTCAAGGACGCTCAGTCTTACATCGGGATATTGATTATCTTTCCAATGATCCCTGTGATTATTCGCCAGTTCATGCCCTTTGTGACCGAAACGTGGATGGCAAGCGTTCCCATCTTCTCTCAGAGCGTCCTCATGATGGATATCCTTGCAGGCTCGCCTTACACGGAGTTGAGACTCTTTTTGTCCATCGTTACAGGGTTCATCGCGAGTGCTGGGCTCTGCCTTCTTGCAGGGAAGTTACTGGCCAGCGAACGGATGATTCAAAGCTAGCGAGCATCCCGAGCGAACTTGTGAAACTGCTGCTCACCCGGTCCATTCAAATGATTGGTGGGCGTTTCTTTTTTCAAGGCGAAGCCATAGGCTGCTTTTACTTTTATTCTAGTAGTGTCATTCTGCGCAGCGCAGATTGAGGTTAGGGCGACGTCTCGCCCTCAGCCGACTTGAGTCGAGTATCGGTCTCACCGACTGTCCTCGATGTCGACGCGGGTTTAACCAAACTAGCTACCGATTGATTAGGATCGCCCTCTGAGGCCACGGTTTGCGTCTCCACCAGAGGTGCATCTCGAACGCCTGCCAACTCATCCCAACGCACGTGAGGCTGATTAGGTATAGCAACGTCACGCGCGGATGGCGGTGGCTGATTGTCACGCACTGTCAGCGCTTGCTCCCCTCGAGGGGCGGTGGATGGTGTACCCTCAGCCTCGGGGTTAGTTCGTTCAGGGGCAGTCAAACCAAGATAAGTGAGCACCATGATGAGCGAAATTGCGGCGCCGAGCCCATATTGCATTCGATCCGACATATGACTTCTCCCTACTTGCACAGGCCGATCTCCCTCGCCCAACGGGATGATCAAAGCCTCCCGCGCTAGCGTCTCCCGTGCGTGACTAACTTTTCTTGGAGGCGTCTCCCCTCCGATGACCCAGATTTGGGTCTACAGAGCCTCGACGCCCCCAGAAGAAATCGCTATGTTAACGCCCTCGGGCATCAAACGTGAGCGGGCCTGAATCGCACCGCCAATCCCAGCCACCCGGTTCATCGTCAGCCCCTGTAACGTCGAGTTAGTGACCACCGGTTTGTCGTGTTGTCTTGACGCAGCCATTAAATTCAACAAAACAAAAGAGCGAGGCCGCCTTATATGCGCATCGATACCGCAACCTCATTCTGGAAGGCGACCAACTTGGGTCAGCTCAGCACCCGAGGGATCCTCGATCAGGATTACCTCCCCGCGCACCTTGGCGTGATCATGATGGAACACGGGTTAAATGGCGTGATCGCTGCTCAAGATCCAAGGCGAAATTCTGATCAGGTGGCTTGGCTCGCTTGGATGGAATCAAGCCCGGAAGTCTTAGGCGCTCTGCTCTTTGCAAGCCACGAGCCACCCGTCGAACTCAGCCAATGGGCCCAAACTTACAAAAAGCTTAAGGGGGTTCGCGTGTGGTTGCCGGACGGAGATGAGCGCTTCGAGGCTTTGAGTGTGCTCCGCGAGACCACCCAGACACTCGATCTCACGCTCGAGATTGGTTTTAGCTTCGAGCATTGGCAGGCGATTGTATCTGGCTTGATCCAGCATCCTATGGGGCGAGTGATTTTGTGCCCGACCCTCGATCCCACGCCACCCTTCGTGACATCCGAATTCCACCAGCACATCCGTGATATTAATGCCACCCAACTCGAGAACGTTTGGCTCAAGCTCGACCATCTCGATGCGCTCACGCACACAGAATCCAGCGGTTCAACATGGGAAGATTCCGACGATCATTGGCTCGATGCGAGTGACGCCGTCAACTGGGTGGCTCATTGTCTTGAGCATTGGGGCCCAGACCGGCTGCTCTGGGGTTCAACATGGCCTCTCCTCACAGAGCGGCTAACCTACGACGAGACCATGGATGTCTTGGACACCACGCTTCAAAACCAACCCGAGTCCTTCAAAGCCAGGATTCTCGGGGCCAATGCGGTCAATGCCTATGGGCTATTACCATGAGTCGTGTGGGTTTGCTTAACCCCGGCGCCATGGGCGCTTCTATTGGCGCGCAGCTTGTCGCTACGAATCACGAAGTGCTCTGGTGGCCCCAAGGGCGAGGTCAAGCAACATCAAAACGAGCCGAGCAAGCTGGCCTCAGAGCCTCCACGGTTCGAGAAGACTGGCAATCTGCAGATTACATCGTGAGTATTTGTCCTCCGGATGCCGCTGAATCGGTGACCCAATTCGTCTTGGATCTCGAGTATCGAGGGACCTTTGTTGAGGCCAACGCCATTTCTCCAATGCGCAGCATCGCGTTGGCCCATCGCCTACACGCAGCAGGCATCCGCTGTCTTGACGCGAGTGTGATTGGTGGTCCCGTATGGCCAGGCCAGGGACCATCAATCTCGACGATTGCGTGCGCGGGACACGGTGCAGAGGCCTTTGCGTCGCTTTTCGCATCAAGCGGTTTTGATGCTCGCGTCGTCTCGGACCAGGTCGGCGACGCTTCGTCATTGAAAATGGTCTTTGCTGCACTGACAAAAGGGAGCACGGCGCTCATCGCGGAAATCCTCCACGTGGCCGAGCAATTAGGCGTGCGCTCTGAGCTTGAGACGCTGTGGGGTGAAAAAGCCACCGCAACCCGGCATCAACAAGTCATCACCAACGCTGCCAAAGCTTGGCGCTTTGCCGGGGAGATGGACGAAATCAGCGAGACTTTTACGCAAGCTGGTGCCCAAGGCGGGTTTCACCAAAGTGCGGCTCACGTATTCCGGCGCCTGCAAGCGCACAAAGATTGGACCGAGGCACCGGATATCGCGATGCTCCTAGAAAGCTTGGCAGGGGCATCTAAAGCAGAGAATTAACCGCATCAACGTGAAGCGCCAAGCCCTTGGAGTTGGTTCACCCTTGGGCACAGCCTTGGGTTGTGCCGGGGAGCCTCGCGAACCCCTTAATGCTAGCTTCTGGCAACGGCCACCATTTCGGCTACCTGAGTAAACTTCACCCGAGGTTTACCTTTGGCCTCGCCTCTAGCGACTTCTTCGTCGTCTATTTTTTTCCACTCGGCAAACGTGATGGCATCAGGCTGGCGGCTCAACACAAGGTCAGCCAAGGCGTCTCGACTCTGCGTGGGCTCGAAGTGTCGACCCGCCGCGAGATCCTCAATCATGAGATTCACTGTTTCCTGAGCGCAGGTTTTATTCGTTCCAATAACGCCACTCGGACCCCGCTTAATCCAACCCGCTGTGTATAGCCCAATGGCCTGCGCACCCGATGCGTCAACCACTCGACCGCCTTCATTCGCAATCGTGCCCCAGCTATCGTTGAAGGGCACGTCAGGAAGTGGCTTGCCGCGATAGCCGACGGACCGAAACACGAGACCCGCTGGGATCACTTCCTCTTCAGAGGTCGCCACAGCCTTGATGGAACCACTCTCTTCGACAAGCTTATTCTTGACCAATTTACAGGCCGTGACGCGTCCACCCTCACCTTCAAGCTCCGAGGGTGACACCAAGAATCGAATATGGAGTTGCCTTTTCTTGCCCGTCAGCGACCGGCTCGCGTATTCCTGAACCGTATCCACATTCTTCTGAGCGTTCTTGTCGCCACTGGCTTCCAACGCTTGTTGGCTCGCAGCATCTAGCGCGGCCTCGCTTTCCATGACCACCACATCGGCGTCTTCAAACTCACCCATTTCTTTAATTTCTGGTGGTGTGAAGGCCGCCTGCGCGGGACCTCGACGACCAAGAATATAGACATTCTTCACTTGGCTTGCCTTTAACGCCTCTAACGCATGCTCGGCAATATCAGTGACCGCCAATTCCTCCGTGGTTTTGCAGAGAATGCGCGCCACGTCCATGGCGACGTTACCCATGCCCACAACGGCAACACTTTCCTGCGTCAGATCGAATTTAAGATCAGCAAAATCTGGGTGACCGTTGTACCACGCGACAAATTCAGTGGCGGAGTGACTGCCTTCTAAATCTTCTCCTGGGATACCTAAATTGCGATCAAATGGACTTCCCGTTGTAAACATCACCTGATGGTAGTGCGCCTTCAAGTCATCCATATGGATGTGAGTGCCATACTCGACGTTACCGAAAAATCGAAACCCAGGATGCGCAGCGCTTTTCTCATAGGCGCGCGTGACGCTCTTATCCTTTTGATGATCGGGCGCGACCCCCGCACGCACCAATCCATACGGCGTCGGCAAACGATCAAACATATCCATTTCAACCGATAAGTCGCTCTGCTTGAGCAGGTTGCTGACGGTATAAAAGCCCGATGGGCCCGAGCCAATGATCGCGACTCGCAATGGATTTTCTGGGGTACCAACTGCCGCCATAACTCACCTCGATAAACGTTTTGCCCGGAGACCATAGCAGAATCATAGACCCCAAAACAGACGATTGACCCTGTGCTCTGTGTTTTTTTACAAGAAGCAACGCAGTGACCAACCCCCCGCTATAATAGGCCCACTCACCCCACGCTGACGTTGGAGGGCTTGTGCTCAAACGACTCCTCATAGCCATACTGGTTCTCATTTCACTTGTCTTTGGTGGACTGGTTGTCCTTCTCGATGACCCAGAACAATTTCGACCAGACATCGAGCGTTTTGCAGAGACCCAGCTCGGTTTCCCAGTACGTTTTGGAAGACTCAGTTGGGCATGGCAGCCTGACTTTGCCCTGGCCATTGCCGAACTCGAGGTACAGCCCGATTCAGGCGATCTGAAAACACTCACGTCAGAGGAGATCAAGCTCAAGTTATCGCTATGGCCCATGCTGACCAGCCAGTCGCTCCGTATTCAATCCATTCAACTCATAGGAACCACGATCGCGCTGAACGAGACGGCCGAGCGCGAAGAGGACGTTGATGGCGGTGAGACTGATGTGGCGTCAGGCGACATGTCCTGGGTTAATGATCTTGAAACTGTGGCGCAGGATATCCGAGAAGGCCTCACGCAATTACAAGTCGACGAACTCTCCATCGAGCGTTTGCTGATCATTGGGGCATCTGCGAGCCGCGAGCGCATCGATATTGAAGCGTTCAACCTGACAACCGATTCATCAGGTCTCAAGATGAGGAGTGAAGGCGGACTGAGTCGGACGGAAGAGGATCAAACCAGACGTTTCGAGGGCCAGCTTGTGCTCGACCTCCTTTTGTCCGATGACGACCCCACCCTACTGAGGTTTTCGCTTGGCGCGGACGGGCAGGTCAGCGATTCAACTGGCGCCAGAGCACAACCTGTTGCGCTTGATTTGGACTCTGAATGGCGAGGCAAGACAAAAACTTTGAATATCAAGAAGCTGCATCTAGCATCCATGGGGCTCACGTTTGATGTACAAGGCACCCTCAGTCCTGACGCCACCTTGGCGATCGCCGAACAACCTTTCGATGTCTCAGCCAAAATCTCAGTCAACACGCAACCCGAAACAGGCGCGCTGCTTGAGTCGCTTGGGTTAGAGGCACTTCCCTTTTCGGACCTCACCGCCAGCCTTGTGGCTAACCAGGTTGATGGACGCCTTCAGGCAACCGTTGCTAACGGCACGATCGATGGCATCAAATGGTCCGCCAATGGCACGCTGGATCAGTCATTGCAGCGGGTAACGATCTATGCAGAGATGACCAAGCTGGACCTCGATGCGCTGGCTGGGGAGGAAGCACCCGGTAGCGACCAAGCGTCGACGGACTGGGACGAGCCGCTGTGGTCCGATGAGATTTTTGACGCGCTTCAACTTTCGGCCACTCTTTCCATTGGTGAGATCATCTATAGCGAGCTTCCGATCACCGAAAACTCAATCAAGATTGCTACCAGCGCAGAAGAATTAACGGTGAACTTTGAAGGCCGTCTTCTCGGCGGCGAACTGAAGGCTGCCAGCGTTGCACACAAAAACAGCTCCGAGGCCAACCCCTTTAGGTGGCAGGCGACCCGCATTGACCTCAATCAGTTGCTCACGCCACTTACTCCCGGACGTTTCAGCGGTGAAGGCGAGTACCAATTCAAAGGATCAACCATGCGGCAACTTTTAGGTTCCCTGAAAGGGCAATCGGCCTTTGAATTGCGTGAGGCCGAATTCGATATGACGGCCATCAAATCTGCGCTTTCGACTCTGGATGGGCTTATCAATACGCAAAGTGGCGCCGAAACTTGGCCCGATCGCGCGCAATTCGACCAAGCCACTGGGCGCCATGAAGCGACCTTGGGCCTCGCGTCGGGTCAAACCTTCAACGTCGATCTCGCCAACATTCATCTCTCTGGAAAGGGCGGAGTCAATCTCCCAGAGGGCAAAGCGAACCTGCTGCTCGATCTCAAAGTCGATGAAACCACGACACCGCCGCTGCCCATTTCAGGGCCGATAACGAAGGTGAGTTGGCCCATCAAGTGTGACGGCGACCTTGATGACGAGATCACTGAGCTCTGCGCGCCGGATCAGGACCGAGCCAAACAGTTGGCTGGCGAAATTCTCAAGGCAAAAGTTCAGGACAAAGGCCGACAACTCTTGGAAGGATTGATCAAAGGCGACACCAAAAGTTCAATCAAAAATTTATTGAAGTGGTAGCACTGATTTGAAACCCTTTTCTGACCGAGTGCTCGCTTGGTTTGATCAATATGGCCGGCACGATCTGCCCTGGCAGACACCGGACAATCCTTACCGAGTCTGGCTGTCTGAAATAATGCTTCAGCAAACGCAAGTTCAGACGGTGATTCCCTACTTTCTAAATTTTGTCGAACGCTTTCCGACGGTTGAAGCGCTCGCTCAAGCACCACTCGACCAGGTGCTTGCCGCTTGGACCGGGCTGGGCTACTACGCGAGGGCGCGAAACCTTCATCGCGCGGCTCAAATCATCTGCCAAATGAACGACGGGTTCCCAAAAACCCAAGCAGACTGGGCGGCATTGCCGGGCATTGGTCGATCGACCGCTTCGGCCATCAGCGCCATCTGTTTTGGTGAGCGCGCGGCAATCTTAGATGGCAATGTGAAGCGCGTCTTGGCCCGATTTCTGGCCGAGCCCGATTGGCCTGGCTCAGCAGCGGTTCAAAATCGTCTTTGGAGCCAAGCAGAGGCGCTGCTACCTAACGCACGCTTGGGTGATTACACCCAGGCGATGATGGATTTAGGCGCCACTATTTGCACCCGAACGCGGCCTCAGTGCGACCACTGCCCGCTCCGCTCAGACTGCCAAGCACTCAGCAAGGACCTCGTGTCGCAGTTACCCAAACCCAAACCCAAGAGGTCGAGGCCGATCAAGCATATCTGGATGCTCATTGCGCAAGCGCAGAGCGGCGCTTGTTTTTTGGAGCAGCGTCCACTTAAGGGCATCTGGGGTGGACTTCATAGCTTCCCAGAGTATTCATCACTCGAGGCCCTCGAAAATGATCTTCCTCTGGGCGCCCGACGAGCAGAACTAACGCCATTCAAACATGGATTCACACATTACGAGTTGATCATTCACCCACTGCGCGCCATCAGCGATCACTGGAAGCGAGATTTGCACAACGCATCCGGCGTCTGGATTGAACCGAACCAGCCCATTGACGTGGGACTGAGTAAACCGGCCGTGTTTTTACTGAACCAAGTCTTCGAGGCTAGAAACGAACTCTCGGCCGCATCAGACTAGGCATGGCATAATCGTTTCTTTCCGCAGCGCCTTACGCTTATGACTCGAACTGTATTTTGTAAACGCCTTAAGAAAGCGCTGCCCGGACTCGCTGCGCCCCCCTTCCCTGGTTCAAAGGGCCAGGAGATCTTTGAGAACGTTTCCCAATCAGCCTGGGATGAATGGCAGTCTCACCAGACGATGTTGATTAATGAGAAGCACCTCAACATGATGGATAAAGCGGCTCGCAAGTACCTGACGGAACAGAGGGACCGATTTTTTGAAGGTGAGCAGGTGGATCACGCCGAGGGCTACTTGGCGCCCGATGCCTCCGAGGACTGAGACCTCGAATCAAACGCGTGGCTTTTATTGCGAACCTGAAAAACTCAAACCCGAACCCTTTCCACCTTTGGCTAGAAAGCGATCAGATGCCTTCAATCGATTGCAACCTAAGCTTCAATCGAGCTTTTGCATCCATCCATTGTTCACAACGAAAAGTCCCCACACAGTGGATGTTCAGCATACTTAAGCCATTCAAGTCTTTGGTTAAAAATGCGACTCAAGGCTCGCTTCGAGCCTACAGCACGTACCGATCATTTGCTGCGCGAACGGTTAAATCGCTGATGACGATGCCCCAGGGTTGATCCATGGCATATAGGATTTGCTCAACCAGGTGTTCAGGCGCAAGTCCCCAATATTGAATGGAGGCCGCGCTCATCTCCTCTGGGGACAACTGACCGGCCTCCGCTCCCTGCATCGTGTTCATGTACCCTTCAAAGTGCTCACCCAAAATACCCCGTATCGCGAGCGGATTTACAACACCTTGACCAAGCCCAGTACCCGGCACCCCTGTTGGGCGAACGACAGTCACTTTGATCTTTCCTTGTGACTCAAGCCTCAGCGCATTAGACAGCTCGTTAACCGCGGCTTTCGTCGCGCTATAGACCCCGCTGCCCACCACCCCTGAATTGCCGTAGATGGAGGACAGGTTGACCACATGGCCTCGACCTTGAGCGATCATTTGATCGTGGACTGCGATGATGCCGTGTAACACACCCTTAACGTTGACATCGATACAGCGGTCCCAAGCTTCACTTGCGGCTTCATGATCAGCATAGAATGCGAGCGGCATGGTGCCTGCGTTATTAACCAGAATGTCGACAGCGCCGAATGCCGAGACGGCTGCATCGGCCGCAGCCTTCATCTCGGAGAGCGAACGAACATCCACTTGCCGCGTCAGCAACCCGTCTCGAGCGCCCAATCGACTCATCATGGCCTCGTCATCCAAATCGAGTGCAACCACTTTCGCACCACGGGCCAGCGCCCCTTCGGCTAGGAGTGCGCCGAATCCTCCTCCAGCACCCGTGATCATCATCACGCGATCCTTTAAATGACTCACTTTCACCTCCTTCCTTTCGACATTTAGAGGGCGCAGCGGGTGTTTGCGTCCTCAAAGCCTGGGCGCTGATCGCCTAACGCAAGTTTCCGCCATCGATGCTCGAAAGCCGCGGGATCAACGGCCACCATCGTTCGAGTTGGCCCGAGCATCTTGGTGGAGCCATGAGCCGCTCTCCCGAGCAGCGATCAATAGCTCTATCGAATCTCAAACTGAGCCTTCCCATGCCACCAAAGTTGCGGAGCTGTTCGATTGCCGGTCACTTGCTCCGCGAGCGTCGGCGCGACATAGAGTCGCCCATTCATCATCACCATGTGGATCTCATCGGTCGCATGAATATCTTCCAACGGGTTTCGCCTCAAAACCACCAAGTCGGCGAGCTTGTTTGCTTCAAGAGAGCCCAGATCCGTCGCCATGCCTAGGTGTTGCGCTGGGTTGATGGTGGCTGTTGAAAGCGCCTGCATCGGGCTCATACCGCCTCGCGCAAAGCTCCACATCTCCCAATGGGTTGCAAGGCCTTCTCGCTGGCCGTGGGCGCCTGTATTCACGATGACCCCCTCTTCTAAGAGCTGCTTAGCCACGGCCGCAGCGTCGTCATCTCTGAAATCACTGTCTGGCGCCATGACCCGCCTGACCGATCGTGCCTGCAGCAGATCCGGCGGCACGAACTGCGCCAGAAGGGGATGTTTCCATACATCGGTTTGTTGATAGTAATAGTCCTCGGAGGTCAGACCCCCGTAGGTCACCACCAAAGTTGGAGTGTAGGCGGCTTGCGAAGCGCGCCAGAACTGGGTCACATCATCATAGACCGCCAGTGTCGGGATATTGTGCTCGATACCGCTTGACCCGTCGGCCACCAAATTCATATCCATGTGGTAGAGCGAGCCACCCTCCGCGACCACCAAAAGGTTCTCCTGACGTGCTGCCTCAATGACTTGTTGGCGCTGCTCTCGTCGTGGCTGGTTGTAGTTTTTAGCACTGATCGCACCTTGGGCCTTGAGTCGGCGGATATGGCTTAAAGCATCGTCGAGGGAGTTAATGTCCGCGAATCCGACACTCTTAGCGCCGTAGACCACTTCTCCAGTGGAGTAGATCCTCGGCCCCAGAATCCGACCGGCGCGTTGGTATTCTGCCGCGGCAAAGACTTGGTTGGCTCGGCTGGACGGGTTGTGCACGGTGGTGACACCGAGCGCCAGATGCGCCAGCAGCGACCAATTGGATTGAGGAATAATTTCATCGCGTCCATATGGCCCGTGCGCATGCGCATCAATAAATCCTGGCACGACCGTCATGCCATTGAGATCGACTTCAAGGGCCCCTTCCGGAACAGTCAATTCCGCCGCCGAACCGATGGCTTCAATTCGATTATCACGGACCAAAATCACTGCGTTTTCGATCACTTGCCGCGCCGCATCCATAGTTATCGCACGGCCCCCGACTAGCGCCAGCTGCTGGACCGGCTTATCAGCGGTCATCGTCTGACTGAGGAAGACTGAGGACACTGCAGTTTTCTCCGGAAAGTGCGCGAGTGCATAGGAGAAATGTTCAGCACCCATCGACCAATGAATACGGCGGCTGTCTGATGAGAAGCTCACATAGTCTGCGCCGTTCTCGCTCAATTGAACTGCAGGGAGCGCCTGCATCTTGGGTCCAACGTCGAACGCAACGCCGAGCGCGGGAACTCGCGTCAGGTAGAGCTGATAGTTTTCGACGAAAGCGAGATACCGACCATCAGGTGAAAGATGCATACTTCGCGCAAGTTCACTTTTCGAGTGAGTGCGCTCATCGTCACCAGTCAGACTGACCGACTTAAGAACCGTTGCCGCTGCGCCCTTTTCGCCCCAGCTTCGATGCGTGTAATACACTCGGCCATCGAGACCTTCACTCGGCGCCGCGCCTTCATCTACTAAACGCACGGCTTTTGAGTCGGCAAGATCGAGCCGATAAAGACCGGGGGACTTACCCCAATCGGGATGGGTCAAATCGTCGCCAGATAACTTCCTGAAAAGGAGTGCCTCACCTGACGGACTCACAGAAAGATTGACATAGTGACCTTGGGGGAGCGGCAATGACTTCTCGGCGCGACCTTTACGAGAAATCCGATGCAGCTGCGTGCCTTCAAGATCCGTCCAAGAGAAGAAGTAGAGTTCACGTCCATCTGGCGCCCACACCGGGGAATACTCGTGGCGAGCGTTTTGATGATCCGTGAGTGGTTTGGGGGTACCCCCGCTCGATTGGGTCCAGAGTTTTCCCAGTGATTCAAAGACGACGTGTTCGCCGTCGGGTGACGTTTGCGCAAACCGGACCATGGCAGTGTCAAACGTGTCAGCGCCCACAGCCACGGCAGGCCTAGGCGCTGAATAGATCACACGCTCATCTTTGATATGAAAAGGTATCTCTTGGATATCCCCCGACGGGAAAGCCACTTGCCACAACCGACCCTTTGCCCAGTAGACCAGCCCAGCATCTTTTGGCAACCACGCGAAATTGGGATAAAGACCGTAAACACCCCAGGTTTCCTGCATATCTGGATCTAGGTCTTCTACCAACATCACGTCTGCGTCGGTCGCTAAATTTTTCACAAAAAGCCGCGATGTCGCTCGAACACGCTTCACATAAGCCAGAAAATCACCACTGGGTGAGGGTGATGCACGCACGGCGCCACCATAGCCACCCGCGACGGACTCCGTCTCCCCATCGGTTAACGAGAGGGCGCGGATTTCAAAGAGTTCGTTATGACTGTCTTCGTGGTATACGAAGGAACCCCCAGGGGACGTGTTGTGCGTATAGTAGAGCTGAGCCCCATCGGGAGAGAACGCGGGTTCGCCTAACTCTTTTTGATAGTTCGGACTCTGTCGCTCGACTAATTGCACGCCTTGGCTCGCGACCTCACTTGCCAAATCGAACATCCAGATCTCGCCCGTGCCCAGCGAGCGAGACGTCGTAAAGTGCTTTTTAGCCACCAGTCGTTGGCCGTCTGGATGCCACGCCGGATTATTCATGAGCCGAAAGGACTCTTTGGTAATCTGCCTGGGTTCTTCCTGACCTAAGGACAGCACCCAAATATTGTCGCCACCACTTCGATCAGACGTGAACGCGACTCGATTGCCTTCTGGACTGAATTTAGGCTGCATATCCCAAGCATGCCCCTGAGTGATCCGCGTCGCTTCCCCACCCCCAATCGGCAACAAATAGAGGTCCCCCAGCAGATCGAACACGATTTGGTCTCCAGCCGGAGACACATCGAGATTCATCCAGGTACCGGTCCGCACATCAATCGGGATTGTCCCTGCCGCAACCGAATAATCTGGACGCTCGACCTGCCAACTGTCCTCCTCAGGAGAGGATTCAGATTCGACCTGTGATTCAACTTCGGCCGCCCCTGGGGTCAGGTTTGTATGCAACAGAGCTGAGGGCGCTGCCTCGCCGCCATGTGCAAAGGCTAACGAAACACAGAACCCACTCGCGAAGAAAACAAGTGCCCACATTGCTCGTCGAACGGCTTGACCCGAGCGGATCACTGAAGACTTTAAGATTGTGAATCTAAGCGGAACGTTCATCTCTCACTCCTTCTGTCACTTCTTCTGTCACTCTTTCACGCATTTGATCACGAATAACGCCTCGCATCGCTTCGCGAGTCGACCAAAAAACGCCCCGCAAGCCAAGGCTGCGCCAAGTATTGCATGAAAAATTTGCGTATCCTTGTGCCAATCACCTGCGACAACTTGTCACCACAGGAATCATGACGCCGGCCATCGAATTACTGAATCGCTTAGGACATCCCTTTGAGCTTCTCGAATACGATCACCCTTCAAACAGTAAGGATTACGGGGTGGTCGCATCGCTGGCCCTGGGGATCCAAGCGCAGCAAATCTACAAGACGCTCCTCTGGCAGTTAAACACGCAAGCCGTCGTGGTTGCTATGGTGGCTGCCGATAGTCACATCAGCGCCAAAGCCCTTGCAAAGCTCGCGGGCGCCAAGCGGGCTGAGATGCTTGATGCCAGAAAAGCAGAATCACTCACGGGCTATCTTATTGGCGGCATCAGCCCGTTTGGTCAAAAACGTGAGTTCCCCTTTTACATCGATGACACCATCTCAGAGCTTGAGACTGTGTATGTGAGCGGTGGTCAACGAGGACTCGAAATCGGCGTTGCGCCGTCGCTTCTGGTCGAACTCACCGGCGCCTCGCTTGGCTCAATTAAACACATTGATTAAGCCCCGCGCAGCTGGACCTTTTGCTTAGCGACCCACGAGAAATGCCGACTCAGCGCCGGCTCCTCAAGGAGGGCGGGCAGCGATGCATACTGTTTCGCGATGGTCATTTCGTCGAACAACCGATGGATACCATCGTGGCAGGGCCTGCAAATGCAGATGCCCTCGGCCAAGGCGCGTTTATCGAAGGTTCTCTTGAAGTGACGACGTCGATGCAGCTTTTTAGGAATGAGGTGATGGAAAGTTAGGGCACGGTCCTGCTTGCAGGTTGCGCACCCGCCTTGCCGAGCGCCACGCCGACGCGTCATGGCTTGATTGAGTGGCTCAGCGCTTACCCTTTCAATGTGTTCAAACATCTCAATTCATCCACTTGAAGACAGCTTTAACCGGAATGATAGATTGTACGTCGCCTATGCTCTCATCGTTGGCTCAACTGGGCCCTCGCTGGCCGCACCGCAAGAAAGCCTCATCGCTTTCGCAGCGTCGTGTCTTACCCCCAACCTTGAACGACGGCCTCTCTTGCTCCATAGTCCTCGCACTTTGTCTCGGAGCCTCCATGCGTACCGAAAAATTTCAACGTCTCGAAGCGTCAAGCACCACTGATTCGACCTGGCTTGCGGGCTGGTACCAGGTACTGCATCTCAAACAAACCTACCGAAAGGGCTGGTTGGAGCGCGGTCTGAGCGAAGCCCACTGCGAATCCGTCGCCGAGCATAGTTTTGGCGTCGCCATGCTCGCGCTTCTCCTCGGGCGCAACCGACCCGAGCTGAATCTCGAGAAAGTGCTGAGACTGGCACTGGTCCATGATCTAGGTGAAGCCCATGTGGGTGACTTAACCCCCAACGATGCGGTTCCAAAGGCAGAGAAAACGGCGCGTGAGGAAATCGCTGTTGATGCGATCTTGGCCCATTTCGCAGACTCGACTGAGCTGAAGAAGGACTGGCAAGAATACGAAGACCAAATTTCGGCCGAAGCGCGGTTCGTCAAGCAACTCGATCGTCTCGAATTCGCGCTGCAAGGCGCATTGTTTCGTGACTCGAGTCAACTCGACACTGCGTCACTCATTGAGAAAGTCGGACTGGGTCTGACAGATCAGGGGCTAGCGTCTATCTATGAGGAGACGTTGGCTTAGTTGCCGAGAGCGTCCATCACATGAATTGCACTTCCATCCCGGCCCTTGCCTTTAGCTGAGCGAGTTTGATCCTGTGCTGGTTGCGTTTATCTAACGCGCGCTCGCTGCCGAATGACCCTTCGCCCACTCTACGACGCATACCCCTGCCAACAGACAGCCACTGAACGCTAGCGCCTGCATGAGGTCCACATCCAAGCGCAACCACACAGCCTGAGGCATCATAATGCAGAGGCCGGTGGCAAACACCACACCGGCACTCAAGTGTGACACTACGCCCAACCCAGGCAGCACTCGCTGACTGGCATAGGCGACCAAGGCCACGCCAAGCGCCGTCTGGGCAAGATCAAACGCGACCCGACCCGCAGGTGCGTGCCCAATCAAGCTGGGATTGAGCGCAAATAGAAACGGCACCAGGTAAATCGCGACACCCAGACGCATGGCTTCAAATCCAGTGGCGATAGGACTAGCCTGCGCAATAGAAGCCGCTGAAAAGGCGCCGAGCGCGACCGGGGGCGTGATAAATGACAGCATGCCCCAGTAAAGAATAAACAAATGAACCGCCAAGGGCGTGAGCCCGCCACTGATCAACGCCGGTGCGAGCACGATCGCGAGGAACACGTAGGCCGCAGTTACCGTGAGGCCGATACCTAAAACAAAACTGGTGAGTGCGCCCATCATCAACAAAACCAAAACGTCCGAGCCCGCCACAAACAAGAGGTCGTTAACCAAAGTGCCCGAAAGGCCCGTCACCGAGAGCGCACCAACGATCAGCCCGACCGCGCACAAGATGGTCAGCAATTCCATAAGAAGTTGGCCGATGGCTCTCAGCCAATCAACCCAGCCGGCCAAATTCAACCGATGCTCGGGCAAACATTGATTGATCAAGAGCAGGACCGCGCTCGCAAGCCAAGGCGCGAGCGTTTCTCGCTGCAACACCAGCAAGAAAACAACAAGCAGACCGAAGGACAAGAGAAAGGGCCAACCTGATTTCAAGACGTCACGTACTCGAGGGACATTCTCACGCGCGAGACCAACGAGCCCGTGCCGAGCCGCATGCGCATCAAGCTGCAAGAACAGGGCAAAAAAATACAAAAGCGCGGGTATGAGCGCGGCCAACGCCACCTGGCCGTAAGGCATTTCAAGGAATGTCGCCATGATGAACGCGGTTGAACCCATGATCGGTGGCAAAAGCACGCCACCCGTAGAGGCGCACGCCTCCACCGCCGCAGCTGTTTTGGGTGCGTAGCCTTGACCGCGCATGGTCGGAATCGTTAGTTGCCCGGTGGTCATCACATTCGTCACCACACTTCCGCTCATCGAGCCCATCAGACCGCTGGCAAAGATCGCCACTTTGGCAGAACCGCCTCTCACCCCGCCGAGCGTTGCAAAAGCAAGATCAATAAAGAAGCGACCACCGCCGGAACTCTGCAGTGTCGCACCAAACACCAAGAACCCGATGACGATTTGAGCAAAGGCCTGAAACGGCAAACCGATAAGACTTTCACTACTCATCGCATGATAGGCCGCCGTCTCACGGAGACCAATCGACATCCCCGAGATCAGTGTCGGCATGTGATCCGCCACAAGCGGGTAAAAAGAGAGCAAGCCCGTCACGGCGAGCAGCCCGACCCCAGCCACTCGCCGAACGCCTTCCAGAACGGCGACCCAAAGAACCAAGCTCGCCCAAATCGCGTGATCGGGTGCGATAAACTCCCAGCCTTCCTCGAGAATCAACTCACCATTGAAAAGAAGCCAAAGACTAGCCAAAAAACTGCTGAATGCGAGGGAGGCGTCAAGCATTCTGCTGCGTGATGCTTTTAGGAGAAACGACAAAGGCAACAGCAGCGCAACCAAGGCGTAGAAGTATTGGGTTTCGACCGTCAGCCAAGCGCTCGACAGAGGGCGACCAAACAAGCGCAATTGATCAACGACCAAAGCGATGACCAAAGCTGCAGCCAAAGGTAACAACACCTTTCTGGAAAAACTCATAGCAAACACTTCACTCTTTCCAAACAGGGTTAAAATCGCGCTCCGACAAGTACGAGGCACGATAGGTCATCCATGAGGCAGCAAACTCGGGCTTATCCACATCGTCGATTCCTCCCATCGCGGTGAAGCCCTGCCAAGCATCCGCCAACACTTGCTGGCGCGCGACAAGCCGGGCTTGATGGTCCTCAAAGTCCTCGGTCCAAATTCCAAGCGCTCTGAAGTATTCAATGGCGCCAGGATGAAATGGCACAACCCATTTGAATCGCTGTCGATCCAAGCCCCAACCGATCGACCCGGGGTCTGCGTCCTTGTAGGCGTCATAACCCTGATGTATGGCCGCCGTCACCGCGTAGACCAAGTCAGGATCCTGATCGGAGAGCGTCGTGAGCACAGGGTAAGGATAGGTCCCACCTTCGTGTGGTGCAGTATCTGAGATCGCGGCGCCGCGAGTGGCCACATGAGGTTCCAAATAGGGTGCGACCGCATGCACCCGCTCCCAGCATTCTCTATCATTGTGGGGCATTTGCAGCCAGCGAATCCCATAGGGAGAAGCTTCCATCCGACGGGTTGGCCCCGAGACCGTGGTGGCATAGGCGGTATCAATTTGCCCATCAATCATCGCATTCCACATCGCGACATAACCGGGAAAATCAACTCGAGTGACATCGTTCCACGAGATTCCGCCACAGGCCATGATCGCTTCAGTTGATATATTGAGCGCTGGCGCACCGAACACCCAGGGCACGCGGCGCCCTCTGAGGTCTGCGATGTTCTTTACGGGTCCGTTATGCGCAACAGCGATGGCTTGATTGGAGAGTCCCACCGACATCATAACCACGCGAACGGGCATCGGCCCCCACCGTTTTGAAGCGAATTGAAACACGCCTTCTTGAGCAAAATAGGTGGCGACTCCATTGGCAGAGAATTGCACACGATTAACGCGAAGGGGTAACAAACGAGACACGTCGTTCTTACCGGGAATGATTCGGAGCGTCATTCGATGACGATCTTTCATCATTTTCGCGATCCCCACCGCTTGGTTATACCCAGTGGTGCCAAGGTTATAGGCGCTCCAAGCCATCGCCCTTGGTAACTCTGGGACGGCGGGTAGCGATTCACGTAAGGCAGCCGACGTTTCGATTGCCTCGCCCCGACAAAGCAGCGACAGCGCCAGACTTCCTGAGAGCAGGACCACGTTAACCACTTTCAAATACATACGTCTGGCACCCGTATCTGCTTCAGGCTGGATGAGTCACTTCGAGACTGAGAAGCCCCTTCACCCTGACACCAGAAGATGGGTGTCAAGCGCTTCTCGATCGAACCCGCATCCTACCTGAATGCCTGCTTCTGACCCAGTCAGCAATCTGCTAGCATCAGCCATGCGTAAGACCGAATTATTCAGTCTCTCCATCAAGGGGTCCCCATATGGCCAAAGGCGTCGCCTGGTATTACTTCCGCAAGGGATGAACCACCTGTGTCAAAGCATCCAAGTTTTTGGAAGCCAACCACATAGATATCAAAGAAACGGTGCCTGCAAGCAGAAAGCTGCAAGCGGGCGATTGCGCAGACGTTGTCGGCTCTGCAAAGAAGCTCATTGCGATGAAGGGCAAAAAAGTCGAAGAGTTTGACCTGAAGGCTGGACTATCGGACGAGGCCGTCGCGGCCATGCTTGGCCCAACCGGGAATCTTCGAGCGCCGACTATTATCACTGGACAAACGGTGCTTGTGGGCTTCAGTGACGAGGTGTTTGCGCGACACTTCTAAAAAGCTAAGACCACCCACCGAGTCGAACTTGCGCCCTAGAGGGTGGTTGACACCCTCTAAGAGCATTTATTTCGCGCAACGGACCAAGACCTCTCACCCACCTTAGGCGCAACGCAACCCCAGAATCTACGGCGATTACCCGGTTCAGAAGAACAGGCGCTTTTCGCATCAGAGCAAACAGTGGCTACCGCCAAACAGCGATTGCCAGAAAGGATAAGACCGTTACCACAACTACTACATTGGGTCACATTGTTCGGGTTGACTTGTCCACCAATTCCACAATCAGCTTTTTTCACACACGCTTTCGCGGCATTAAGGCCGAAACCGTCACCGCTGAGCAATCCATGTTAACGAAGTTGAGCGGAGCGCATTTTCCCAGCATCGCTGGGCACATTGACTGCTTATGAAGTGAAGATCTCTTAAACAACAAGGCCAACGGCTGGCCAAGAAACAACTGTCTCGACGCGGTCCGAGTTGAAACGCCGAGCTTATGAGCGCTCAAGAATCATAAAGGTACCCATCGCTTTCGCAATCAGCCGCTCCTGATCATCGAGCACATCGCTCTCGAGCACAGCGGTCCGTTTGCCCTGATTAACGATGCGGGTGTGACAACTGATGCGGCCCGACACTCCGGGCCTGAAATAGTTAATCTTGATCTCAATCGTTGAGCAGATCTGACCCTCATCGAGCTTAGAGGTTAAAGCGCCACCCATCCCCGTATCGGCGAGGGCATAGATCACGGCGCCATGGACTACCCCATGGGGATTTCGATGCTTATCTTGGATTTCGAGCAGGGTCTCGCAGTAACCCTCGTTTCGGTCCGAGACTGAAAATCCAATCAAGTCAGCAAACGGATGCTCGATGTCTTCCATGTGGCACTTCCCTTCCTTTACGGCGCTTCTTCTTTTCCCAAGACAAGTCCCAAGACAAGGGCGTTCCGCCTGCGACACCTCCATGGAGGAGGCCTTAGGATACCCAGAGTTCCAAGCCAGCCGCCTCACGCCGACGCAGTGACCTACCCACGCATAAAGCAGATCGAGGAACAGAGCGCCAAGCCCACTTCTGATTATCAGCGCGGGCTTTCACACCTCTGAGGTGCGTTGGTGTCTAGACTGAACAACGATCCAAATACCGCACTTTCAACTGCCGGATGTTGTTGTAATTAAAATTGATGACCTGATTAAACGCTTGTAGCTGCCAGCGCCAATCATCTTGCAGTTCTTCCTCGGTCATCCCCAATTCCGCGCCCAACCTTTGAGCGGCTTCCCAGCCCTTGATCGCTAATGCTTCAGCATCCTCAAACAAAACCCCCCGGTCATCCGCTTTAAGCGCACCCGCCACCATTCGGTGATAAACCGCGCACTTCAGCGCATGGTCATAGCGAGCTTGCGGGTCGCTCTCCTCGGCCTGCGTCGTGCCAGTGAGCGCCAAGAGCAAAAGTGAGCGAAGACACCATGAGCGATGACTGCCCGGCAGGATCGAGGGTCGTTCGATCAACGGCTAAGTGCGCTTTGCCGCGACCGCCGCAGATCTGAGTTGCCCCTCGTCACCCGGGTTGTTACCCACCCAAACGCAGAGTTGCGGGTCTGCTTGGCGAATCTCGCCACGCAGATGCACGCCTTCCTTAGTGAAAATGCCCCACTGATTACCGTTACTCACCCGAATATTGTCGTCTTCATCGACTTGATAAAGAAAATCGGGATCAAAAGGATGCTTAATACTCGGCATTACTCACCTACCCACTCAGTCAATTTATGATGCAACCAACGGACCTTGCTCTCCTGGTAGCCGGAAAGCACGATCCCAGATTGATAGGTCGCTTCAAGGCCAGCCTGCACCTTCGGCATGTTGAAGGCGTCTTGATCGAAGACTTTGCCAAGGAATCCCAGCACGGTCGAAAACTTCTCACCCTCTTTCAACCAATGAACCTTTGCAGCCGGAGGGCGCTCACCTTCAAATGGCGCGAGCATAATGCACTCCATGATCGCGGTTCGGTGGTCGTCACCGTTGGGGCGGAACCGATAGACGATGCCGTTGAAAGCGCCCCAAGGGTGGAAATTCGGGAACAAGGTGTAATCAATCGAGTCCATGAGTTCGGCATCACAATAGAGATCGACGCGCTCGCCTGCGATGGCCCTCAAATTCTCTCGCGTACGATCAGCCATGAAATGGCGGAGCCGCATGCCACTCGGGACTTCGGGGACTGGCGCGTCATGGTCAAGATCCATCATGGCGCGCATTAAATCATCGTTGCTGACCGTGTCCAGCAGCGGGCTGTGTGTGGCGCCTGGGGTGATGACGCGGGCGCAGTTTTCCCAAATATCCACTTGGCTGTTCACGTCGCCAATGCTGCGCATCACCTGGGGGTGGGTCGCATTCACATGGTAGGCCTCGCAAAATGCCTCTTGAGCAATCTTCCAATTACAAGGCATCACTTTGGCGACATGGCACTGCTTGTAGAGGCCCCCTAAATTCCAACGCTCGAACTGGCTCGCCAAGTCTTTAATGTGATCCTCGAAGGGCGCGCAGTTTTGGTCTGGGTTAATGAAGATGAAACCGGCCCACACAGCCAGCGGAATTTCTGGAAGCGAAAACGTGTCTTGATCGATATGGGGGAAATCCCAATCTGCAGGAATGTCCTGCAACTGACCATCAAGCTTCCAGCAAAATCCATGAAAAGGGCATCTCAGCTCTTTGGCATTGCCATCAAATTCCTTAAGCATTCGCCCCCGATGCAGGCACGCGTTGGGATAACACTTCAAGTCACCCGTTTCTGTACGCACCACGAGAAACGACATATTGGCGATGTCATACCGATAGTGGTCACCCGGCTCTGGGATGTCCTCCTCACGGCAAGCGAATTGCCAGACCTTTTTCCAAAGCGACTCGACCTCTCGTTCATGCCACTCGCGTGTGGTGTATCGAGACACGGGATACTCCCGAAACCCCATGTGCATCGGTGATTCGAGCCTCAACACTTCCGGAACGGGCTTAGAGTCTTGATCGAGCAGGTCTTGGTAGGTCAACCCAGGCGACCGTGTCATCGTTTCAGGATCTAGCGGTTTATAAGCTTCTGACATGAATAATTCCTCGCATTGCGGCTGCAATTTCAGCCAATGATGGTGCCTTCAATTTCGTGGAAGAGCAACCAATAGGGTTACAGCCCTCACGACCAGGCTCTTGTCGGGGCGATGACCTTCTCTGAGATTTCGGTAAGCACCTCATACCGCGTGTCAAAGTTCGGTAAATTCATCACCTGGTTCAAACCCGCCGCATGAAGCTCAAAGAGTCGCTCGAGCACTTCGTCTTGCTCGCCAATTAAACAGGTGCGTTTCATGACCTCAGGCGTCAAAAAAGCCAATTCTTCTGGCACCACCCAACAGTTATGCCCCATGTGAATCCTCTGATGAACACGGTCCTCGGGAAATTGACTGAGTAGCTGGGTGTAATCCTCCCAAACTTCAGCAAATGCATGCGGCGGCTGATGACCAAAATTGCGAAACTGATCAAACGCATAATGCATGGAGGCCATCGCCATGGCGCCGCAGCGTTCGATCATCCGGGCTGAGTTGGGTGACTCGCCTGGCTCCAGGATCCCGATGGCTGTCAGCGCGGTGGTGTAGTATGCATCCCTTTGTAACGCGAAGTTCTCGGCTTCAAGCATCGACCAGATGTTCTCCATCATCGCGCCTGAGGCGGGCAACCCCAGAACGGCACCCTCGCCCCGCCGGCCCGCCACGGCCAGCGACTTGGGACCAAAGCCTGAGACATAAAGAGGAATATCCTGTTCGAACGAGACGAAACCGCGATCAGGCATGATGTGGCGGATGGGCCGCGCGCCAGCTGACGTGACATAGGTTGATTCTTGACCGCTCAATAACGGTTTCAAAGTGGCGAGATAGCCGTCAAACGCTTTGACTCTCTGCGGAGGAAGCCCCATCACCCGCATGGCGGTGTTGCCAGACCCAATACCAAGAAATGTCCGGCCCGGCGCCAATGCATTGATGGTCGCAATGCTTGATGCTGTCACTGGCGGCGGCCGCGTGCCGGATACAGCAACGCCCGTTCCCAAGCGAATTCGAGTCGTATTCTTCGCGGCCAATGCGAGGGACGCATAGCAGTCAGACCAAAGCATCTGACTGTCGGCAAACCAGGCATGGCTATAACCAAGCGCCTCAGCTTGCACCACATAATCTTCATCGAGAATATGACTCGCGATACAAAGGCCGATATCCATGGGACGCCTCCTTCTAATGTCGAGATCGGCGGGCGCGCCATCTTAAGACGCGCCTCCGATAAGTTAAGTAAGACTCTAAGCCAGGTCGATCTGAGGGATCCCGAGATGCTCCCAAGGATAGGCTGAGCCCGAAGTGCAGAAAGCGGTCATGACAACCGATAGCACCTTCAACGCGCTTGGCTCATCCCATCTATACCAGGCGAAAGCACTCAAACCTGAAAATCGTGACCCATATGATGACTGCGCGACCACGCAGATCGTCCGAAACTTTCCCAAGCATTGAGCCGTTATGGAGCCTTCGGCCGCACGGTCATCCTAATCCTTCTCTAATGCTTCGAAAAAGTCACGCATGCGCACCGCATCAAGACGGCCCTCCACACGAATGCCCGAACAAAGATCAAACCCCGCCGGACGCACTTCATGACGAGCCAACGCAATATTGTTCGGTCGGAGCCCCCCCGCGAGCAAGACGGGCAGCGAAACGGATTGCGTGATGGTTTTTGAAATCTCCCAGTCATGGGTTTCGCCCGTTCCGCCCAACGTGGGTTGCGCGGCGTTGGGTCGACCGCTATCGAGCAAAATGGCATCGGCAATCTCATCGATCTTAAGAGCCCGCTCGATCGCCTCAACTGAATCCACGTGAACCACCTGAACCCAAGTGACGTCTGGCCGAGATTCTCGAAGCGCGGCAAGACCATCTTGCCCAATATCGCGCACCACCTGAACCACTGCCGCCGGACATTCTTCAAGATGCTGCAGAATGTCGTTGGGCGTCTCTCGACTGGTCAGCAGAAATGAACAGGTTTCGGCAGGAAGTTGCTTGAGAATACTTGCGATCTGGGTGTCAGAGATGGGGCCAGGTCCTGAGGGCATCGACGCCACAAACCCCAATGCATCAGCCCCGGCAGACAAAGCGGCAAGCGCTTCAGAAATATCCTGAATGCAGCAGACCTTCACAAACCGGCCGTCTCGCGCCGCCAATCGCTCTCGAAAGTGCTGACCTTTCATCTTGTATCTCCCTCTTGCCCGTCAAAGAATGACACATCTCAAGTCGCTGAGCTCATACAATTCGCGTTGACCCTAGCCTCCCAACAAGAGGTGAGCTAGGCTAGCGAGCGCGCGGCTCAACGCTGTTTGAGCTGAATGACTTTAAGTACATGTAATTCAGGCATCGTCTAACACGCTTTATGAGAAAGTTTTTTTCCATACTCATCAACGAGCCTTTGACCTGGTTTCTGGGGTTGGCCCTTCTTATTTTTGCGATTGATCAGCATCTCAATCCTGAGAGCCGTTCGATCATCATCGACCAAGCAAGGCAGCAAGACATCGCGGATCGTTGGGCTGCCCAAATGGGCGCCGCACCCTCGAGCGAGCAATTATCCTCACTGACAGAAGACTGGCTTACTGAAGAACTGTTTTATCGCGAAGCGCTTCGCCTCAACCTCAATGAGAACGACCTGATTGTCAGACGCCGTTTGGTCCAAAAATATGGTTTCCTGGTGGAGCAAGTCCCTGACCAGTCTTTAACTGAGACGGCAATAGAAGATTTCTATCTTGCCAATCAAGCGCGCTATGAAGCACCGCTGCGCTTTAGTTTTGAACACATCCTTTTGAGTGAGCAAGCCGACGGATCCAACGTATTGAAGAAGCTTCAAGCCGGTGAATCGCCCAAGGGCTTGGGGGTGAACACCCTACTTCCAAGTCGGCTCACCCGAAAATCAACGACCGAGGTTGATTTCACGTTCGGACCAGGATTCGCCGCGGCGTTGAATCTTGATCTGAGCAATCAATGGCAGGGTCCGATCCGAAGCCCTTACGGACAGCATCTCGTGTTCATTACCTCAAGCGAACCCGCGAGGACTCTCGCACTTTCGGAAGTTTTCGATAAGGTGCAATACGACTACATGCAGTCGCTCAAACAAGCTCAACGTCGCGAAGCGGCGGCGGCCTTGAAAGCCCGCTACCCGGTGGTCTATGCAACCGCTGATTAAGCATTTGTTGTTCTGGTCACTCTGTTGCGTCATCGGCGCCTCTACCTCGCCCTCAACTGAAGCGCATGCGCTCAAGCCTTTGGTCATGAACCTGAGCGGCACAGAGGACGGTCTTTGGAACATCAGACTGTTACAGCGTGATAACGAAACTCGGCTGACCGGCGTCATCGCACAGGTCACATGCGGCGAGGCGAATACTGAGGTTAGGCTCGATACATTGCGTCTCAGAGAGGCGCACGCCTTTGATTGTGGGAGTCAGCCGCTCGATTCAGTCGCGATCGAAGGTCTCGCCTCGCAGCTGCTCGAGGTCATCGTTCGAATTGAGCCGCCTTCAGATGAAGTCAGCACCCATTTAGTTTCAAGCGCAAACCCATCGATTCAACTCCAATCGTCAACGCCTTCCCTTCCAACCTATCTGTTGCTCGGCATCCAGCATCTTTTAACCGGCTTTGATCACATACTCTTTGTGCTGCTGCTACTTCTTGTGGCGAACAGCTGGCGGTCGCTCTTTTTCGTCATTACCAGCTTCACCCTCGCCCATTCGATCACGCTGGGCCTCTCAACGCTCGACTTGCTTCACCTCTCTCCTCTGTGGGTTGAAGTCGTGATCGCGCTTAGCATCGTGCTGTTGGCTCGCGAAGCCATGACCCAGAAACACTCCCTCAGCCGGCGCTACCCCTGGGTGATCGCGTTCGGCTTTGGGTTGATCCATGGGCTGGGTTTTGCCGGTGCGCTGAAAGACATTGGATTACCCGAGGACGCGGTGTTCATGTCGCTTTTACTGTTCAATCTGGGCATCGAATTGGGTCAGCTGGGGATCGCGGGCGCGGCGGTGTTCACTCGATACCTTGCGACAAAATATCAACAGGCACTCACCCATCGGATTGATCAAGGCCTCGCGATAACAGCCGGCGGTTTCGGGCTTTACTGGATGTTATCTCGCAGCCTGGCGGGTCTGTAAACAGATTCAATCACCTGTAACTTGGTATGGCGCGAAACCCGCAGGCCCGTCGTGCAATTAACCTGTGATTAACCGCGCCCGCATTTGGGGTTAAAGAAAGCGTTGGGCGCTTAGGTACGCACAAACGGCCACGGCGACGTAGCCCACCCCTGTTTGCCAACGCAGGTTTCTTTGCGGCCCCATGAGGTCAGCCCGCGCCGCCAGGTAAATCATCACCATAGCCAGTAAAGGCAGGAGCAAGGCATTGGCGACTTGCGCAACAAGAATCAGTTCAACAGGCTGATGGCTTGTGACCGCAAGGACGGTTCCTGACAGGATGACCAACCCCCATGTGGCTCTGAATGCCAGGGTCGACGGATCGCTCACGCGATGGATCACGCCTTCGAGTGTCAGCGCGGCCGCAAGCGGAGCGGTGAGCGCACTACTGAGTCCGGCTGCGAGTAAGCCAACGGCAAAGGCGACACTGGCAAAAGAACCTGCAACCGGCGCCAGCTGCGCTGGCAGGTCTGTTAAACGCTCGAGCGACTGACCGCTTGCCGCGAGCGAGGCTGCGGTTGCCATCACCGAGAGCGTGACAACACCGCCGACACACATAGAGATCGCAAGATCGAGCCTCGCCTGGCGAAGCGCTTCATCAAGCGCCACCCCTGCTCGCCACTTACTCTGGACCAATGACGCGTGCAAGAAAAGGTTATAGGGCACCACGGTGGTGCCTATCAGCGCCAAAGTTAAAAACTGTTGCCGACTCGGAGGTTGCGAGCTCAATTGAACGACCTTGGGCGAGTCTGAGCCCAGCATCATCATTACGGCGGACAATGCAAACATAACCGCCATAAGTGCCACCAACCCGACCAACAACCGCTCAAATAAATAGTAGCGCCCCGTAAAGAGTAACCCCCCGCTCGTCACAGCAAGCAGGACCACCCACACGCTCTGATGGCCACCGAACAGAAGTTGAGCGCCCGCAGCCGCGCCGGTGAGATTGCCGCCCTCATAAGCGCTATTGCCCACGACGATCGCCACGACCACCAACGAAAGCAGCAACCATTTGAGCAAAGGCTGACCGATCGCATCCCGAAGAATCGTAGTCAGCGCGAGCCGCTTCACAAGACCGAGCCGTAAAGCCATTTCCTGAAGCACGAAGGTTAATGCCAAAGAGAAAAGCAGCGCCCACAAGAGTGAGAAACCAAACTCAGCCCCGGCTCGACTGGCGGTCAGCACCGTGCCCGGCCCAATAAACGCTGCGCTCACCAAAAACCCTGGACCAAAAGGCTGTGCTTTGTAGGCTGTTCCTCTCATGGATCAATGGCCCTAGTTCAGATCGACGTGCATAGCCTATCGCTCTCGCTTAAGACTCAGCACCCAAATCTCAGCGATAAGTGGTGGAACCCCCGCAATAGATGCGAGGCGACCCGTTCGTTGACGCCATCGCCCCGTGACAGTCGATCGAAGCGTTTGACCAGCGCCTGCATGGCCGCTCTCGCCTCGAGGCGAGCGAGCGGCGCGCCGATACAAAAGTGAATACCAAAACCAAAGGTGTGATGCTGTATTTTCTCCCGGCCGAGATCGAAGGCCTGCGCGTTGTCGTACGCGGCATCATCTCGATTAGCAGACCCCATAATCACGTGAACCACATCGCCCGGATTCAATGTTTTGCCGTGAAAGCTGCAGGGCGATGTCAATGTGCGTCTCAAGAATTGAACGGGGCCGTCGAATCTCAGGGTTTCCTCAATCCCTTGATCGATCAGTTTTGGGTTGCCACGCAAACGCTGCCAATCAGTCGGTCGATCCGCCAGCACATTAAGGAAGTTTCCTAAAAGATTCGTTGTGGTCTCATTTCCTGCGATCAAAAGCAGCATACAAAATCCGACAATGTCCGGATCAGACAGCGCTTTGCCGTCGACACTGGCATTCACAACAGCGCTCACAAGATCCCTTCCACCTTGACCACGACGTTCGGGAATCAACCCTTGAAAAAAAACATACATCTCACCAATTTCGACTTCGCGCTCAGCAAGCGACGCACCTGCAAGCGTGCCTGTCAGTGCATCCGACCAGCGCTTGAAGTCATGGGCTCGCTCAGCAGGGATGTCCATCATTTTAGAAATAACAGCCACAGGCAACGGAATGGTCAGCGCCTGGACCACATCAACTGCTTGCTCGCTGGGAATAGCCGCCACTAGGCTCTCGGCAATATCCGCCACGTCGCCCTCTATGCTCTTCAGCATTCGCTGGGTAAATGCCTTGTTCACGATGTTCCGTAACTCAGTGTGCCGAGGCGCGTCGTCGGTCAGGAGCGGTAATGGTCCGGATTCGCCCCCACCCATGGCTTTCGAAGAGAAGTCGCTCGAGTGCTTCAACACATGCCGAACATCTTCGAAGCGAGACAGAATCCATGCACCTGTCTCCTCGTCCTGCCAAATCGGCTTTTCCGCACGCCACATGGCATAGAACGGATAAGGGTCTTGAAGGACCTCATTGGTAAAGAACCGCATCAGTTGCTCCAGATCCTTGAACGAGGTCATAACACTACCCCGACCCAAGTTTCAGCACCAGCAGGGGCTGTTCATGTCTCCCGCATAACTCTTTTCAGCGGCAGCGCTTGATGACGAAACCGTGTCTTTTTGGATAGTCTTTATTAGCGACCTTTCAGAACGGCCTCTGAGGATAGCCTTTCCGGATAACCATTGAGGAAAGCCATTGAGGATGGCTGGGCGAAACCTGAGCTAATCGTCGCGCCATATCGGGCAAAGGTTTGACCCTCATCAACAGCGCGTCAATGATGAAACCGAGACCTGCAGGCTCAAGATTCGACGGACAGCGCTACGCGAGATTGGACTCTCGATGTCACCTACGGTTCTTGCGGGACAGGGCGCGGCCGGCCTGGGCCGAAAGCACAACTCACCCATTTGGCAAGTATCCCTCAATGCGCTTGTGGTCGCTCGTTCACCTGTTATTCTCCAGGGTACGATTGGTCGCGCAAATAGCGGTCGACTTGCAAAGATGGGGCTCAGCGCGAACCATCGCCCAAGATAGGACGCAAGAGACCTAAAGTTTCGCCAAAGCAATGGACATCGAGAATTTGAGCGATGAGCCATTGGCACACTGCTCGAGCTCAGTAGACCAGAGCATGACCACGCCGTAAGGCGCTTCTCAACGCATGACAAGGGGTTACCACCATGAACCAACAGGAGATTCGCACCCTCAAGGCGCTCATGGAATATGAAGCGGAACGAACCGCGCCACCTGAGACCTTCCCGCAATTGCCCGATCTTCCAGGAGGGCGCTATGTTGACCCGACCTTCTACGAACTTGAGATGGCTCACTTGTGGCGCAAATCCTGGTTGTTCGCGGCGCACCTAGATGAAATTCCGGAACCAGGGTCCTTTATATTGTGGGAGAACATCGGTCAGCCCGTAGTCATCGTCCACAGTGAAACCGGCTCGATCAACGCGTTCTACAACACCTGTAGTCATCGGGGCGCCCCTGTCGTGACCGAGCCCAGGGGCCGAAAACTGAGGCTCACCTGTCGCTACCACGGCTGGGTGTACAACCATGAAGGTGAATTGCTATCGATTCGTGATCCTGAAGATTTCAAAGACCTCGACTTCAGTTGTCGCAGTCTGGTCAGGGTCAGATGCGAGCAGTTTGGCAAACTCATTTTCGTCAATTTCGACAATGACGCGCCGAGCCTTCTGGATTATCTCGGCCCGCTCGCCGATGAGTGGAGGGAGTTTCAGTTCGACCAGTGCCGTCTGGCCGCAAGGCATCAGTTCGTATTGAACTGCAACTGGAAGATTGCCATGGAGGCGAACACCGAGGTTTACCACGTTAAAAGTATTCATCCCTCCACTGTGTCGCCCGTTCTCGATGATCGCCGCAATGTGAATACGCTCTACCCTCGAGGTCACAATCGGATGGTGGCCCCACGCCCCGAGGGCGCGTTTCAAACGAGCATGATGCAAAAACGCGCGCAGATGAATGAAATCGACACCGTAGGAGAAATCGCGCGCACCTGCACCCAATCTTACGGCGTCTTCCCCAACTGGGTCTCGCCGCTGGGCCCCCAAGCGCTGCCGCCGCTCGTCTTCTGGCCCAAGGGGATCAATCAGTGCGTTCTTGAAACCTGGACTTTGGCGCCTGACTGGGGCGATGGGCCGGCCCCTGACATGTGGACCGAAAATAATGGCGAAGACCTTGTTCAGGTGCTGAGAGAAGACACCGAGTTCGGTGCTTGGATTCAAAAATCCGTTGAAAGCTATGGATTTAAGGGCGTGCCGCTGAGCTATCAGGAAGCGCGGATCTATTATTGGCATCAAAATGCTGACGAAATCATCGGACGAGAGAACATCCCCGATCACCTTCAAGTACCGAGCGTCATCGGCGCAGATTGGGTTTACCCCAATGACCCAAGACAGGCCTACCTCAACTTAGCTTGACGGCCTCTGGTGGGTGATCGCTCATCAGAGTACTGATGACGTGCGGGCGCGTGAGTAAGCCATGCGTGCGGTTTTCCTCTTCGCCCGTCCTTTGCGTTTTTAGCCTTAACTGCTAATGTTTCCACTGCCGGTTGAAAACAAAGGGCGGTGCCAGGTCTAGAAGAAGTTGTCCAAAAAAGTGATACATCCCCAGTTTGATTCCGGATGGTGATTCCCTAACTCTCACGAAAAAGGAAGCGTCAATGAACTCAAATCAAATCCTCACGGGTGTTATCCTCCTCGTTGCAATACTGGCAACCTTCATGGCCGATGTTTTCGCCTATTGGGCGCTCGCATTGGTCGTCTTAGGTCTCATTAACGGTTTCATGAATCCACTGGCAGATATGACAGCCAGAATGGCCTACACCGTCGCAGTGATTGCCATCCCAGAGATCGCCAATGGTCTCGACGCGATTCCCATGATCGGGGCCCCGATCAATGGCATCATTGATCAGCTTATGCTGGGCGTTGGTGGCGCTGTGGTCGCCAACTTCCTTTTGGTCATCAAAGATCAGTTAATGCCAGGCGCAGAGTAACGCGTTCTCGCGTAGCAAAAAGGGGGCCTTTGGCCCCCTGCTTTTGTCAATCTTCGGCGCAGTCCATGCCCGCGAGGCGTGCCCACGCCCTGATCGTTAAGCCTCTTTAGATCCAGGATCCGCATGGATTGGATCCACCCAATAGAGCCCTTCGGGGGGTTCCGCAACGGGAATATCGAGATTGACCACCATCGGCTCCTGATTGCTCCTGACCAAGACACAAGACAGCGGTTCACTGTCGCTCGCATTGATTTCCTGGTGAGGAACGAAAGGTGGTACGTAAATGAAATCGCCGGGGCCCGCCTCACAAACAAACTCTAGTGATTCACCCCAACGCATTCGGGCTTTGCCGCTGACAATATAAATAATGCTCTCAAGCTCACCGTGGTGGTGCGCGCCGGTCTTTGCGTCGGGGTGAATGTGAACCGTGCCCGCCCATAATTTTTCGGCGCCTGCGGTCGCCCGATTGATGGCCGCCGCCCGATTCATACCCGGTGTTTGAGGGGTATTGATATCCAGATGGTCCCCACTGATGACCTTTACACCGTCATGGCGCCACTTTCCGTCTTCACTCATTAACCCCGACCTCTCTGTTTCTTACTCATCGCGCCCTGACTCAAGGCGCCATCGTGCCAATTTCCATACACAGCTCAGGTTCACTGTGGATCATCGCAGAACGTGGCACTGACCATGCTAAACTTCGTTTGATTGGACATCGCTTCTCAAGACGCCGACCCACTCGGGTTAGCGCTCGACAACCATTGAAACTACCGGACACCTCAACATGCTGCAATACGTACTGACCCCTTTTCGCTGGTTCTGGCGCCTACTGACTATTTCCCAGACGGTGGTCCTAGGCCTCTTAGGTCTCGCCATCCTCTTAGCTCTTGTTGCAGCGCCATTTTCCGATGGAGGTCCAGAGGTGCACGA
>Ga0255776_10000973_pt1 | contig 32993 bp, 32 predicted proteins | sample 071ome_19_FD_179974 | JGI IMG/M metagenome (GOLD analysis project Ga0255776, IMG submission 179974) | Coastal salt marsh microbial communities from the Groves Creek Marsh, Skidaway Island, Georgia - 071413AT metaG (version 2) | ecosystem: Environmental > Aquatic > Marine > Intertidal zone >... | reverse complement strand
TTGCAAGAAATTGAGAATGATCTCCGCCCATAAGGATCCCCATTTCGTCGTATCGGAAATCTTCAGTGGTCTCGTAACCACTCGGCACTCCCACGAACCCCTCATCGGCACCATTGAATTCGCCATCTTCATCGACCGACCCCCCGGCAATGTTGACGCATTCAACTTTTTGAGCAAGTGATGTTGGCCCATCATCACCACAACTGGCTAACGCAAACAACAGGAGAAACGGTGCAACAATCTTCTTCATGGCTGTCACAGTACTGAGGCGCTCGACGTTCATGCGGCGGATTTACCTCTCGCGCAATGCCACAACCGACTTAGCGCTCACCGACGGGCTCAACAACGCATGTCAAGGCACCGGCGCTCCGATGGCTTTCACGAGTGGCCTAAGTCGTTACGGTCATGAACATGAGAACATCTGTGAACGACCTCGTGCGAGAAGCGAAGGCACGAATTGAAGAACTTTCCATTGAGCAACTCCAAAACGAAGTTGCTGCCGGATCATGCACTGTCATCGATATTCGCGACTTCCGTGAGCGCCTTGAGAAAGGCGCGATTCCCGGGGCGGTCTCGAGCCCACGGGGAATGCTCGAATTTTGGTTCGACCCAGACAGCCCGTATTACCGGGAGCAATTCAAGTTCGACAATCGTTACGTGCTGTACTGCGCCGGCGGTCAGCGCTCAGCACTTGCCACAGCGGTGCTGAATGACATCGGTTACACCAACGTGGCGCACCTCGAGGTCGGCTTCAACGGCTGGGCTGATGCTGGAGGCGAAGTTGAAGACGTCAGCGCAGATTCGAAATGGATAAAGCGCTCCTGACAGCGATTCCGCATCCATCTGTGTCGGTGCAGGTAGGAAGAGCACGTCACACAAAGTGAGCCGAGCCCTCTCGTTCGTCTCAATGATCTCGTCAGGAACTCTCATGAATCTGGTTGATCTTTCTTCCCGCTCGCTCGGCCAACTCGGCGAAGTTGGCCCGTTCTCTTTTGGCATGTGGCGATTCACCGACGCTGACGTGCGACGCCGCATCGACCTCGTCGAATCTGCTCTCGACGCCGGTCTCAACCTCATCGATACCGCTGATGTGTACGGACTCGACTGGAATGGCACCGGGTTTGGAACGGTCGAAACTGCCCTCGGTGAGGTTCTTCAGCAACGTCCAGAGCTTCGCGAACGCATGGTGCTGGCAACGAAAGGTGGCATCGTCCCACCCACCCCCTATGACTCGTCGCCGTCAGCAATTCGCGCCGCGTGCGAGGCTTCACTGCGACGCCTTCAGGTCGACACCATCGACCTCTATCAGATTCATCGACCGGACATGTTCGTGCACCCTGAGGACCTTGCTGCGACGCTGACGTCGCTGCGTGAAGAAGGAAAAATCCGCGAAGTTGGAGTCTCGAATCACACCATCTCTCAAACGATCGCCCTCCAATCGTTTCTTCCATTTCTTTTGCTCACCACGCAGCCGCAGTACTCAGCGCTCGACCTCACGCCCTTGCGAGACGGAACGTTCGACCACTGCATGACCACTGGGCTCACCCCTATGGCGTGGAGCCCCCTCGCTGGCGGTCGCCTGGCAACAGGTGAAGACGTTCGACCAGAACTGCTCGCCACCCTCAACGACCTCGCTCAGCGAGAAGCAACTGACCGAGCGGGGGTAGCTCTCGCATTTGTGCTCTCGCACCCGGCACGACCAATAGCGATCGTTGGCACACAGAACTCAGAGCGGCTTGCACACATTCAGGCATCAGCGAATATCAACCTTGACCGCAACGATGTGTATGCCATCATCCAAGCATCTGAGGGCACTCCCCTTCCATGAGCCCCCGACCGGTCGAAGTTGCATGGTTTGGAGCGCTATGCGATGACGACTACGAATTCCTTGGAGTGCCCGAGGACCATCGAGTGAGTTCGTGGACCCATTGCTCTGACATCGTGCGAGCAGCCGATCGAAATGGTTTTGACAACGTGTTGCTTCCTTCGGGATACGACCTCGGCATCGACTCGACAGCGTTTGCTGCTGCAATCGCTACGCACACCGACAACATTCATCTACTGCTCGCAGTTCGCACCGGTGAAATGTGGCTGCCGCAACTTGCTCGTCAACTCGCATCAATCGATCAGTTCGCAAACGGCCGACTTACCATCAACATCATCTCATCTGACATGCCGGGTGAAACCCTTGCGTCAGGACCTCGATATCAGCGCACTTGCGAATGGATGCGCGGTTTGCGCTCACTGCTCTCAGGAGAGGCACTCGAGATGCAGGGAGACTTCATTGACCTGTCGGTTACCCCTCCACGAGCAGCAACCTTGAACGGTCAGTGCCCACCGCTGTATTTCGGAGGATTCTCCGAAGATGCCAAAGACGTTGCCGCATCAGAAGCAGACGTCTTCCTCACATGGCCAGATACCGTCGCTTCAGTTTCGTCAACAGTTGAAGAAATGCAAAATCGCGCGGCTGCCTACGACCGTGAGCTCATCTGTGGGTTGCGGACTCATGTCATCGTGCGCGAAACCGAAGGTGATGCTCGAGCTGCGGCCGATCGACTCATTTCACGACTTGATGATGAGGCGGGTGCTGCGATTAGAGGCAAGTCTCTTGATTCAGCGTCGGTTGGCGTGCAGCGCCAAGCCGCCCTTCGCGAGTCAGCAACCGATGATGGCTATGCCGAAGACCACCTTTGGACCGGAATTGGCCGGGCGCGAAGTGGCGCTGGTGCCGCAATTGTTGGTGACCCCGACCAGGTTCTGGCAAAACTGCAGGCCTATGAAGAGGCTGGCATTGAAGCGTTCATCCTTTCGGGCTACCCACACCGCGAAGAGTGCGACCTATTCGCAGAACACGTACTTCCACGAATGAATCATTCAGCGCTGAAGCCACGCTGGGTAACGTCTCATTAGCCTGCCGTCTACTATTCACCCCTCGCCACACCGGGATATTTCTGCCACCTGAAGTGTGCGAACAACAGCCACCCGATAGCCGCAGATAGCCTTGTCTGGGTGAACCAGGTGAAGAACCGTCTCCAGACTCTTGGGCTTCTCGATCGGACATTTGCTGTTGCGACCGACGAAGACATCACCGCTCTTGTCGAGGCTCTCGATGAAGACCACATGGAAGCACTCACTGAGCTCGTCGGCGGTGAGCCCGATGCGGTGAGAGTTCGAGATGGAGTGAGCCGCGGACGTCTTGACGGCACGATGGAAGGCATAGCCATCGTTCTCACCGACGCTTGCCTCGCCGATTGCATCGAAGAACTTGGCGACGCCGCTGACTACCCGAGCACAGATGACCTCAATGAAGTGCTTCCGGGAATTATCGAACGCCATGGCATCCCTGCGACCCGCATCATGCTCGCCGCGACGATCGCTGGCGAGGCTCCTGCCGCAGCAATCATCCGAGAGATTCTCAAATCTGACGAAACACTCGGCCTTCCAGCGGTTGAAGCAAGCTCAGTCATTCCACTGCGCAACGACGACAACTCTGACGATCGCGACGAAATCAAAGCCCGCCGCAAAGAAGCCAAGGCGAAAAAGCAGGCCGAGGCTCGCGCGCGACGCGAACAGGCTCAGCGCGCAAAAGGTCGCTGAACCGGTCGCCTCGGCAACATCGTCCACAGCATCACGAGGCCGCCAAGGGCGATGACTGCCGCTACTGCAAACCCGCCACGTTTTCCATAAAACTCGGCAACGGTGCCGAGTATGAGTCCGCCTGCCACGCTACCGATCTCAAAAAACGCGGTGAACGAGCCCACCGCAACGGCGCGCTCAGACTCAGGAACTGCATCGATCACCGCTGCCATCAGCGGCGGGTAATTGAACGCCATTGCGATACCGACGAGGACTGCCGCAGTCCACAGCCCCCATACCGTCGGAACCATGGCGAGGACCGTCATGCCAGCCGCCATAAACAACAACGCAATCGTCACCATCGGATGCGCGCCAAGGGCATCAGGTAGACGGGCGCCGATCAAACGCAAGAACAACGAGATCGAGCTGTAGGCGAGGAATAATCCTCCGGCACTCGACAGTCCGACCGAACGAGCGTGGTCTGGGATAAACGCCCCAAATGCCGCAAACGAGGCCAGTGTGCACATCAGCACGAGGCCCGGCGCAACTGCAGCTCGATGAAAGAGCGAAGCTTTCGAGTCTGAACGGGGTGCTTTGCGGTCGACCCTCGCAGGAATAAGCCGAGACGTCAGCGCTGAAGCGACCGCAAACAGTGACGCCACCGCAAAGAGCAAGCGATAGCGATCATCAGCAAGCACCCATTCACCGAGCACGGGACCGAGGCCAATGCCGGTGTACACCGCTACCGACAAATAACTTGCGCCTTCTGCTCGCCGGCCCTCCGGCGAAAGGTCTGCGATCAACGTTGCTGCAGCAACAAAAATCGCCGCCTCACCTAAACCCGTCATCACTCGGAAGGCCAGGAAGACCGGAAGGTTCGGCGCAAAGCCGGCCAACACTCCTGCGCCAGCGGTGATCAATGCGCCAGATGTCATCAACGCTCGTCGTCCGTACCGGTCGCTCAGTCGACCTACAAATGGGCGTACTGCAATCGCCGCAATGGCAAACGCCGCAATCGCAACTCCAATACCGATCTCGCCACCGTTGAGTTCAAACTCAACAAAGCGAGGAATCGCAACGATTGCCATTCCCACATACAGAAAAAACAACAGCATGGATGCCGTCACCGCAACAAACGGCAACGTGACGAGACGCGTTGATGCGGAAGTGTTCTCAGCGACGCCTGCCGCTGATCGATTCATCGGCACCTACTCAGGGCGAGGTTCTTTTGGCAAGCCAAGCACGCGTTCACCAACGATGTTTCGCTGAATTTGGCTCGTTCCTCCCCAGATCGTCTCCGACCGAGAGAAGAAGAATGACGACATCATTGCGCTCACCGGGTATCCGTCGCGTCGACGGTCGCGGAGCGCTCCTGGCCATGAACCACTCTCTGGCCCAGAATCGATCAGCATTGAATCGGCGCCGAAAATATCGAGCGCAAGTTCCATCGCTGCTTTGTGCATTTCGGACCAAAACATCTTGTTCGTTGCACCAAGCGCAATCGTGCCCATGTCTTTGCTCTTGTTGAGAGTGCTCGTGAGGTTACGAAGTCCGTTGACGCGAAGAATCTGGACTTTCGTGTAGTACTCCATCAGCCGTTGACGGATCAGCGGATCGTTGATGCGGCCATTTTCGGTTGCGACCTTGGCAAGGATTCGGTACTCCTCTTCGAACCGGCGATAACCGGTGGTTGCCGACTGACCTCTCTCAAATGCGAGGGTCGAGTTCGCGACCTTCCACCCGTTGTTGATTCCGCCGACAACGTTGTCGGCCGGGCAACGAGCATCGGTGAAGAACACTTCGCAAAATTCGGCGGTGCCATCGGGCTGGGTGATTCCACGAACTTCGATGCCGGGCTGACGCATAGGCACGAGCAGATACGAAATTCCTGCATGCTTCGGCGACTCTGCGTCGGTGCGAGTGAGCAAGAAGCAGTAGTCAGCATGATGACCTTGAGTGGTCCACACTTTCTGGCCGTTGATCACCCATTCGTTGCCGTCGAGGACTGCTGTTGTCTTCAAGCTGGCAAGGTCTGACCCGGAGTTCGGCTCTGAGAAGCCCTGGCACCAACGGATTTCGCCCTTCAAAATTCCTGGAAGGAACTGCTGCTTCTGCTCTTCGGTTCCCCACTGCAACAAGGTCGGGCCGACGAGGGTGTCGCCGAAGAAGTCGCCACGCATCGGGGCTCGCGCACGGGCAAATTCTTCTGCCAAGACAACCCCTTGCATCGTGGTGAGGCCCTTACCGCCGTACTCGGTTGGCCATGTTGCACAAATCCATCCACCTTCGAAGAGCTTCTTCGGCCATTCGCGGTTGAACTCGGCCTTTTCCTCTTCATTCATCGTGAACCCTGGCTCGAACCACCCTTCAGGCAGGTTGTCTTTTAGCCATCCACTGATCTCGACGCGGAAATCTTCGGCTTCTTGGGGGTATGTCAAATCCATAGACGTATTCTGCCGTGCTTCTTCGCAGACTTGGCAACCGACCTCGAAACACACCGTTCATCTTTCTCCAATATTCGCGTCACGATCGTGGGTGAGCATAAGAAGATGAGTTCTGTAACCAGCGTGCTATCACCCCAAGAACATGCGGTGTATTCCGTCCTCGAGACCCACAAAGGACGTGTGGTGAGCCGCTACAACCTCATTCGTGAGGCGCAACTCACCGAACTCAGCGATCGTCGATGTGATGCCCTCATCTCTGCAATACGTGGGCATCTCGGGTCTGAGCGCATCGTGACTGTCCGCCGTCGCGGGTGGATGCTGACCGACTGAACAAACTGGTCACGAACTCGAAACAATTCGGCGACACTCGAGAAAACTTCCCCCTCTACCTTCTCTCTTGTCCCGGGCAGCGTGGCCGGTGGGACGCCCCCTATCCCATCACTACTGAGGAGGTTCACGTGAAATCACGTGCTCTACGAATTATTTCCGGTCTCGGTGGAACAGCGGCGCTCGTCGCACTGACTCCATCGATCGGCTTCGCCGAAGAACTCACCCCGGACGATGTCCAGATTGTGCTCAATAACATTTGGGTCTTCATCGCTGGCATCCTCGTGTTCTTCATGCAGGCGGGCTTTGCGCTCGTCGAAGCGGGACTTACCCGAGCGAAGAATGTGGTCAACATTTTTGCGAAAAATATGGCGGACGCCATCGTTGGCATTCTCGCGTTCTTCGCAACCGGTTATGCCTTCGCCTTTGGCTCAGGCGGTAGCAAGTGGCTTGGAAGTGGAAACTTTTTCCTCGGCGGCTACGACGACTACTCCGCTTTCGACGGCGGCTTGAGTCCGGCCACGACATTCTTCTTCCAGGCGGTGTTTGCCGCAACGGCCGTCACCATCGCATCTGGCGCCATGGCGGAACGCACAAAGTTTTCCGCCTACCTGGTGTTCAGCCTCGTGATGTGCGCCTTCATCTATCCAGTTGTCGTCCACTGGACCTGGGGTGGCGGACTCATCGCCCAAATGTCAATCGGCGACGCTGTGTACTCCGACTTCGCCGGATCAGGCATCGTTCACATGGTCGGCGGTATCGCTGCTCTTATGGGAGCGATGTTCCTCGGACCTCGAATTGGCAAATACTCACCAGACGGAACGCCCCGAGCCATCCCTGGCCACAACATCCCCTTCGCCATCCTTGGTGTCTTCATCCTCTGGCTGGGATGGTTCGGGTTCAACCCGGGGTCGGAGCTTGCCGCCGACCAGTACGTCATGTCGGTCGCGGTCAACACGATGCTCGCAGCCGCAGCAGGTGGATTGTTCTCGGCAGCCACCATTTGGCTCAAGGCCGGCAAGCCTGACGTCGCCATGGTTGGCAACGGTGCCCTCGCGGGACTCGTTGCGATCACCGCTCCGTGTGGAACGGTTGACCCGCTTCCAGCCGCCCTCATTGGAGGCATCGGAGGCATCATCGTTGTCTACTCGGTGTATTTCTTCGACAAGGTGAAGATCGACGACCCGGTTGGTGCGATCTCTGTCCACGGTGTCTGCGGCATCTGGGGAACCCTCTCGATCGGGCTCTTTGCGAAGTATGACGATGCCTTCTTGGGTCGGGAAGACGCAGGCCTGTTCTACGGTGGAGGATTCGATCAGCTCGGCATGCAGGCCGTCATGTTGATCATCATCATTGCGTGGGTCACGATCACCACCGCCATTCTCTTCACTGTCATCAAAGCCACCATCGGACTTCGAGTCTCAGCAGAGGAAGAAATTGAAGGCCTCGACGTTCTCGAGCACGGACTTGCTGGTTACAGCGGAGACTCAGTCTCCGTCGGCTCCTGAGTACTCCCCGAAAGGAAACAACATCTCATGAAACTCATTACTGCAATTATCAAGCCGTTCAAACTCGATGAGGTCAAGGACGCACTCAAAACAATCGGTGTGACCGGAATGACCGTCACTGAAGTCAGGGGCTTCGGACGCCAAGGCGGACACACCGAGACCTACCGGGGTGCCGAGTACAAAATTGACTTCGTTCCAAAGGTCAGCATTGATGTGGTCGTCGACGATGCCGTCGTTGGCGAGGTTGTCGATGCCATCTCATCTGCAGCGAGTAGCGAAAAAATCGGTGACGGCAAGATCTGGGTCACCGAAGTTGAGCGACTCGTTCGAATCCGCACAGGCGAGGAGGGGCCACAGGCCGTTTAACACCCGAGGCCGAAGGCACCGTCGCCCGTCCCCTTCCTGCGTTGTGCGGAGTAGGGGCGCTCCCGGATCGCATTGCGATCCGGGAGTTGCGCGTTCGGTGAAGACCAAATCCGAACATTCTCGAAACATTCCAGAAACATGTCGTGCCTACGGTCCCCGGAATGAATATCGATACCGGTGATACCGCGTGGGTGCTGATTTCAGCCGCTCTCGTCCTCTTCATGACACCTGGCCTCGCCTTTTTCTACGGCGGAATGGTGCGCTCACGCCATGTGCTCGGAATGTTGATGCAAAACATCTTTTCGATGGGAATCATCAGCGTGTTGTGGTCGGCCGTTGGCTACTCGCTTGCATTCGGTGGCGAAGGATCGCTTATCGGTGACTTCAGCCATGCATTTCTCGCTGACACCTCCGGCACCTCGGGATCAATCCCAACGCTTGCGTTCGTTGCATTCCAGATGATGTTCGCGGTGATTACCCCGGCGCTGATCACCGGAGCAACCGCCGATCGCCTCAAGTTCGGAGCCTATGCAGTCCTCATCAGCGTCTGGGCGCTCCTCGTGTACTTCCCCGTTGCCCGATGGGTGTGGAACGAAAACGGCTGGATCTTCTCGATGGGAGCTCTCGACTTTGCGGGCGGTGCAGCGATTCATATCAATGCTGGTGTGGCAGCGCTGGCAGTGGTACTCGTTATCGGTAATCGAGTCGGCCATGGTGCTGAACCAATGCCGCCTCACAACCTTCCCTACACGGTGCTCGGCACCGGTATTCTCTGGTTCGGCTGGATGGGATTTAACGCTGGTTCAGCCCTCGCCGCGAGCGGTGTTGCAGCGCAAGCGGTCGTCAACACTCACCTTGCTGCTGCAGCCGGCATGCTCGGATGGCTGCTCATCGAACGACGCATCGCAGGTCACGCCACCACCTTGGGTGCAGCCTCAGGTGCGGTTGCTGGTCTCGTTGCAATCACCCCATGCGCAGGTTTTGTCGGCGGCGCCTCTCCGCTCATCATCGGTGGAATCGCTGGAGTGCTGTGCTACGCCGCGCTGCAACTGAAAGCCAAATTCAACTTTGATGACTCACTCGACGTCATTGCGGTTCATCTCATCGGTGGCCTCATCGGAACGATCTTGCTCGGCCTCTTTGCAGATACCTCGGTGAATGACGGTGGCGTCGACGGACTCTTCTACGGCGGAGGCGCAGAGCTCCTCATCGACCAGACCGTCGCTGCGCTTGCGGTGATGGCCTACTCATTTGTGGTCACCTTCATCATTGCGAAAGTGATCGACGGAACGATGGGCCTCCGTATCGATGAAGCAGCCGAGCGGGTCGGGCTTGACCAAAGCCAACACGCAGAGTCCGCATATCAGGCATGATGTAGACATGAGGCTCATTACCGCAGTCATCAAACCGTTCAAGCTCGATGAAGTGAAGGACGCGCTCAAAAGCAACGGCATTACTGGCATGACCGCAACCGAGGTTCGAGGTTTCGGTCGCCAAGGCGGCCATACCGAGACCTACCGAGGTGCCGAGTACCAGATCGACTTTGTTCCAAAGGTTCGTCTCGAACTTGTCGTCGAAGAGTCACAGGTCGACTTGGTTGTCGACACCATCGCCAATGCTGCGAGCACCGACAAGATTGGCGACGGCAAAATATGGGTAACCGCTGTTGAGCGAATCGTGCGAATCCGCACCGGTGAAGAGGGGCCTTCCGCGATATAGAGATTCAGCGGTGCCAGATGCGCCGTTGCAGCCTTCATCGCCTACGTTGTACTCATGAGCACGACCGAGAAGCCTGCCGCTCCAAGCCGTTGGACCGCCCAGTGGAAAGAACTCAAAGCCGAAGTCATTGACACCGGTCTCTGCACGGGGTGCTCGGCTTGCGTCGTCACCTGTCCACATGACGTCATCGGTTACGAGCATGAGGAGGGCAAATATCTGCCATTCCATCTCGAATCTGAACTCGGGCCCGACAACTGTGTTCATGGTGAGAAGGGTTGCACCACCTGCACACGAGCGTGCCCGCGCTTCGGCGCGTGGGAGCCTGCCGCCGACATGCACCTCTTCGGTCGCGTTCGTGAGCCAGATGAAATGGCGGGTATCTGGCAGCAATTGCTGCTCACCCGAGCCAGTGACGACATGGTGCACAAAATGGGTCAAGACGGCGGCTTCGTATCAGCGATGCTGATCTGGCTCCGTGAACATGACTACATCGATGCCGCTCTGGTCTCTGGTGTCGAAGACGATGATGCCTGGAAGGCCAAACCGGTCGTCGTGTCAACCCGCGAAGAAATTCTTGCAACCGCCGGCAGTCGCTACACCTACTGTGCGAATCCGCTTGCATTGCCAGAGGCGAAAGCCGCTGGCCACGAGCGTCTCGCCCTCGTAGGAATGGGTTGCCAAACATCTTCTCCCCCGACGATGTGGGACAGGAAGGCCGGCAAAGTGTCAAAGCCCTTCCAGTTCAACATTGGACTTCTCTGCTCGAAAACCTTCGACGACGCAATCTTCAGCGAGCTCTTCGAAGCCAAATACGGCCTCAAGAAGCAAGACATGGTGAAGATGAACATCAAAGGTGCCTTCCAGATCTGGATGAGGGACGGCTCGTATCACGAGATCGATCTCAAGGAATGCCACGGCTGGACTCGCCAGGGCTGCAACCACTGCCCCGACTTTGCGGCGGAGCACGCAGATATTTCCACCGGCGGTATCGGCGAAGACAATGACTGGACGCTGACGATTGTGCGCACCGACCTTGGAGTTGAGGTGATCGAGCGCATGATCGCCGATGGCGCAATCGAGGCCCGCCCGGCTCAAGAAGACGAAAAAGCGATGAAATTGCTCCGCATGCTGTCGATTGTCAGCCGGCGTCGCTGGCCTAAAGATGCTGATCCGGCTCCTGCAGTTGGCGTTCCACCACCAAAGAAGAAAGCTGCAGCTCCGGCCCCAACTCCTGCGAGTTGATCAGGCGCCGCGGCAGGCAGAAAGTTTCGAGCTAAACGAGTCGAGCACGATTTGATCTCCACTTACGGCGATCGTCTCAACCTCTTCTTCTGACATTGCTTCGACCACGTCGAGCATGCATTCGATCTCTGCGTCGGTGATATCAACACCGTTGTCGTCTTTTGTCCCTCTAAGGGTCTCGATCATTTCGATCGCCACGAGGCGGGCTGGAGGAGGACTCGAGCATCCGACGGCACTCACCGCAACGAGGGCAGCAAGTGCTAACGAGAAGAGTGGTCGCCGTTGTGTGCTCACGAGGAAGTGAGGCTATCGGCGATCTTGCTCGCCTTCTCAATGACATCGTCAAACATCTGCTCGGTCAACCTTCCTGTAAACGTGTTTTGTTGGCTCGGGTGGAACGAACACACGAGCGCAGGGTGCGTGTCGGACGCTGGAACCACAACACCGTGACCAAACGCTGGTCGTGGCGTGATGTTGAAATGTCTGCACGCCGCCTGGTAGCCGAAGGCCCCAAGACATACGACAACGGCGCAATTTGCCAGCAACGCAAACTCGCGATCTAAAAACGGCTCACAGGTGTCTCGTTCTTGGGTTGTCGGTTTATTTGCCGGAGGGGCACAGCGAACCGCCGCAAGTACCCATGCGTCGCGAAGTTCAAGCCCGTCGTCAAGCGACAGTGATTCCGGCTGGTTGGCCAGCCCCGCCCGATACAACGCCCGAAACAGCCAATCGCCACTGCGGTCGCCAGTAAACACCCGGCCGGTGCGGTTTGCTCCGTGTGCGGCTGGCGCGAGACCGAGAAAGACGATCCGAGCCGACGGGTCACCAAACCCTGGAACCGGCTTTCCCCAGTAGTCCTCGTTGCGATACGCGGCACGCTTTTCTTCCGCGACAAGTTCTCGCCACTCGACCAGACGAGAACATGAACGGCAACCCGTGATATCGGCCTCGAGCTGCTCGAAGCTATCGATCGATGTGGTGTTGTTCTCGCTCATGCGTCGCTCCTACTTCCGTTGTAGGTTTGCAGATCGATGGCAAAATCTCGCACCGCAGCACCAGCGTTCACCACGATCCTTCTCGTTCGCCATGGGAACACGCCAACGACTGGCAAAGTGCTTCCCGGTCGCGCAAAAGGGCTTTCACTTTCTGACACAGGACGAGATCAGGCAAAGACTGCTGCCGAGCGAATCGCCGCTCTCGCTCGTGTCGACGCAATTTACTGCTCACCTCTTGAACGGGCCCGCGAGACTGCAGCACCGATTGCCGCTCAACGAGGCCTCAAGGCAAAGGTTGACCGAGGCTTGCTCGAGTGCGAATTCGGAGATTGGACCGGCGCCCAACTGTCGAAGCTTTCAAAGTTGCCGGAGTGGTCGACGGTGCAGCGTGCGCCGTCAACGTTCAGGTTTCCTAATGGCGAGAGTTTCACTGAAATGCAGGTTCGCATGGTGTCGACGCTCGATCGCCTTCGCAGCGCCCATCCCGGTGGCACCATCGTGTGCGTCTCACATGCCGACCCAATCAAAGCAGCCGTTGCGCACGCAGTCGGCACCCACCTTGATCTCTTCCAACGAATTGTCATCTCCACATGCTCGATATCAGCTCTCGCATGGTCACCACACGGGCCAGCGGTGCTCGCAGTGAACACCACCGCCGGACCAATTGGAGATCTTGCACTGTCATGAACCCGATCGATGCATCTCTCGAACACGTCGAGGTTTTCACGACGGGCGCCATCGGGCGGCCGGGCCAGCGAATATTTTTCCTCCAAATGTCAGGTGAGGGCTCGAACTATCACGTGAAATGCGAGAAGTTGCAGGTAGCCGCTATCTCGCAATATCTCATGAATGTTTTACAAGACCTGCCGCCAGCAGATGAGCGCCCGATAGCAAGTTCGATGGCCCTATCGAGCCCTGGTGATCCGGCCTTTGTGCTTGGCCGCATCGCACTCGGGTACGACGCTCACAACGACCGCCTCATTCTCGAACTTGCTGAGATGGGTGACACCGACGAGGAAGATGAGTACGAGGAGCTCGGACGAATTCGACTCTCCATTACACGGGGGCAAGCGATTGCGTTCTGCGAGCATGCCGATGCCGCCGTGTCGGCAGGACGTCCTCCATGCCATTGGTGTGATGGTGTCGTTGATCCAGATGGGCACGTATGTCCGCGGATGAATTAGACCGCATCGAGATTCTCATGTCTGCCGACCTTGAAATCGAAGGTCGGATGCCATGGAGTTCAAATGCCACATTTGCCGTGTTTGTGCGGTCTGGTGATAGTGAATACAGAGCGATTTACAAGCCGATTCGCGGCGAGCGTCCTCTCTGGGATTTTGAGCCCGGCCTCCATCGACGCGAGCGTGCCGCCTACGTGGTGAGCGAGGCACTTGGTATCGGCGCCGTTCCTCCGACCATCATCCGAGATGGTCCTTTGGGAGTCGGCTCTGTCCAGTGGTTTGTCGACGCAGATCACTCGGAGCATTACTTCACCATCTACGAGTCGCGAGATGACCTTCACGACGAATTGCGAGGAATCGCGATTCTCGATCTTGCGGCAAATAACACCGATCGGAAAAGTGGTCACTGCCTGCTTGCCCATGACCATGTGTGGGCGATCGATAACGGATTATGTTTCGCAGCTGACTACAAACTCCGAACCGTCATCTGGGACTTCGGCGGAGAGCCGATCGCGGCTCAGCATCGGGAGACTCTCGCCAATCTTGCAGATCACCCACCAGAGGAACTCGATGAACTCCTCGATCGTCACGAGGTGGAAGCACTTCGAGAGCGATGTCGACTCACTGCAGAACTCGGAGAATTTCCGATCGATGAAACAGGCCACCGCTACCCCTGGCCCCTTGTGTAATGCCTGCCGACGTTCACCCTGACGACGAACTTGACGCCGCAGTTCACCGTGCCGATCTTGACGAACTCGTTCGGCTCATCGACCGCCGCACCGAACTCCGAGACTGGAACGGTCTCGTAAGAACGAGACGGTCATGCGTAGCAGCAGTCGACACCGGTCGCCAGCTATGGCCGGCCGCAACGCTCGCAGAGTATCGCCTCGCGTTATGGGCACCCGATGAATGGTGCGCAATGGTGATGGAGGAGGACGCCGGTCGCTTCACACCAGGTCCACTCAGCGAGGTCGCAGCTGTGCACCACTCATGGGAAGGTCTTAGCTCCCACTTGGCTCCTGGACCTCTCAGCACATACTTCGCACATGAGCGAAGCCTTCGAGGTGAGGACATTCCCACAGCGGCTCGCCGCGATCTCGTACCCGTGATTGACATACCGATCGACCTTCAGCCATGGGAACCGAGCTACTCAGTCGCCATCTATGACGACGATGGCGCTCATCACGATCGCCCAACATTGTTGACCCCTATGACCACTCTTGAGTTGCCGGCTGATGTGAAGCCACTCGACGACACAGAGACTCAACTGGCGTTCGCGCAGATGGTTGAAATGTGGACAGACCAGTCGAATGGGCGATCTGAAGTGACCTGCGTTGAGGGCTCTGCCAGAGAGGCAATTGCTGCAACAGGTGTTGGGCGAGCGAGGACACGAGAAATGTCCTCCGCGCAAGCGCTTGACGTTTTGATGTGGGCAGGGGCATCAGGTGGCGCTCACGGGAGACGACGGGGGTCAGCTACGGGGCGCTTCAGTCTGTGGTGGCTGCTATCAGCGATCGTTGACGTCGAATGGTCAGATGACCTCAGCGGATTTGGCCGAATGGTCGGCCAACTCCGATGGTTCGAATGGGACTCATGGGAACCTTCGACCGGCTGGGAACTGCGACTCGCCGCAGAATGCCCAGAGACAGGAGTCTCTTGGGCGTTCAGCGCGATTGATGTCGATTAGGGAATCGTCCGGTACCGGCGTCTGCCGGTCGCTCAGCCTCGACCCTCAAGTGCTTCGATGAGCTTCGGAAGCACCTTGTGAACATCGCCGATGATGCCGAGGTCTGCGACACCGAAAATCGGTGCTTCGGCATCTTTGTTGATCGCAATGATGTTCTTCGCGCCCTTCATGCCCACCATGTGCTGAGTCGCACCGGAGATTCCTGCAGCGATGTACACGTTGGGCTTCACAACCTTGCCGGTCTGACCAACCTGCATCGAGTACGGCACCCAACCGGCGTCGACGATTGCACGCGATGCGCCAGCGGCGCCCTTCAGGATCTTTGCGAGGTCATCAACCATTGAGAATTTGTCAGCCTCGCCGAGCCCACGACCACCTGAGACGACGACGTCAGCCTCGTCGAGTTTCGGACCTGTCGACTCTTCGACATGCACTGCGGTAACTGTTGCGCCTCCGGTCGAACCGAGGTCTGGCACCGGAGCGGCCACAACTTCTGCTGCCCCGCCGCCAGCTGATTCTGCGGCGAAAGACTTCGGACGGAATGCAGCAAGGTATGGAGCAGAACCTGAAAATGAGGTGCTCACCAACGTGTTGCCACCGAAGACTGGCGTCGTCACCGTGACGGTGTCACCGTCGACTGCAACGGCGACGTTGTTCGTTAACACCGTGCGGTCGACCTTGACGGAGAGCCGTGACATGACGTCACGTCCCTCGTAGTTCTGGGGGAACAAAATGAGATCTGGGGAGTCACCACCATCGATGACCGCCTTCATTGCCGATGCAACGGCCGCACCTGGAAGCGCACCCCCAAGGTCACCGGTCGCGTACACCTTTGTTGCACCGTACTCGCCCAGAATTCCTGCGATTGCTGATGCGTCACCACCGACGAACGCTGTCACGCTTCCGCCAAGAGTGCGAGCATGCGTGAGGAGTTCGAGCGTGCCAGATGTTGCTGTTCCGTTTGATTCCTGTGAAAAAACCCAAATGTTGCTGATGCCCATGTTCAGTTTCCTGTCTTCTCTACTCGTTCGTTGCCTGTTGCGTTTCTTAGATGACCTTGATGGTCTCGAGGTACTCGACGATCTTGCCGAATGATTCACCGTCGTCTTCGATGATGGTTCCTGCTTCGCGTGCGGGAGCCTGCTCCACCGATGCAACTGTCTGACCAGAACCTTCCCAGCCAACTGGGGTGACGCCAAGATCTGCCGCGGTCACGGTCTCGACCGGCTTTGACTTCGCCGCCATGATGCCCTTAAAGCTCGGATAGCGAGGCTCGACCACACCTGCGGTCACGCTGACGAGTGCCGGGAGCGGGCAGGTGACTTCGTCGTAGCCGGCTTCGGTCTGGCGGTCAACGTTCAACGTTGAACCATCGACGGTCACTTTCTTTGCAAACGTCACAGAGGGAAGCCCGAGCGCCTCGGCCATCTGTTCTGGCACAGTGCCGGTGTAGCCGTCAGATGACTCCGTTCCTGCGAGAACGAGGTCTGCTCCTCCGAGTCGTTGCACCGCAGCGGCGAGAACCTTGGCGGTCGTCAAGGCATCTGAGCCAGAAAGAGCGGGGTCAGACACTAAGAGACCCTGTGCTGCGCCCATTGCAAGAGCGGTTCGCATTCCAGACATTTCGTCGTTTGGAGCCATTGAGACGAGCGCAACTTCGCCACCGCCTGCTGCGTCGACGAGTTGCAATGCCATTTCGACGCCGTAGCTGTCTGACTCATCGAGAATGAGTTTTCCGTCACGCTTCAACGTGTTGGTTGATGGGTCAAGCTCTCCTGGGAGGGCCGGATCCGGGATCTGCTTTACGCATACGATGACCTTCATAGAGCACATTCTTACCCATGGGTAGCCCTAGCCCCAACCCGACCTCAGAAGTCCCTGATACCTTCATGCCTCGTGCGCCTGCTGCTCGTCGTCAACTCGTTCGCCTCATCGGTGAACGCGCGCAACACCGTTGTTGTCCACCGACTGCTGTCTCGGAACCATGAGGTTGAAATCGTCGAGACAAATCGGCGAGGGCATGCCATCCGCTTTGCCCAAGATGCCGCTCGTCGCGGACTCGATGCGGTCGTCGCTTTTGGCGGCGACGGCACACTCAACGAGGTTGCCACCGGGCTCGCTGGCACAACGACCGCTCTCGCCGTTCTTCCCGGCGGGTCTACCAATGTCTTTGCGCGAACGATTGGGATGGCGAACGATCCGGTCGTCGCAACGAATGCTTTGCTCGCCGGGCTCCAAGAGGATCGGATCGAGCCGATCGGTCTCGGGCGAGTCAACGGCCGCTTTTTCTGTTTTCATGTTGGCATCGGATTTGATGCAGCGGTTGTTGCTCACGTTGAACGTCACGCCTCGCTGAAACGCTGGCTCGGCCATCCATTATTCATTTGGAGCAGCGCAATGACGTGGGCGAGAGGCTACGACCGGTCTCGTTCGCAGTTTGCTGTCGACGACCTTTCAACTGGCCAAAGACTTCCCGGGCTATTCACAGTCGTCCTCAACACAGGACCGTACACATATCTGGGTAATCGGCCTCTCGATCTCGCCCCAGGTGCCCGTCTCCAACGCGGACTTACTGCGGTCACATTTTCGTCTCTGCGACTTCCCACGTTGGGCGCTGCTCTCATGAGTGCGGTTCGTGGACGCTCGGTTGCGACCGTCGGGGATGTCACCGAGTGGTCACCTGCACATCACCTTCACATTTCTGCGGCCGATGATGACATCCGAATTCCGTTTCAGGTCGATGGTGACTACCTCGGAGACACCGAGACGCTCGACATTGACTACGTCGAGGATGCCGTTCGACTGGTGTGGCCGGGCTCGGCTAGCGAAGTCGATCTCTGACGCTTCGCGCAACGTCGGGAGCGTCAGTGATCACCGCATCGACGCCCCAATTGATGAGGCGCTCAAGATCATCTGGTTCGTTGCACGTCCAAACGTTTACTCGAATTCCACGATCGTGAGCGGCGAGGAGAAGCTCTGGCGTGAGGTCTTCCCACCTCGGATGCCACGCAGAATGAGCATGTTCCACCGCTGACGAGAGGCCGGCTTCCGGCTTGCGACTGGTGAGAAATCCGGTTGGGATTTCAGGGCGCAACCGGTGGAACTCGTTGAGGGTCTCAAGGTCAAAACTTGAGACAAGCCATCGACTCGGGTCATGAGCTCGGGTATCAAGCTCTTCGATCACCCGGTGGACAACAGCGAGATCACTGTCATACGCGGGGTCGTATCTCGAATTCTTGAGTTCGATGTTCACCGTTAATGACCCGCAGGCGTCGAGGCCGGCATGAAGTGTCGGGACCGAATACGGTAAGGCGCGTAAGTCAAGCTCGTGAACCTCTCGCCCATCAGCGAGGTGCGGATCGTGATGAATCACTGCGACGCCATCGGCGGTGAGCCGCACGTCGAGTTCGATTCCATCGGCACCGAGTTCGCCCGCGAGCTGAAATGCAACCTCAGTATTTTCGGGGGCGGCAAGCCGGGCTCCCCGGTGAGCAAAGATGAGGGTCACGCTCTAAGGGTAATGAGTCGATGAACTCGCAAATGAATGATCGTTATCAGACGTTCGAAGGCCCCCAGCTATCACTTTAAGAGATGGGGGTATAGTAACTCGTGACGAGATATCCGCCTAGAGACTCTTGCCAGATGACCAAAACTCGCTCTACCTTCTCTTCGGCTTCGAAATCTCAATCTGGTGTGCGAGTGACGAGATTTTGAACGTAAACCCAGCATCCGACCCTCCACCCTTGAGGAGTGAATGTGACAACCACCGGACATCTTGATGTGCGATCAACGGCCGAAGATGAGTGGCGTGATGACGCACTCTGTCGAAACACTGATCCGGAGTTGTTCTTCCCCATCGGAACGACCGGCAGCGCGGTTGTTGCGATCGAGGAGGCGAAGCGTCTTTGTACAAGCTGCACGGTGAGCAACGCATGCCTCGATTTCGCCCTCGAAACCAACCAAGACTCCGGTGTGTGGGGAGGCCATTCAGAAGAAGAGCGACGGGCAATCCGTCGCGTGAAAGCCGCTGAGGCTCGGGCTGCTCGTCTCTCGAGCTAGACAAAGCGCCACAGCACCTACTCTTCGTGCAATGCCCGCTCAGCGCGGCGAATGAGGCGATCGATCTCCTTTGGCTCTAATGGGCGCGACGTCGCCACATCGATGGAGATCTCTCCGGTTACCTCCCGATATGACGCAATGTCGTCAATGAATAGCACTTCGGTCAATCCGGCGGATCCAGCAAGATCCTTTAACGTCGATTCAACTCGATGCATCGGGGGCGTGTCGTCGACCCGGATACGAAGTGTCGTCACCACTGGTTCTTGCGACATATTTCTCAACATGTTGAATTGAGAATTCGGCACGTGAACCGAACCCTTCGCATCTCGAACTCTCGTGGTGAAAATGCCCACATATTCGACGAGACCTGAAAGTTCAGTACCGACTGGAGACTCCCATTCGATCGTGTCCCCAACTCCGTATCGATCCTCTAACAGCACGAGAAGTCCAGTGAGGTAGTCGTTCACTTTGTGCTGCCCACCAATTGCAACCGCGGCACCAAGAAACCCCGCACTTGACAGATAGAACGCTGCGTCCACGTCAATCACATGGAACACAACGATGAGCGAAATAATCCACATCACCAGCGACACGAGATGATTCACCATTTTCGATGCTGCATCGACACGCTGTCGACGGCGCTGCTCTCTAATGGTGGTTGAGCCCTCTTTCAATCGTGCCGAGCGGACTCTCCACGGGCCACCTCCCGCGCTAAGAGCTCGATTTGCGAGATGTCGGACAAACCATTTCAACAGCAAGCCGTTGACGCGCGTCAGTAGCCACGTCCCGACAACAATGAGTCCAGCAACCATCCAATTTTGCACGGGAGAGATTCTGCCAGACGCGGGCTAATCGTCGGCGTCGTCGACAACCGGCACGCTCAAAGAGACCACGGTCCCGCGAGATCCGTTACCCGCAGACAACCCGGCAAGAGTGAGATCTTCGTTCGATGCGGGGTCAATCGAGATCGTCCCTGCGAGCTCGGTCGTCACGAGAGTGCGAACAATCGACAATCCGAGACCGGTTGCCTGGTCAAGATCAAACCCGTGCATCACGCCGCGTCCGTTGTCGGTCACACGAATGTGCAAATCACCTTCGTGGGCGAGCGAGACGACAACGTCGCCGTCAGAGTCGCCATAGCCAAAGCCGTGTTCAACTGCGTTCTGTAGAAGTTCAGTCAGCACCACCGACAGTGGTGTTGCGATCCGGGCAGGGATTCGACCGCCATCACCGATGACTGAAAACCGCACCGGTCGATCAGACGACTGCAAACCTTCTTCTGCCAACCGAACCAAGGGGCGGACGATTTCAAGGAAGGTCACATCGTCGCCAGGTTCGCGCGAGAGCGCCTCGTGTACGAGGGCGATCGTGCGGATACGGCGAACCGACTCACCAACAGCCGCAACCGCTTCAGGGTGGGTGAGCCGCCGGGCCTGCAGTCGCAATAAAGATGAAATCGTTTGAAGGTTGTTCTTCACCCGATGGTGAATCTCACGAATGGTGGCATCTTTTGACAGGATCAGACGGTCACGACGACGCAATTCGGTGACATCGCGAACCAACAGCACCCCGCCTACGACCTCACCACCTTCGACAAACGGGACACATCGACATAACAGCGTGGCCTCAGCCCCTTGCTCAAACTCTTCGATCACCGGCACTCCACGCTCGAACGCCTGACGGACCGGCCCATCGTGGAAACCCAATTCGGCTAAACGAACGCCGACCGGGGTCGACTGAATCCCAACGCGGTGAAGCGCCGAGGTTGCATTCGGAGACGCAAAGCCGATGCAACCGTCACGATCAAGGTGCATCACACCGTCGCCAACGCGCGGTGCCGACGATGAGTCGCCGACACGTGAACTCGTCGGGAACTCTCCCGACGACACCATACGAATGAAATGCTCAGAAATCTGCGTGTACACGCGTTCGAGTTCCCCGGGGCGGCGTCCGGTTTGTTCGATCCACTCCTTTGTCATCACCGCAATAATTTCGCCCTCATGTCGGACCGGGATCGCCATCATTCGTGATTCGTCGTCGAGGCCCTCGACAAGGACCTCGCCGTCGATCACCTCACCAGATTCGAAACATTCCGAGAGAACGATGTTCTCCGACTCGTTCGCAGGCACACCCACATAGTCGGTAGTGAAGATCGTTTGGCCGGTTGCCGGGCGAACTTGACCTACGGTCATCCACACACCATCGTTGCTTCGCAGATACAGCAATAAGTCTGCGAAACAAAAATCAGCCAGCATCCCCCATTCGGAGACAAGACGATTGAGGTGTGCGATCTTGACACGGTCGAGCGAAGTGTTCGCTTTTGCGAAGTCCGTTAGCGACGACATCCCCCAAAGTCTGCACCAAAGAACCCCACCGAGTCCGACATACCCGTCAGAAATGGCTACGGTACTGTCATGAACGCAAAGGCTTCTTTCCGTAGTTTCGAAGAATCAACCGAGGCCGACTGGAAGATCATTCAGAATGATTTCCCGGTCACTCAGGCTCTTGCCGCCGCCAACATTATTGAACAACTCCGAATTCTCGAACGCGACGACGGGGGCTTCCCGGTTTCTCGGCTCGAGCACTCGCTCCAAACCGCCACTCGTGCAGCCGAAGACGGCCGCGATGATGAATATGTGTTGTGCGCCCTGCTGCATGACATTGGTGACACGCTTGCGCCGATGAATCACCCGTCGATTGCGGCAGGAATCATCAAGCCATACGTATCAGAAGCCAATCACTGGATGGTTGAACACCACGGAATTTTCCAGGGTTACTACTTTTGGCATCACATCGGTGCTGACCCGAACACTCGAGAGAACTACCGAGACTCTCCATATTTCGAATACACCGAAGAGTTCTGTCACAAGTACGACCAAACCGCGTTTGACCCTGACTACACGTCAGCACCTCTTGACACCTTTGTGCCGATCATCGAACGATTCTTCGTGCCTCAGACCGAAGCCGCAACGGCGGCGTACAGCGCCTTGAGGTAAGCCCCTCGCGAAAAGCCGATCGGATGATCAATTGCGTGGCCAGTCCTGCGTAGCTCTGTGAACGGTCGGCCAACTTCGCGAGATGCAGTTCGCATCTCCCGCCCAAGGTCGTCAATCGTGATTCTGCTCGAGCACGAAGCCTGAACGAGCAGACCGCCGTCAACGGTGAGCCGCAGCCCGGCTCGCGCGAGTCGACGGTATGACGACAGCGCCTTCGGAATTGACTTCTCGTTCTGAGCAAACGACGGCGGGTCAATAATGACGACGTCAAATTGCTCCCCCGCGGCGGCGAGCGACTCCATGACGTCAAATGCATCTCCTTGCTGCGCAGTGATCTCACATCTTCGAACGGCAGCGATATTTCGGTTGTGTTCGATGTTCGCTTTCGCTACATCGATGGCGGGCTGAGAGATATCGACGAGGTGAACACTCCGAGCGCCGCCCGCCGCCGCTGCGAGGGCAAACCCTCCTGTTGCGGTAAAGACATCGAGCACCCTCGCACCATCGCATGCAGCTCCGACCAGCATGCGGTTGTCACGCTGATCGAGGAAGGCTCCTGTTTTGTTGCCCCGGCGAACGTCAGCACTCATCGTGAGGCCACGTTCGCGGTACGTCAGAGTTCCATCAAACTGCGAACCAACGAGCACATCCCCGTCACCCGGAGCACCGGCCGGAGGCGACACTCGACGAGCGCAGCGAAGAACAACCCTCTCGCTCGGCAGTACCTCTTGTGCGGCCGCAATGATGTCGCCGAGATGCGGATACCAGGCGGCGCTGTACAACTTGATGACGAGAGTGTCGTCATAACGATCGAGCACCAACCCTGGTAGGTCGTCGTTCTCCCCATGTACCCACCGCCAGGCAGTCGTCAATGAGTCATCGACTAGCCCGTGGCGACGATCCAGCGCAGCGGCGAGCCGATCAACCCACACACGAGGTTCGACCGTAAGCGCGCCACCTGCATGCAGCATCTTGACTCGAATTGGTGACTCAGGGTCCCAAAGACCAACCCCGACTACACGTCGGTCGTCGAAGATGACGGCAACGCTTCCCGCGGGAAGACCGGTGGGGTCAGCGGATGCGATCGAGCCATCGAATACCCACGGATCGCCCGACCTCACCGCGCGAAGGCCCGCAGCGGTGGGCCGCACTGCGACCCGCCGTGATTGTGGGTCGAACGTCTGAGAAACGTCAGCCACCGAAACCGATACGTCGTTCTTCTGACGTACCGAGTTCGACGTATGCAATCTTCGCTGCGGGAATCGCGACTTCACGGCCCTTCCGATCGGTCACCCACAACACATCGGTGGCCCCACCAAGGGCGGCATCAACTCGGCTATGGAGATCGTCGCGTTGATCATCGTCAACCTCAAATGCCAATTCTCTCGCAGTTTGCGTTACACCAATTCGTACGTCCACACGCCGTACGGTATCGCTTCTGCTGAGTACCCACCCCACGTTGCTACAAGTGGACTCGGATTCGATCACACTGCCGATACTGCCAACTGCGCTATTCAACTTGAGCGACGTAGGCAGATGCCCACGACAACAACGCGAACACGAGCGCGGCGACTGCGAACGGCGTGACCGAAATATCGATGCGGGTTGCGACGAGGCCACCGAGGATAGAGCCACCCAGCATCCGAAATCCGCCCGACAACGCAGAAACCGTCCCGGCGATATGGGGTAAAGGCTGCATTGCTTCCGCGTTCATGTTCGGCATGATGAACATGAACGCAGACAGCATGAGCCCGAGCGCCGGCATAAACACCCAGAACGACGGCTGACCACTTCCCGAGATTGCGATGATGACGAGAAGTGCTGCACATAGGTTGAGCACCATCAGCATCCGGTTGAGCACTGTTCGCACCCCAAAACGCACGACCACCTTGCCGTTCACGAGCGAGGCAACTCCAAAACCGATGGCAGTCACGCCAAAAACAAACGGAAACCATGATCGATGTCCGAAAATCTCGCTGACGATGAGTTCCGATGATGCGAGGTACATCGTGAACACACTCTGCATGAAGATCGACGAGATCGAGTACCACAGCGTTGGCCGGGTGGCGAAAAAGGTTCTATAGCTATCAGCGATATCTGCTCGATCGAGTTGTCGCCGTTGGTCAACGGGCAACGTTTCCGGCAGTCGACGCGACCACAACCACAGCGCAATCGACCAAAGTGCGCATGCCCAGAACACCGACTGCCAGGGCAAAAACGCAACGATTCCGGCGCCGAGCGCCGGAGCGATGACGGGAACCATGATGAACACGGCCATGATCTGTGACATCGCCTTCGCCATTTCGACACCCTCAAACAGGTCACGAACAACTGCAGTTGCAACCACCCTCGACCCTGCCGCCCCGATGCCCCACACGAAACGCGCCGCGAGCAACAAACCAAGACTCGGTGCCAACGCCGACGCAACCGCTCCCACTACGTAAATCGCAATACTCACCGCGAGAATTCGTTTGCGACCAAATCGATCTGTCAACGGCCCATACACAAATTGAGCGACTGCGAACCCCATGAAAAAGACGGTGACGACTCCTGCGACATCATTCGATGTGGGATCGAGACCAAATGTTGCTCTCATCTCATCGAACGCAGACAGCATGAGATCGATTGCCATCGCCATCAACGCCATGATGAGCGACAACATCGCCAGCAACTCTCCGTTGCGGAGCTGTGGTTTTTGATGTGGGGGGCGCTCGTCGACAAGGGGTTTCATCGCATGTCGATGTCTAGCGCGTAACTCAGCCAATCAAACAGTTGGCGATGTGAGCAGACCTCGATTGGTACTCAGGCTGGGGGCGGTGTCGAGGTGTTCGATGCAGACATGGCAGCAATGGAGAGTTTGCGGCCAGACTGGAGACATGTCATCTTCCGATACCGATCTCACCGCCGCTGATGTTTCCTGGGATCTTTCAGGTTTGCTCTCAGACGTCGATGCATCGTCGCCTCGCGAGCTGGTCGAACGTGCCCAAGTCCTCGCTGACGGCCTTCAGCACCACAAGGGAACCATCGCTCACATCTCATCCGATGAGCTCTTCGAGATGATGAGTGTGCTGTCGGAGACGTCTGAACTTCTCAGCCGGGCGGGGCACTTTACGACGCTGAAGTTTTCAGAAAATACTGCCGACCCTGAAATTGCTGCCGAAATGCAGTTCATCAACGAACAAGCAAATTCCGTCAGCACAAAATTGCTGTTCATCGACCTCGAGTGGGCGGAGGTTTCCAGCGAGCGCTCACGCGAACTTCTTCTCGGTGATCGTTTTGACTTCTGCCGACACCACCTTGAGAACATGCGCCGCTATCAGCCTCACCAGCTTTCTGAACCAGAAGAAACGGTGCTCTCCGAGACCTCGTTGACCGGTGCTAGCGCATGGGTCCGACTCTTTGAAGAGCACACATCAGCAATCGAAGTTGATCTACCGGAGTCTCTCGGCGGCAAGGTGAGCCTGATGTCGGCGCTCGCCAACCTTCACGCCCCTGATACCTCTTCGCGCGAGCAGGCTGCCCACGCAATTTCATCTGCGCTCGAACCAGGTCTCCGAACTCGGGCGTTCATTTACAACACTTTGCTGCTCGACAAATCGGTTGATGATCGTTTGCGGAACTATCCGACGTGGATTACCAGTCGTAATATGGCAAACGAAGCAAGCGACGAGAGCGTGCAAGCACTCATTGACGCCGTGGTCGCCCGGTACGACATTCCTCAAAAGTGGTATGCCCTCAAAGCCCAGGTTCTCGGTGTCGACCAGTTACGCGACTTTGACCGGATGGCCTCTGTCGCAACGAGTGATACCTCGATCGGCTGGGAGGAAGGCAGCGCAGTCGTACGAGAGGCCTACGCGAGTTTCTCACCCGAGCTCGCTGGGATTGTCGGGAGATTTATTGACGAGCGGTGGATTGATGCTCCGGTTCGCCCCGGTAAACGAGGGGGCGCGTTCTGCGCGTACGCAGTCCCTTCCCATCACCCGTACGTGTTGCTCAATTGGACATCGACTCCACGCGACGTCGCAACACTTGCCCACGAACTCGGTCACGGTGTTCACGGCTTCCTCGCCCGCGAACAAGGAATTTTTCATCAGTCGACACCTCTCACGCTTGCCGAAACAGCATCTGTGTTCGGTGAGACCGTCACGAACAACCGGCTGCTCTCAATGCTCGAAGACCCGGGCGAACGATTCGCGCTTCTCGCAGCAACGCTTGAAGACTCGATCGCAACCGTGTTCCGTCAAGTGGCGATGAATCGGTTTGAAGATGCGTGTCACACCGAGCGGCGAGAGGTCGGGGAGGTCTCCGTCGAGCGTTTTGGTGATCTGTGGGAATCATCTCAACGGGCGATGCTCGGCGATTCGGTTGAGATCACCGAGGGCTATCGAAACTGGTGGAGTTACATCCCTCATTTCATCGCTACTCCGGGTTATGTCTATGCATACGCCTATGGCCAACTTCTCGCATTAAGTGTGTATGCGAAATTCGAGGCGCAAGGTGACGTGTTCGTGCCGAACTATCTCGACATGCTTCGAGCCGGCGGTTCCATGAAACCTGAGGACCTCACCGCCCTTGTCGACTGCGATCTCACCGACCCAGGATTCTGGTCTGCTGGCCTCGACATCGTTGAGCAACAACTCACCCGTGCATCTCAGGCAGCCGAGGCTGCCGGACGTCTCTAAGGATGACCTACGTCTGAGCTCCTCGGGCAACTGGCAACGTATAGAGCACAACTGTCGACACCCCGGCAGTAATAAGGGCGTAAGTGATTCCGGCATTGAACCCAGAACTGTCGATGATTGCCCCTGCAAGCGGCGGCCCGATGAGCCCACCAATTCCGGCTCCTGTGTAGGTTGCGCCGAGAATGGTCGCCATGCCGTTCGTTCCAAACATCACCGCTACCGCTGCTGGTGACAGTGCAATGAACCCTCCGTAGCCGACGCCGAGAACCACCGCGAACAAGACGAGTACCCCGAAGCGGCCATCGGCGACGAGCCAAATCGCGTACGAACTTGCCATCACCCCAAACGCTGCCTGCATGAGACGTATCGGTCCGACTTTGGCTCCGAGCGCGCCCAATCCGAGCCGGCCAACGATTGACGAGGCACCGATGAGACCGATAAGCGCAGCGGCTCTTGCCGATGGCACCCCGCGATCAGTTGCATATGTCTTGATGAAAACGAACGGGACGAACAGCGCCATCGTTGTAATGAGCGATGCCGAATACAGAGTGATAAACCGGCGGTCTCGCACCAGCGTCCGAAGCTGAACCACACCCCCATCACCAACAAGCGGTGGCGTCACCGCTCCAAGCGAGGCAATGAGCAGAGCTGCCATACCTCCAACTGCAAACACCACGTACGTCGTTCTCCATCCGTACCGATCGATAAGTGCTGCCGCAAGCGGGGCGCAGACGAGTGTTCCGGCGCCAATGCCCGACACCGCAATTCCGAGTGCCAACGTGCGGCGTTTATTGAACCATCCTCCAACCGTCGCAACCATCGGTACGTATCCGCATGCCGTTGCCGTGCCGACGCCAACCCCATAGGTGATGAACCCAACCCAAATCTCTTGCACGAGAGACGTGAGGTAGAGACCGATTCCCATGCTGATAGCCCCGACGAACACCACGCGCCGCGGACCGAAACGGTCGGCAAGCCTTCCCGTGATCAGGCCTCCCAGGAAGTAGAAGCAGGTGGTCAACGAGAACATGAGAGCGGTCAAGCCTTTGCCTGAGTTGAATTCCTCAGACATCGAGTCAAAGAACGCTCCGAACGAGTAGCCCACTCCAAAACAGGTGAAGCATGACAGAAATGCTGCAGCGACGATGCCCCAGCGACGGAGGCCGCTGAGATCACCCGGCTCTTCTGTCATCTTTCCTACTTTCGACCAATGTGTTACGCCATCTTCATCTCAGCAGAACGGTCGTGGTGAATCGCTGTCAGAGCACGATCACAGGTGCAGGCAAAATTCGCCGACATGAGGAATGCGACCTGTGTAACAATTCGCGCCTTGATATCGATCACAGGATTGCGTACGTTGACAAGTGAGGAGAGCACGTGACGACACCCGCTCAACATCGGGATTTTCGCATGACGCGCCGTGTAGTACCCATGGCGCGATTGATCACTGCTGTTTCAGTTGCAGTCGCCGCGTCGTTCACTTTGGCGCCAGGAGATGTGGGTGCTTCTGATATTCCGACTTCTCAGAACGAGGTCGAAATCACCCTTCCAACGTTTTCCGGGGGACAACCGCTCTTCAAGTACCTCATTTCGATCGATCCCACCCGCACGAGTATCAACAACCTCGAAGCGGCACTCCGCGACGCCGGTGCATCAGTCGTCAACTCAATATCTGATTTCAACACCGTCGTCGCTTGGGTTTCTGATGAGCAGGTTTCAGCACTGGGAACACACGCTGCGATCGACACCATCGAACAAGATTCGACGGTTTCAGTAGGGCGTACGCCAGAAAACGGTCAAGATGTCGGAGCGTCACCTGAGCCCGGACCTATCCCAGGTCGCTATATCATCACGGTCGACCAGTCGGCCAACACAACGACTCGAGCAGCCATCGTCTCTGCCCTCGGCGATGCTGTCATCGCTACATATGAACATGCGTTTGATGGCTATGCAGTCGAGTTAAGCGATGCCGATGCCAAATCGATCAAGTCGCTACCCGGTGTTCTTTCGATCGAAAACGACGCCATCATCACGCTCGACAACGCCGGTGATGTGGTTCCAACAGCAATGCAATCTGATCTATCTGAGGGCCTATGGGGGCTCGACCGCCTTGATCAAACGGCACTCCCTCTCGACCAGACCTATACCTATGACGCTGACGGGGAAGGTGTTACTGCATACGTCATCGACACCGGAGTTTCACCTCACGAAGAGTTCGGTGATCGTCTCAACAGCGGTCGCCGCTACTACAACGCCGGGTGGAATTGGCTGCCCTGGATCACGTACGACACCAATACCGATGACTGCAACGGCCACGGCACGCACGTTGCCGGCACGATCGCTGGAACTACCTCCGGTGTTGCAAAACGGGCCGACATCATCCCGGTTCGCGTATTCGGATGCACTGGCAGCACCTCCACATCGATCATCATCGAAGCAATCGACTGGGTGATCGCTCATCACCAAAACAGTGTCCCAGCCGTCGCCAACCTCAGCCTCGGTGGAGGACCATCAAGCGCCCTCGATGCTGCAGTTCGGGCGATGGTGAATGATGGCATCGTGGTTGCCGTCGCAGCCGGTAACTCCAACCAGAGCGCGTGCTATGCATCCCCCGCGCGCGAACCATCGGCGTTCACCGTTGCTGCGAGCACCTCAGGCGATAGCCGGGCGTCGTTCTCCAACTATGGGTCGTGCGTCGACGTCTTCGCACCAGGTCTCCGTATCGAATCCGCATGGCCGAACGATGTGTCGCCCTACACAACTTCTCGGACTATCTCAGGCACGTCAATGGCAAGTCCCCACGTTGCTGGTGCCGCAGCACTCATCTGGAGTCGCGACCTTGCTGCGTCGGCGACCACCGTCAGTACCGAGCTGGGTAACTCTCATGTCATCGGGAAGATCACGGGTGCGGGAAACGGCACGCCGAACCGATTGCTGCATCTCGGCTCAGCTGAGATTGCACCTTCTGCGCCCCGCAATGTGGTCGCCACCTCTGACAACGGCATTGCGACTGTGACATGGGAATCCCCAGACAACAACGAAAGCGCTGGGGTAACGGGATATAGGGTCATCGCCATCAACTCTGAGGGTGATGAGTCGACCGGATGTCAGTGGTCGGGCGGGACTTTTCAGTGCTCGGTCTCTGGTCTTCACCCAGGAACGTGGTCGTTTGCTGTCGAGGCATCAAATTCGGCGGGTACCTCTCCTCGTTCTCTTTTGAGCAACTCGATTGAAATCGCTCTGTCGAACGACTTCTTTCTTGGCGCAACCCAACTCGCCGGGCTCTCGGGCTCAGCCGAAGGGAATAACGCTCACGCAACCCTCGAGGAAAATGAGCCATCACTCGGGCGCGGCTACGGGGGCGCATCAATTTGGTTCACCTACACCCCAACTTCCGATGGATCTTTCACGGTCAACACTCGTGGCTCATCGTTCGACACGGTGCTCTCTGCCTACCAAGGGTCTGCGCTCACCTCCCTCACCCGACTCGCACTGAACGATGACTACCGGTTTGACGGCAGTTACTCACTGCAGTCACAGGTCACCTTTACGGTCAAGGCCAATTCGACGTACCATCTGCGCGTTCACAGTTGGGGGTCGGGCCGTGGCGAGATTGATCTCAACTGGGATCTCACCGCCAGCTGCACAACTCGTGAAGTGCCCAACGATGATTTCTGCACAGCCACTGCGATCACTAGCGACGCGGAGGTCTTTACGGTTGACGTGAGCGACGCCACCGTTGAAAGTGATGAACCCGGCGAAGGCACCCGAAGCATCTGGTACTCCTACACCGCAAGTGCTGATGGAACGATCACCCTTGATCGCACCGGCACATCACTACCAAGCACCCTCGAGGTCTACACCGGCGGCGATCTCGCTTCACTGGTCGCTGTTGCCGGTGTCGAGCCCATCACCGAACTCACTCCTCAACGTTCTTCTTTCACGGCTGATGAGCGGACCACATATTTCATCCGTCATGCGACAACCTCTGAAGTCACCGGCGCTGTGTCGACGGGCTTCAGTTTCACAGCGACCCCGACGCTCACAGCTCCCGGTTCCCCCACCTCAGTTCGCGCCGAAGATCAAGGTAATGACGTCACCGTAAGTTGGGTTCCACCAACCAATGATGGGGGAAGTCCCATCATTGCCTACGAAGTCACCACGTCACCAGATGCTGCGTCCTGCACCGTCGATGATCGCCAAAACTCGTGTGTGCTCGGCGGTCTTCAACCGTGGACCAACTACACGATTGAGGTCGTTGCAATTAACGCAATCGGGCGAAGCCCGAACAGCTCAATAACCTTCGTCCCTCAAAACGGGAACGATTCGTTCGCTGCCCCCTTCGCTCTCCAGCCGGGAGAGAGTGGCACCACCGTTTCGTCGAATCGCTTCGCCACCGCCGAAGTTGGAGAGCCAGCGCACGTGTTCGGGCCCTATCACTCGATGTGGTTCGAAGTCACCGCTCCAGGCGCCGGCCGTCTTGCACTCGATACTGCCGGTTCAAACTATGACACGACGCTCGCTGTCTACACAGGGTCCGACTTGCTCACACTGGAGCGCGTGGCCGAAAACGACGACGCTGCAGGAACGCTGACATCATCGATCACATTGTCGCCATCGGCGGCGACCACCTATTTCGTTGCCGTTGACGGGTACAACGCCGACACAGGTTCGATCACGCTGAATTGGACCTTCACCGCCGCTGGTCCGCCGCAACCGCCTGCACAAGTGAAAGCGGTTGCAACCGGTGTCAATAGCGTCAGTGTGTGGTGGACTGCACCCGACAGCACGATGCCTGTGACGTCATCGACTGCCACCGCGCACCCAGGCGGTGCGAGCTGCGTGACCGAGTCGACACAGTGTGAGATCACTGGCCTCGTCACCGGCGCCCAATACTCATTCACTGTTGCGAGCTCGAACGCCCTCGGGTCGAGCGAGCCAACAAGCCCGTCCGAAACCGTCATCGTCGGGTCATCGAACGGTGCACGCACGAGCGTCCCTTCGAGTTGGGGTCAAGATCGAATCGACCAATCGAACCTTCCTCTCGATGACCGGTTTAGCACCGCAAACCGCGGAAGTGGGGCGACGATCTTCGTTGTTGATACGGGCATCTCTGCACATACAGAATTTGGCAGCCGCCTCACAGCCGGGTTTGATGCCGTCAACGATGGCCTCGGGTCTGATGACTGTCACGGTCATGGAACCCATGTCGCGTCCACTGCTGCCGGAGCCACTCTTGGCGTCGCTAACGATGCTCTCGTCGTGCCCGTCAGAGTGCTCGATTGCAACGGATCGGGTTCGACTTCTGATGTGCTTGCCGGCTTGTCGTGGATACGCACTATCGATCTCGGAACTCGGCGAGGGGTCGTCAACCTGAGCCTTGGCGGTGGTCCATCCACGATGCTCGATAATGCTGTCGCACAACTTGTCGCCGAGGGATACGTCGTCACGGTGGCCGCCGGCAACGAGTCTCAGAACGCCTGCGACGTGTCACCAGCTCGAGAGCCGTCTGCACTCACCATTGGAGCGACAACTCGCGTCGATACGCGGGCCTGGTATTCGAACTTCGGTTCATGTCTTGACCTGTTTGCTCCCGGTGACTCAATTGTCGGCGCAGGCATCAGTTCGTCAACTTCACAGCAAACGATGAGCGGCACATCAATGGCAAGCCCGCACGCAGCTGGTGCCGCCGCCATTGCATTCACTGCTCAACCATCGAGTTCTCCAAGCGACATCGCAGCACTCCTCATCAACGATGCAACCCAAGATGTGCTCTCTAGCGTCGGAACGAACTCGCCGAATCGCATGCTGATGGTGGCGGGAGGCTCTCTGCCACCGAGTGACATCCCTTCAGTTCCACAGAATATTGTTGCAGATCCGTCAGATGCAGCGGTCACTATTAGTTGGACACCTGGCGATGCAGGCGCAGTTCCGATCGCCTCGTTTACGGTGACGGGAACGCCTGATGGCCTCTGCGCCACTTCGTTTATTGCTGCTGACGCCCAGCACACCTGCGAAATCAGTGGTCTGACGAACGGAGTCGAATATGCATTTTCAGTCGTCACTATCAACGCAAGTGGGGTGGCGAGCAGCGCATCAACGACCGTGACCGCCACACCGTCTGAAAGCTTTTCATCTGAGACACCAGCAGATGTTCCGTCTGAAGAACCGGCTCCAACAATTCCCGAAGATGATCCACCCTCCACACCAC
>Ga0255776_10000968_pt1 | contig 33110 bp, 31 predicted proteins | sample 071ome_19_FD_179974 | JGI IMG/M metagenome (GOLD analysis project Ga0255776, IMG submission 179974) | Coastal salt marsh microbial communities from the Groves Creek Marsh, Skidaway Island, Georgia - 071413AT metaG (version 2) | ecosystem: Environmental > Aquatic > Marine > Intertidal zone >... | reverse complement strand
TGGTCAAATTCGTAAGGCTGTTGAGTTGTTGCTGGATGCTAAGCGTCCGGTTCTGTATTCAGGCGGCGGCGTTATCTTGGGCCGTGCCCATGAGCAGCTACGCCAATTAGCGCGAACCCTAAACTACCCGGTGACACAAACCCTAATGGGTTTGGGGGCCTACCCAGGCACGGATCGTCAGTCTTTGGGCATGTTAGGCATGCACGGCTCTTATGAGTCCAACATGGCCATGCACCACGCGGATGTGATCATTGCCATCGGCGCTCGCTTCGACGACCGTGTAACGAATGCAACGACCAAATTCTGCCCTGATGCGAAGATCGTTCACATTGATATCGACCCATCTTCGATCTCTAAGACGGTTGAAGTGGACATTCCTATCGTGGGTCCTGTGGACAGCGTTTTGGATGAGATGCTGCAGATCATTGATGAACTGAAGCGTGAGCCAGATCAAGCAGCGATTGAAAGCTGGTGGAAACAAATTGAAGAGTGGCGTTCTCGTCATGGTGGTCGTTACGAGAAGAACGACGATGGTCTATTGAAGCCTCAAGAAGCCATCGAAGGCTTGTGGGAAGCCACCAATGGCAACGCTTACATTTGTTCAGACGTAGGTCAGCATCAAATGTTTGCCGCTCAATACTACAAGTTTGATGAGCCGAATAAGTGGATCAATTCCGGTGGTCTCGGCACCATGGGCTTTGGTTTCCCAGCTGCTATGGGGATTAAACTGAACTTCCCTGACGAGATGGTTGTGTGTGTGACCGGTGAAGGTTCGATTCAAATGAACATTCAAGAGCTGTCTACCTGCCTGCAGTACGGTATTCCAGTTAAGATTTTCTGTTTGAATAATGGTTACCTTGGCATGGTTCGCCAATGGCAAGACATGAACTACGAAGGTCGCCACTCCAGTTCTTATATGGAATCACTACCCGATTGGACCAAGCTAGCGGAAAGCTATGGCCATATCGGTATGAACGTAGAAACGAAAGATCAGTTACAAGGCGCGTTGGAAGATTGCTTCGGTAAATACAAAGACCGCTTGGTATTTGTGAACGTAGCAGTTGATCCTGAAGAACACGTATATCCAATGCAAGTGCCGATGGGCGCCATGCGCGACATGTGGTTAAGTAAGACGGAGCGCACCTAATGAGACACATCATTTCTATTCTTTTAGAGAACGAGCCTGGTGCGTTGGCCCGTGTTGTCGGTTTGTTTGCACAGCGTTCTTACAACATCGAAACACTTACCGTGGCACCAACTGAAGACAAAACATTGTCTCGTATGACCATTACCACGTCTGGCCCTGATCGCGTGATCGAGCAAATCACCAAGCAGCTGAACAAGTTGATTGAAGTGGTGAAGCTGGTGGATCTAACAGAAGGTGCCCACCTAGAGCGTGAGCTGATGTTGATTAAGGTGAAGGCTGCGGGTGCACAGCGTGCTGAAATCAAACGTACCGCGGATATTTTCCGTGGCCAAATTGTGGATGTGACCGCAAACGTTTACACGATTCAGCTAACCGGCACGACCGATAAATTGGAAGCGTTTATCGAAGCCATTGGTCCTGCTTGCGTACTGGAAACCGTGCGTACGGGTGTGTCTGGCATCGCTCGCGGTGAGAAGACACTGAGCCTTTAAATGCTCAGCCTTGTTGAACCGAAAAAACCAGAGCTTGCTCTGGTTTTTTTATGCCTGAATCAAACTGGTTATAGGGGGTCGACCCAATATAGCCAATTGGAACATGGAGGGGGCTTTCTTACGTCTAGTATCAACAATAGGGAAATAGAAACGGACATGCCCCATGCACCTCGTACGCCTGATTTATGCCAGCACGAAAACCCAATCATTTAAGCCAGATGACATTGAAGATATCTTAGATAAAGCGCGAAAATTTAACGGTAAAAACGGCGTGACAGGCATGCTGTGTTTTAATCGAAACTTTTTTTTGCAGTGTCTAGAGGGCGGTCGTACTGCAGTCAACATGACCTATCAGAAAATCTTAAGAGACGACCGCCATGATCATGTGGTGATTTTGGGTTATGAAGAAATCGTGTATCGAGACTTTAATGACTGGTCCATGGCTTACGTACCCGAACAAATGATGACGGATGACATTAACCTGCGCTATTCCAAGGGTAAAACATTTGACCCTTATGCAATGAACGGCGACAGTGCTGGTTTGATGCTTTTAGAGCTAGCCGAACACATAAAATCGGTTTAGATTTTAGTTCCTGTCTTTTTCTGGCGCACACCTAACACAATTTCGCCCATCGTGTTTGGCTTGATAAAGCGCTTGGTCCGCTTCTCGTATGCTTTCAGGCGTTGTGCGGTTACGGTTATCGCACACACCAATACTGATGGTGACCTGGCCTTTGGGCTTAAAGTCGATGTTGGCCACCGTTTCGCGAATGCGTTCTGCTAGTTCTGCGGCTTGGGTTTGATCGCAATAAGGGCACACCACCATAAATTCTTCGCCGCCCCATCGCCCCACGATGTCGATACTGCGAATGTTGTTTCTCAGGGCCCGCGCCATATTGACAAGTACCGTGTCACCTACTTCATGCCCGTATTGATCGTTCACTTGCTTAAAGAAATCAATGTCGATGAGCAGAATGGAGAACGTGCTCTCGTAGCGATGGTTTTGCTTATCTAGATGTTCTAGTTCCCAATCCAACTTGCGCCGATTGTAGAGATGCGTCAGAGGGTCTTTATCGGCCTGCTCAGAGTAGAGAAGCATGAGCATGCGGCTATCAAGCCAACGTCGAGTAGAAAAGTAAGTCATGCCGATGGCAAACACGAAGGCGAGGGGAATCAGCTCATCGAGCTCGCTGTCATCGTTGTGCTCCAGCCAGCCGTGCATGAGTTCATAGACATCCCAGCGAGAAAATAGCTGGTACGAGAGTGCTACCGCAATGGCAATGACGATGACGTCAAAGACAATGTGGCGCTTAAGCTGACGAGCAATAGCGGGGTTTAAGCGATTAAAACTCATAGACGATCATCAAGGGTTTAACCTAAGTGTAGCGCAAACCCTTGATGCGCGTGTTTTAAACTCGGCTTCGGCCCATGGCATAGACACCTAAAATAACGAATGCTAGGCCAACTGTATGGTGTATGGTTAGCACTTCTCCTAAGAAGATGACAGCGAGCAACGTAGTGAATACGGGGCCTGTCGCACCGGTAATGGCCGTATGTTCTGCTCCTATCTTTTGAATGGCCGCACTCATGGCATAACTGGGGATCACGGTGCTGACGAATGCCAAGGCCATGCCATATCCAAATACCGGCGCAGACAATGCTTGAATATCGGCCAAATCAATATGGATAAAATTCAGTTGAGTAAAGCCGACAGAAGCAATCATGGCACATGAGGTGAATAAACCTACCCCTACACTTTGAATGACGGGTTTGCTTAATAACACGTACAGAGCAAAGCTACAGGCACATCCCAGCATCAGGAACAGGCCAGTTGGTGATCCAGATAGGTTTAACTCCCCCGGTAATAAAAACAACAATCCAGCGTACACCACGCCACAAAAGATCAGTGTTCGACTACTAGGAAGTTGCCGGTCTTGAACGGCTTTAAATAGTACGACCAAACTTGGATAGGCATACAAAATGATGCGCTCAGCTTGGGCGCTTATGCTTTCGAGTGCCATCAAGTCAAGATAGCTAGAAAGAAAGTAGCCGATAAAACCCAGTCCAATTATGCTCGGTAAATGTCGTAGGTGCTGGCTCAGCTGTTTGCGCTGAATGGCAAGCATCACTAGGTAGAACGGCAGCGCTAACCACATTCTTAACACCATCAGCGTTTCGCTGTCTGCGCCCAGCGCATAAGCTTCTTTGATAAAAATCGGTTTGAGCGAGAATAGAAAGCTCGCCAATAACGCCAATGCAAAGCCCAATTGAGTGGGGGAAATGGTCACAGGGTTCTCCTTATGTACTGTGCCGGAATGAACGACTGTATAACCAAGGCGGGAGGTTTAAGACCGGCTGGTATACAGCCGGGGGTCCACGATGATGCCCTAGCTGCGTTGAGCCAGTAGCCACCAAAGTGATGTAAAAAAGCGGGGTTGAGATAACAAAACTGTTCACTCTCGTTAACAAGTTGTTCATTAAAGCCAGTTCCACTTGCAGATGCAATAGTTATAATTCACTAAAAAGACAGAAGCAGCGTCATTATGAAAACACGCATCACAGAACTATTCGGTATACAGCATCCACTTCTATTGCCTGGCATGAGCTGGATCAGCACACCTGAATTGGTGGCGGCGGTATCCAATGCGGGCGGTCTAGGCATTTTGGCCACGGGCCCGCTCAATGCAGAGCAAACCCGAGATGCCATTCGAAAGATTCGAACCCTAACGGACAAACCGTTTGGTATCGGTGCCACCTTAATGATGCCTGGTGCGACGGAAAACGCGAAAGTGGCCTTAGAAGAACAAGTACCCGTGATCAACTTTTCACTGGGCAAAGGCGACTGGATCGTAAAACAGGCTCACGCCTATGGTGGCAAAGTGATTGCGACGGTGGTGAGTGAAAAACACGCGAAAAGCGCCGAAAAAATCGGTGCCGATGCCTTATTGGTAACGGGGCACGAAGCGGCTGCCCACGGTGGTGATGTGACCTCGCTGGTATTAGTACCGGCCATTGCTTCTAAAGTATCCATTCCTGTGATTGCCACGGGTGGTTTTGCTGATGCGCGTGGCTTAGTGGCTGCGTTGGCGTTGGGCGCGGAAGGCATTGCCATGGGATCGCGCTTTGCCACCACATCCGACAGTCCTTTGCACCAAAATACCAAAGATGCCGTGGTGAACCACAAAGAAGGCGATACCCTTTATGGCAATAATTTTGATGGGCTTTACGCTCGTGTGATGCGAACGCCCGCGTCTATAAAAGCGATGAAGAAGCCCATGGGGTTTATAAAGGCGGCGTTATTAAGCGTGAAAGCGGCGAAGATCGCTAATATGCCAGTGAGCACAGTGCTCGCCGGTTTGGTCGTGCAATTTGATAAGGTGAGGTTGCTCAGTTTATTTGGTGCGGCCACAGAAAAAATTCAAGCTGCGACGGTGGACGGTAATTTAGAGAAAGGCGTGCAGTTTATCGGACAAACCCAAGGCTTAATCGAAGATCAGCCCACAGTGCAAGAGTTGGTGGATAGAATCATGGATGAAGCCAAGACATTGTCAGAAAAACTGAATACACTCACAGCCTCAAATTAATGTGTACTGTGATACCTCAGTGAATAACATTCAACAAAGCGCAGTGTTCACTGCGCTTTTTTATTTTTGAAAAAGGAACGTCTCGTGTTGGTACCCGCCCCTGTATTGTTCACCACGCTCGCCCAGGCTCTGGGTATGATGTCTGCACCTATTGTGATTTTTGTTGGGGGCTTTTTGGGGTTTGCACTCGCCCCTTCACAGGGCCTATCGACGCTGCCGGTTGCAGCACTGGTGGTGGGTAGTGCTTTAGCCAGCATGCCGGCTGTATTAATTATGAAGCGCATTGGCCGGCGCAAGGGGTTTGTTTACGCCACACTAACGGGGATTCTAGGGTCGGTACTCGCAGTGGTCAGTGTGAATACGGCTAATTTTTGGGGGTTGTGTTTTAGTACGGTTCTTTTAGGTGTCCAAATTGCCTTTGTCGCCCAATTTCGTTTTGCAGCATTGGAGTGGGTGGATGCCAGCCGCGCAGGGGTGACGGCCAGCTTTGTTATGTTAGGCGGTCTTGTCGCAGCTTGGCTGGGGCCAGAACTGGCCATGTTAGGGCAGCACTTAGTCGCTGCGGAATTTGCGGGTGCGTTTATTTTACTGGCGGTGGTTCAGGTATTGTTACTGGTGCTTTTAAGTCTGATGCCGTTCGCACAACTGCAGACGGTTGAACACCAAGAAACGAACACGCCATGGCTAACGCTCTTATCTCGCCCCGGTATTTCGGCGGCCATTATGTGTGCCGCTGCGGCGTACGGCGTCATGAGTTTAATTATGACAGCAACACCGGTGAGCATGAGTGAAATTCAAAGTTATCCCCTGCATGAAACCAAGTCGGTGATTCAAAGCCACATCATGGCGATGTTTTTACCGTCATTGTTCACGCCGTTCATTTTAAAGCGCATCAAAACCGCTACGTTGTTGGTGGCAGGTTTATTGGTGATGGTGGTGGCGATCACCATTGCGTTGTGGGATCAAAGTTATTGGGGCTATTGGGGGGCGCTTGTGTGCCTCGGTCTGGGTTGGAATTGGCTGTTTACTGGTGGCACGGCATTGTTGGCACAAAATTATCAACCTCATGAAGCGTTTTCAGCGCAAGCCATTAACGAATTTGCCGTGTTTGGCATTCAAGCCATTATGAGCTTAAGTGCGGGTTGGTTGGTGTTTCAATATGGCTGGCACGTGCTGAACTTATTCGCCATACCTTTGCTAATTTTAGCTTTGGTAATGCTGGCCCGTTGGCGTTTTAGCAAGGCAGCTTAGGCAGTTTGGCTTAGCGGCGTAAAAAAGGGGGCCGAAGCCCCCAACACAACACAACGAAGGAAAATCATTTAACCCGGTTACAAGTCTTCTAGCAGCGATTCCATACCCGATTCGATGCCGTCCATTTTTTCTAAATCCACTAAGGCTGTTTCCGTATCCATGTTGATGGACTGAGCCACTTCTTTAGGAAAGCCTTCCAAAATGGCTTTGTCACCCATACCTTGTTTTTGGCTATGGTATACGTACGCGGCTAGGTGAATCAGTCCGGCTAAAGGGTTCTCGCTTTCGAGCGGTTTGTCGTGCTCTTTTATGCCTTGCACAATGTCCTCTGGGAACTTCCAGCGAGAGGCCAGTTCGGCACCGACGTCGGTGTAGTTGTAGCCGAGCATGGCCTGTTCTACTTCAATGCGCTTGCCACCGGCTTCCACCGCCGCCGCAATTTTCTTCGATTCAGACGGCAGTAACAGTTGAATCAGTAATTCACCAATGCTGTGTAGCATGCCGCAGGTAAAGGCCGTTTCGCCGTTGATCTTACAATAGGGCGCCATCCATTTTGCCACCGCGGCCACGCCAAAGTTGTCCGTCCAAAAGGCTTTTCTATCAAATCCATCCGGTGTCGTGACAGCGCCCGTGATGCCTGATGCTAATACCAGCGTACGTAAGGTGGAAAATCCAAGCAATACAGACGCATCCGAGGTGCTCGCCACGGTGCGACTCACCCCATAGTGGGCGCTGTTGGCCAGCCTGAGTACCTTGGCGGTTAAAACGGGGTCCATGCTGATCTTGCTGGCAATCTCGTCCATGTCGAAATCGTCGCTATTAAAGGTGGTGATGAGCTCCTGAACCACTTTTGGAATGTTGGGTAAATTATGGGTTTGTTCAAACAATGAGGCGATATTCATGTCATGTTCCTTGTCATGTCACTGCCTAGGTTGCGTCCTGACTAGGCGCGGTCCCCAGAAAATCTTTCGCTTTATTCTCTAAAATCAGCTTAGGCCACTGTGTTTCGATGCGCTAATTTTGAGCGTTAAAAAAAACGGTTTTATTGGCTTGAGATTGGACATAAGGGTGTGAACTTATGAAAATACAGGCAGATACGTTTTGGAGTACAAAAAATGACCAGAGTGGGGTTTATTGGAATTGGCCTAATGGGCCTGCCCATGTGTCAGCGCTTGCTGGAAGCGAATGTGGATTTGACGGTATTTAACCGCAATGCCGTCAAATGTGAGCCATTGGTGGCCTTAGGAGCGAAGCGGGCGGATTCTCTGGCGTCGCTGGCCCAAGACATGGATGTGATTATGCTCTGTGTGTCCAATACCCAGGCGGTAGAAGACGTGGTGTCACAGTTAGAGGGTTACTTAAAAGACCAGCAGATTATCGTGGATTTTAGTTCAATCGACCCCGACACGACTCGCCAGCTGGCCACAGCGCTAAGCCATAAGGGAGTTCAATGGGTGGATAGCCCCGTCAGCGGCGGGGTCGCTGGGGCTGAAGCCGGGACGTTGGCCATCATGGCGGGTGGCGACGCCAACGTCATCGAAACCGTTATGCCATTGCTTGCCCCATTGAGTCAAAGAGTGACCCACATGGGGCCCGCAGGCTCAGGACAAACCACCAAGATTTGCAATCAGATGCTGGTGAGCTGCAATGTGTTAGTGATGGCGGAAGTGATGGCCCTTGCTAAGAAAGCCGGAGTCGATGCCGCGCAAATACCCGTTGCCTTAAAAGGGGGCTTTGCCGATAGCATACCGCTTCAACTAACAGGCCCCAAAATGGCTAATCAGAATTTCGATGAAATCAAATGGCATGTTAAAACCTTGTTAAAAGATTTAGACATGGCCAACGCGCTGGCGAAACAATTGGCCAGTGGCATCCCCATGGCAGGCTTGGGCGCAGAGTTAATGCGCCAGCACGCCAGTCGAGGTTTTGCCGATCAGGATCCAGCGACCCTTGTCACTTTGTATGAACAAATGAAAACCAAATAGAGGTCACCATGAGACTTGCTGCTAACCTGTCGTTAATGTTTACCGAGGTGCCTTTGTTGGAACGCTTTCAGGCGGCCAAAGACGCCGGGTTTTCTGTGGTGGAAATTCAGTTTCCCTATGAAGAATCCATTGAAGATTTAAAGCAGGCCAAAGAATCCGCCGGTGTCGAGGTGTGTTTGATCAATGTGCCCGCTGGCGACCTTATGTCCGGTGGCGAAGGTTTGGCCGCCGTGCCAGAAAAAATCGACGAATTCGATCAGGCTCTCAAACAATGCTACGCCTACGCCAAGGCCCTCGACGTGAAATTAGTGAATGTGTTGCCGGGGCGATGTTTAGATGAGTCCCGTCGTGACGAATATTTGAAAACCTTAAAAGTAAATTTAAAAAAGGCGGCCCATGCATTTTCGCCTCATCACATTTTGGTGACCTTTGAGGCGATCAATACTCGCGATATGCCCGGTTTTTTAGTGCATCACAGTGAACACATGCACGACATAATCACCGAAATAAATCACCCGAATTTGAAAATGCAGTTTGATATTTATCACATGCAAATCATGGAAGGCAATGTGGATGAAACCATCAAGCACTATGGTGAATTAATTGGCCACATTCAATTTGCGGATGTACCTGGTCGAGGTGAACCGTTCAGCGGAAATTTGAATTTTAAAGCCTTGTTCGAAGACATTCGCTTCAGTCATTACCACGGTTACGTGGCGGCAGAATACAAGCCCACCACCAAAACCGAAGACACACTTCATTGGATGGAGCAACTGGATCTAGCTTGGATGAAAGAGCCGGTCAAACTGAAGTGATTCTGGTTTAAGGGCGGTTGCTCTTTATACATGAAAATTATTAAAGACAGCGTGCTCGCGGTCGTTAAGCTAAGTAAGGTTGATGGATGCAACCTTGGCACTAAGAAGGAACGCTCTGGATGATCGTGAGCAATGGATACGGATAGCTTACGGATATCGTTGCCATGACGAGAAACCACAGGGATGTTTCTAGGTGCAATAGAAAGATCGAACGGGCGACTCTTTTCTGCTGACACAGACATATCGATCTTTATCATGAGCCCTTAGCAAGGATCTATTTTTTACTGGGCATACATGGACGTTTTCGGCAACTCGGAAGCCGTCGCCAACAGGGAGGTTGGCTGTCTTATTTTTCTTCACTGCTTTCAACGCTCCATATCAAGGCGCACTTGATTTTGTTCATGGAACAGAGATTTCTTTTCCTCGTGATGATTCTCTCTTGATAAATCAGTAATAGACATCATTATGATTGCCTAAATGCGATGAGTCGAAACCGAATTCACTGCACAAAAAATTAGCGTCATCACTACTGGAGAGATTATGCGCGTATTAATCACAGGTGCAAACCGAGGCATCGGTTTGGCCATGGCAAAGATTTGGGTGGAAAAAGGTCACGAAGTGATCGCGGTGTGTCGTGAAACATCCGACGACATTGAAGACATTGCCGATCAGGTGATCAGTGGCATCGACCTCATGGACGATGACCAAGTAGCGCAAATTCCCAATGTACTGAAGCTAAGCCTTGGGGATGGAGAGGGCATCGACGTGCTGATCAATAACGCCGGCCTATTTAAAAACGAAACCCTAGGGGGTTTGGATTTAGAGGCCATTCGTGATCAGTTTGAAATTAACGCCATCGCTCCGTTAAAAGTGACCGATGCATTACTGCCATTTTTGACCGAAGGCAGCAAGGTCGCCAACATCACCAGCCGCATGGGCAGCATCGAAGACAACACCAGCGGTGCCTACTATGGTTACCGCGCCAGTAAGGCTGCGTTAAACGCCTTCACCAAATCGCTGGCCATGGATCTTGCCCCTAAAGGCATTGCCGTGGCGGTATTGCACCCGGGCTATGTACAAACCCGTATGGTGGGCTTTACCGGCGACATAACCCCAGAGCAATCGGCACAAGGGTTAGTTCAGCGCATTGAAGAGCTGAATCTGGAGAACACAGGTGGCTTCTGGCACAGCAATGGCCAAGCCCTACCTTGGTAAAATCGACCCGCTTTAATTGTCGTTTGGCGGGTGTATATGGCCAATCATTGGGGATATAATGCGCCGGCAAATGACATCAAGGTTTAGTTATGATCATTGAAAAAGACAAGGTAGTGTACTTTCACTACACCCTAACAGGCGAAAATGGTGACGCCTTCGAAACCAGCACCAATGGTCATCCTATGACCTACTTGCATGGTCACAATAATATTTTGCCAGCGTTAGAAAAAGCGTTTGAAGGCAAGCAAGCGGGCGAGCAGTTTCAGGCTACGTTAAGCCCTGCCGAAGCCTATGGCGAACGCAAAGAAGAATCGATTCAGCGCATTCCCATCAAACACCTCGCCACCAAAGGCAAGTTGCAAGCGGGCATGGCGGTGAAAGTGAATACCGATCAAGGTATGCGCGATGTGGTCGTGGTGAAAGTGGGTCGCTTTAATGTGGACGTGGATACCAACCACCCATTGGCCGGTAAGACGATCACCTTTGATATTAACATCGAAGACGTGCGCGAAGCCGAAGCGGAAGAACTGGCCCACGGCCATGTTCACGGCGTGGGTGGCCATCACCACTAATGGCCTGACGGCCCATTAAAAGGCTCACTAAAAGGCCCGTTGATGAACGGCCGACGCTTAACATTCGGCGTCTCCCTGCGACTCGCAGAGAGTCGTCGCCACCGCAGGGGCCCAACTGATCCTTGCACCTCTTGGCCGAACCTTTTAGCGTCTCCCCTGCGCAGGCAGGGGTCCACGGTTTTGGGTATTTTCCTGAGCGGTTTTGTTTCGTCTCCCCTGGGCAGGCAGGGGTCCAACGGTTTTAGGTATTTTCCGGAGCGGTTTTGTATCGTCTCCCCTGCGCAGGCAGGGGTCCAATGTATTGAGTTTGCAGAAACAGCACCCAAAAACGGAAAGAAAATAGAAGTGGATTAAAGTTGCCTTCGGCGATCCCGATCATCGCCGCAGGCAACTCTAAAGCGCTGCGCGTGTCGGGGATGACGGCTTTTTGTTTAGCGCGCCATCTAAAATGAATCGCCCGCATCAACGATCAAAGCCGTAACTGGCGGCACTGAGGATGCACAGCACCATAGCGAAACACTTATTCATACAGGGGCTTCTCCATCGGCATGAGGTAAATCTTTCCGTGCCCGGCTTTTACCAAACTTGTATCACCGTACACCTCGTCGCCCATGTAGGGCACGGTGATCATTAAGGTTTGATCCGCGCCCCAACCTCGCATCAGAAACAGCTCACGACTGAACCAATCGTCCTGATACTCCTCTTTCAAACTGGCATCAAAAAGGTCGTTGTAAATGAAATAGCCTTTGCCGTCGGACATGTCCGATACATCGATCACGTTCGGGAAATCTTTACTGCCCAACAGGATTTGCATGGCTCCTTCAGCCTTAATATCTGTCATTAATCCGTCTTCAAAATCGGCGTAAAAAAATCGGCTCATAGCGATTTCTGGCAAGTGATCGCCGTTGATGTCGTCCAACAACACCACCCCATTGGATTTAATGGGCATATGTTCTTGCTTAAAATGTGGCGTCTGCTGCAACCAATCGGTTAACGCGTATTCGGCGTCGCTGTAGCCGCCGGCCTTACCGTAAATGAAAAAGCCCACACCGCCCCTTGGTAGAGTATTAAAACTCTTAAAGCCACCCCAAAAACTTGTGGCCAAGAACACGTCATTTAAGCCATCGTCGTTCAAGTCGCGTCCAGACACTAGGTTCGCTGCGTTTATGCTGTTCTCAATCGGCCCATTTAAAACACTGGCCTCCCCCCTAATATCCAAGCCCCTGTCTTTGCTCAGGGTTGCCAAATCTAGGTCTTGCTGCCACTGCTCGGTGGGGCCGCCATAGATGACATACACATGGCCAAAGCTGTTTTCGTAATAACGTTCACTGGGCTGATCATGGAGAACGAAGTCATCATAGGCGTCGCCATTAAAGTTGCCGATGGCGCTGACATGAACGCCCAAGGTTGACCAGAGTAAGTCTTCCGTTCTGGTGGAGTCTTTCAACTGAATGGTAGAGAAATGCTCCCCGTTGAGTAAAACGTCGAAATAAACCGGGTACAGGGCGCCTTCGTCGCTCACTTCTTCTAGGCTTAATTCCCCCTTTAATGTGGTGCCGTCCCCTAACCAAATGCGAGGGCGCAATACATGGCCCAACTCCGGTGTGTACGGCACCATATGCCGAAAGCCGAATAGCAGGTCTGGGTGGCCATCGTTATTGATATCCCCAAGGGGGTGAAAGGCCTCAAACTGTTGAAACACATAATCTTGACTGATGCTGGATAGGGCGTAATCCCCGGGCAAGTCTTGGAGGCTGATTTCGCTGTCTGGCCACTGGGCCGCACCGTAGATGAGGTGCGTTGTCGCGTTGATCCAACCGGTTTTTAACACAAAGTCGTCGTACCCGTCCCCGTTGACATCCCCAGACGAAAACAACTGCAGAACTTCATCAAAATAATTGCCCCCCCGCCATGGTCTGTCATCGGTAATTTTGAACGCGGCGTTTTGACGAATGGTGTCTAACGTCCAATCTCGTGCCATGTTGGGGCTGCCCAACACGATGTAGACGGCCAGGGTGCCATCCCATATGACGGATGGCGACCCCACGTACTCGCCTTCATCCGGTAATACGAAGCCTAAATCGGTAATGCCGTCGCCATTAAGGTCGCCTAAAGCCGCGGCCTTTCGGTTTAACCCCATTTGGTCAAACCCAGTAGTGCCCGTAAAGGTATGAGAAAAGTAATCGTGTTCGAGTAAACGGCTGACTAAGGCGTAATAACGGTCACCGTTATTAGGGGCGAGATCGCTGTTGTCACCGATGCCGTCTTCATCTGCGTCGGCGGATTCATCGCCATTTCTAGGGAAGAGGTCCACCCCGTTGGGGACATTGTCGCCGTCCCAGTCGTCGTCACAGGCATCGCCTAAGCGGTCGTTATCGAGGTCCGCCTGATCTGGGTTTTCAATCTTTACACAGTTATCTCGGCTGTCTTTAATGCCGTCGCCGTCAGAGTCTTTGTCTTCTGCACCACAGGCGCTCAATAAGCCGAGTAATAAAAAAACGGGTATTGCGTGTCGTTTCATCGTTCATCCTTGAATGGCGCCAGCGCCGTGGGGAGTCGCACGTCATTTACTCAGTGACGGGCGGCGTTTTTTAAAAGAAGGGCATTATAAGAAGCGGTTCGTAAGGTGACAGGTTGCCGATGTTAATCTAATGATATTGTCTGATGTTTTTGCGTGCCGGGTGTGACGTTTTACACACTCCACGGTAGGTTCTCTGTGTGAGGGTCAGCAGCGCCGGTTTCGTCTCCCTGAGGTTGGAAGAGAGACGTCGCCAACGCAGGGGCCCAACTGATCCTTACACCACTTGGCCGAACGTTTTAGCGTCTCCCCTGCGGAGGCAGGGGGCCAATGCATTGAGTTTGAAGAAACAGCACTCAAAAACGGAAAGAGAATAGACGTGGATTAAAGTTGCCTTCGGCGATCCCGATCATCGCCGCAGGTAACTCTAAAGCGCTGCGCGCGTCGGGGATGACGCTTTTCCGGTGTTTAAAGCTCCGCGTCTCCCCTGCGCAGGCAGGGGTCCAATGTATTGAGTTTGCAGAAAAAGCACTCAAAAACGGAAAGAAAATAGAAGTGGATTAAAGTTGCCTTCGGCGATCCCGATCATCGCCGCAGGTAACTCTAACGCAGGCAGGGGTCCAACCGGTTACGTTGGCTGAAAAACACGGCGCGTCGGGGATGAGGGATTTTTGTTTAGCACCCAATCAAAAGACCTGGCTGCACCGCAGTGTGAAGCCAGCCGTCTTACGACCCTACAAACTTCGCTTCACGTCGCTCCAAAAATGACATGACCCCTTCGCGGGCGTCCTGACTTTGAATGATGCTCGGCATATCTTCGAACACGGTGGCAAGCGCAGCATGATGACCTTCTCGACGGGCCCGTTTAGACGAACGTAAGGCCGCTTGCACACCTAACGGTGCCGCTTTAGCGATTTTTTCGGCGATGGAACGGGCAGTGGTTTTTACCTCGGCTTCCGGCACGATGGCCTGAAGCATCCCCCATTGGTGAGCCTGTTCTGCGCTGAATTCATCACCGGTCAAAATGTAACGTTGGGCATTGGCCCAGCCGATTTCCTCGGGCAGGCGCACGGTGCCTCCGCCACAGGGGTAAATGCCGCGCTTCACTTCCAATTGGGCGAAACGCGCATCGGTGGCGGCGACCCGAATGTCGGTATTTAACAGCAGTTCCAAGCCTGAGGTGTAACACAAACCCTGCACGGCACAGATCACCGGTTTGGTGAGGGCATCGCCGCGTAAACCGTAGGGGTCGATTTCATCTTCGGCCAGTTCCACATCGCCACCGCTAGCAAAGATGTTGGCCCATTTGTCCAACTCTAACCCCGTGGTGAAGTGTTTTCCGTTGGCTTGAATCACGGCCACGCGCAAATCTGCATCCGTTTGCAAACGGTACAACGCCTTAGCTAATAAGTGATAGGTTTCAGGGTCCAGTGCATTGTATTTTTCTGGACGGTTAAAGGTGATGGTGAGAATGTGGTCTTGCGCGTCGACCAATAATTTTTCGCTCATGATGTGACTCCGTGTTAATTAGAACCAGTCGGCTTGCATGGCCAAACAGGTGTCGTCCAGTTGCGTGAGTAATTGCGCTTGATGCTCCACTTCGCCCAGTTCCCATGTAATGAAATAGCGGCAGGCTTGCAGTTTACCTGCGAGAAAATCTTGGTCGGCTTGAACCTGGCTGTCGCCAAATTGTGCGTGTGCGACACAGGCTTGTTCTAGCCATAACCAGGCCACCACCATCTTACCCATTAGGTCTAAAAACAACGCACTGTTGGCCAGCGTGGCATCTACTTTACCCGTTTGTAATGCTTGGCCTAACACCATCACCGTTTTACTAAACGTGTTGAGTTTGCCTTGATAGATTTCTACCAAGGGTGTCAGTGCCTCGATGGATTTGGCATTCGCCAGGGTGGCGTTGACCTTTGCCATGAGCAATTGCAAGCCTTTGCTTTGATGCATCCACAGTTTTCGTCCTAACAGGTCGAGGGATTGAATGCCGTGGGTGCCTTCGTGAATGGGGTTTAAGCGGTTGTCGCGGTAGCATTGTTCCACTGGGTATTCACGGGTGTAGCCTGCGCCGCCCAATACCTGAATGGCAAGATCGTTTGCCTTGGGCCCGTAATAGGACGGGAAACTTTTCACGATCGGGGTTAACAAATCCAGCAAGATACCTGCATCCGCATCGCCACCGACTTCTTGTTCGTCCACCAAACGTGCCGCTAACAAACATAAGGCTAATGACCCTTCCACGTAGGATTTTTGTGCCAGCAGCATGCGTTTCACGTCGGCGTGTTGAATGATGGAAACCGGCTGACTCAATTGATCTTTCGTGGAAGGTAAACGCCCTTGAGGACGATCTTTGGCGTATGCCAGTGAGGCGAGGTAGCCGCGATAGCCAATCATGGTCGCGCCTAATCCCACGCCGATGCGGGCTTCGTTCATCATCTTAAACATGTACATGAGCCCCTTGCCTTCTTCACCGATGAGGAAGCCTTGGCAGGCGTCGTTTTCGCCAAACTTCAGCACGGTGGACGTGGTGCCGCGATACCCCATCTTGTGTAGCAAGCCGGCCAGTTGCACGTCATTACGTTCTCCTAATGAGCCGTCTTCGTTGACGAGGGTTTTTGGCGTGATGAACAGGCTGATGCCTTTGACACCCTGAGGCGCGCCTTCCACCCGTGCCAACACAAGGTGAATGATGTTGTCGGTAATGTCTTGATCGCCGCCCGAGATATACATTTTTTGCCCGACGATGCGATAGCTGCCGTCACTCTGCGGAATGGCTTTGGTGGCAAGGTCACCTAGAGACGAGCCCACATCCGGTTCGGTTAAGGCCATGGTGCCGGCGAATCGTCCATCAAATAGACCGGGTAAATAGCGTTGCTTTTGCTCGTCGCTACCAAAGGCTTCGATCACGTTGGCGGCGGCGCTGGTAAGGAAGGGGTAACCGGCGGTGCCAGGGTTGGCGCTGGTGAACAGGCCGCTCATGGCGCAATGCACTAAAGAGGGCAGTTGCATGCCGCCCAGATCGTAGCTGTGTCTTGGGTTCAATAAACCGGCTTCGCAAAAGTGTTTCCATGCGGTTTTCACTTCGGGGATGGTCGAGACGGTTTTGCCATCAAACTGTGGCTCGTGCTCATCGCCTTTTTGATTGTGGGGCAGAAACAGGTCTTCGGCGATGCGGTGGGCCGTATTAATAACACCGTCGAAGGTGGTGCGGTCGTGTTCTTGATAGTAGGGCAGTTCGGTGAGTGCTTCGGCTTGAAACACGTCGTACAGTAAAAAATCGAGATCTTTGCGATTTACGAGCATGGTATGACCCTCTTGTTTTGTTTCAGTATGCCCCTTGAGGGTAGGCGGCATAATTGTCATTATTGCCACATTTAATGCGAAAAGTGACAAGTTGCATGGCTGAAAATCAGGCTCCTCAAGCGGATGCTCCAACCATCGAGCCCGCATCTCGCCAAGTCAATGTGGTGGTGGCCGGATTCCAAGGGGTACTGGCGTCTGCCCTCACTGGGGTGGTGGACATGCTGTGTTTGGCTGGTGTGAGCTGGCAGCGCATAGCCGGTGAGCCGCCTGTTCCGGGTTTTCAGGTTCGGGTGGCCAGCGAAGATGGAGAGCCCGTTCAATGCCTGAACGGCCTAGTGATTCACGCGCAAACCCGTTTTTCAGAGCTTAAACAGTCATCGTCCATGGATGTGCTTGTGATACCCACCATCGGTGGTCCCATTTCAAAGGTGCTTGCCAGCAATGATGAGTTGCTCGATTTAATTCGTTGGGCCAAGCAGCAGGGCATTGCCATCGTAGGCAATTGCACGGGCACTTTTTTATTGGCCGAGGCGGGCGTGCTCAACGACACGACGGCCACCACCCATTGGGGCTATCAGCAGGCCTTTAGTCAGCGTTATCCTCAGGTGGATTTACGGGCCGACCTTCTCATTACCCATGATCAAGGGGTCTACTGTGCTGGGGGAGGCTTGGCTTGGTTTGATCTGGGCTTATTGCTCATCGAGCACTATATGGGCTACGACAAAGCCATTCAAACCGCTAAAGCATTTGTCATCGATTATCGGCGCGAAAGCCAGCTCACCTATCGGTTGGCATCATTGGCACAGCATCATCAAGATGCCCTTGTGTCAGGCGCGCAGCGGGTGTTTCAGCAGCGATATGGGGATGCGGGTTTAAGCCTTGAGGCGGTGGCAGATCAGTTGAACGTGAGTACGCGCACCCTGATTCGTCGTTTTAAAACGGCGTTAAAAATTACGCCCTACGAATACCTGCAACAGTTAAGAATGGATGTTGCTCAAAAACGCCTAACCGAAACCTCTGACAGTCTTGAGCAAGTGGTGGATCATGTGGGGTATGAAGACGTCAGCTCCTTTCGGCGCTTGTTTAAACGCAAAACTGGCCTGACCCCGCTAGACTATCGTAAGCGCTTTGCGAAACGATTTTAGATGAAGGTTATGGCCTGCCAGAATAAATACAGGTGCTTTTGTCCGAATGAGAGTACAATGCGCAGCAACCAACTCCCGCACGATTTACCCTAAGAGATAGACACATGATCAGTATTGGCCGTCAAAACACCCTCAGCGTCCTACGTATGCTGCCTCGGGGCGCTCAGTTAGACGGTGGTCGTGATGGTGAGATTCTGCTGCCTAAGCAATACATTAAAGATCCCTTAGAAGTGGGTGATCAAATTTCCGTGTTTATCTATCGTGACAGCCAAGACCGGCTCGTGGCGACCACACTTACCCCGATGGCTCAGGTGGGCGAGTTCGCTTACCTAAACGTAGTCGATGAGAATAAGCATGGGGTGTTTCTGAACTGGGGGCTACCTAAAGATATTTTTGTCCCGTTTGCCGAACAACGCACCAAGCTAGAAAAGGGTCGTAAAGCGCTGGTGCGCATCTACCTAGATGATACTCGACGTATCGCAGCCTCTGCCAAGATAGATGACTTCTTATACGACACGGATGAGAACCAACATTTTAAGGCCGGCGAAAAAGTCTCGGTGATGGTGGCAGGGCGTACCGATCTAGGCGTGAAAGTGATTGTGGATCACGCCTTTTGGGGGCTTATTTATCACAGTGATGTCTTTGAAGAACTGCGTCGTGGCGATGTGAAAACCGCTTACATTAAACGGTTGCGTCCAGATCACAAATTAGAAATCAGTTTGCAAGCCCCGGGCTTTAAAAAGGCCGTTGAATTGACCGATAAAATACTCGAAGCGCTAGAGGCGGCGGGCGGTCATTTACCGTTAGGAGATAAGAGCGATCCGAATGCCATTAAACAACAATTCGGATGCAGCAAGAGCACCTTTAAGCAGGCCATCGGCAGCTTATACAAAGCCCGTAAAATTCGCATAGAGCCAAAGGCTATTTATCTTATTGAAGCCTAATTGGGTGGCGTAAGCCCCATTGGCGTTTTATCCAAAGTACAGTGCCTTGGCTGCCGAATAAAATGGCCAGGCACATGGACACCATGTAAATGCGCGCGGTTAGATTGGACATTTCCCAGTGACACAAGGGCAGTGTTAAGCCGTAGAAAGCAAACCCAACCCAAGCAACCCCCAGCCAAAACTTCCCATCCAAACGCCAAGCCAGCACAAACCCCATCACCATAGGGAATAAGTAACCCGCAAACCAGCTGTATTCACCATAGTGCTGCAACAATAACTGGTAAACGGTAAAGGTGACATGAGCTGTCATCACAACAATGACGAGAATCGCAAAGCTCATGGGTCGCCAAACGCGATATTCTTCCAGCTTATTCACGAATAATCCCTCGGTTGAACACAAAAAAGGAGAGCGGTGCTCTCCTCTTATACCACTGATAAATTAAGCGTTAATTATAAACACTGTAATTCGAACGTGGTTTGAAATTTAAAATTAGATTCGACTAAGTGGCGCTCTGCAAAGAACAAATCGAAACTATACGTGTTGTAAGGTTCGATGCCGAGTTCTTCTGCTATGTCATCTAGATAAACCACTTTTTCTTCAACTGAGTGTACGCCGCCTAGATCGATGGCCAACTTGCCATTGATGAAAATCCACAGGTCGTCATCCCCTTTAAAGCTGAAGCTGCCACCAGGAATGTAGAAAAACTTCAGGTGAGTTTCTAACGTAAAGTGATAGTTGTGGCTGTTGCCTTGGTTACCGAACCCTTCATGGTCGATCGGGAAGAAGCGGCTATTGCTGTACTCCCAAAGATCGGGTTCGATCTCGACCATTTCCAATTGTTTGTTGATGGCGGTGTTCACGCCAGGCACATTGCGATACCACTGCTTAAAGTTTTCTGAGCCTGAGGTGGTAAGGCTGTATTCACCGTCTTTCGCGTAGACCGGACGACCGTCCATGCCTAAATTGGCTTTCACGATGCCACGCTCGCTGCCAACACCATTTTCAAAATCTGGGTGAGCGTCTGTGAAATCACGGATGGTTACTGGAATTTGGCGCACGCCATTATATGGGTCAACGCAACCACACACTTGATCATAGTCCGCAGGGGTGTTGGCCAAAGCCGACGCCGACGCGACAAGTGAGATCAATGTTAAAACGGATGACTTAAACATGGTGTTTAACTGCCCAAGTGATGTCTATCAAATACAGGATCTAGTGTAGTGATGATGACCGGGTAAAACTGGACCCAGTTCGAATTTTTGATTACCTATCAGACTTTGGTCATAGGTTTGTATGAGTTTTGTGAACTACTACATGGTTTGTGTCGTGGCCCGCCCGATGGCAGGCCATTTCTGAAAGGCTAATTTAGACAGAGTTAGAAGAAGGCCGTTAAACCTGCGCTAAATTCCAAATTGTGGGTGCGTTTGGCAACGCCATTGATTTCAGATTCAAAGCTGTGGTCTCGCATGTCTAGGTTAAACGTTAACCAATCCTTAAGAATAATGCGATAACCACTGCCGAGAGTGATAGTGAAGTGGTTGTCTGCTGCAAAATCGGTATTACCGGCACCGGCAACCAAATAGAATGCACTATTGAGCGTGAGGCCTTGATTAATGAAGGTTTCACCCGGAAAAAGGTTGTAGCCCACCAGCAAATCGTAATACTGGAAATCGCGGTCTAAAAAGAAGCGAATATCATTGGCAGATTCTTGCGCGTTCTCACCGGCTTCGGCCATGCCGTAATTCACTTGTAAGAAGAAATCTTCAGTGGCATGGAAGCTGGCCTTTAATCCAGTGACTTGGGAGCTACCAAAGTCTTCGATAGAGAGAATACCCGTGAAGAAGCCAACCTCTAAGAACTCACTGTCGATCTTAGCTTCATAGACCTCACGCACTTCTGGTGTGGGCTCCACGACAATAATCGGATTGATTTCCACATTGCCGTCGTCTTGGGCTGCCGCATTGAGGGCCAGCGCACTTAACGTCCCTAGAAGAAACTGCTGAAACCGATTCGCCATACGCTATTACTCACTTCGTTATTACGGTTATCTAATAGTAGGTTTCGGTATTCACCACGGATTACAAAGTTGAATCCGACGTAATAGTGAAGGCCGAAGCCTGCAAACTTGTAATCTAATTCGACCGATGGGTCTTGCCCCACCTGACCTTTTTTCTTGGTTTCCCACACTTGCTGGCCGATGCCCCAGCTTAAAAACGGAGTAAACGGCCAGTCTTGAGAGAACTCCCACATTTGCAAAGGCTCAAGAATGAGGCTCGCGCCATACATGTAGCCCTCGTTCAGTTGGCCAAAAAACTGACCATATTCAGCTTCGATGCCGGCCACGGGGTGCAAGCGGTAGCCCGCCATGATGTTAGCGGTGTCGGCACTCTCTTGTTTACCAAAGGCAAGGCCCACACGGCCTTGTTGATTTAAAAAGTCGCCATGGGTGGTGTTTGGCAAAGCAGCAGGTAAGCCGGTGGGTGCAAGGGTTCTCGCAAGTCCTTCCTGCTTCACCCAGCCTTGACGGCCACGGCGATCACTCACATAAAACCAGTTGGTACGGCGAGTAATCACGCGCACCCTGTCGCCCTGTTCTATGACATGAAAGATGGGGTAACCACGACCAGGGCCTGAATGAAGCTCAAGGTAAGTGTCGATGACAGACAGCTCTACATATTGTTCTGTTTGATCCAGTTCAGGGTTGGAGGGCCGCTCCTGTGAGCGCTCGTTGGGTTTCTCTCCAGCCAAACACGCGCCAGAGCCCATGAAAACACTGCCCAGAATAGCGAATAGGCAAGGGCCTAGAAGGCGTTGATGTATACACTGCCGCACCATGAAAATATCTCTTAGTTGACCTTTGTGGCTTGTATTCCCGCTAAAGGGCAGACGATTTCGATTCAAAACCGAGTAAGGTCAGTAACCACTATCAAATTGGCGCCCATTGTAGTTTGAACACAGGGGGGCAGCGCCACCATGCATGGTCTGAATTTGTGAAGCTGGTCACTTGCTCAGGAAAAAAAGCTCAAAACTTTGAAATTCGTCATAAACGAAGGGTGGTAAACCTCAGAATTTGAACTGCTACCGATAATTTTCGTTGCAAAATCCTCATAATGCCGCCCGAAATTGGCTGGATTTTTCTCGGTCTTAGGTCTGAACTGACGGGCCTTAATTTGTAAGTGAGTGCTTAATTCAGTCATTTGAGTTAGGTCAGGGCTGTAAAAGGTGTTGGTGAAATTATAACCAATGATGGATGGGCAGTTCATCGAGTACTTGGATAATGCACCCACCCCAAACGGCAAGCGGAAGAATGGGTTTATGAGCAAAATGAATGTAAGCAGCATGATGAGTTGGATTCTGGCCTTTGCCTGCTTATGGGCAGCGCAGTCGGAGGCGGCTGACGGCAATATCGACTTTGCTAAAGATGCAAAACAGCAAAGTGCTCAACAAGCGCTGGGTACGGTTAAGGCGCTATCGAAAGACATTCAAGGCCTGAAAGCGGAAGTGGTGGATCTGAATAAAGATTTGCGCCTAATGGAAGAAGAGCTTCTGTTTCCAACCAGCACACAGGCAACGTTCTTTGTATCCCTCGATGTGGGGCAGTTTTTCACACTTGAGAGCGTAAAGCTAAAACTAGATGGCAAGTTGATCGCCAGTCATTTGTACAGTGAGCGTCAGCGCCAGTCTTTGGCACGCGGGGGAATTCAGCGCTTACATATGACGAATTTAAACCAAGGCATACATACCGTTTCTGCATTTTTTACCGGCCTCGGGCCAAATGGTCGTCCATACAAGCGCGCAGCAGAATTGAAATTCACCAAAGGCCGCGGAAGCCAATACGTCGAGTTAGCCGTGGTGGATAATTTGGCAAAACAAGAAGCCGATTTCGTCATCAAGAGTTGGTAGGGGATGACGATGAAGGGGATAGTTAAGGGTTTGATTTTTTCGGTGGCTACGCTTGCTTTGCAGGTCGAAGCCGCAGCCGTTAAAGATCTTAAGTACGGCACCATCTTGTTTGATTATTATCAGCAAGATTATTTCGCTGCGCTGGTGGGTTACGAGTATGCGAAAGCCACGAATGAACTTAAAAACCACGGCGATGAAGCGCGTCTCTTACAGGGCGGGATGACCCTTTCTTATGGCTTAGCCGATCGTGCGCAGTCTATCTTTAATGATCTCTTGAATGACAATGTAGACGATGAAATTAAGAATAAAGCCTGGTACTACCTAGCCAAGCTTTATTATCAAAAAGGGGATACGCAAAGTGCCGCTAAAAATCTTGGGAAAATTAAAGGGTCGGTACCAAGAGATATCGCCGAAGAATTTAATTATCTTGCGACGCTGATTAATATCGAAAACAAACATCTATCAGTTGTGGAGCGTTCTTTAGACTTTGTGGCAAAAGACAGCGCGTTTGAACCGTACTTGCTGTTTAATTTGGCCGTTCGTCAATTAGACACTGAAGAAGAAAAGGCGGCAAAAAACTTACAAAAAGTCATCGACTACGCAACGGCCCACACCGAAGAAGAATTCCAAGTGCTGGCGGATCGTGCAAAGCAAGCGTTAGCCCACATTCAAATAGAAAAGAATAACCTGTTAGGCGCCTGGCAGCATTTGCAAGGTGTGCGTACCACTGGCCTATACAGTAACCGAGCGTTGCTGAGTTACGGCTGGACAGCCATTAAATTGAAGCGTTATCAGCAAGCGATTCCAGCGCTACGTGCCCTCGATAAGCGCTCTATCAGTATTGCCGAAGTGCAAGAGGCCAAAGTATTGCTAGGCCACCTCTATGAACAGCAAGGGGCATCTCGAACTGCATTAAAACAATACTTGCTGGCCGAAAAAGCATTTCAGGAGGGAGTTGGCTCTATTGCGAAAGCCCGTAAAGTCATCGCGGGTCAGCGCATACCCGAAGAGTTTGTGGTCAACCTAGATGCCATGATGGATGAAACCGATTGGTACGGTAGTGAGCCAAGCCTTGATTACAACAAGCTGACGCCGTTTTTGGTTGAGCTGATGTCGAGCAACCCATTTCATAGTGTGATCAAGGAATTGCGTGATCTTTATGCGTTGCGCGCGAACTTGAGTTACTGGGGGCGTCAGGCCAAAGAGCACCAGCTGATTATTAAACATCGTCAACAGGGTCTAACCAGTCACAAGATTGGCTCATTTGTGAGCCGTGCAGAACAGCAAAAAACAGACTTAGAAAACAACATCAGCGACTTGCGTCTTCATACCATGACCTTAGACGTCGAAGAACAAGAGCGATTTGAAGCCTTACTTGAAGCCACCGATAGCGACTTTGAATACCTAGATGATAAGTTGGCGAAAGTGAAGGCCATCAAAAAACCGTTCAAACAATCGGAAGAAAATGTGCGCTGGGCCAAAAAACTGCACAAGCGCATTGAGCAAAAACTGGCTACCACCGATAGGCTTATTAAGAAGCTAGAAAATGTCATGCGCATTGTGGTGAACGCAGAACTGGATACCCACGAAGAGCGCATGCGCTATTACTGGGCCCAGGCTCGTTTAGGTAAAGCCCGATTGTACGATCAAACATTGAATCAAATTGAAGACGCGTCTAGTACGGGTCGATAGCAGGGGAAGATAGCTGTGAACGCATACAAAAAAGTTGCACTCAGTGCTGCCGTGAGCTTTCTGCTGTCATCATGCAGCTCGCAAGGCACCATTGCCGGACTAGAAGATGACTCACCGGAATTAGAAGCGGCCTCGTTAGATTTTTCTAACTTGAATCACGAAAAGGTCCGCACGGAATATGAAGAGTTATTGGATCTAGTAGACGATAGCTACCTAAAAGAGCAGATTCAACGCCGCATCGCGGGCGTGCAAATGCAAGAAGGGGATGTTAAGTCCGCGACGAAAGCCCCGCGCAAAGGTTACTACCGTCAAGCCATCGCGGGTTACATCGATATTCTTGAGAAATACCCAAATAGCCCGGATAACGCTGAGGTGTTGTATCAGTTAGCCAAAGCGTATGACATGGAAGGCGAAACCAATAACGCCCAGCAGATGCTAGAACGTTTGGTGCGTTTACACCCTTATTACCCATTAATGGCCGAAGTACAGTTTCGTTTAGGCGATATCTATTTCTCTAAACAACAGTATGGTCGAGCTGAAAAAGCGTACCGTGAGACCACAGAACAAGATGGTGGCAAACTCATTCTGAATGCCCACTATATGCTTGCTTGGTCACAGTATAAGCAGGGGCGCTACGGTAAAGCCTTAGATCATCTTGCCTTTGTATTAGATGAACTGCTGGTCGCAGAGATGGCAGGCAGAGCGTTAACCAAGACAGAGCAACACCTAGTAAAAGACACGCTTCACAGCATGAGCTTGGCTTTGGTAAATCTAGGGGGCGCACAAGCCATTGAGGATGTGCGTGGCCTTGAGAGCAAACAGTACGTATGGCGAGTATACGAGCAGCTTGCGGGCTTTTATTTAGAGAAAGCCCGATACGATGATAGTGCCGTGACCTATCGTGAATACATTATGAAAAAGCCTTTGGATGGCAAGGCCGCTCATTTTCATGAAAACCTCATTGCAGCCTACGTAAAAGGTGCTTTTCCTAAGTTGGTTCTTTCAGAAAAAGAAAATTACGTGGATTTCTACGGACCACAGTCTCGTTATCTAGATCAGCATGAAGGCCAGCGAGCGGGTATTTATAAAAAGCTCAATGTGTATTACAAAGAGTTAGCCGAGCACTATCACGCACAGGCTCAAAAGGCGTCTAAAGAAGCAAAAGCCACTAAGCAGTCCCATCTAACAGAACTGGCTGCAACATCTTATGCTAAAGCCACTGATTATTATGGTCGCTTTATTGTCCTGTTTACCAATGATAAACAGCTGGCCGATCTAACGTACAAAAAAGCCGATGCGCATTTTGAAAGTGCGCAATACGAACAGGCTGCACTAAACTACGAGAAAGTTGGCTACGAACTTAAAGCGAAAACGAAACTCGCAAACAAAGCTGCCTATGCCTCTATCGTGTCTTTGACTAAGCACATAGATCACCTCACTGCCAGCAAGGCGAGTAAAGAAGAGATGGATAAGTGGCATGCTAAATCCGTTGAATCTATGCTGAGATTTGCCAAAGTCTTCCACAAAGATACTCGCGCGATTGCCGTGTTAACGAACGCCACGCAATCGATGTTTGCACTTGGGCAATACGATCGTGCGATTCAGGTGGCCCGTGATCTTGTGGATAACAATAAGAAGCTGAGTGCGAACCTGAAGAAAACGGCTTACGGTATTCTTGCACATGCTTATTTCCAAAAGGGCGAGTATCAACTGGCGCAGGATCATTACACGTTACAGCGTAAGCTCGTGGCTAAGACTTCACCTGACTACAGTGAAATCAGTGATCAAATTGCCGCCTCGATTATTAAAAAGGCAGATGGCATTCGCGCATTGGGTCAAAAATCTCAAGCCATCAAAACCCTGCTCAGTATTAAGGTCGTTTCTCCTCAATCAAAATACCGAGTACCAGCCCAGTTTGATGCGGTTTCTTTGATGCTAGAAGACAAGCAATGGAAGAAAGCCATTGCTGAACTCAAGCAAATGCAAAGACAATTTCCGAAGCATGCCTTAGCGGTGGAGTTTCCCCGTAAACTTGCTTTCGCATACGAGCAGAGCAAACAATGGAAATTGGCTGCGGCTGCTTACACCAAATTATTCAAGCAAGACAAAGATCCTAAGGTTAAGCAGGATGCGCTATTCGTTGCTGCTGGCCTAGAGAAGAAACTGGGCCGATTCGATACGGCCATTGAGCTGTATCGTGATTATGCTCACAAGTACGAGCAGCCTTTCGACAATCGAATGGAGGCTCGTTATAACTTAGCGGATCTTTATGATCGTAAAAATGACAAGACTCGACACTTGTTTTGGTTGCGCCGCATTATTGATGGTGACAAAAAAGGCGGTGATCAGCGTACCGAGCGCAGCCGCTATCTAGGTGCTTGGGCAAACACCAAATACGGGGACTATTTCGCTTGGGAATTTAAGCGTCGTTCATTGCGTGACCCTCTGAATAGCTCGTTAGCCAAGAAAAACCAATATTTGCAAGACGCGGCTACTCGATACGAAATGGCCAGCGAATACGGCATGTTAGAGTTTGTGTCCCAGTCTAGTTATAAGTTAGCAGACTTGTACGAAGGCTTTAGTGCAGAGCTGTTAAGTGCACCGTTAAAAGGCTTGTCGGAGCAAGACGCTCAGGCAGTGAGACAGATTTTGCGTCAACAAGCGGATTCGTTCTCGAATTTGGCGCTCGGTATTTATCAAAATAATATTGAGCTAAGTTGGCAAGGACACTTTAACGAATGGATCTCGAAAAGTTTTGATGCCATGAAGCGTTTGTCTCCTGAGCGTTTTGGTAAGGTAGAAGAAGTGGCGAGGTACGGTGATGAAATTCGTTAATACTATGACAGCGGCCACTTGGGTGGTCATGGCGCTGACGTTGTCAGCTTGTTCGAGCAAGATGCAGCTGCCTGAAGCGGGTCAAAAGGTGGCTTTGGTGCCAACGGAGCAATATGTTCCTAGGCAGAAGTTAGATGAAAACAAGGTATTAGTCGCCCATGAGGCGAAAGAAAACCCTTATCTTGCGACGAAGAGCAAGATTGCAAAGGGATCTGTCTTGTTGTTCATTGAAGCCAAAAAAGCCAAGCGTGCAGGCAAACTCGATGTGGCGGAGCAAAAACTGAAAGTCATTACCAAGCAGGACAAAGAATTGTCAGGCCCTTGGGTGATGCTAGGGGAAATCGCTGTAGAGAAGAAGCAATACAAGCAAGCAGAAGAAGCCTTTCAAAAGGCGATTCTGATTAATCCAGATAATATCAATGCCTATGTGGCCTTGGCTAAGGTTCAGCGCTTGATGGGTGAGTTTCATGTGGCGCAGAACACGCTGGCGCTTGCGCTAAAAGTGTGGCCTGACTTTCCAGAGGCCCATCTCAATCTGGGAATTCTATACGACTTATACCTAAACGAGCCTAAAAAGGCGCAGATGCATATGGAGGCGTATTTATTCTTGAATAAATACAAAAACAAGCAGGCCATTGCTTGGTACCAAGAGGTTCAAGGGCGTACGGGTATTCAGAACAGTTTTATCATGGAAGGTGTGACCACCAGCACAACTGAGCAGTTAATTGCCATTGGGGGCGATGAATAATCATGAAGGACTTAACAAAATTGCTTCTGGCATTAGGGTATACTGGGTTAGTCAGTCTTCACTCATGGGCAGAAGAACCTATCAAACTGCAAAGCCATTTTGTGGGTGATAAAGAGCAACCGGCGGTGAGTTATTTTATGCCTTGGCAGGGGCCAGGTAGCGCAGATAATCTTAATCGCAAAGAAGAAGACAAGTATGAGAAGAGCATAGATGCGGTTGACCGCGACGTAATGCTCAGAAGCATGCGCATCTATGACGAGATGAATTTAGAGGGTGCGGCTCAATAAGCGGCATTCGTTAACGAATAACCGGCATTCATTGCCGAATAACCGGCATTCATTGCCGACGAGGCATACCTAGGTGTGTCGAATATTACTGAGGTTCTTTCGATGGATTTCTTTTCCTCTATAGCGAAATTCTTTCAAGATGGTGGGTTATTCATTTACCCAATCGCCATCGTTTTAGCCATTGGTGTTGCCATCACGGTAGAGCGCTGGCGTTTCTTAAATCGTGAAAAAGCTCGCAACCTAAAAGCCTTTGACGATTTCTTGCCGTTATTACGCACTGATGATCATGACAAGATGACCTTGTTTACCCGTGACAACGACGCCCCAGTTTCTCGTATGATCGGTTGTGGCCTTGATATGATGCGCGTGACTAAACAGCGTGCCGATGTGGAGCAAGCGATGAGCGAAGGCATGATGGAAGCGGTGCCTCGCCTAGAGCAGCGTACCGGCTATCTTGCCATGTTAGCTAACGTGGCCACGTTATTGGGTCTTTTGGGTACCATCATTGGTCTGATTGCAGCGTTTACCGCGGTGGCTAACGCAGACCCTGCTGAAAAATCCAAATTACTGTCTTTGTCTATCTCTGTTGCGATGAATACGACGGCATTCGGTCTGATTGCCGCGATTCCTCTGTTGATTAGCCATGCCATTCTAACTAACAAAACCAATGCCATTATTTCGAGCATCGAAATGGCCGGCGTGAAGTTTTTGAATGTAATGACGCTAAATCGTGCGATTGAAGCCGGTTTACCAAAAGAGAAGAAATCGGCCTAAGCGGTCTTACCGAGAGTAAACGGTCATGAGCTTTAAGATCAAACGTCAAGGTACAGACGACGCCGACATAGACGTAACCAGCTTCATGAATTTGATGATCGTGTTGGTGCCTGTGTTATTGATGAGCATGACGTTCACGAAAGTGACGGTTATGGAAATCAATCTGCCTGAATTGTCAGGTGGTAGCAGTGCAAACAGTCTAACGCAATCACAACTAGAAGTGGTCATACGTAAAGGCGGTATGCAGGTGTTCTTTCCTGCTGGAACCTTACAAAAAGACATTCCGATGCTGGTAAATGAAACCCACGACTTTAATACGCTGTCTTTAGTGCTACGCAGCATAAAAGATAAAGTAAGCGATAAAAAAGATGCAGTGATTTTGTCAGCCAAAGATGTGGATTATCAAACCCTGATCGCCACCATGGACACGGTAAAGTCCTATCAAACGGTTGTGGCGGCCAGTTTAGCCGAAGTGGAATTGTTTCCTGAAATCTCGTTGGGCGATGCCCCTAAGGGTAAGGGGAAATAATATGTCGCTAAACGGAACGGTATTAGATCGCCGCGAAAAACAGCAAAAAACACCGACACTCAACCTGGTGTCATTAATGGATATCTTCACTATCTTGGTGTTCTTCTTGTTGATGAACAGCGGTGACTCACAAGAGATTGAAAAAGCCCAGTTCATCACGTTGCCCGATTCACAGGCGACGGGATCATTTCAAAATGAATTGGTGCTCACCATCGGAGCGGACTTCGTATCAGTCGAAGATGAAAATATTGCCACGATCGATCAAGTGATTAATGGTAAAGGTAAAGCAGTGCCTGAAATTGTTGCGTTTTTGAAAAATCACGCAGCCGATCAGGGTGAGTTGACTGATTTTGAGAAAAAATTTGGCCGTCCAGTCACCATCATGGGAGATCAGTCGATTCCTTATGAGATTTTAAAAGGTGTGATGGCCAGTTGTTCGCAAGAGAACTTCCGAGATATCGCTTTGGCGGTGAACCAAGTGGTTCAGAGTGTCGCTAGCGTACAAGGGGGTAGTCAATGACAGCGGCGACCCAGGGGACGTTAGATCATTTAGCTTTGGATATGGTGCTGCCTTGGCATGAACAGCAAGAGCAGCAGGAAAAATTCAAGCGACTACTTAAAAAAATCATCATACCCATTATGGCCTTTATGATGGTGATGCCGTTGTTACCTGATTTTACAGGCGAGGACGCTGAAAAAGAAAAAGTGGTAACTAAGGTGATTCTTGAGCCACCCAAGATCGAAGAAACGCCACCACCGCCGCCGGATGTACCGAAAGAGCAAAAGACGCAGAGCAAGCGCCCAGACGCTAAACCAAAAGCCGGTGCAGATGTGGGCACCAGTGTTGAGAGTCTATCACAGCAATTAAGTGCGCTGAGTTCTACGGCTAGCCAGAAAAAGATGCAAAACAAAAATGTCTTTGTATCCAATGAAGGGGCCAAAGAGCAGAGCAAGCGCGCGCTGGTGGGGGCAAACAGTACTAATAGTCAAAGCTCTGCGCTGAAAGCCAGTGATGTAACGGTCACGGCGAAGGGGGCTAATCTGGTTGGGCACCAATCCAGCAATGTGGAAAGTGCCATCAGCAGTATTGAGCTACCGAGCGAAGCGGAATACCACTACGACCCAAGCAAGAGCGCTAAGCGTGATAAGCAAAGTGTAAGGCGCACAATCGAACGCCATAAAGGCGCGGTGTATAGTTTGTATACCAAAGCACTAAGGCAAAACCCTGAACTGCAAGGTCGCTTTGTGTTTGAGTTTGTCATTATGCCCGATGGCAGTATTAAGGATATGAAGCTGGTATCGTCTGAACTGGGTGATCGTAAGCTTGAGCAACAAATGCTAGAAAAGTTAAAGCAAATTAACTTTGGCAAAGACGACGTGAATCCGACTGAGATTAATTATATGTTTACATTCTTGCCTAGCTAATCGCGAATCGTTATCCAAAAAAACACATCCCTTCTGTTTCGGCAGCGGGGATTTTTTGTTTTTAGGGGGATGTCTTTTGATTGGGTGAGTTGAGTAGGGGCTCTGTGTAGGGGGGGTTGTCGGGCGTTTTTGACTCGGACATTGGTGTGTTTTTTCCCTACCAAAAGTTAGATTTTTAAAAATAGAATGGGGGTGCTAGTTGAACGAACTTTAAACAAAAAGAGGACGGCATTAGTTTAAAAAATGTTACGTATTTACTCATTTTTTATGACCGCTCAACAAATCGGTCAGCAAATAGAGTGAATCCACTTGTATGAAAAATAGTCGAAAAAGGGGTTTTTTCTAGTCCTTTTGGTTTAATAAAAAAGGCGTATTGGATGATTAGTGAACACTTACCACCGCTGGAATTCACAAGGGAATTTTGAACTCAGTCACGTTCTGTAACACTCGGTTAAAAGTTCGAAACATTTATGTGACCGTATACCGTTTATTGTGACCGGGTGGTGCCAAAATTAGGCTGTGAGAAGTTTGGAGTAAAACTCATGAGCCTGTTGAGTTACATAAATAAAAAAAGTTGGCCTTTGGTTGCTGCCATTGCATTAGCAGGGTGTGGCGAAGAGTTACAGTTGGGGGCAGATGCCGGTGAAGAAGATGCCATCGCATCTGGTACACCTTTCGCGTTTGTATCCCGTGATGTGACCAGCTACCAAGAAAAGTTAACGGCAAATTCGTTATCCCCTGATGCCTTTTTACCTGGAGCGCGTTTGTATGTTCGTGATGCGATTAGCTCCGAGGGGAATGACACCGAAATTCTATCCAGCGTCTATGGCGACGAACGTTACGATGTTAAAGATTTAAACGTTTCTAGTGATGGCCGCTACCTTGTGTTCAGTGCTCATGGCTCAGGCGCTGAAGACACCTGGAACTTATTTGAATACGACTTCAAAACAGGCTTCTTGCGTCGTGTTCTTTCTGACCTTTCCGTGGCGAATTCAGGTAACGACACGGGAGCGGCGTACACCAATGACGATCGCATTGTCTTCTCTTCTGATCGCAGTGGTGTAGCGAATGTTTTGTATTCCATGAATCGTGACGGCTCAAGCCTTGAGCAGATTACTGATGGCCAGGCCAAAGACATTCAAGCGACCAGCCTGAAAGATGGTCATATGGTCTTTATGCGTTTGTCTCAAGGGGCGGATTGTAGCCTTGATGCAAACCTTTGCGCCGCGGCTCGTGATGCTGATTTGTCTACTTCTGAGCAGTTTAATCTTTATCGTGTTGCACCTAACGGTGACAACATGCAAACCCTATTTGACGCGAATTATGTCACCCCGAGCCAGAGCACCGTGCAATTGGATGAAATCATTCAAGGTGCAGACGGCTTTATGATGGGTATCCTTAAAAACAAATTTAACCCAATGATGGGTGGCGACATTGTTGAACTGCGCGGTCCACAGGCTGATGAGACTCAAGCCCGCGCACTCAATGGTGGTGTTCAATCTGTATATGAATATGTTGAACCGCGTACTGTCGTGGGCGGCGGTGCAGCAGGTTCTGAAGATCAAGCATCAGAAAATGGTTGGTACAGCGCTTTCTGGCCGTATCGTGATGGTACAAGCCGCATGTTGGTGAGCTGGTCTCAGTGTATTAAAGAAGAGGGCGGTGTTGCACGCGCATGTCGTTCGACTGACTCGCTTGACGGTGTGGATCCACGCTATGGCGTATGGGTACTCGATGTCGCGAACAATACCCGTATGCCCGTTCTACAAGCGAAGAAGAATCGTGTATACACCGAACTGGCCTTGGCATACCCCAATTTAGGCGACAACTTAAAGTTTGACGATGAAGTTGAAGAGCCAACTGATCCAGTAGATCCGACTGATCCGACTGATCCAACCGATCCGACTGATCCAACCGATCCAACTGATCCAACCGAT